>Ga0105047_10016791_pt1 | contig 11457 bp, 7 predicted proteins | sample MAT04_FD_78384 | JGI IMG/M metagenome (GOLD analysis project Ga0105047, IMG submission 78384) | Freshwater microbial communities from Lake Fryxell liftoff mats and glacier meltwater in Antarctica - MAT-04 (megahit assembly) | ecosystem: Environmental > Aquatic > Freshwater > Ice > Liftoff... | reverse complement strand
GCGAGCCGAGGCGGGCATCAGACTGGTGCTCAGCGAAGGCAAACTCACCGACTACGAGCTGACGGCCCGGGCCCGCAACGGCCAGGAAACTGTGGTCTCGTACAATGCGTCGACTTTTCACGACCGCGGCCGGAACCTGCGGGGCGTGTTTGCCGCTGCGCGCGATGTCACCGAACGTAAACGATACGAAGAATCGCTGCAGGAAGCCGACCGCCGCAAGAACGAGTTCCTCGCCATGCTGGCCCACGAACTCCGCAATCCGCTGGCCCCGATCCGCAACGCGCTGCAAATCATCCGCCTGACCGCCCCTCGCGGGAGTCATCGCCCGGAGGACGAGGCGGTGCAATCAGCCTCCGCGATGATGGAGCGACAAGTCAACCAAATGGTACGACTGGTCGACGATCTGCTCGATGTGAGCCGCATCAGTCGTGGCAGGATCGAGCTGCGTCGCATGCGGATCGAGCTGGCGTCTGCTGTCCATCATGCCATCGAGGTCATCCGACCACTGTGTGAGAGCTTGCAGATCACGCTCACGGTGGCGATGCCAACGGAGCCGATCTTCGTTTTCGCAGACCAGACACGGTGGGCGCAAGTGCTGGGTAATCTGCTGAACAACGCCTGCAAGTTCACGGACACGGGGGGGCAGATCTGCCTTACCGTCGAACGTGAAGGCGATGACGCGGTGATCCGCGTTCGGGACGATGGCATCGGGATCGCCGCCGAGCACTGCCCCCGCATCTTCGAGATGTTCACACAGCTGGATACCTCGCTGGAGCGTTCGGTCGGCGGGTTGGGTATCGGCCTGACGCTGGTCAAGACATTGGTCGAGATGCACGACGGAACTGTGGCGGTCGAGAGCGCGGGACTTGGCCATGGGACCCAGTTCACCGTTCGGCTCCAGATTCTCGGGGACGTGTTGCCGCCGCCCCCGATGCGTTCCGAAAGCCAGCCGACACCGAGAGCGTCCGGTCGCATCTTGATCGTCGACGACAATCGCGATGCGGCGATGTCGCTCGCGATGCTGTTTGACATGAGCGGTAGCGAAACCCACACAGCCCACGACGGGCACGAGGCCGTGGATGCGGCGGCGAGGTTGCGGCCTGATGTCATTTTGCTCGACATCGGCCTGCCGAAATTAAACGGCTTTGAAGCCTGCCGTGAGATCCGCCAGCAACCGTGGAGCAAGACCGTCGTGATCGTCGCCCTGACTGGATTGGGTCAGGATGACGACCGCCTCAGATCACGCGAGGCCGGCTTTGACGGCCACGTGATCAAGCCCGCCGACTTTGGCGAGCTCACGCAACTTCTCGACACGCTGCGACCGGTGGCACTGTCCCGCGTCTAGTGGAGCTGCATCAACCGATCCGGCCGCCTCGCGCGCTCCCGTCGTCGTCCATCGAACCACGGGCGTAAGCCAGTCGCAACTCGCCGGCTGTGGTGGCCGGTTTCGTGGTGTCGATCAGTGGCCGGATCTGCGGTGTCCACCGAGGTCATCGCCGGTCGCGGCGCGCGTTCGGGGGCTCGCGTCCTCGCCCGGCTCGCGGTCGAGCAGTGGGATGCCGGCGCACACGCTCAGTGGCAAAGCGCTCTCCGATGCTCGATATTTTACCAGGTCCGTTTGCGTCGCGCGCCGGTGACGATTACGGAGCCTTGGAAATCGCCCCGAAATGACCCCTCATACGCGGCACATGATGCTGGATCCGACGGATCTATCGGCACTTCCTCTGTCCGTCATGAATGATGCGCCGACGGCCCTCCTGTTGTTCGACAAGCGCTGGCAGTATCAATATGTGAACCGTGCGGCGGCGGAACAGCTCGGCACCACGGTCGAGGCACTGCTCGGCAACAACATCTGGGAAGTCTTCCCGGAGTCAGTCGGTGGGCCGTTCTGGGATCAGCTGCAGCAGGCGGCGCGCGAGGGAACGGCCGACACGGTCGAATCGTATTACGCGCCCATCGGGCGATGGTATCGCGTGGACGCGTTCCGGACGCCGGTCGGCGTGGCCGTTTTTATCGTGGACACGACGCCAGCGCACGCGCTCTTCGATGAACTCGATGAGAGCCAGCGCGAGCTTGCCGAGTCGCAGCGCATCGCGATGGTCGGTACGTGGAAGTGGGACCTGGCAACGGGTGCGGTCGCCTGGTCGGAGGAGACGTTTCGGCTCGTCGGACTCGATCAGTCGTTCGAGCCGAGCTTTGCGCGGTTGGAGCAGGTCGTGCATCCGCAGGACTTCGGCCCGATGACGGCGGCGCTCGACGCCGCCCTGCGTGGCGAGGCTCGGTATGACGTGGACCTCCGCATCATGCAGCCGGGCGGCCCGCCGCAGCTCATGCACGTCACCGGCGAAGTGCTGCGCGACGCGTCCGGCGCCGCGCTGGGGATGCTCGGGACCATCCAGGACGTGACGCTCGTGCGCCGCGCCAACCGCGAGCTCCTCGAGAGCCGGCAGTTGCTGGCACGGGTTTCCACGATTGCCGGCATTGCCGCGTGGAGTTTCGAGGTTGCCACTGGCGAGATCCGGTGGGAACCCGAGAACTGGGCGCTGTGGCGGCTGGACCCCGATCATTTCCAACTCACGGCCGCGTCACTTCTCTCGCTCGTGATCGAGGACGACCGGCCAAAGGTCGCGGCGTTGCTCGCGGAGGCTGCCGCGACCTCGGCCTCGGGATACGACGTGGCGTTCCGTGGGCAGACCGGTACCGGGGAGCTCCGGCATTTCCGCACGGTCGGCGAGAAGGTATTGGATCCTGGGAGCGGTCGCGCCGAGCGCCTGGTCGGCCTCACCATCGACGAGACGGAGCGTGTTCGCGCGGTGGAGGAGCGCCGCGACGTGGATGCCAAGCTGCAGCAGGCACAGCGCCTCGAGAGCCTTGGCGTTCTTGCAGGCGGCATCGCGCACGACTTCAACAACCTCCTCGTGGGGATGCTCGGCAACGCAAGCCTGGCCCTGATCGACCTGCCGCTGGACGATAAGCTGCGCCCGCTCCTGCTCGGCATCGAGACATCAGCGCAACGCGCTGCAGAGCTGACACGGCAACTGCTCGCCTACGCGGGCAAGGGGCGCTTCGTCATCGAGCGCGTGAACCTCACGACGATCGTCGAAGAGATGACATCACTGCTCAGCACGGTGCGGTCGAAAAAGGCGGAGCTTCGGCTTGCACTGATGGCCGGCCTCCCTGTCGTCGACGTCGACGCGACGCAGATTCGGCAGGTGGTCATGAACCTGTTGACGAATGCCTCGGAGGCGTTGGGGGATCAGCCCGGAGAGATTGTCGTGCGCACCGGGATCCAGCAGGTGGATGACGACAGCGGTGACTACGCGGTGGACGGGGCAGCGGTCGAGCCAGGCACCTATGTAATCCTCGAGGTTTCCGACACGGGGAACGGCTTCCCTATGGCCGATGTGTCCCGCATTTTCGAACCGTTCTACACCACAAAATTCACCGGTCGCGGCTTGGGTCTGGCCGCCACCCTCGGCATCGTCCGTGCGCATCGCGGCGCCATTGCGGTCGAGAGCGAGGTCGGGCGCGGCACTGTCTTCAAGGTCCTCCTTCCCGCAGTCGATGCCGCGCTGACGGCAGGTGATCTCGTTGTGCCAGGGAGTAGCTTTGCGGCACAGGGCGCCGTCCTCCTCGTGGATGATGAGCCGAGCGTGCGCGCCGTGGTGCGGACCATGCTGTCGCGTCGTGGGATCGAGGTGCTCGAGGCGTCGCACGGCGAGGAGGCGCTCGCCCTCTTCGAGACCGAGCGCGCCCGTGTGACGCTGGTGCTGCTCGACCTCACCATGCCTCGCCTCGACGGCGAGGAGGTTTTTCGGCGGCTCAAGGCGCTCGATGGGTCGGTGCGCGTCATCATGATGAGCGGTTACGACGAAGAGAACGTCGCCCAGCGCTTCGTCGGCGCGGGGGTCGCCGGCTTCATTCAGAAGCCGTTCCGTGCAGCCGACCTGTACGAGCGAATTGCCGACGCGTTAGCGCCGTCTCGAGTGGCGACCGCCGCCATCCCACGGCGCGATCGTCCGCTCGCCTGACATCGACATTTCTCGATCAGCGTCTGGAATCGCCTGTGCGGCGCTGATTGGCGACATCGGTGCGCTGGTCGGTTTCGATCTCCACGGCAACCGGTGGGTATCGTCGTGGCGTGGCGCTGGATGTGCATGAAGAAGAGGATGGCATCTTCTTTGTAGATCTCTCTGGCCAGGTCTCGCACGACGACGAGCTGTCGCTGCTGTTCATTCATCCCAAGGTGCTGATCACCGCGCATCAGGCATTCCTCGCGTACGGAGCGCTCGTGGAGATTGCGCGCGTGACGACCGAATACCTCCTCAAACCGGAAACGGGCGAACCGTTTTTGGATGGTCCCACTCCGTGAAGGAATCCATGAGCTCGTCAAATCCGTCCACGTTCATCAAATGGTTCGCCGACATCACCATCGCCGACATCCCGCTCGTCGGCGGCAAGAATGCGTCGCTCGGCGAGATGGTGCGCGAACTGACGGGCAAAGGTGTGAAGGTGCCTGACGGCTTCGCCATTACGGCGGACGCATTTCGCCACTTTATCCGCGAGGCGCGGCTGGATGACATCATCCGCACCACGATGGCCGGTCTCGACACGCATGACATGGCAAACCTCAGCCAGCGTGGCCACGCGGTGCGGCAGCTCATCCGCAGCGCCGCCCTGCCGGAGGAGTTGCAGCGCCTCATCGGCGAGGCCTATGAGCGGTTGCAGGGCGGCAGCACTGCCCCGCTCGACGTCGCAGTGCGTTCCTCGGCCACCGCCGAAGATCTGCCGGACGCAAGCTTCGCTGGGCAGCAGGAAAGCTATCTCAACGTGCAGGGCATCGCGGCGCTGCTGGAGACGTGCAAGCGCTGCTTCGCCTCGCTCTTCACCGACCGCGCAATCAGTTACCGGGTGGACAAGGGCTTCGACCATTTCAAGATCGCGCTCAGCATCGGCGTGCAGCGCATGGTGCGCTCGGATCTCGCCTGTTCCGGCGTCATGTTCACCATTGATACTGAGTCCGGATTCCGCGACGCCGTGCTCATCAGCGCCGCCTACGGCCTCGGCGAAAACGTGGTGCAGGGCTCGGTCACTCCGGACGAATACACCGTCTTCAAGACCACATTGAAGACGGGACACCGGCCCATTCTACAGAAGTCGGTCGGCAGCAAGGAGTTCAAGCTCGTCTATGATTCGGGCGGCGGAAAGATGGTGAAGAACGTCCCGGTCGCGGCTGCCGACCGCGCGAAACTTGCGCTCAGCGACGACGAGGTGCTTGAGCTCGCGCGCTGGGGCTGCATCGTCGAAGACCACTACTCCGCCAAGCGCGGCCAGCCGGCGCCGATGGACCTTGAGTGGGCCAAGGACGGGAATACCGGAGAGTTGTTCATCGTGCAGGCGCGGCCCGAGACAGTGCAGTCACGCAAGAATCCCGATGAACTGGTGACCTATCAGCTTGGTCAGCGCAGCGCCGTGCTCACCAGCGGGCGAAGTGTCGGCGAGAAGATCGCCACGGGAAGGGTGCGCATCATCCAGAGCGCACAGTTCATCGGGCAATTTCAGGATGGCGAAGTGCTCGTCACCGACAAGACGGACCCCGACTGGCAGCCGATCATGAAGAAGGCCGCCGCCATCATCACGAACCGAGGCGGTCGTACCTGCCACGCCGCCATCGTCAGTCGCGAACTCGGCGTGCCCGCCATCGTCGGCACCGAGCATGGCACCGAGGCGCTCACGGACGGCCAGATGGTCACCGTGAGCTGTGCCGAGGGCGATACAGGATTCGTCTATGAAGGCGTGCTGCCCTTCGATGTCACGCGCACCAGCCTCAAGGATCTCGGTCATCCGCACACGAAAGTAATGTTGAACCTGGCCAATCCCGAAGATGCCTTCGCGCTCTCCTTCATTCCCAATGATGGCGTGGGCCTGGCGAGAATGGAGTTCATGATCACGACCTACATCAGGATTCATCCGCTCGCACTCGTCGGCTTTGACCAGCTTGCCGATCCGGCAGTAAAGACCGAGATCGAGCGCCTGACGAAAGGCTATACCGACAAGCCGCAGTTCTTCGTGGACAAGCTCGCGCAAGGCGTCGCCATGCTTGCCGCCGCGTTCTATCCGAAGGACGTGATCCTGCGCCTGAGTGACTTCAAGAGCAACGAGTATGCAAATCTCATCGGGGGTCGCACCTTTGAGCCCGCCGAAGAGAACCCGATGATCGGCTTCCGGGGTGCGAGCCGCTACTACCATCCGCGCTACCAAGCGGGCTTCGCGCTCGAATGCCGTGCCGTGAAGAAAGTGCGCGAGGAGATGGGCCTCACCAACCTCAAGCTGATGATCCCCTTCTGTCGCACCGTGGACGAGGGCCGCCGCGTGCAGGCGGAAATGGAAAAGCACGGCCTCAAACGCGGCGAGAATGGTCTGGAGATCTATGTCATGTGCGAGATCCCCAGCAACGTCGTGCTGGCTGACGAGTTCGCCGACATCTTCGACGGCTTCAGCATCGGCTCCAACGACCTCACTCAGCTCATCCTCGGCGTGGATCGCGACAGCGAAATCGTCGCACCAATTTTCGACGAACGAAACGCTGCTGTCAAGAAGATGATCGCTCAAGTCATCGCCACCTGTCGCGCCCGGGGCCGCAAGATCGGTATCTGCGGCCAGGCCCCGAGCGACTACCCCGAGTTCGCGCAGTTCCTGGTCGAGCAGGGCATCGACAGCATCTCACTGAATCCGGACACCGTGTTGAAAACCACGCTGGCGATCCTGGAGACCGAAATCGCGTTGCACATCGCTTGATTGCGCAAGGTCATCGCTACGACGACGGACGCGTCGTGAGATACACCATCGGCGCGGCAATTCCCACGGAATAGCGTATGCGCGAGAAATGACCCGCAGGCCATCGAACTGGCGACGTGACCACTGAGGAACGAGTGATCCGACCACGCCTCGTCGTCGTTCCGGGAACCGTGATGCAAACGGCACTCGGCGTGCCATGCGGGCGTGCGCGCGAGATGGAGTGATGGATGATCTTGCGGAGGCCGGCGCTCGCACGGTGCGCAGCAGCGCATCCAGGGTCCGCATCGCGCAGGGATGGATTGTGCGCGATTCGTCCGGTGGCGTAGACGACGCTCGACATCGGCAACACGAATTGACTGCTACCCAGTCTGTTCAGCGAGAGCCTTCTGTTTTCGCGCAGCGGTGCCATCGGCCGCGTGACCACTCCGTTCGGCTGCGTCCTCGTCGACGTGCAGATGATCGAGTCACGGGACGCGGTTACAACGACGGCCGCCATGGCGATGGTCGACCGCGCGACGGCGCGACGATCGAAGCGTGCCGGCGTGGTCCATGCTGTTCCAGCCGTCGCGACGTCGATGATCAATGTCTCGTCGCTGAACGCCGGGCGAGGAATGCGGAAATCTGATTCCTCGTCCGGTTTGTCGCCCATGACGTCAGGAAATGCCGAACGAGGTTGAGCAGGGCAGGTTGATCGATCGTTGAGAACTGCTCGATCGCCCATTGCTGATTGCGTGTGGCGTGGTAAATGCCGTTCGTCTCCGGTCTCACGATGATCACGCGATGAGGACACGGTTGCGTATTGTGACGCCCTTAACCGAGCCTATGCATGGCCACACGCTTTCACGATCGCCACGACGCGGGCCGGCGGCTCGCAGGGGAGCTTCACGCCTATGCGAATCGAACGGACGTCATCGTGCTGGCGCTGCCGCGCGGTGGCGTGCCGGTCGGGTTCGAAGTCGCGACTGCTCTCGGTGCGCCGCTCGACGTGTTCGTCGTGCGAAAGCTGGGTCTGCCGTGGGAGGAGGAGGTCGCCATGGGTGCGATCGCCAGCGGTGGTGTCCGTGTGCTCGACTCCGAGCTGATCCGCGAGGTGCGGGTGAGTGAAGCGGATGTCGAGCGGGTGACCGCCATTGAACGGGCTGAGCTGGTCCGCCGCGAACGGCAATACCGCGGGGAGCGGCCCTTCCCCGATCTCAGAGGCAAAACCATCATTCTCGTCGATGACGGATTGGCGACCGGCTCGAGCATGCGCGCCGCCGTCGCAGCGCTGCGGCAGGAAGCCCCGTCGCGCATCGTCGTCGCCGTGCCCGTGGCGGCGCCGGCGACGTGCAACGCGTTTGGCGCCATCGCCGACGAGATCGTGTGCGGCATGACGCCGGAAGGCTTCAAGGCGGTCGGACACTGGTACGATGATTTCTCGCAGACGAGCGACGAGGAAGTCCAGGCGCTTCTGGACCGCGCGCGATTGAGCACCCATGCCACGACCTGAACTGCGTTATCTGCCATTCGGACACGATGTCCTCGAGCGCACCGTATCAATCCCATCGACGTCGTGATCACGCTCAACGAGAGGGTGCGCGGCCAGATGCGTGCCGATGTTCAGCTCGAGATCATTCCTGGTGCGACACATCTATTCTAGATATCCGGCGCGCTCGAACTCGTGGCGACGTTCGCACGGGAGTGGTTCCTCAGTCATGTCACGTCGACGCGGCCGGAGTCGGCAGCACGCGTGAACGACCCGATGCGCAACTGGAAGGACTGTTGATTCCATCTCCCCGGGCCAATATCCACGCCATGGACGAGGCGCAGCCGCTCGTCGAGCGGCTGCGCGGCGCCGCGAAGCCACTCGAGTCTGCCGCCGATCTCGATCCATTGCTCGACGCCATCGGTGATGCGCGTTTCGTTCTTCTTGGCGAGGCGACGCACGGCACCTCGGAGTTCTACACCTGGCGCACGGAAATATCCAAGCGCCTCATTCGCGAAAAGGGCTTCTCGTTCATCGCCGTGGAAGGTGATTGGCCGGACTGCTATCGCGTCAATCGGTATGTAAAATGGATGGACGGCGCCGGTACGAGCGCCGAGGACGTGCTGCACGCGTTTGCGCGCTGGCCGACGTGGATGTGGGCCAACCGGGAAGTCGTCAAGCTCACGGAATGGATGCGCACGCACAATCACCGCCGTCCGGCGATGCAGCAAGTCGGCTTCTATGGGCTGGATGTCTACTCGCTCTGGGAATCGATGGCCGCAGTCGTCGACTATCTCGAGCGGGTCGACCCGGCAGCCGCACGCGTGGCTCGGCACTCGTACGCGTGCTTCGATCCGTACTATGAGGACGCGCAAGCCTACGCGCGCGCGACCGCGCTCGCGCCGACATCGTGCGAGGATGAAACGGTGCGGATGCTCCGCGCGCTGCGCACAAGCGCGCGCGAATTTCCCGCCGATGGGCCCGACTCGTATTTCAACGCTGAGCAGAACGCGCTCACCGCGCGGAACGCCGAGCGATACTACCGGACCATGATCCGGGGCGGAGCGACCTCCTGGAACGTCCGCGATCATCACATGGTCGAAACACTCGACCGGCTCATGGTCCGCCATGGTCCGGTGTCGAAGGCAATCGTATGGGAACACAACACGCACGTTGGCGACGCGCGATTTACCAGCATGGTGCGGGACGGTATGGTCAACGTGGGCCAACTCGTGCGACAAGCGCACGGCGAATGGCCGGCGGACCGTGACGGCGTCGTGATCGTTGGTTTTGGCACGCACCGCGGCACCGTCGTCGCAGGCAGCGGCTGGGGCGCCCCGATGCAGCGCATGCGTATGCCGCTCGCGCGGCCGGGTAGCTGGGAAGACCTGCTGCACCTGGCCGTCGCCGGCGATGCGCTGTTGCTGTTCGATGGAACGGAGAACGGCGGTATTCCGGGGCTCGAGCGCCCGGCCGATCACCGTGCGATTGGCGTCGTCTACGATCCGCAGGCGGAGCGATGGGGCAACTACGTGCCGACGATCGTACCGCGGCGGTACGACGCCTTCCTGTTCATCGACGAGACGCGCGCGGTCGATCCGTTGCACCTGCCGGTCATGATCGACTCCGAAATTCCCGAGACGTTCCCCACCGGAATGTAGGCGATGTAAGGGTCTCATCCGGAGATCGTGACGTTCAACGGTCGATGCCGTGCAGCTCGGATCCCGAGCATTGCCGCGACGCACACTGTCGTTCCGCCACGGATTCACGTCTCGGTCGATCGGACGGGCACTCTGACCAGCGCGACGAACGGGGCGATCCGCACTCGCAACTCTATGGATCGTCCGAGACTTGACGGGGCCGCAACTGTTCAACGATGCGGGCGGACGGTTCGTCGGACAACAGAATCATGGGGGCGGTGTCGCGGATCCAACCCTGACGTGCCGACGGTGCGGGCCACGGCAGCACCCGGGACCCATAGCGCTCCGGTCCCGTCAGTTTTATCCTGCATCATACCGTACCGACCTGACCTCACCGAGCCCGCCGCCGTTGCCGAAGGATCCGAGCCCGTCCCCGCGCGCGACGCGCCCTGCCGCCGTGGTCACGACGCCACAGCTGCAGGGTACCGTCCGGCTCGACGCGCACGGCATCGCGAAAGTCCTCGGTGATCTCGAGGCGCGCATCCTCGAGGCGATGTGGGCGCTCGGCGAGCCTGCGTCCGCCAGAGTGGTCCACGAACGGATCGCCGTCGATCACGCCGTCTCGCCGATGACCACGATCACCGTGCTCAACAAGCTGGTGACGAAGCGAGTGCTGACCAGAGCCAAACGCCACGACCTCTATCACTACGCACCGATCCTCTCGGAGTCCGCCTTCCGCGCGCTGGTCTCTCGCCGCGTGGTCGAGGGCATTCTGTCCTTCGGTCCCGAGGCGGTGGCCAGTTCGCTGGTGGATGTGTTGGCGGAGCAGAATCCGGAGCAGCTCGAAGAACTGGGCCGCCTGATTCGCCGTCGCCTGCGCGAGCACGGCTGACGCGCGGCGGAGCGACAGTCATGACCGCATCGTTCCTCTCGCCACGCATGCGCGACCGCGAGCAGCGCCATCGTCGGCTGGTGCTCGGTGGCGTCGGCGCGCTGGTCCTGCTCAGTCTGAGCCCGATCTTCGGCCATCACCTCTCGGCGCGCGTCGATGCGGTCGTCTTCGGGCAGGATCATCTCTGGGGGATGTGCCTGATCGCGCTGCACCTCCTGGTCGCGCCGATTCACTCCGCGTTTCACGGCCTGCTGATCGCGGGATTGGCGTATGCGAGCTGGGACCGAGGCCGCGCATGGCTCCGCGTGCGTCGGGCGCTGGCGTGGCTGCCCGCGATGGAAACGGCCGACACGCACGCTGGCCTCGACATCAGCACTCGCCGCGCCGGGCTCACCGCGAGGCAGGTCCGCGTCGTCGACGGATTGCCGAATCCGGCCTTCACCGCCGGCTTTCTTCGGCCCACGGTGTTCATCTGTCGCACGCTGCCTGAGACGCTCAGCACCGCGGAGCTGACGGCAGTCCTTCAACACGAGGCACGACATGTTCGCGGACGCGATCCGTTGCGTCTGTCACTGCTGCGCTTTCTGGCGTGCACCCTGTTCTGGATTCCAGCGTTCCGTCGGCTTGCTGCCGATGTCGCTGACGAGACCGAGATTGCTGCG
>Ga0105047_10016790_pt1 | contig 11457 bp, 12 predicted proteins | sample MAT04_FD_78384 | JGI IMG/M metagenome (GOLD analysis project Ga0105047, IMG submission 78384) | Freshwater microbial communities from Lake Fryxell liftoff mats and glacier meltwater in Antarctica - MAT-04 (megahit assembly) | ecosystem: Environmental > Aquatic > Freshwater > Ice > Liftoff... | reverse complement strand
CGCGCTTTTCTTGAATATCGCGACGGAGCGGTGGGAGCCAACTGCGGCTGACTTCCCAGAGGCGCAGGATGCGTGATTTGTCGGTGCCGATGGTGGTCATCTCCAACCGCTGGCGGTTGACTTCATCGAGAAACACATGTGCATCCGCATTGTAGGGGTCAATCAGCAGGATTTCTTGGAAAGACTTCTCCGCTTCATCAAACTGGCCGGAGTTCATCAGGAGTTTTCCCTCGCGGAACAGTTTTTTGATTTGGTCACGTTTGGCGAGGAACTCCGGAGCGATGTCCGGGCGTGGCAACGGGGCGGGCGCATCCCGTTTGGCCAACGCGATTTTTTCGGCGCGCTCCGCCCGGCTGAGAATGGAGAGCGCAGCCCGGTCGTTCGGGGCGAGTGCGAGCGATTTCTGGGCAGTTTCCCGAGCCTTGGCAATCTCATTCGCGCGCAAGGCGGCGTCGGCGACTTGGTAATTGGAGCGGACGTACCCGTCGGTGGCTTCGGCAACGTCATTTTCAGTGATCTTGGCGCGGGGCAAAACCTTGTAGGCGGCTTCAAACTTTGGGGCAGCCTCGGGGAACTTGCCGTCGTCGTACAAATCATTGCCTTCCTTGATCAACTGTTTGCCGGCGAGCTGGGCTTCTTGCCGGCGCACAAGCTCTTCTTGGCCGGCGCGTTCGACTTCCTCGCGTTTGGCATCCACAACAACCGGCACCGGTGCCGGCGCCTGAACGACGGGAGCCGGCGCGACGACCGCTGGCGCAACAGGTGCGGGCGCAGGCGCGGGTGCGACGGGTGTGGGAGCCGGCGGCGGTGGTGGAGCAACGACGACCGGGGCTGGCTTCACGACGGGCGCTTTTGGTTCGGGCGTCGGTTTGACGGGCGCTGGCGCAGGTTCGGCTGGCGTTTCGCCAGCGGCCCGGGCAGGGCGAAAGTTGGTGTTGACGGCCGGCTGGAGGCCATCGTCATCGGAGAAAGTGTGGGCAGTCCCGTAAATAATGGGGATTAGAGCTAGTAACAGGGCCTTCTTCATAACCGGTTCTCCATTCCATTCGACTGCGCGACAACAGGGCGCGCCATTTTCTACTCACTTTTTCTTTACCTGCCGCACCGAACGCAAATTCCCTTCACGGGGTTGTTTATTCAGTCGGCACAGTTAAGCTGATCGCTCGCTTCTCCTCAGACTCTGGTTCTTTGATTATCATTTGCCGCGAAGTGATGTCAACGACATTGTAAGTCTTGTTGCAGCAGGCAAATGACTGGCCACGCCGCAGCCGAAAAGTGGTGGGTTCCCCGCCGCTAACGGCGGTTGGCTGGCAGACGACTGTTGCGATCGGCTGTTCTTCGACAGCTTCACGGCCCACGGTAAGTACCTTCGGTTTTTCGCCCGGCCGTTCGATGGTCAATTCGGACACATCGCGCTCCACTTCACGATTGAGCGAGGCATCCAGCACGGTGATGAATTTTTTCTCGAAGCGGGCGACGCGATAGCCGGTGTCCCTGATGGGGTCACCGACGTTTTCCACAAAGAAGGTGAACCCTTGGCCCAGCAAATCAACCTGGAAATTCCGGCCATCGCCCACGTACGCCTTGAAATTCATCTTGAACGGCACGCGGATGACCCGGTTGAGGAGGATTTCGCATTCGACCCGCTTCACGATTTGCGTGTCTATATCCGTTTCGACTTTGATGTCTGCGGGAATGAAGGCGACAGGGGGGCCGTCCCATTGAAAAGGTTTTTGCAGTTGCTCGATGGCGGCCGTGTAGGGAGCGCGATCCACGACGGTGGCCGGCTCGCTTTTTTTACGTGGCCGGCGCGGGGCTTCCGCCAACTCGTCCCGCAGGGATTCCACCTTCATGACGAGCACGGCGGCGGCGACAATGAGTGCCAACAGCACCACAGTGAGGAGAACTTTTTCCCAATGTTTTTTCAGGAAGTCCATGGCCACATCGTCAGCGACGTTTCTTCTCCTTGTCGGAATTTCCCGTTACTTCGACGAGATCCAAGCGCAGTTTCACATTGGTGACCGTTTCGAAAGTCGGACGTGCCGGCGGGGTGGGGGCGGCGTCGGAATCGCCTTCTGACCAAGGTTCAGCGGGCATGCTCGGAAGGGGACGCGATCCGCGTTGAGGCAGCAGGACCGGCGTGGCCAGTGCCGCTCGTCCACGGGCGGCGGGTGTTTCGACGGTAACTTTCTTCACTTCCAGATCAATTGATTTGACGATGAAAAACCATTCCAATCGTGCCAGGTGGTTCAAGAACCGCTGGAGCGATTCAGCGCTGCATTCAAACTCCAGCGAGAATTCTGACGTCTGATAGAGTGCGGTTTGTTTGCCGGCGTCCTCGGCCTCACGGGTAGTTTCGCGTTTCACGCTGGTCAACTTTTTCACTTGGTTGGTTTTCACTTGGTTGGTGAACAGCGTTTGGCTGAGTTTTTCGATGACGAGGAGTTGTTTCGTCAACGTGTGCAGTACCTGTTTGTCTTCCGGTGGCAACACGCCCAGATATTCATCAAAGCCAAAAGCAAACTGGGTGGGGATCACCACACTCGCGGTGTCGGCGGCCTCCTTGAGGTCGCGCAGTTTTTGGGACAAGAGCGCGCGGAATTGCACCCGGGTCAGGTCGGGCACGACGACCGGATGAGCGGCCGCTTCCTGTAACTCCTGATAGAGATTCTCAAACTCGGTGCGATCGGTGCGCACCAGAGTCAGGTTATCGCGGGAGGGAAACGGTTTGGCGCTGAGCATGGTTTGCAGGCGCTGTTGTTCCGCAGTGAGTTCCTCTTCGACTGCCTGCCGGCGCTTGAGAGCTTCCGCCAGTTTCCAACTCTCGAAGAGCAGAAACCCCACGAACAAGACGAGAGACAACACGACGACACCGTTTCGTTTTAGCCACTCCGTGTTCATGTCACATTTTAATCGGGGTCGCGAGCCGGGCGCGCAGCACGAATGTAAAAATTTCTTTCTCGGTCATGGCCGGTGGAGGCTCGACGATGTCCACGCCAGCTTTGTCGAAGAAGGGTGATTGGCGGAGGTTGTTCGCCAATTGTTCGACCGCCTCCAAGTCACGGGCGGGGTTTTGAAAACTGTGGAGTCCTTCACCCGCAATGCGGATGGTGAGGATCGCATTGGCCGGTGCGCCGGACTCGTTGGCGGGTGCCGCCGTTGGGTTGCCGGGGGACAGGCGACGCTTCGTGGCGGCCGGCGTATTGTCGGCACTCGTTTGCGGGCTGAGCGAAACAATCCACAGATTTGCCACCTGCCGAAGGTTGATGTCGTGCAGCAGCGATGCCCAAGCCGTGCGTTGACCGACCAAGCCGGTGATTCCATCGGCTTTGCCTTTGATTTCCGCAATGCGCGCGATTTCGTCTTCGATTTGGCGCTTGGTGTGGTCGAGGTCTTGCGCTTGCGTCTTCACGGCGTCCAGTTCTTGAGCGCGCAAGCCGGCAATCCGGGCCTCATAGCCCCACCAAGTAAGCGGCAACAGCAAGAGACACGCGGCGACGCCGGCGAGGTAGGGGCGTTTTTGTTCGCCTTGGCGTTGGGACTTCAGGGTGGTCGGCAGCAAGTTGACTTCGATCGGGCACTCGGTGAGTTGACGGAGGCCGAGGCCGACGACTTCGCCGAAAAAGTGCGCGCACTTGGACAGGTCCTCCTTCGAGATGTCGGGCGCGATTTCGATGTTGCGGAAGGGATTGAAGTATTCGGTCTGGACTTGGAGCTTCTCGTGGAAGAACCGATCGGTGTAGGGAATGATGGAACTGCCACCCGATAAGAAGACGCGAGCCGGGGCGCCGCCGCCTTGTTGGGTGCGGTAAAAGTTTACCGAGCGCGCCACTTCGGCATGGAGCCGGGTCATGACGTTGCGGATGATTTTGCTGACGCGCGCTTGCGCCTGGTCTTCCGGCTCCTCGTAGGCGCCACCGAGCGCAACGAAGCCGACGCGTCGTTTCAATTGCTCCGCTTCGTTGAAAGGAATATTGAATTCCGCCGCGACGCTTTGGGAAATGGCGTTGCCGGCGATGGGAATGGAGCGGGAGAAGATCTTGTTTTTCTCGATGAACAGCAGGTTGGTCGTGCGCGCGCCGATATCGAGCATGACGGTGCAGCCTTCGAGATCGCCGTAGTTGTAGCGCATCGCGTTGTAGAGCGCCATCGGGGCGACATCTACTTTCGTCGTGCGCAGGCCGACGGAATCCACGCCCTCCTGCAACTCTTCAATGATGTTGCTCTTGATGGCGAGGAGGACAACTTCGAGTTCCCCCTGGGCATTGGTGCCGACCAGTTGATAATCCCACACCACTTCATTGATCGGGAAGGGGACATTCTGCTGCGCCTCGTACTGGATGATCTGGACGACTTTGGATTCGTCCACCGGCGGTAGCTTGACAAATCGAGTGAAAACCGACTGGCCGGACACGCTGAAAATGACTTTGCCATGCTTGATGCCCTTTTCCTTGAGCATGTTGCGAATGGTGGCCACGAGGAGCGCTTTACGGTTTTCCTCGTGCTCGGGATCCAATCCCAAATCCGCATAGTTGAAGTTGGTCAGACGTAAGGCTTGACCCTTCGTGACCTCAAATTCGCCTACTTTGAGGGTGTTGGCGCCGATGTCCAACCCTAGTATGCGTTCATTCCCAAACATAACTGTGTGCGGACGAGGAAGAGGAGATGCTAGGGCGTTGACTTGTATGCTTCATATCGCTTGTGCGCGACTACTGACCAAGGCGAGTCGGAGGGTTTCAAGAGGTAGCCGGCTTTCGGTTGATACTGCTCCCACCAACGCTGGCGGGCGGCCGGGTCACTTGCTTGATCCACCAGCCGGCCTTGATAGTACATTTGAACAGCGACCGCTTCCACCTTACCGGATCCAAACCGGTCAATCGTGGACGGATGAACGAACATCGCCGAGTAATGCCGGTTGCCGCGGGAAACGTTGAGATGGGTGGCCTCGCCAGTGAAGAGCTGCGTATCCTTGCCCCGGCCCATCAACACATAATACTTCAACGTGATTTCATCGGCCCAGTCCGGCTCCGTCTGAAATGTGACCTCCATCATCAACCACTGCTTGTTCGCAGTCGATGAAACCCCCCCGAGATCCGCGCCGGCATTGCCGTAGTCCGGTGCCGAGAGCTGGCGCTGGCGGATGTTGGAAATCTTGAAGTCACTGGGTTTGGGAGCTTGGGCCTCAGCAATACTGAGAGCCGAGAGGCTGAAAATGGTCGTCGCCAGTGCGCCAATCGTGAGGTTGATTCTTCTGCTCATGGCTGCTCCTCCCTGCATTTTTTCGTTAACCGTCGTGAGTAACGTTCCAGCGTCAGAATAGAGAACGTCGCCAACTCGGTCAACAGCAAAAGCGGTCACACCCGCTCGCGCGCGGCACATCCAGTGCTTTCCAGAACTCATGCCGGTGCGCCGAAAACATCTTTGGATCTTCAGTTTGAGTGGCTGCCTGGGGCTGCTCGCGGGAGACCATCCGCCCCTCGTTCCGACGTCGCCACCGCCGGCACTGAGCCGGGGGAGCCGCACGCTGGCGGAAGAGTTTCCTCACTTCCATTTCATCCACGCACCGCCCTACACGCTCGTCACCGACCAATCCGCCGACGAAGTGGAAATGACGCTCCGAGTGCTCCATGAATTGCGTCACCAATTCGAACGCCACTTCGCCGCGCTCCTCGATACCAGCCTCGCTCCGACCGACATCGAAGTCATCTTTTTTGGTCACGAAGCGAACTTCCGCCGGTACGCCCAGCGCACCGCGCCGGCGCTGGCGGACAGTGCCGGTTTCTTTGCGCACAGCAATCACCGGCTCGTCTTGCTCAACCAACTCGGCACCGTTCGCTACCGGCAATTCCAAAATCGGCTCGCGGCACAGGAGCAGAAATTGCGGGTCAGCCATGAACCGCAGGCCAGTCAACAACTGGCTGCGTGGCGTTCGCAGGTCACCCTCGAAGCCCGGCGACTGACGGTGCAACTGATCCGGCATGAAGGCGCCCACCAACTCTTTGCCGCCTACGGTTTGCCACCGGCGGCTCCCTGGCTTTCCGAAGGCCTGGCGCAGTACTGCGAGCCGGCGGTGATGGGCGAACGTCACCCGGTCCTGGCGGATCGCTTGGTGAAATTTCACCGCACCGGCCAACTCCTGCCACTCGACGAGTTGCTGACTCACGACGCGCCGGCTGGTTTCCTCGCGCTGGCGCCGGCCCAGATTGAAGTCGCGTATGCCCAAAGCTGGGGTTTGGTGTACCGGCTCATGCAGCCGGATTATCGGCCGGCCTTTGAAAATTTGCTCCGCACCAGCACCGTGGACAGCCGCGCTCTCCGGCAAACCTTTCCCGATCTCGACCGGGAATGGCCGTCATTTCTCGATCGCTTGTAGAATCAGCGCGGCAGCCCGGGCACTCGCGCCGGCACCGCCGAGGCTGGCGACGACACTCCGCAACTCGCGCTGTTGGGAGCCGGGATCTTGCAACACCGCCCACGCCGCCTCCGCAATCGCGGCCGGCTGCGCGGCGTGTTGGATGAATTCGGGAACGATGGCGCGGCCGGCAATGATGTTCGGCATCGCCAACCACTTCACTTGTACGACGGCCCGGCCGATGAGGTAGGTGAGCCAGTTCACTTTGTACACGACGACCATCGGGCAGTCGTGAAACGCGCATTCCATCGTGGCGGTCCCACTGGCAGTGATGGCGAGCGTCGCTTGCCGCATCAGCCGGTGGGCGCCGCCGATTTCCACCTGCACCCGGGGATGACGCATCTGCGCGGCCGTCGCCTCGTTGACGGCGGCGGCGACAAATTCGCACTCCGGCATGGTATCCACGACACCGGCCAGGATGGGAAAAATCTTCGCGACCTCCCGCTCCCGGCTACCCGGCAACAGCAGAATCTGCTTCGGATTTCGGATTTCGGATTTCGGATTTTCCCCCTGCCGGTCCGCCATGGGGTGGCCGACAAACTCCACTCGCAACCCCGGCGCGTGCTGGGCATACCAGTCTTTTTCAAACGGGAAAATGGTGAGCATCAAATCCACATCACGCGCGATTTGCTGCGCCCGGCTCGCGTGCCACGCCCAGAGTTGGGGCGAGATGTAATAGATGACCGGGATGCCGCGTTGTTTCATCTGCGCGGCGAAACGCAGATTGAAGCCGGGGAAGTCCACGAGCACCACGGCGGCGGGACGACGGCGTTCGGCTTCCGCGACGAGCCGGTCAAAAATGCGTTTGAACTTGCGGTAGTTTTTCAGCACTTCGACCAGTCCGACCACGGCATGTTCCGTCAAGTCGAGCAGGAGTTCCATCCCGGCGGCCTGCATTTTGGGGCCGCCGGCGCCAAAGGCTTTCACGTGCGCCGGCAGGTGGCGAATGACGGCGGCGGCATGAGAGTCGCCGGACGCTTCGCCGGCAATGAACATGATCTCGCGGTTCATCGCCCCCGTCCCGTGGCCGGAGCAAAACTGCCGGAACCCACCCCCGACCCCTCCGTCGGAGGGGAGCCAGTCCGGTTCCCCTCCTTGGAGGGGTAAGGGGTGGGTTCCCCCGCCGTTTCCAATCGGATCCACATCTCGATCTGATCGGCGACCAACTGCACGCCCGCGACCACTTCTTGCTCGGTGAATCGCAAAAATCGCACGCCGCGGCTTTCGAGTCGTCGCTGTCTTTCCTCATCCCGCTTCCCTTTGAGCGCATGGCTCCAGCCATCCAATTCAACCGCGAGCCGAAGATCCTTGCAGTAGAAATCCACGATGAACTCAGCCACCGGTCGCTGCCGGTCGAAATCAAAACCGCCCATTCGTTTTCCACTCAATCGAGTCCAGAGCAGCTTCTCACCCGGTGTCATGTTCTTGCGGAGGGCGCGGGCGCGATCCTTGAGATGAGGATGATACGGAATGATCACGCGGCGCATAGGGAAGCATAGTAAAGGTCGGGCCGCAGGATGACAACGACAGAACCCACCCCCATCCCCTCCAAGGAGGGGAGCAAGAAGGTGGTGGTGCTCGTCTGCACGACCGTGTTTAAGAACGGTTGGCGGAGCCGAGAATGCGGGTGATTTCCATTGCGACTTCGAGGGCTTGTTTGGCGGCTTCGCCGGTGACGAGGGGGTCGCGTTTGTGGGTGACGGATTCGATGAAGTTTTGGAGTTCGAGCTTGAGCGGTTCGTCGCGGGCGATGGGGACGGGTTCACGGACAATTTTTTTGCCGGCGAATTCGCTGACGATGGTGGCGTCTTTGCCGGCGAGGAGTTTCTTGAGGAGACTGGATTCGCGGGCGTCGTCGGATGCCATGCGGTAGATGAGTCCTTCCTGGCGCATGTAGTCGAGCGAGATGTAGGCCGCGCCGGTTTGGGTGCGGCCAAAGATGCGAATCTTGCGCATCTTTTCCGGACTGACCCGGCTGGCGGTGATGTTGGCGACGCAGCCGTTGGCGAATTTGAGCCGGGCATTGGCGATGTCTTCGCTGGCGCTGAGGACGGGAATGCCGACGGCGTCCACGTGCGTGACCGGGGATTTGACGAGGGCGAGAATGACGTCGAGGTCGTGAATCATCAAATCGAGGACGACGCCGATGTCGGTGGAGCGGCCGGGGTAGGGACTGAGCCGGTGAACTTCGATGAAGCGCGCTTCGGTCAACGTGTCGGCGAGGTAACGCATGACGGGGTTGAAACGTTCGACGTGGCCGACTTGGAGGATGCAATTATGTTGGCGGGCGAGGGCGACAAGTTTTTCGGCTTCAGCCAGATCGCGGGTGATGGGTTTTTCGACGAGGACGTGTTTGCCGCGTTCGAGAAAGATGCGGGCGACTTCAAAATGGGTTTCAGTCGGCGTGGCCACGCTGACCGCGTCCGCCGCGTCGGCGAGGGCGGCGAGGGTGGGGAAGTCCGATTTCTTCGGGTCGGTATCGTACGCGCCGACGAATTGGATGCCGGGGAGGGTGCGGTAGAGGCGGGCGTGGTGTTGGCCGAGGTGACCGAGGCCGGCCACGCCGAGTTTGAGGGGGGCGGTCATGGGGCGGTGACGGCGGTGAGGCAGAGGTGTTGTTTTTCGGCGGCGGCGATGATGACGGCCCGGTCGAGCAAGGCGCTGCTGCCGGCTTCGATGGCGAGGACGGCGATCTGGCCGGCGGCGCAGGATTCGAGGGTGCGCGCGCCGATGCAGGGGATATCGAATCGGAAATCGTGGCCGGGCTTGGCGACTTTGATTACGACGGCACCGCCTTTTTCGCCGGCCAGCGCGCCGCCCCGACGGATGCATTCGTCCGTGCCTTCAAAACCTTCGACGGCGAGGACAGTGCCTTTTTTGACGACCACGGTTTGGCCGATGTCGAGCGCGCTGACGGCTTTGGCGATGGTGAGTCCAAACACGATGTCGTCCCGCTGATCGCTGTCGGGTTGGCGCCGGGTGAGCGGGCCGGTCGCGGGGACGGCGTCGCCGAGATAGGGCCGGGGATCGAGGAGTTTGACGCCATCTTTCTGCATTTCCGTGGCGATGCCGCCGAAGATGGTTTGGGCGTTGCGTTCTTTGAGCCGGGCGGCGAGGGCGATCATGCGGAAGTCGAGGCGGATATTTTTGAAGAGGTTGGCCGGGGTGATGCCGCCGGCCATGACGGCGCGGGTGATGCCCCGGGAGGTGAAGCATTTAATGAGTTTGTCGAGCTGGCCGATTTTGACCCATTCGAGTTCGTCCACCTGTGACTGGAGCGCCGGCTTGGTCTCACCTTCAAAGGCGACGGCGACAACGCGCGTGCCGGCGCGGCGCGCCGTTTGCGCGAGGATGAAAGGGAAGTCGCCATTGCCGGCGATGAGTCCGAGAGTTTCCATTCTTGACCCTCTCACGGGCGTGGGTCATGTTTCATCATTGCAAAGCGCGCAGGGTAAGCAAGCTCAAATCCAGATGGCTACCAAGGTTCCCAAGAAGATTCTGACACTCGCCGCCGCTCATCGTTGGGCGGTTGCCGCGCAGCGTCGCGGCCAGCGGGTCGTGGCGACGAACGGTTGTTTTGACCTGCTGCATTATGGTCACGTCCGCTATCTGCAACGCGCCCGCGAGTTGGGCGACTTGCTGGTGGTGGGATTGAATTCCGATCGTTCCGTGCAGGCGCTCAAAGGCCCCACCCGGCCCCTCGTCCCCGAACGCCAACGCGCCGTCGTCATTGCCGGTTTGGAATGCGTGGATGCGGTGGTGGTGTTCAACGAGGTTCGGTGTCTTCGCTTTCTGCGCGCGGTTCAACCGGATGTGTACGTCAAAGGGGGCGACTACAAACCGGAGACGCTCGACCCGCAAGAGCGCGCGGTGTTGGATGCGGTCGGTTCGCAAATCAAGATTCTCGCATTCGAGCCGGGGTTTTCGACGACGGAGTTGATCAAGAAGATGCGCGCCGGGTGACGGGATGAAACGCGCACCGCAACCGTTTGACCCGGCCAAGCTTGAGCAGATGATGGCCAAGCTCCGCCGGGACGTCGCCGAACGGCAGGCCGGCTATCGTGAACAGGCGTTGCGATTGTTTCCGCACGTGTGCGCCAGTTGCAGCCGGGAATTCTCCGGCAAGCGACTCAAGGAACTCACCGTCCACCACAAAGATCACAACCACAATTACAACCCGCCCGACGGCAGTAACTGGGAGTTGCTCTGCGTCTATTGCCACGATCACGAGCACGAGAAGTACAAGTTGAAGGGGTTGGTGGACGGTCTCGAAGAGAACAAACCGGCGCCCTCCACATTGGCCAATCCCTTCGCGCAGTTGGATGATTTGCTGAAAAGCAAAACCGACGCTCCTTGAGATGGTGGGCCGAGCGTCCCCGCGAGGCTGGGCGGTGTTCCCCTGCTGGCGGGGACGCTCGCGCCACCAGACCACTTGCACCACCCCGCTGAACTTTTGCTTTGTGTCTTGGCGGTGGGGTGGTTAATCATTCGCGGCGATGAAAGTCTTGGTGATTGGCGGCGGCGGGCGGGAACATGCGCTGGTTTGGAAATTGGCGCAGTCGCCGCGCGTTTCCCAAATCTATTGTGCGCCGGGAAATGCGGGGATCGCGGAGCTGGCGGAGTGTGTGCCGGTGGGGGCAACGGAAGTGGCCAAGTTGCTCGCGTTCGCCGTCGAACGGGGGATTGATTTTACCGTGGTCGGCCCCGAAGCGCCGTTGTGTGCCGGGATTGTGGATACGTTTTTGGAGCGGGGATTGAAGATTTTTGGGCCGCGTCAGGCGGGAGCGCGGTTGGAGGGGAGTAAGGTTTTTTGTAAGGAGCTTTTCCTTAAAGCCGGCGTGCCGACGGCGCGGGCAGAGGTATTTACGAATCCGGCCGATGCGCGGGCTTACGTGCGGCAAGTGGGCGCGCCGATTGTGGTGAAGGCGGATGGGCTGGCGGCGGGGAAGGGGGTCATCGTCGCGCAATCGGTCGCGGAGGCGGAGCAGGCGATTGCGGAGATCATGGAGCAGCGGGTGTTCGGCGCGGCGGGGGCGCAGGTGGTG
>Ga0105047_10016788_pt1 | contig 11457 bp, 9 predicted proteins | sample MAT04_FD_78384 | JGI IMG/M metagenome (GOLD analysis project Ga0105047, IMG submission 78384) | Freshwater microbial communities from Lake Fryxell liftoff mats and glacier meltwater in Antarctica - MAT-04 (megahit assembly) | ecosystem: Environmental > Aquatic > Freshwater > Ice > Liftoff... | reverse complement strand
TTGATCGCGTAGCCGCGGGCAAATCGATTGGTGCTGGTGCTTGGTGGGATGGGTGCCACCGAGCCAAGATTTGTCATGGAACCCGAAGCCCAACGATATGCACGGAGCAATGATCCGGTTGATCCGGCGTCAGCAGTAACCAAAGAGTTTCCGGTAACTTGGCGGTTGTTATTCACGTCGAGCGCGGAACTGGTCGTACCGCCGAGTGTGCCGAGGTTGGTGATGTTGTAAATGGCCGCGTGCGAATTCGCCGACAACGATGCTGTGGCACCCACCGCCAAAGCGATCGCACCCGCAACTGAAAGACCGGCCAAAGGCCTTACCAGTAAGCGAAACGGATTCAAAACCATGATTTTCTCCCAAGAACTTATGTGACTCCTATGCAATCTCAATTGCAACTGAGTTGCATTTGTATCAGAAGGAATCTCAATTGCAACAAACTTGCATTTGCAAAAATGGGATTTATCATTGCAAGGTACTTGCACTTGGAAATTTGAGGTCATTCAATGGCTAAGCTGTCACTCCCACTCTCGTCAAATCGAGGGCTTTCAAGAGCCCTGCGGAGTCGCTTGGGAGTAATGCTTGGCGTCTGCGTTATTTGTGTCGCACTCACGAAGGCTCATGAGCATGCATATGTCGCGGCGATTGGTGCGGCTGCGTTCCTGATTACAGGAATCTTATGGCCGTTGGCCGCGATACGATTCGTAAGCGTTTCGCTAGATCCCAGCACAGGCCGATCCACGGTAGGTGACTCTATCGCCATCACTATACGTGCGAGCAACCGGCTGCCGATCCCGTTACCAGGCATATATATACCCCCGGATGTGATGGTCGACCTAAAGACTGAAAGTAAACCGTTCGTATGCGTCGCTGGTCTTTCCGTGAACAGAAAGGGGGTCACTACTGAATTCGGCAGCTGTATAATCAGTTGTGACCCCTTCTCCGGTTCACCTTTGGATCAGCGGCATAGACCAAGTCGGTGTTGAAGATCAACGCAGCACTAAGGACGATCGTGAGAAGTCGGGCAAGAAAGGTCATTCGCAGCTCCCGGATTTGAATGGAGCCATCTTCATGCCTGCCCCGCACTTCGGCAAGCATAATCAGGTGCGTCCAACGGACGCAGTGCGTTGGGGGATTCGCTGGTTGATGCTCGGTTGTGGCATGCGGGGGCGCTGGCGCTTCACCTGTTTTGCCAATGCTATCGTTTGCGGCAGGAGCGTCTCAATCGCCATTCTGTCGCGGATCGGGTGCAAGCTGTCGGAAGTATCTGATTCAGTGAATACAGCAATGAAACTACGATGCGGACGCCTTGGCATTTATTATCTGATTGCGGATGATGTTTGCGTCGCAGAATTTCACTCCCGGCTTAACCGGGCAGCAATAGTGCGTGCTGAGGTTTCATCGCCTTGGGCTTCGCGAATCAGGCTTCTTCTACAGGATCGGATACTGACATGAACGCAGCCGTGGTTGAATCACCGGGAAGGCTTGTCACCAAGAACATCCCAGAGCCAACGATCGACGACTATGGCGTACTTTGCCGGCTGCTCTTCGGAGCAACCTGCTCGGGAACGGATCAGCATCTGATAGACGACAAGATGCCGTGGAAGGTGAAATATCCGATGGTGCTTGGGCATGAGAGCATCGGGCGGGTGGTGCGGGTTGGCTCGCGGGTCCGTAATTTCAAACCCGGCGACCTGGTCAGTCGTGTCGGCACGACGCCTTTTCCGGAAATCGGACTGAATATCAGTTGGGGCGGCTTCGCGGAATATGGCGTAGCGAAAGATCATGTTGCAATGCGCGAAGATGGCCTGCCCCGTGAGACGTGGAATTCCTCGCGCATCAATCAGCGGATTCCAGATTCGTACGACCCTGCTGGATGCACGATGATCATCACCTGGCGCGAGACGCTGAGCTATGCCCGCCGGGCTGGCGTGGGTCCGGGCAGCAAAGTGCTGGTGCTGGGAACCGGGGGAAACGCGATGGCGTTCGTGGTTCATGCACGAAACCTGGGCGCCAGTTACATCTGCTGCGCGGGCAGTTTGTTGCGTGAGAGCGCAGCCCGGGAACTTGGCGCGATGGACTTCTTTGATTACCGCGAACCGAATCTTGAGACGAAGATTCGCGAGGTGGGCAGGGAATTCGACTTCATCATCGATGGTGTCGGAAAGGCAAACCAGGTGAATCGCGTGCTTCCGTTGCTGAAGCCTCGCGGCAGCGTCTGCATTTACGGCCTCGACGACTTCGATGCTCTGGGCATCGACCCAGCCCGCGCCAATGGCACATTTACTGTCTACGGCGACAGTTACGATGAGGAAGAAACGCATGCCGAAGTCATCTCGCGCATCGACGACGGCACGTTGAATCCACAGCCGTGGTTCGCGGGGGCAAAGCCATTTGATCTCAAGGACATCAACGCTGCGTTCGATGCCGTGCGGGCAAGGAAATGCGTGAAGGCGTTGATTCGGCTCGCGGCTGAATAGGAAAGAATTTGCATGAAAGTAGACATAATCGACCAGCATCATCGGATGCAATGGTTCCGCGACGCGGGGCTCGGCATGTTCATCCACTGGGGGCTTCACTCGGTTCTCGGGCATGGTGAATGGGCGAAATGGCGAGAGGACATCGCCACGCGCGACTACGTGCGCCTCGCCAACCGCTTCCACGCACGCGGATTTGACGCCCAAGCCTGGGCACGACTTGCAAGCGAAGCCGGCGCGAAATACATGGCGTTCGGCGCTCGCCACCACGACGGGTTTTCGTTGTGTAAATGATACGGGGTAAATGATACGGGGACGCGGCTAGTTGATTGGAAGTGGGAAAGGGGCCATCACTGATTGATCCTTTCGCCAGGTAAGACAGGAAATTAGTGATGTCCCCTTATCCGATTAAGTGATGTCCCCTTATCCGATTCTCACCTACCTTGAATTGATAAGTGTTTTTCCCCATGACTGTCCCCTTTTTCTGCCTTTCCGCGTTTAGCCTCTTTTTCTTCAAGCGTTATCACCTCTGTGACTCACAATCCAGTGCACAGCCTGACGATGTCCATCGTGGCCTGTGGTTGGTCACCCGGGGTTAAGATCCTGAGGTGATCGCCCGCGTGCACGACGGTGTCGGCTGTGGGCAGCAGGTTTCCGCCGCCGCGTTCGATCGCGATGATCAGGCACCCTCGCGGCAGCCCAGCGCCGGCGACTCGCTTATTGGCGACTGCAGAGCCAAGTTGCACGCCGATATACATGCTCCGCGGTTCGATCTGCGACGGCCCGTGACCGCTGCGCTCCAGATCGGCTTCGAGCAGCGCATCGTAGATCGGTAGATCGCGCAGGCCCTCGGCGATCAGGTAGGCGGACAGGGAGGCGATGCAGATCGGAAAAAGCAGCGTATAGCCGCCCGTCATCTCACTGATCAGCACAATCCCGGTGAGAGGGGCGCGAACCGATCCGGCAAAGACAGCCGCCATTCCCAGCACCGCCAGCACTTGCGCCTGCCCTGCTTGTGCGGGCAAGATCGCGACGGTTGCTTTGCCGAACAGCGCGCCCAGCAGGGCACCCAGGACGAGCATGGGCGCGAAGATGCCGCCGGGCGCGCCCGAGCCATAACTCAGGGCGGTGAATGCCAGCTTGACAAAGAACAGCGCCGCCAGCGCCGCGGCGCCCGCGTTGATCGTGCCACCAAGTATCCGCTCTGCGAAGACCTGACCGCCACCGATTGCATCAGGCATCACCCAACCCAACATACCTGCCACCAAACCGGCGATCGCCGGCAGCATCCAGCGTGGGACCCGCCTTTGACGCTGGGCGAAATGCTGCGCGCCCAGGAGCGACTTGTTGAACAGAACGCCGGCTCCGCCACCGAGCAGCCCGACGATCAGGACCAGCGGCAGCGTCGATAGAGGCACTGCACCCAAACCGTGGGCTTCAAAGGAGGGCGTATCGCCTGCAAGCCACTGGGTGATGACCGTCGCGCAGACCGCGGCGATGAGTGCTCCAGCGGCGATGCGCGATGACAGGTCGCGGTGCAATTCCTCGACAACGAAGAGCAGCCCGGCCAGGGGCGCGTTGAACGCTGCCGCCAAACCTGCGCCAGCGCCGGCGGAAAGCAGTTGTGGCAGGTCGCTCTCGGGCGTCCGCAGCACGCCGGCAAACGCCTTCGCCACCGCCGCCCCCATCTGCACCGTGGGGCCCTCGCGGCCCAGCGAAAGCCCGGCGCCTATACCCAGAATGCCTCCGAAGAACTTGACGGGGATGAGTCGCCGCCATTCCAGGGTGCGCACATGAATGAGCACTCCCTTCAAGTGCGGTATGCCGCTGCCGGACGCCTCGGGCGCGAAACGGGTGGTCATCCAGCCCACCAGTCCCCCGACACACCCGCCGATCACCGGAAGCACCGCCCAGCCCCAGCTCGGATAACCGTGCAGCAGGTCGAGCAGGCGTCCGCGTTCCGACTCGGCCAGCGCCAGTAAGCGACGGAACGCCACGGCGAGAAGCCCAGCAAGAAGACCGACCATCGCCGCACGAATGAAGTGGTACCGGCGCGGTGGGCGCACCATTGCATCAACGTCTAAAAGACTGTCAGAGATTGGCGCGGGAAGGGCTTGGTCAACTGAACTCTCCGACATTTCCATGAGCATACCGGATTCGAGGGGAGGGGCAAACGATCGTTCATTCGTGTCGTCGACGCGGGCGAGCAACGCGTGGCGAGAACACAGGCACGTGTATCAAGCCCCGATTCCAAGCCTTGCCATTCACGTCCTCGTCGATGCTGCGGAGTGCCTGAAGGACGTTTGTGTGATCGCGGCCGCCGAAGTGGCGCTTTTGCGTCGGGTGAAACGCAGTTAGGGGACAGGACCCTTTATATAAACGAATCTGTCCCGTTCAGTTCCCGCCCACCAGCATCCCATGCATCACCCCGCGCTTGGCAAGATCGTCCTGCAATTGAAGCAGGATCTGAGATTGCTTGGCTTCGTGGATTCCAGGCGTTCGCATTTCGCCGGAGAACGCGGGCAGATCCAAACAACAGCGGGTCAGGACCATCCCTATTTGATCGTCGCAAGATACGCACCGATGACGATGAGCGCAATGCCTCCCCAATTCACCATGCTCGGGCGTTCACCGAGGATCAGTACCGCAAGCACGATGCCGATTGGCATGCTGAGTTTGTCGATGGGCGCGACTTTGGTTGCCTCGGCGAGCTGCAGGGCGCGGAACTGGAATAACCAGCTAACCGCCCCGGCAACGCCGGAGATGGCGATCCACATCAACGCCGTCTTACCGATCGACCCTGCCCCGCTCCACAATCCGCGGGCACTTACGAAGGCGACGAGGAACATCGTCATAATTCCGCTGCGAACGGCGGTGGCGAGATTGGAATCCAGATGCTCGACGCCTTTCTTGCCCAGAACCGCGACGAGTGACGCGAAGATCGCCGAGAGAAACGCGTAAATGAGCCAAGCCGGGAGATTCATGGCGTCATTCTATCAGGCAACGGCTGACGGTGAGGCACAGAACATTCCCCATCCGCGTCGCGCGTGAGAAGGCATACACTTCAATCGGTTTTTGAAAGGCTTACTAATGATTGCAAAATCGTCCCAACGCGTCGCCAGTTCCACGGATCCAAAGCTGAACGAGGAGATTCGTCGTCAGACGGAGATGCGGATCGCCTATTACGCGCAGCACCCAGAAGAGGTGGCGGCGCGGCTGCACGAACTGGACGAAGAGTGGGATGTCGAGCGCGTGCTGGAGGTGAACGCATCGGCGTTGACCATTACCGGCATTCTGTTGAGCTTCGTTCGCGGCAAGAAATGGCTGCTGATGTCAGCAGCTGTGCAGGGATTCTTCCTCCAGCACGCGTTGCAGGGATGGTGTCCGCCGTTGCCGATCCTGCGGAAGCTGGGGATTCGGACGCAGCGGGAAATTGATGAGGAACGGTTCGGATTGATGCGCCTTCGAGAAGAAGGGAGCAAGGGGAGCAAGTCAAAGAGCTCGAGCCACGATGCGGTCACGCGGTAATGCGACAGGCGCAGGAAATCGTGCATCTTTCGCCGCTTGCGGCTTTGCGGATCATTTGATCCGCCGACCTCCCTTTGCCCCCGCGTTCGCGACGCCGCAAGCGACGGCTGCGGTTGGCGTCGGTCAGTTCTGCGGGGTGCGGGTGGTTGCATTCTCGCCGCGCGGTGCTGCGGGGGTGGCGGGAGGATTCGCGGCTCCCTCGTCCTTGCCGCGGCGACGTCCGTTTTCGCCGGGTGCACCGTCGGGACGCTTGGTTCCAGGTGGGTCGGACTTCGCCGCCGACTTCACGCCGAACCGCTCGAGAATCTGCCTCGCCTGCCCGATCTGCAGTTCGAGGAGCTGATCCCCCTCCTTAATGCCTTGTTTGATCACGCCGTACTGATCGTTGATCTGCCCCAACTCCACCTTCACCGGCTGAACGCGGTCCTCCCCCTTGATTCGACGAAAGACATAGGATGTATCGCCTTCGCTGTATACAGTCGTCAGTTTGGCGGCGATTGCCCGTTCGACGCGATCGACATAGATGATGGCATCCGCCCCCACGCCGGGACGAAGGTTCGGGGGGGTGTAGTCAAGAAGCAGTTCGATCGGATAATCCTTCGTGTCCGGGTTAAACCATCGCTGGCCTGAGTCAGCCATCACACTGATCTTGCTGACGGTGGCAGTGACAAATCCCGGGACGTTTCGAATCTGCACCTTTGCCCACTGACCGATCGCCAGTTTTCCCACCTGCGATTCGCTGACTTTGACGGCGACTTTCATATTGCTGGTTTCAGGCAGCCTTAGCAGGGTCTGACGTTCGCGGACCTGTGCACCTTCCTGAATCGGGTTCTGGGCATTGCGATCACCGCTGGTGCCATAAACGACCATGCCATCCGCCGGGGCCTTGATGGTGCAGGCGTCCAGTTGTTCCTGCAGACGTTCCATGCGACGCTGCAGCACCGCATAGCTCTGTTCCTTTGCGGAGACGTCGGCGTTTTTCTGCATCATGTTGGATGCATTTTCCCGCTTGGTGCGGGCAAGTTTCTGTTCGGCCTGGCTAACTGCATTTTCCTTGCTGGCGCTGTCCATCTGGTGGGTGTATTGCGTTAGCCGGCGAAGGGCGGTGTCGGCTTTGTCGACGACGTTTTGCGCATTGGCGAGATCCACTTCTGCTTTCTTGACGTCGGACGCGGTGACAAATCCTTTTTCCGCCAGCGCCTTGGTTTGAGAAAGATCCTCCTGTTTGGTCTTGAGGGTGATCTTTGCGGATTCAAGATCGGTCTGCCCATTTGCCAGCTGCTGGGGGTAGGCGCCATTGGTGTAGTCTTCAAGATCAAGTTGTGCGAGCTTGAGCGACACCGCTGCCGCTTCGAGGTTGGCGGCGTTCTGGCTTTCCTGAATTGCCCGCAATTCGCGCGAGGTGGTGAGATCGGCCTCGCCCTTTTGCAACTCAAGCGTGGTGTCTTCAATCTTCTGTTTGATGCTCGACGAATCGAGGGTCATCAGGATGTCCCCCTTCTTGACGCCTGTGCCTTCGGCGATCAGGGTTTGGATGGTGGTGGTGCCTTCCACCAGGCAAACGATCTCGATATTGCTAACGGCCTGCAGTTCACCGGGTTTCTTCACGACAAAATCAAGATCCTGCGGCAAAACCGTGTAAAACAGCGAGCCCGGCGGGACCGCATCAGCGGCGACGCCGCTCCGCGCCCGCAAAATCGACCAGCCTAGCGCAATCACCGCAATACTCATCGCCGCAAAAAGCGCCAGCCGCACCGGGAAACGGCGGGGCGTTACAACAGAAGATGGAATAGCAATCTGGCTCATGATGGTTGTTGGTTCGCCTGTACAAATCCTGGGTCGCTCAAATAGCCCCTGCCGAAAAATAATTGCAGGGTGACCCATCCAGAACACTCAATTTGAGAGAGCGTGAGCTTTTGACGAGTCCCCGTAGGGTGGGCGTCCCGCCCACGTCCGAAGAGCTCAAAAACCGTGGGCGAGACGCCCACGCTAACGGGGCTGTTACCAAAAAATCACACGCTCTCAGCGAAGCGAAGTATCCGGCATCGGGCGCCCGCTGATTCACTTCGTTCAGCGTGACACGCGGCGACGAGTGCCCTGCCTAGGCAGGGGGTTTCACACTTCCGGTGCCATTCTCCCGCGTATTATCGGCATTTCGCAAGTCCAAAGCTTGACCGATTGCCCCTGAATCCGGGTCTACCCTTAACACCCCGGCATCACGAAGCAGTTGCAAAATCTGGATCTGCAGATCGGCGCGGGCACGATTGTAGGCATCCTGCGCATTTAACAGGGAACTGGTCGATTCCACCACGTCGCGGGCATTGACCTTGCCCTGAGTCAAAAGTTCGTTCGAATAGTCTACGCGACGTTGGGCCAGTTCGATCGCGCGGCGCTGGATTTCCAGCGTTGCCTTCGCGAGATCCACCGCCCGCACCGAATCCCGTACATTTGCCAGCACGGTGTCGTGTAACTGCGAAAATGATCGCTGAGCCCGTTCGAACTGAATGAGGCTCCGGCGATATGCATTACGCTCGCTTACGCGATCCAGCGGCCAATCCAGTTGAACGCCGGCGTTGTAAGTCAGGTTGCGAGCGTCGATCTTCGACGCAGGCGTATCCGTTCGGTTGCCTAGCTCACTGCCTGCGGTGAGTGTTAAGTCTGGCAGCAGACCATTGTTAGCAACCGCCACCGCCCGTCGGGCATCTTCAATCTGGTCGCGCGACGTCTGAAGGTCCAGCCGATACTGCACCGCGAGCCTGATAAGATCTTCCGAACTGAGTGGTGGCTCGGTGAGATCGAGTTTCACCGCCTGCACATCGAGATTCTCATCCACCTGCATTCCCAGCAGGATTTTGAAATCATCCAACAGCCCTTCGTAATCTTGCTGCGATGCAATCAGCGAGTTCTCGTCAGATAACTGTTGCTGCAGGGATCGCTGAACTTCCAGGAAATTCAGTCTTCCCGCGGCAAAAAGTGCCCGGGTGCGAACAGTAAGCGACGCAGAGCTGAGATATTTGAACCGTCGATTGGCAATGGACTGCTGCGCGTTGATCAGCCGAAAGTATGCCCGCGCGACGTCAACAACAAACTGCCGTCGGAAATCCTCGAATTTGCGGACTTCGTAAATCAACTGCCGCTCAGACCTGATGAGCGGTTCGAGATTGACCATTCCCGCCCCGCGAAGCAGCGGAATGCTCGCGGTGACAGCGAGTGTCGCGTCCTCCCCATCGGCGGTGTTGGAATTCAAGGCATCGATAAACGAAACCAACGCTTGCGCCGTGACTTCTCCGCCATAAGGCAGTTGCTGACGAACGCCGACCGATTGGGTGGCATTGAGTGCAGATTGATAATTTGCATCGAGTTGCCCGCCGTTAAAAGCAATTCTGCTGCGGGCGAAGGGGCGCGGTTCAAAGAGGTGACGTTCCAACGTCACGTCCAGCGCCGCAAGATAAAGATCCTCAAGCCTTGATTGAAACGCCCGGCTATGCTGTGACGCATATCGGAACGCATCGATCAACCCCAGTTGGACGACATTCACCTGCGCTGCGGGCGGACCAAGACGGAGCCTGGCTAGTCGCTGTTCGCTAACCTGCTGCGGATATGCGCCTTCGTCGGTCCGAACCGGGGGCGCAGCGCTGAGCGACGGTCCGAGCGTGCCAAAAGACAGTTCAAAGCGATCGGGCTCAAGCACCGAAGGCGTTTCCGGCGGAATGGGTGTGAATGGTACCTTTGCGTACGTTTTTCTGGTTGGGGGGGCGACTGGTGTCGTCTCAATTGGCGTCGCGGGCGTATACCCCAGCGTTTCCTGCTTACGGGCATCAACGATCTTTTTCACCTGTCGATCGGCCTCCATGCGATACCAGTCCGCAGTGCATCCGGTGAGGAAGATTGCCAAGAGAATGATTGTTTTTTGAAACATCGCGGGGAAAAACAGGTTACGAGTTTATTGAGAGACGGCAAGAGACAGAAGCGTTTGGAATCTTCTCATTTGCTGATCGGTGAGTCAGGTCGCGCAGCGCTTTGGTTGCGTTAAACGGAGCCATCCGCGAAGTTATAACCATGCGATGGTTGTGGTTGTCGATCCTTCTCCTAATCAGTTCCTGTGATCGCCGCCAGCCTGCGCCGTCGCCGCCACCACCAATTCCCGTAGCGTCAGCGACATATGCGGTCGCCGAGATTGCAAAGCAGATCGGCGGGGACGATGTAGCGATCGATTGGGTGATTGAAAAGCCAGCGATCATCGCACAGTATCAACCCACCGACGTCGATCGCCAGCGGTTGATGCGATCGGAGTTGCTTATCGTCGCAGGACCAATTGACGCATGGGTGCTTGTCAACAAGGGAAGCGTCCAACGCGAACGAGGGCTGGTCCGCATGAACCTGCTTCCGGGCGTCACCGAGGGCAGCGGTGCCACCTGGCTTGATCCTGATGCCGCCATTGCGCTCGCGGATGAACTGCCGAAACTTCTGTATTCCAGGAGGCCCGATCATCAACAGCAATTCAGCGATGCTGCGGAACGATGGAAAAAATCGTTGGCGGAGATGCGCAGCGAAATAGAACCCACAATTGCGGCGGCGGCAGGAAAAAGCGTCGGCACGCTGTCGCCCATATTTGATGCGTTGTTGCTGCGCTATGGGTTGGCACCGGTTCGCCTCGCAGACGCGGACCTTCATCAGTTAAGCGATCAGGATCTCTTTCGTCTTAAGCAAGCCGCCGCAGCGCAAAGCGTGCAGTGGCTGGTGGTGGATGCATCGATTCCCGATTCGCTGGTTCAATGGGTGGCGACGAAAACCGGACTGAAAGTTCTGCGCCTTGAAACCGCCGGCAGTAGCGCCCCAAGCAGCGGGATCAGCACCTATCTGGAGGTCTGCCGATATAACCTGCAACAGTTGTGCAGATTGACCACGGAGTAACGCGAATCTGCCCTACAGGTGCGTACGAAAATGGGCTGCTTGCAGGGCCAAATGGGAGATGTGTAACCGATCCGACTCCAAGTGGATTTTACCTGAAATCTTGCAATTTTTTCATTGATTTCGCCGCTGCGGTGTATTACTGGTATAAGAGCGTTTAGAGAGCTCCGGCTTTCACATCTTCAGCTTAATCTAATTGACCGCCATCGGGGCGAGCGACAGTCAGCGTTGTTCGAGCTGAAATGGGAAGTAACCAATGAACTGGTGTGCAAGGAGTGCGCGCCGGACGGGGTGGAGGGTGGAGAAAATGCCTACACGGCCACAGTTAGAATCTTCCGGTTCGGGAGCATTGGGTGATGCGCCATGGACCAATCCTTTTATTCCCACTAGAGAACTTGTCGGATCGTCAGCGGCGATGAGCGCGGTGAAGGATATCGCCGCGTCGATTGCTGCCCGCCGATGCACAGTGATGATTCACGGCGAAACCGGCAGCGGCAAAGAGATGCTGGCGCGTCATCTGCATCAATTGTCGGATAGAACG
>Ga0105047_10016786_pt1 | contig 11458 bp, 7 predicted proteins | sample MAT04_FD_78384 | JGI IMG/M metagenome (GOLD analysis project Ga0105047, IMG submission 78384) | Freshwater microbial communities from Lake Fryxell liftoff mats and glacier meltwater in Antarctica - MAT-04 (megahit assembly) | ecosystem: Environmental > Aquatic > Freshwater > Ice > Liftoff... | reverse complement strand
TCGGCACTGGCGGCACCTGCTCCGACCGTGTTCACTCCGTGCACCAGCCCGCTTGCTGGGCCATCGAACTTCCCGAGCGGCACAGCGACCTTTGGTTCGGTGTTCGAGAATTTCGCTTTGTTTGGTCAGGGCACCGCGAACATCGCCTCATGGTTCCGCTTTATCGGCGGCTTCCGTTTTACCAGCGACAGCCTGAGTGTCTTCCACTCGCGCGTGTCACGCAATCTTGATCTTGCGGCGGGCGTTCCGGTTGGCACTGGCGGCATCAATCCGAATTTCGATCAGGGTGTGTTTAATTCGGCTGGCGTAAACGGTACGCCGCTTGCTTCCAATGGCGTACCGTACCGTGCCTCGACGTCGGCAACGGATTTGTCCGGTAAAGCGGGTTTCCAGGTGGACATCACGCCGAACAATATCACCTATGGCACCTATACGCGTGGATTTAAGGGGCCGGCCTATAACGTGTTCTTCAACCTGTCGAAGAGCGGGACCAACGTCATCGCGCCAGAAACATCGAATGCCTATGAAATTGGTCTCAAAAATACCTTTCTTGATGGTCGCCTGACGCTTAATATTGCGCTGTTCCTTGCGCAATATGAGAATTTTCAGGCAAATAACCCTGATCTTGTAGCTGACGTTGTCGTGACGCGATTCACCAATGCGGGTCGCGTTTCGACGCGCGGTGTCGAAGTTGAATCAGTGTTGCGCCCGATCAATGATCTGACGATTGCGGGCGGCTTCGCCTATACAGACGCGCGCGTCGATCAATTCAATGCAGCACCGGGTGCGGCCGTGACGGCGATCATCCCGGCCGGGACTCCACTGGCCTTCGCGCCAAAGTGGAAGGGCAATCTGTCGATCGATTATCGCATTCGCACCGGCGGATCGGTCGATGTCTTCCTTGGCGCACAGGGTTCCTATCAAAGCTCGCAACTCTCGTTGTTCGCGCCTGATGCGATCCAGCGGCGGCTGGGCACAATCCCGGCCTATGGGCTGGTCAACCTGACGGCGGGCATCCAGGACAAGAATGATCGCTTCCGGCTGACCTTTCTGGTGCGCAACCTGTTCGATCAAAGCTTTGCTGCTGCTATCATCAATGGCGGGCCAGGCGGTGCCTATCGTTACCAGATCCCGCGTGACGCCGATCGTTACTTCGGGATCATTGGTCGCTATAATTTCTAGGCGCGCCTAATTGGCAAGAACTTAACCCGGCAGAAGCAATTCTGCCGGGGCTTGCTTTGGTCAGTGGCGCAGCGCCATGCCGTCGCCGCGCTCGCTTTCATCAACGGGGATAATCTGCGGGATCAGCAGCTGGATAAAGCCAAGCGCGAGCAGATACGACCCCGAACAAATCGCCAGCAGCGGGCCATAGCCCCAGCCATGCGCGAGTGAAAAGGCGGCAAGCTGGATAAGACCAATCGACCACAAATTGCCGCAAAATGCCGCCATCCCGATTACGGATCCAACCGCGCGCGCAGGAAACACATCCGTTGCCAGCCCGAACAAATTTGTCGAAAAACCCTGATGGGCAAACAATCCAAGCCCAAGCAGCAAAGCCGCACTCCACGGACTGGTGACAAACAAGACCAGCGTCACGGGTAGGATTAATAAGGCATAGATCAGCATTGTCGTCTTGCGCGCGCGATCAACGCTCCACCCCGCGCGCATCAGTCGTGTCGGCAAATATCCGCCGGTCAACGCGCCCAGCGCCGCAAAGACATAGACCAAAGCGACGGGCAGCCCAATCGTCCCTTGGGGCAAGCCAAACAGCCGGTGGAAAAGATCAGGCAACCAGCTGAGCATGAAGAACCAGACCTGATCCGACAGCACCTTGGCAATCGCCAGCGCCAGCGTCTTGCGATCCCGCACCAGGGTGCCCCAAGCGATGGGTGTCGGTTGCGCGCCTTCTGTCGCGACGGGCTGAACTTTGATCGCGAACCAGACCGCGACCCAGACCAGGCCCAGCCCACCTGCGACCAGAAACGCTGCCTGCCAGCCAAAGGCAATCGCCAGCGCCGGAATGGCAAGCGGGGTCACAATTGCGCCGACATTGGGGGCGGTGTTGACCACGCCCAGCGCGATTGATCGCTCTTTTTGGGTAAAATAAGTCGCGGCCGACTTTACTGCCGCCGGGGTGCCAACCGATTCTGCCGCGCCCAGCACAATTCGGGCGGCAATGAATCCGACGACGCCGGTGGCAAAGGCATGCGCCATCCCAGCCAGGCTCCACACCGCCACGCCCAATGCAAATCCAAGCCGCAACCCGACCCGGTCAATAAACCAGCCCGTCCCCAAAAACGCAAACGCTGCCGATATCTGGAAAGCGGAGACCATGTTGGCGTAATCACCATCCGACCAGCGATATTCAGCCTCCAGCGTTGGCTTGAGCAAGGCAAGGATTTGGCGATCAACATAATTGAGCATGATCGCAAAGAAGACCATCGCCACAATCACCCAGCGCGTCGCGCCCTTGCTGCCCGCCATCAATGAACTTCCCCCAAGCATCTTTTGCGATAACGTTGTCATACCCCCCGTCATCCGGCTAGCCCTTTTGGCGAAACGCGATAGAAGACAGGCGGTGGGGACGATGCAAGCTAAACCGACGCCCAGAAAGCTGCCGATGGCGGCTGACCTCTATGGTGATATCGAGCCGAGCCCCAAGGCGACGTGGCGCGGCTATTTCCCGGGGTTGATGGTTGTCGCAGCGGGTACGCTGGCGGCGGGATTCATTGCGGATCGTTATGGCGTGCCGCTGACGTTGATGGCGTTGCTGATTGGTCTCGCGCTCAATTTCTTAAGTGCAGACGATCGGTTGAGCGCAGGGCTTGCCTTTGCCTCACGGTCATTACTGCGCTGGGGCATTGTGCTGGTTGGCGCGCGCGTGACGTTTAGCCAGATTGCAGCATTGGGGCCAATCGCACTGATCGCTGTCGTCGTGATTGTCGCGGTGGTTATTGCGACTGGCATATTTGTTGCGCGCCGGTTTGCTTTTGATGCGAGCTTTGGCGTGCTCGCGGGTGGTGCTGTGGCAATTTGCGGCGCATCCGCAGCACTTGCCCTTGCCACCACATTGGGGGAGCGGCGGGTAAGTCAGGCGCAGCTGACGATCGTTCTCGTTGGCATTTCGGCGATGAGTGCGGGCGCGATGGTTCTTTACCCGATCATCGCGCATCTTATGGCACTCAGCGATCTGAAAGCCGGGTTCATGCTCGGCGCATCAATCCACGACGTCGCACAGACATTGGGGGCGGGTTATTCCTATTCGCCGGGTGCCGGCGAGATTGCAGCCATCATCAAGCTGACACGTGTGGCACTGCTCGCCCCCGTGCTTGCTGTGGCCGCGCTTTTTCTGCCGCGAGAGGGCGGCAAGGCGACCGGACCCGGCATTCCCTGGTTTGTGGCCGGGTTTTTTGTGATGGCGGGGTTCAATTCCTTTGGGGTGATCCCGGTGGTTGCAGCAAGCGTCACCGAAAAGGCGGCCGCCGCCATGCTGGCTGCCGCCGTGACCGCCACTGCAATCCGATCACCCATGCGGCAATTGCTGGAGGCAGGCCCCCGTCCGCTGCTGGTAATTGCGGCGGCAACGCTTACCGCGCTGCTCCTTTCGATCCTTGCCGCGTTGTTTTTCATTGGTTAGCGGGGCGCGGTGGAGCCCCGGCTGATCAACGCATAAGCGACCTCGCGCCGCTCGGCGGGTTCAGCCGTGGGTGCCAAGAGCAGGTCAGCGGCCTGATGCGCCAATTCGCGCGTTGGCTGTCGGATCGTCGTCAGCGGTGGCCAAACGACTTGCGCAAGCGCGGTATCGTCGAAACCTGCAATCGATAACTGCGCAGGCACTTGAATCCCAAGCCGATGTGCGGCGGCGAGCGCTCCAGCAGCCATATCATCGCTCGCCGCAAAGATCGCAGTTGGCGGGTTACGCAGCGCTAGGAGAGCCTCTGTTTCGGTGGAGCCTGACCCAAAGTCGAAAGTGCCCGTGCGGATCAGCGCAGGATCCTCGGCAATCCCACCCTCAGCGAGCGCCGTCAGATAACCGAGGGTGCGCTGTTTGCTTGTCGCATAGCTCGGATGTCCGGCTATGAACCCAATTCGTTGATGACCAAGCGAGCGCAGATGGCGCGTCATGGTCGCCGCCGCCGCTTCGTTGTCAATAAATGTGGAGGGGCTCGCCCCGAGCATCGTCCCCGGCGATACCCGGACGAAGCATACGCCGCGACGCTGAAGCAACTCGAGAACGGCAGGATAATCGGTAATTGGCGGTGTCAGGATCAGCCCGTCAATTTGGGTCGCATCGATCAGGCTTTCGATTTCATCAAGGATTTTGGTCGAGTTACGGTCATAAGGCTGCGCAATCATCCGCACCCCGGCCTGCTCGCATCGATCACGAACGCCCGATTGCATTTCATAAACATAATAGGGGCTGGGATTGTCGCAGATCAGCGCGATCTGGAACGAGCGTTTGCCAGCGAGCGAGCGCGCCGCGAAATTGGGGCGAAAATTGAGCCGGGCGACGACTTCCCTGACCCGTGCCCTGGTGTCAGCCGCAACATATTTTTCATTATTCAACACGCGAGATACGGTCTTGATTGAGACGCCAGCTTCCCGGGATATGTCCTTAATCGTCAAGCCCAATCGTTGCCCCCATTTTGTGACGCGCGCAAAACTGCTAAATCGATGTGCATGACCAGCATTGCTTCGTCCACCCTGCATCATCAATGGACTTGTCATAGGTGATCTATTTGAGTAACACGGTCTTTGGCCTGCCCCTGGGCCACACAGAGCAAAATGATGCGTTCAGTTCCTTTTGATCGCTCTCCCACCGGGCTCTCGTCCCGGCTTGACGAGGCTCCGCTCGACCTGACCGGCGGCCTTCCGCCACCTGACGACTATGATTTCGACGAGCCGGACGATCGCGACGAATGGCTGGACGATATTGATGACCGCGCCCCGCTGCTGACCAATCGGCGCTGGGCCTGGTTTGTCCGCATTATCGCTGCCTTTATTGTCTTGCTGGTCGTCATCGTTGGCTGGCTGTTCTTCACTGCCCCGTTATCGAAATCGCTCGAACCGCCAACGTCGCCCAGCATCACCTTACTGGCCGCCAATGGCACCCCGATTGCCCGGCGCGGCTCAACAATTGGCAGGCCCGTCGATGCCGGAAAATTGCCGTCACACGTCACCGATGCATTTCTCGCAATTGAGGATCGACGCTTTTATAGTCATTGGGGCATCGACCCGGTGGGGATCATCCGCGCCATGGCCCACAATGTGGCAGCAGGTAGTTGGCGAGAGGGTGGCAGCACGATCACCCAGCAGCTTGCCAAAAATGCCTTCCTCGATTCCGATCGCACGGCGGGGCGCAAAATCCGCGAGGCGCTCATCGCGTTATGGCTGGAAGCCTGGCTGACCAAAAACGAAATTCTTTCACGCTATCTGTCCAACGTCTATTTTGGCGATAATGTTTATGGGCTGCGGGCGGCGGCGAAGCATTACTTCAGCACCACCCCCGAAGGACTGACGATCGGTCAGGTGGCAATGCTCGCCGGGTTGGTGAAAGCACCATCGCGGTTGGCGCCGACGGACAATCTGGTGGGTGCCCGCGCCCGTCAGGCGGTGGTCGTAGCGGCAATGGTGCGGGGCGGATTCCTGTCGTCTGCCCGCGCGGCCGGCGTGGTCCCGGCACGATTACGACCTGATCAAGTCGCTGCCCTGCCGGACGGCACTTATTTCGCTGATTGGGTGCTGCCTGCCGCTCGTGATCAAGCCGGTGCGATCACAACAGAACCGCGCGTCAAGACCACGCTTGATGTCCGGTTGCAGCGCGCAGCGGAACGCGCTGTGCGGCGTGCGGGCTTGCGGACCGCGCAGGTCGCGCTGGTGGCGATGCGGCCCGATGGGCGGATCGTCGCGATGGTCGGTGGCAAATCCTATGCTGCCAGCCCATTTAATCGTGCGACGCAGGCGCGCCGTCAGCCAGGCTCGGCGTTCAAGCTGTTTGTTTATCTCGCGGCGTTGCGCAGCGGCCTGACACCTGATTCGGAGGTTGAGGATTCGCCCGTCACGATTGGCAATTGGTCGCCTAAAAACAATGAGGGCCGCTATCGTGGGACAATCAGCCTGCGTGAAGCATTCGCCCGGTCGAGCAATGTTGCCGCAGCGCGATTGACTCAAAAAGTTGGCGTCCGCGAGGTTATTCGCGCCGCCCGTGATCTCGGTATTTCGACCCCGTTACCCGAAGAGGCGACGATTGCGCTAGGCACGGCCAATGTGTCGTTGCTCGAATTGACCGCCGCTTATGCCAGCTTTGCGGCAGGCAGCTACCCCGTGCGACCGCGTGGTCTTGATCAGGCAGAAAAAAGGGGTTGGCTTGATGTCGTCCGTGATCCGACCCGACCGATCGGCGGCCAGATTAATGATCACATGCACGATCTGCTGGCGGCATCGATAGCGGGCGGCACCGGCCGAGGTGCTGCACTGTCAATCGAAAGCTTTGGCAAAACCGGGACCAGCCAGGATAATCGCGACGCCCTATTCCTTGGCTTTGCCGATGATCTGGTGGTGGGCGTCTGGGTGGGAAATGATGACAATTCCCCTAACCCCGGCCTGTCGGGCGGCGGTATCCCCGCGCGTATCTGGCGCGATTTCATGCAATCGGCACTGGGGGTTGGGATTGCACGGGTCACGAGCGATGACGCGGCTCCGGAAACGCTGCAACTTCCCGACGCGATTGGCGACATCGTCGAAAACGGGGCGTTTGGCATTGATGGCACGATATCAGGCTTTGGCCTTAACCTGAGCCTGGGCCGTGACGGCGCGATTGAGGTGGACCGCAATTTGCCACGCGAAGATCGTCGCCCGCTGCCAGGCCCGGAACCCGCTGATCGGCCTTCAGTGCAACCCCGGTCAGACCGGCAACCCCAAGGCGGTTGACGGCGGCTGGGCATGTCAGCAATGGCAGGCCATGCGCTTTTTTTCCGACAATGCCGCCCCGGCCTGCCCTGCGGTGCTCGCCGCGCTCAGCACTGCCAATGTCGTTGACACTGCCTATGACGGCGATGGCTGGAGCAAGCAGCTTGATGAGCGCGTATCGGCGCTGTTTGGAACCCCGGTTCGGGCGCTCTGGGTGCCATCGGGCACAGCCGCGAATTGCCTCGCACTGGCAGCGATGTGCCCGCCCCACGGGGCGATCATTTGTCACCACGATGCGCATATCCAGAACGACGAATGCGGCGCACCCGAATTTTATACGCATGGCGCAAAGCTGTTGCTGGCCGATGGCGTTGGCGCAAAGCTGACACCGGATACGATCCGGGCGGTGCTGGATGCGACGCGCAACGATGTGCATCAAGTGCAGCCGCACGTCATCTCAATCACCAATGCCACTGAATATGGCCGCGTCTATACCCCTGCTGACGTGGCCGCGATCAGCGATTTGGCAAAGGCGCGCGGTCTGTCGCTGCACATGGACGGTGCCCGATTTGCCAATGCGGTCGCCCATATCGGCTGTTCACCCGCCGATGTGACCTGGCGGGCAGGTGTCGATGCGCTCAGCTTTGGCTTCATCAAGAATGGCGGGATGGTGGCCGAGTTGCTGGTCTTTTTCCGCGCAGAACTTGCCGATGCTACGCTTTATCGGCGCAAGCGCGCGGGCATGTTGCTGTCCAAGGGTCGGTATCTGGCAGCACAAGTGCTGGCGATGCTGAAGGATGATATTTGGCTCGACAATGCGCGCGCCGCCAATGCGGGGGCTGCATTGCTGGCGACAGCGGCCGGCGATCGGTTGATCCACCCGGTTGAGGCCAATGAGGTGTTTTTGCGGGTCACACCGCAAGAAGCCGCAAGCTTGCGTGCGCTTGGCTTTGATTTTTACGATTGGGGGCCAGGCGAGGCGCGGCTAGTGATTTCCTGGAACCAACAGGCGGGGGACATCCGGCCGCTTGCTGAAGCGATCGCTGCCTTGTGAGTGCATCGCCTGTCGTCCAGTCCACCCGGCTGGCGATCCTCATCCCGTTTGCCATTGTTACCCTGATTTGGGGATCGACCTGGATTGTCATCCGCGATCAACTCAATGTCGTCCCGCCCAGCTGGTCGGTCAGCTATCGGTTCCTGGTGGGCGGCGTGGCCATGATCATTTACGCAGTGATCAGGCGCGAACCGCTGCGGCTTGATGCGCGCGGCTGGGCGTTCGCGATGTTGCTGGCAGTGCTGCAATTTTGCCTGAACTTCAACTTTGTCTATCGCGCCGAGGCGCATATTACCTCGGGGCTCGTCGCGGTCGTCTTTGGACTGTTGCTCATTCCCAACGCACTGCTTGGCCGCTTCCTTCTGGGGCAACATCTGGGGCGACAATTGCTGCTGGGCTCGGCTGTCGCAATGGCGGGGGTTGGCCTGCTGTTCGTCCACGAGGCGCGCGTTGATCCCAATGGTCCAGGCGAGGCGCTGCTGGGAATTGGAATAACGATGTTGGGCGTCATATCCGCCTCATTTGCCAATGTCCTGCAAGGCACTGAGACCGCCAAGCGCTACCCGATGGGGACGATGCTGGCAGCGGCAATGCTGCTCGGTGCGCTCATTGACGCGGTGATAGCTTGGTCGTTCACGGGGCCGCCAATCGTTGAGTGGCGGCCTGCCTATTTTCTGGGCGTGCTGTATTTGGGGGTCGTGGCGTCAGCCATCGCGTTCACGCTCTATTTTGGGGTTTTACGCATTATTGGCCCCGCCAAGGCAGCCTATTCAAGCGTACTTGTCCCCATCATTGCCATGCTATTGTCGACGCTGTTTGAGGGCTATCGCTGGTCCCCGTTGGCCATCTCGGGTGCAGCGCTGGCGATGATTGGGTTGGTCATCGCGTTGAGGGCGCGCAGACCGGATGCATAATCGGGATAAACGGGTTGCCAGCCAAGCATGCGCCGCGCCTTTCCATTGGCAACCCGGCGATTTTCGGCATAAAAACCGCGTGCCATTGGTGACAGCCCGGCCTCTTCCATCGTCATCAGGGCCGGCGGTGCTTGGTTGAGTAAACGGCAAGCAAATTCAACCACCTTGTTCTGGCTGCAAGGATAATCATCGCCCAGATTATAGGCTCCCGGCAAGCCAGCCAGACCTGCGACGACGCCGCTGACAATGTCGTCGACATGGATTCGGCTAAACACCTGGTCGGCCAGATCGATCCGATGCGCGCGCCCCGCAACCACGCGATCAAGCGCCGAACGACCCGGACCATAGATGCCCGGCAAGCGGAACACCCGCGCCCCGCTGTAGAGCCAAGCCAAGTCAGCCGCGCTGCGTGCCGATCGCCTGCCGACGATGGCGGCGGATTCATCGACCCAAGCCCCATCTGCATCGCCATAGACGCCGGTTGAAGACAGATAACCTACCCATGGCGTATGGGCGGCGTCTGGGTAGGCTTGCAGCACCGGGTCGCCGCTGTCGTCGGGGGGTATTGAAACGAGGATATGGCTTGCTGCAGCCACTGCCATGCGGACGGCCACTGCATCGTCAAACGCGATTGTGCCCTCACGACCATTTCGACTTGTGCCCACCACCTGCCAGCCCTGTGCGCGGAGGTGCCGGGCGAGGTGCCCAGCGGTATATCCCATCCCGAAGATCAGCATGTTTCCCATAAGGAAAGAACCTATCAGTCCCCCCGGGGGCTGCAAGCCCAGCGATTTTGTTGGCGCACGGGCGATGCTGATCCTATTTGCGGGTGGATGAATGATCATGCTGCCCTATCCGCCCATGCTCTCGTAATCCGGCGTGATGCTTATTGCCCGCCCGAATGGCTCGTGCCGGAGATTGCCCTCGATTTTGCGCTTGATCCGGCGTTGACACGGGTGCGCGCAACGCTTGCCGTCGAACGGCAACCGGGCGCGTTGGGCGCCTTGCGGCTCGACGGTGGCGGCCAGCGTCCCGATTTTGTCAGTGTCGATGGTCACGCAATCACTGACTGGATGATGGACGGCGACAGCTTGCTGATCCCGCTTGTTGGCGATGCGCATACCGTGGTGACAGAAACGGTCATTGCGCCCGATCGCAATACTCAGCTGATGGGCCTTTATGCCTCGGGCGGACTGTTGTGCACGCAGTGCGAGGCCGAAGGATTTCGCCGCATTACCTTTTTCCCTGATCGGCCCGATGTGCTTAGCCGCTACACGGTGCGGATGACCGCGGACAAGGCGCATTACCCCGTGCTGTTGTCGAATGGCGACCCCGTCGGCGCAGGTGATCTGGATGGCGGACGGCATTGGGCCGAGTGGCATGATCCCTTCCCTAAACCCTGCTATTTGTTCGCGCTCGTCGCTGGCGATCTCGTGGCCAATCGTGCGACTTTCACAACCCAATCGGGCCGTGACGTCGCGCTGGGTATCTGGGTGCGGCAAAGCGATCTTGCCAAAACGGGTCACGCGCTTGATGCGCTGAAGACAGCAATGGCCTGGGACGAGCACGTCTATGGTCGCGAATATGATCTTGATGTCTTCAATATCGTGGCGGTTGATGATTTCAACTTTGGGGCGATGGAGAATAAGGGGCTCAACGTTTTCAATTCACGGTATATCCTGGCTGATCCGGAAACCGCGACTGATTATGATTATGATGCGATCGCTGCCGTTGTCGCGCATGAGTATTTCCATAACTGGTCGGGCAACCGGGTCACGTGCCGCGACTGGTTTCAATTGTCGTTAAAAGAAGGCTTCACCGTCTTTCGCGATCAATGTTTTTCGGCCGATCAGGGGTCAGCAGCGGTAAAGCGGATTGAGGAAGTCCGCAGCCTTCGGGCGGCACAGTTTCCTGAAGACGCTGGCCCGCTTGCGCATCCGGTGCGCCCGGAAAGCTATATTGAGATCGCCAACTTCTATACCGCAACGATCTACAACAAGGGTGCCGAAGTCATCCGGATGATGGCGACGATGCTGGGTGCAGAAAGTTTCCGGCGCGGGACGGACCTTTATTTTGATCGCCAAGACGGCACGGCGACCACGTGTGAGGCATTTGTCGGCTGCATCGAAGAGGGCGGTGATATCGACCTTACACAGTTTCGGTTATGGTATAGTCAGGCCGGGACGCCGCGTGTGTCGGCAACGATGTCGCACGAAGATGGCAGCAGCCGTGCGCTGCTCATCCTTGCCCAAAACGTGCCGGAAACGCCGGGCCAGACCGACAAGCTACCCATGGTCCTACCGATCCGCCTGCGCTTGTTCGGGTCGCAAACCGGCACCGCGATGGGTCCCGAGCAACTGGTGATCATGCGCGATGCGACCATCGAAATCGCGTTTGAAGGGCTGACTGAGCCGCCGCTGCTATCGATCAATCGCCAGTTTTCGGCCCCCGTCATTATCGATACCAACCGGACAGCAGCCGAACTGGCGTTGTTGTCAGCGCATGATGATGATCCCTTCGCCCGTTACGAGGCGATGCAACAGCTCATGCTCGATACGTTGGTGGCCGATGTCCGCACTGC
>Ga0105047_10016783_pt1 | contig 11459 bp, 10 predicted proteins | sample MAT04_FD_78384 | JGI IMG/M metagenome (GOLD analysis project Ga0105047, IMG submission 78384) | Freshwater microbial communities from Lake Fryxell liftoff mats and glacier meltwater in Antarctica - MAT-04 (megahit assembly) | ecosystem: Environmental > Aquatic > Freshwater > Ice > Liftoff... | reverse complement strand
TGTTCGTATATAAGTTTGCGGAAGAGGTTGAGGCCGGAGGATTCGAGAAAGCATTTTTCTCAAAAGCCCTAGGGACGAAGCGCGGCGATTTCGCGTCGGCTATTGCACACGTCAGCGCCAAGTAAGTCAGGGCAACCCCCGGCATCCCGGTGAAGCTCCTAAATATAAGATCTCAATGGAGTTAGCTGGATGAAAATGCGGTGGACCTCGGGCTCGCCGCATTTTTGACTGCTTCCAGTTTGGACTGGGTGGCATCGGGGCACGAAGCCGACGACATCGACAGCGGCACGGGAGATCAGGGAATCCCCCTGGATGGTGCTGTTGCCAGAGAACCGGCTGGGCCATTCGACGCGGATCACGGCTGCTCTACCAAGAGCCTGGAAATGGTTTCCTTGAGGGTGGGGATTCCGTTCTCAACCACTAACCAAACCGCCTGCACATCGACACCCATGTAGTTGTGAATCAGGACGTCGCGCAAGCCGCAAACGCGACGCCAGGGGACCTGAGGGTTGGCGGTCCGCAACTCCTCGGAGAGTTGCTTGCTCGCTTCACCAATGATCTCGAGTTGTCGAATGACGGCGTCTTGCCAGTGGGATTTGGCAATGAACTCGGTGCGCCCGACGCTGGAGTACTCTTCGAGGCGCAGAATGGCGTCAAGGATATGGAGAAGTTAGGTCCGGTCGGTAAGCCCAGTCGGTTTCACAAGGGGATCGTATCTTTTAGGACTGCGTCTCGAATATAAGGGCTGAGCGACCTCTCGGTAACTACGTCGACGCGGAGGCCCAGCAGATCGCCCAGGTCCTGTTGCATGGCGATCAGGTCGAGGAGACTGCGGCCTGGGTCGAGGTCCACGAGCAGGTCGAGGTCGCTGTGGTCGTGTTGGGTTCCCCGTGAGAATGAGCCGAAGACACGCAGATGCGTCCCGCCGTGGCGCGCGACGATTTCGCGAATAGCCAGCGCGTTCAGTCCGGTGAGTAATTCGGCCACGGCCATGCTTTGAGTATATCGCTGCGGCTTTTCGGTGGCTTCGCACTTCCGACGCGGCCAGCAGAAGACCAGCGTGTCCCACCGCTTGCGCGGTAGGCTAGTTGGCCGTCGCCGGTTAAAAACGAGTAACACCCCGAGACGGGGCACGAAACGAGAAAGGCGACTAGCGGGGAAGGTACGGGTGGCGCTGTTCCCCCGTGGATGCCCCGGTTTCCCTTCCCAGTGCCATAAGCCACAATCTGGCCGGCATCGTTGATGCCGTAGGCGCCGCGGAGAGTGATATTCAGGCGGCAAAACTAGGCGCTAACCCGCCAATGTTACAGTTAGAGTTCTGCCTCTGGTGCCAATCGAAATGAGTGAAACCCCCTCCAGCGCTGACTCCGGTACTGCCGGCGACCGGTTCAATGAACTGGTCCGGCTGATGGCGCGCCTGCGAGCCCCCGATGGGTGCCCCTGGGACCAGAAACAGACCTTCGACACCATCAAGCCCTACCTGCTGGAAGAGACCTACGAAGTGCTGGACGCCATCGACGCGGGCGATTGGCCGGAACTTGCCGAAGAGCTCGGCGACCTGATGTTGCAGCCAGTGTTCTTTGCGCAAATGGCGGCCGAAGCCGGTCATTTCCGCATCGAAGATTGCCTGGCGGCCATCAATCAGAAGCTGATTCGGCGCCATCCGCATATCTTTGGCCAAGCCGTAGCCGAAACGGCCGAAGATGTGAAGCGCAATTGGGACCAGATCAAGGCTTCCGAGAAGGCGGCTAAGGGCCACGCCCAAGGCGCGCTGCTCGACGGCGTGTCGCGGGCCTTGCCGGCCTTGGCCGAAGCGCAGCAGATCGCGGCCAAGGCCGCAGCCAAAGGCTTCGACTGGCCGGGGATCGACCCGGTGTTCGAGAAGCTACAGGAAGAGCTTGCCGAACTCGACGAGGCGCGCCAGGGCGGCCAGGCGGCGGAGATCGAAGACGAATTTGGCGACATTCTGTTTGTGATGGTGAATTTGGCGCGGTTTTTGAAAGTAGATCCGGAGCAGGCTTTGCGCAAATCCAATGCCAAATTCCGGCGGCGCTTTGGCTATGTGGAGGCGCGGCTCGGTGAAATGGGCCGCCCGTGGGAAGAATCGAATATCGACGAGATGGAGTTATTGTGGCAGGAAGCGAAGATCGCCTTGAAATCCGGCAGTTAACTGAGCAAAGCGAGTTCCGCGACGCGGTGCAGTTACAGAAGACCATTTGGGGCTTCGAGGATATTGACTTACTCCCCGTGCGGCTGTTTGTCGTCTCGACGAAAATCGGGGGCCAGGTATTCGGCGCCTTCGATCGGGCGAAGATGGTCGCGTTTCTGCTCGCCATTCCGGGTGTGAAGCCGGGCGGCAAGTCCTATCTCCACAGCCACATGTTGGGCGTCCTGAAAGATTACCGAAACCACGGATTAGGCCGCAGATTGAAACTCGCCCAGCGCGAGGATGCCCTGGCCCAAGGCTTCGACCTGATCGAGTGGACCTTCGACCCGCTGGAGCTCAAGAACGCCTTCTTCAATATCGAACGGCTCGGTTCCGTGGTGCGCCGTTTCGTCTATAACCAGTACGGCACCACCTCGAGCCACTTACACGGCGGGCTACCCACCGATCGCTGCATCGCCGAATGGCACATCGCCGGCGAACGCGCGCGCAGCATTACTTCGGGCGGCACTTACCCGCGCCGAAAAATCGAGGCGCGTATCAGTATCCCCTCCGACATTGCCGAGCTCAAAATGCGCGACCCTGAAAAGGCGCGCGCCATCCAAGCCGCCGCCGGCGCCGACTTCACCCGCTACTTTCGCGAAGGGCTGGCCGTCATCGGCGTCGAATCTACTCCGGAAACCGGCACTTACTTATTAGGACCATGGGAATCAAACTAGACCGCATCATCTTACGCCAAATCGAAATGCCGCTGGTGCATTTTTTTCAAACCAGCTTCGGACGCACTTACTCGCGCTCCATTGTCTTAGTGGAGGTCCAGGCCGACGGGGTATCGGGCTGGGGCGAAATGACATGCGGCGAAAACCCCTTTTACAACGAAGAATGGGTGGACGCAGCTTGGCTCATCGGCAAGGACTATGTGGCGCCGCGTCTGCTGGGGCATGAGCTGGGCTCCGCCCAGGACGTAAACGCCCGCACGGCGCATATCCGCGGCCACAACATGGCCCGCGGCGGCGTGGAGGCGGCCGTGTGGGATCTGGAAGCCCGTCTGAAGGGCGTTCCGCTTTACGAAGCGATCGGCGGCGGTGCGCGAAAGGATATTCCTTGCGGCGTCTCCATCGGCATTCAAGATACGGTGCCGCAGTTACTCCAGAAAATTGAGACGGAAGTGAATGCCGGCTATCAGCGCATCAAGATGAAAATCGCCCCCGGCTGGGATGTCGACGTAATTCGCGAAGTGCGCAAAGCCTTTCCGCAAATCGCGTTGATGGCCGATGCCAATTCGGCTTACACGCTCGCCGATATTGACCACTTACAGAAGCTCGACGAATTCTACTTAATGATGATCGAGCAGCCGCTCGCGCACGACGAGATTATTGACCACGTGCCCTTACAAGCGCGCCTGAAGACGCCCATCTGCCTGGACGAGTGCATCCGCTCCGCGCACCACGCCCGTCAAGCCATTGAGATGAAAGCCTGCGGCATCATCAATATCAAGCTCGGCCGCGTGGGCGGCTTCGGCGAAGCCAAGCGCGTCCACGACGTGTGTAAGCAGCACAACATCCCGGTGTGGTGCGGTGGCATGCTCGAAAGCGGCATCGGCCGCGCGCACAACATCGCTTTGTCGACGCTCCCCAACTTCGTCCTGCCCGGCGACGTCTCGGCCAGCGAACGCTACTGGAAGCGCGACGTGATTGACCCGTGGGTGACGGTATCGCCCCAAGGCACCATCGCGGTGACCGACCAACCCGGCTTCGGCTACCGGATTGACCATGACTTTCTGAAAAGCGTCCAAGTGCGGGAGGTGGTGCTGAGTTGAGCGTAGCGACCGCTTCCCTGCCCGGGGTGGTAGCCGCGCCACGACCCAGCCGCACGAAGCTCTACCTGTTGATCGGCCTGATGACCTTCATCTGGGCACTTAATTACATCGTCACCAAAGCCGTCTCTCCCCACCTGCCGCTGCTCACCTTGGCCGCGTTGCGCACCGTAGTGGCGGGCCTGTGCGTCCTGCCGGTCTTCCTGATCAAGGGTGAAGGCCGCTGGAGTCGTCAAGATATTCCGGCCATGCTGGTTCTGGGCCTGGGTGGCGTCGCGATGAACCAGATCTTCTTCGTGGTGGGTATGGGGCAGACCAGTGTGGCGCACGCGGCTATTATTGCCGCACTGGCACCGGTGCAAGTGCTGTTATTGGCGGCGATCCGCGGGCAGGAGAAGCTGAACGCCCTGAAACTCGCCGGGCTGGCCGTGTCCTTCTCCGGCGTGGGCTTGCTGCAACTCTCGAAAGGCGGCAACGCCGGGGCCAGCACCATCGGCGACCTCTTCATCTACGGCAGCACGCTCCTCTTCGCGGGCTTTTCTGTCTACGGCAAGGACTATACGCTGCGCCTGGGCACCTTCACTATGACTGGGTTCGCCTATATGCTCAGCGGCATCGCGATGCTGCCCGTGGTCTGGTTCACCGGGCAGAACGTCGCCTGGGGCCAACTGCCGTGGACGGTGTGGGTGGGCATCCTATATATGGCCAGTTGCTCGTCAGTGCTGGCCTACTTGATCTTCTACTACGCGCTGACGTGGGTGCCGGCTTCGCGAGTGGCGGCGTTCTCCTACACGCAGCCGATCCTGGCGAGCGTGCTGGGCTGGCTGCTGTTGGGCGAGAGCCTCACCCTGTTGGTAATCGCCTCCGCCGCGCTGGTGCTCGCCGGCGTGCTGTTGGTGGAGCGCGGGCGTTGACCGGGCTTGCCTGCCTGATACACTTTGAGGTTTCGCATGCTGCTCGAACTTGAGGGGATTCAGAAACGATTTGGCGGGGTGACCGCCTTGCGCCAAGGGACGCTCCGCGTCAACTCAGGCGAAGTGCATTTGCTGATGGGCGAGAATGGCGCGGGCAAATCGACCCTGATGAAGATCGTGGCCGGCATGCAGACCGCCGACGAAGGCCGCCTGCTCTGGCGGGGCCGACCGGCCACCTTCCGCAGCCCGCGCGATGCGGCAGAAGCTGGCATCTCCATGGTGCACCAGGAGAGTTTGCTGGCCCCGCACCTGAGCGTCGCCGAGAACATCTTCCTCGGCCGCGAGCAGGCCCACTATGGCTTCGTGCCGCGGAAGCGGCTGATGCAGGAAGCGCGCCATTTGATTGAGCAATACGGCTTCCCGCTGCGCGCGGAGATGCAGGTGCGCGAGCTCAGTCCGGCGGGCAAACAAATGGTGGAGATCTGCCGCGCGATTCGCCATGGCTCGAGCCTGCTGATCTTTGACGAGCCGACGTCGTCCTTGTCGGAGGCCGAGACGAAGGAGGTCTTCCGTATCGTCGCCCAACTCAAGACCCGCGGCGTGGGTGTGATCTACATTACGCATCGCCTGGAAGAGCTGCGCACGATTGGCGACCAGGTGACGGTGCTGCGCGACGGCGAGACGGTCCACACGAGCGCCCTGGCCGACCTCAGCATGGACCAGTTGATCAAGCATATGGTGGGCCGCGAAGTCAGCGCCGTTTACCAGCGCTCGCCGATTGCGCGCGGCAAGGTGCGCCTCAAGGTGACCGGACTCAGCCGGCCGCCGTTGCTCAAAGGCATCAGCCTCGAAGTTCACGCCGGCGAGATCCTGGGCATTGGCGGCTTGATCGGCGCCGGCCGCACCGAGCTTTGCCGGGCCATCTTCGGCATCGACGCCATCTTGGAAGGGGCCATTGAGGTGGACGGCGTGGCCAAGCGCATCGGCTCGCCGCGCGAAGCCGTCGCCGCGGGCCTCGCCTACATCACGGAGGACCGGCAGAAGACCGGCCTCGCCTTGGGCCTCCCGATCGGCCAGAACATCACGCTGGCGAGTCTCGACCGCATCAGCCAATACGGCCTGCTGCGGCAAGCCGAGGAGCGCGCCGTGGAGACGAAGTTTTTGGACCGCCTGCGCGTGAAAGCCGCCGGCCCGAAGCAACTCGTGGGCCGTCTGTCGGGCGGCAATCAGCAGAAGATCGCCATCGCCAAGTGGTTGGCGCGCGATGCCAGCATCTTCCTGTTCGACGAGCCCACACGCGGCATCGATGTGGGCGCCAAGGCCGAGGTCTTTGCCTTGATGGAAGATTTGGCCAAGCAAGGCGCGGCCATCCTGATGGTGAGTTCGGAGCTACCCGAGTTGATCTCCGTCGCCGACCGGATCCTGGTGATGAAGCAAGGCTGCCTGACTGGCGAGTTGCCCGGCGGCTGCACCCAAGAGCAGATCATGCATCTGGCGGCCTTTAAAGAGAGTGTGCACTAATGCGTAGTTCGTTATGGCAACGGCTGTTGCCTTTCTTAACCCTGATTGCCTTATTCGTGGGCCTAATCATCGCCACGCCCAACTTCTTCACCTCGACGAATCTATCGAGCGTAGTGCGGCAAACAGCGGTGATCAATATCATGGCGCTCGGCATGACGATGGTGATCATCACCGGCGGTATCGACCTGTCGGTCGGCTCCATTCTGGCCCTGGCCGGCTGCTTGGGCACCATGACCATGACTTCCGGATATCCCGTCCCCGTGGGCATCGCGGTCGGCATTCTCGTCGGCTGCCTCGCGGGTTTGCTGAATGGCGCCCTCACCACGCGCCTGCGCATCAACCCCTTTATCGTCACCTTGGGTACGTTGCTCATCATCCGCGGCTTCGCCCTCATCCTCACCAATGGCATGCCGGTGCAGAACGTGCCCAAGGGCTTCTCTTTTCTGGGCGAAGGCTCCGTGGCTGGCGTACCGTTTGTGCTGCTGATCCTGCTGGCAATTGCCGCCGTGGTGCACGTGATTCTCGAACACACCAAGCTCGGCCGCTACGCTTTTGCCATCGGCAGTAACCCGGACGCGGCCTTCTATGCGGGCATCCCGGTGAAGTTCCACACGACGGTGATCTACGGCATTTGCGGCATGCTGACCGGTCTGGCGGGGATGATTGAGAGCTCCCGCCTAATGACGGGCCAACCCACGGCGGGCCAAGGCTATGAACTGCCGGCGATCGCCGCCGTAGTGATCGGCGGGGGCAGCCTGCGCGGAGGCGAGGGCAGCGTCGTGGGGACGCTGATCGGCGCCTTCATCATGGGCCTGCTCTCGAACGGCTGTGACCTGTTGGGCATCCAGCCGTTTGTGCAGCAAGCGACCATTGGCGCGGTGATCATCCTCGCGGTGAGCGTGGATGAGTTGCGCAAGCGCAAGCTGACGTAACCGATGGCTACCGCACTCCTAGCCCCTCCTAGCCCGAGCTAGGCGTCCAGTAGAACCTTGAGGGTCCCGCGACTGCCCGCATGGGCAAACGCCGCCGGAACGGAGGCTAGCGGATAGCGGCCCACGATCATCTCGTCCAAGTGCAACTTACCCCCGGCAATTAAGGCGAGCGCCGGCTGAAAGCGGCCACAGCGCGAGCCGACCAGTGTGAGCTCATTCACGATAATCGGCGCCGTATCCACCGCGACCTGGCCCGCCACCGTCGACTTCAGGATCAACGTCCCACGCGGCTCTGTCATCCGCACCGCCTGAGCCAGACCTTCGGCTGACCCTGTCGCGTCGACCACATAGCGAAAGGCGGCCGCTGGCAGTGAGCCGGTTGTGAGTTCGGTGGAAACGCCGGCCAGCGCCGCGATCCGCAACTTGTCCGCATGACGGCCGAACTGGCGCACCCTTACGCCGTGCGCGGCCAGTACCTGCGCAATCAAGAGCCCTAACTTCCCATCGCCCAGCACCGCGACCTCGGCCCCGGCAGGAATCGCCACCTGCTCAAGAATCTCGCAGGCGGCCGCGATGGGCTCCGTAAACACGGCATGCTCGGTCGACATACCCGAAGGAACCCGAAGGAGATTGCCTTCCGGCAGGGTGAAGAGCTCAGCAAAGGCACCCGGGTGACGCACAATCCCGAGTACGGTCCGCTGGGGACAGTGCCGGCCCAAGTCACGCGCGCACCAGTCGCACTTCCCGCAAGCGAGATTGATCTCGCCGACTACCCGCTCGCCCACCCACGCGGGATTATCGGCGGCGATCACCTCGGCGACAAACTCGTGGCCCGGCGTGCCGGCGAATCCATAGTAGCCGCGCTGCAATTCGAGGTCAGTATTGCAGATGCCGCCGGTGATTAGCCGCAGCATAGCTTGGCCGGGCAAACGCGTGGGCGAAGGCACGTCGCGTAGCGAGACCTCGCCGGCTTCGAGCCAAGCTGCCTTCACTGGGCGACGCCGCGCGAGAGTACACCAGCGCGCCGCTGTCGGCTCCACCACCACCAGTCGCACTGGTCGCGAGGCAACTCCGGATCGCGGGCCTGGGCGGCGGCGCAGCGAAAGACGTCGAGCACGCAGATGTCCTGCTGACCGCCCGTCAGCGCGCAGAGGCGGGAGTAAAGTTCATCGGGATCCTGCCGCGCCAAGGCGGCGACCGAGTCCATGCCGAGCCGGTCGAAGTCCCCGAGCATGGCCCGGCCAATGCCCGCCAAGTCCTTCAACCGGCGGCTGTCCTTCATGTCAACTGGCATAATCAAGTGTCCCTTATCGGCTCGAGAGTCAATTCATGGAGACCTTGGCTGCGAGCGATTTGTGTCGGCAGTACCCCTACCGTTTGGGCGGCGATATTCCGATAATACTAATCTAACGTGTTCTATTTGATGACCATCCTTGCCGCCATAATGGCGGGCGGCCCGCCGCGCGCCCTCGCGACCCGCACTCAGCCCAAAACCAAACCACCCCTGGTGCTGGAGCAGCAGGTGAAGCGGGCCGCGGCGGTTAAGTTTCAGGCCCGCCGGTTCGATCGGGCGGCGGCGGCGCGCTGCTCTGTGCCCTACCGGGTCGAATTCCTGCTTCTCGATGGCGGCAAAGCGGTGGTGGCCTTTGCCAAGCCGGAGCTCGACGAAAAAAGCGTCTCCTGGCGCGGACCGATTGAAGGCAATAAGTATGGATCGGGAGTCATCGTGCTTTATGACGGCGTCGTCTCTGGCTCGCTGCGCTTTGACAACGGCCGCGTCTTCGACCTCGTCACGTCAGGGCGCGACGTCTGGATGCGCGAGATCGATACCGCAGTGCTGGATCGCGAAGAGAAACGGGAGGTAAAACCATGAAAATTTTAGCTTTACTGATATTGGCCGCGAGTTCGCCAGCCCAGGACGCTCCCCCAGTTGCCGCCTACCGGATCAAACCCGCCACCGGTAATACCATTGCGAGGTCTGCCCGCGAGACTAAGCGCAGCCAAGCCGTCCAAATGAATGCCGACCTCTTCGACAAGCCCTACGCCCGGCGCTTTGCCGCCCGTGGCGACGCGAAACCCTTGCGCGTCTCGTTTCCGCTTTTCGACGGCGCCGCGCGGACGGTCAGCTTTGCCCAGGCCGAGATCTCCCAGGACGGCCGTTCCGCCGCGTGGACCGGCTCGATCGAAGGGGACCTGCACAGCGCGGCCGTCCTGGTCCACTACGACGACATCGTCTCCGGGCACCTGTTTCTGGGCGACGGCCGCGTCTTCGAACTCGTGACGAAGAGCGACGGCGCGTACCTTGAGGAGTTCGACCCGTCCACCATTCGCGAAACCGCCAACGACGCCCTCGACGCCGGCTTGCTGCCTGCCCTGCCCCTCGGCGATACCGCCGTCGCCGATGACGGCACCGTGATCGACGTGATGGTGGTTTACACGGCCGCCACGCGCGCCGCCGCGGGCGGTGAGGCGCAGATCCAGGCGCTGGTACGCGAAGGCGTCGCGCTATCGAATCAGGCCTACGCTAATAGCGGCATCAACCAGCGCTTGCGGTTGGCGCATGTGGGCGAAGTTGACTATACCGAGTCCGGCGACATCTCCACCGATCTTGAGCGCCTCACCGGCCTTACCGACGGATTCATGGACAACGTTCACCAGTTGCGCGATCGGGTTGGCGCGGACTTTGTCAGCCTGTGGATCAGCCGCAGCGACAGCGCCGCTGGCGTCGGCTGGCTGAACACCTCGCAGAGCACGGCCTTCGCCCGCCGCGCCTTCAACGTCTGCGACCGTCGCGCCGCCGTCAGCAACCTCACCTTCCCGCATGAGCTCGGCCACAACATGGGCTCTAATCACGACCGCGGAAACTCGAGCGGCACCCCGCTGTTCCCTTACTCCTACGGCTTCCAGCAAGCGGACACCGCGCCGTTTTTCCGCACCGTGATGGCCTACGCTTGCTCGGCCGGCATCAACTGCCCGCGGGTGCCGTATTTCTCGAACCCCGACGTGCGGTTCGCGGGCTCGCTGACCGGGGTTGACGTCAATGCCGCCCGCTCCGCCGACAACCGCCGCACGTTCAACGAAGGCGTCCGGTGGACGGCCAATTTCCGCTCCACCAGTACGGCGCCCCCGCCTACCTTGACGGTGAATCCGGCTCGCTTCAATGTGGCGGCGGCCGACGGCACGGGCAATGTGGACGTCACGGCTACCGGCGCCTGGGCCGTGCAGAATACTCTCACCTGGGTGCGGATCACCAGCGCCAACAGCGGCACGGGCAATGGCCGCGTCGCCTTCACGGTGTCGGCCAACGCGCAGACCATTGCACGCTCCGGCACCTTCAACATCGGTACGGAGAGCGTCACCATCGTGCAGGCGGCGAACGAGACCGTGGTGTGTAACCTGCTGTCGATCGCCGCCGGCGCATCGCTCGACGGCACGCTCGCCGCCAACGGCTGTGTCAGCGCGCTCCGGCCCAATAGCTATGCCGCGCGTTACGTCTTCAATGGCGTGGCAGGCCAGCAGATTTCGATCGCCGCCACGTCACGGGACCTGGACCCCTACCTCTACCTCGTCGCCCCCGATGGGGCCATTCTGCAGGAGAACGACGACAGCGGCGGCAGCACCAACGCGCGCATTCCGGCCACCAGCGGCTTCTACACCTTGCCAGTCACTGGCCTCTACACCATAGAGGTATCGACCTTCGCGCCCCGCACCTTGGGCACGTTCAATGTCTCAGTAACGACGAACTCCACGGCCTGCTCCTACGTCCCGAATCCCGCTTCGGCGCGCGTAGGTGCCGGACAAGGCCAGGGCGTGGTGAACGTCACTACCCAAGCCGGTTGCGTGGTGACCGCCGTGGCCAACGCCTCCTGGATTCTCATTCGTTCCGCGGGCGAAGCCTCTGGCAGCAGCACCGTCGTTTGGGAGGCGCGGCCGAATCCGGGCGTCGAACGCACCGGCACCATCAACATCAACGGCCGCCAGTTCACCCTGACGCAAGCGGGCCAGCCCACCGGTTGCGCGGTGGTGCCGATCGCGATTGGCCAAGTGGTCTCCGGCGCGCTTACCACCGCCAGTTGCCTGGGACAGTTCCGCCAGGTGACCTTCTATGCGGC
>Ga0105047_10016778_pt1 | contig 11462 bp, 14 predicted proteins | sample MAT04_FD_78384 | JGI IMG/M metagenome (GOLD analysis project Ga0105047, IMG submission 78384) | Freshwater microbial communities from Lake Fryxell liftoff mats and glacier meltwater in Antarctica - MAT-04 (megahit assembly) | ecosystem: Environmental > Aquatic > Freshwater > Ice > Liftoff... | reverse complement strand
GGTACGCTCTATGGCGGTCTCGCTGCCGGGGCCAAAGGGCGCGAAACATTGCTTCCGCTCCTGATGCTCCCGGTAGTGGCACCCGTTCTCATCGGTGCAACACGGGCGACCGAAGCAGCACTCGGTACCGAAAATGCGACGCCAAGTGACGGATGGCCTTGGATTGGCCTGCTGACACTCTTCGCCGTAGTTTTCGGTGTCGGCGGCACGCTGGCCTTCGGCTCGCTCATCGACGAATGACCGGATTCATGACCTCAACCACTTCCCCCGCCCCTAGCGATCGAGCACCGACATCAACCACCTTCAGCCGCGCGCTCGGTACCGCCGCGCTCGTCGGTATTGGTTGGCTGATCGTGTTCGGCCTGTTCCTCTCGCCCAACGATCGGGTGCAGAAGACGGGCGTTCGCATCCTCTACATCCACGTGCCGTCCGCGTGGCTGGCCTACCTGGCGTTCGGCGTCACCGGGCTCAGCAGCGCGGCCTACCTGTGGAAGCGCACGCGCAGCCTGACATGGGACCGCATTGCCGGTGCCAGCGCCGAGGTCGGCGTGCTGTTCATGGGCATCACCCTGGTCAGCGGCAGCCTGTGGGGTCGCATCTCGTGGGGCACGTTTTGGACGTGGGACGCCCGGCTCACCACCACCGCCTTCCTCTTCGTCACCTACGTCGGGTATCTCGCAGTGCGCGGGCTGGGCGGCACGCATCAGCAGCGCGCCAAGCGCAGCGCCGTGCTGGCCATCCTCGCCATGCTGGAGGTTCCGTTGGTGCACTTCAGTGTCACGTGGTGGCGGCCGCTGCATCAGAACGAAACGGTGGAGAACGGCAAGCTGAGCGGGCTGATGCTGTTCTCCCTCTTCGTCGGCCTCATCGCCTTCACGCTGCTGTACATGTGGCTGGTGCTGCACCGACAACGGGTGCTGACGCTGCTCGATCAAGTGGACGATCAAGGCCTTGATGTGGCCATCACCGAGCGTCGCAATGAGGCCGTTGCCGTTGATGTGACAGCACAGGAGGTTTCGTCGTGATCGGCATGCTCCACGCCCCGTATGTCATCGGTAGCTACGTGATCACCTTCGCCGGGATCGGGTTGTACACCTGGCGCATGCTCGCGCAGGCGCGCAAGGCTGCGCGGCAGGTGCCACCCCAGGACCGACCATGGACCTGAACGACACGAACCTGAACGACGCGAACCTGAACGACGCGAACCTGAACGACGCGAACCTGAACGACGCGGACCTGAGCCCTCGCGAGGTAGTCCCCACCGCTGCGCGCGGCAAGAAGAAGCCGTGGTTCGCCTATGGCGTGCTGGCACTCGTGCTCGTCGCCGGAGGCGTGGTGGTGGCGAAGTTTCTCACGAACTCGCTCGATTACTACTGCAACGTCGATGAGGTCGGCATCAAGGACGGATGCGACGTTGACCGCAACATCCGAATTCAGGGTGTGGTGGAGAAGGGTTCGGTCGACACCGAAGGTTCCGTGACCAACTTCGTCGTCACCTTCAACGGCGTCTCGATGCCAGTAGCGCTGAGCAGCCGTCCGACGGGTCTCTTTCAGGAGTGCATTCCAGTCGTGGTGACCGGCCGTGCGACGCAGGGAGCCGACGGTGCCCGAATATTCGAGGGCAACGAGGTGCTCGTGAAGCACGACGAGAACTACGACGAGGAGAACGCAGACCGCATCGGCAAGTCCGATGCCGAAGCGGATGCCTGCGCGGCAAGGACCTGACGCCGTCGTGAGTGCGGTCGTGCTGGCTGAAGGTGTGAATGGCCTACTCGGCCACTCGGCGCTGATCATCGGGTTTGCGGCGTGCGTGTTCGGCGCGCTCGGCTTGATCACCGCAACCGTGCTCAAGAACCCGCGTCTGGCGCGGGCGGTCAACGCCTACGTATGGGTCGCGCTCGCCGGTGGCGTCGCCGCAATAGCGGTGATGATCAAGGCGCTGATCACCCGCGACTGGTCGCTGGCCTATGTGCAGAAGGTGGGCAGCTACGACACGCCGCCGCTGTTCAACTTCACCGCTGTCTGGAGCGCCCTCGAAGGCAGCATCTTGTTGTGGCTACTGCTGCTGGTGATGTATCTCGCAATCATCGCTCACCGCTATCGCGCTCGCATCGCCGACCCGATGGTCGCGTGGGCGCTGGTGGTGATGTTCATCGTCACCGCCTTCTTCTTCTTCCTTGCGCTCGGCCCGACTGACGCGTTCCGTGCGGGCGTCACCCCGGCCGACTTCACCCGCTGTTGCAAGGGACCCAACCCGCTACTGCAGAACCACGTGCTGGTGTTGTTCCACCCGCCGATTCTGTATCTCGGTTACGTCGGTTTCACTGTGCCGTTCGCATTCGCAATCGCAGCGCTGATCACCGGGCGCGTCGGCGAGGGATGGCTCGTTGAAACTCGCCGATGGGCGTTGTTCGCATGGGGTTTCCTCACCTTGGGCATCATCCTTGGTGGCTGGTGGAGCTACGAGGTGCTCGGGTGGGGTGGCGTGTGGGCGTGGGATCCGGTGGAGAACGCCAGCTTCCTGCCGTGGCTGACGGGTACCGCCTACATCCACTCGGTGATGGTGCAGGAGCGACGCGGCATGCTGCGCGTATGGAACCTGAGTCTGCTGCTGGCGACGTTCTCGCTCACCATTCTGGGTACCTTCCTGACGCGCAGCGGTGTCATCAACAGCGTGCACGCGTTCAGCGACGGCACCATCGGGCCCTACCTACTGGGTGGGTTCGGCGTGGTGGTGGCAGTGTCGCTGGCGCTGATCGGGTGGCGTGGCGACAAGCTGCGTTCGCCAGGCGCAATCGACTCGCCGGTCTCGCGTGAGGGGGCGTTCCTTGCCAACAACGTGATCTTCACGCTGTTCGCCTTCGTGGTCTTGCTGGGCACGGTGTTCCCGCTGATCGTGGAAGCGCGTGAGGACCGCCAGATCGCCGTTGGCTCGCCGTTCTTCGACACGATGGCGCAGCCGATCGGCCTGGTGCTGCTGTTCCTGATGGCGGTTGCTCCGGCGCTGCCGTGGCGTAAGGCATCGGGGGAGTTGCTGCGCACCCGGCTGTTCTGGCCAGCGTGGTGCGGCGCGGGCGCGCTTGCGTTCTCCGTGGTCATGGGTGCCACTGGCTTTGCCTCACTCCTTGCGTTCGGGCTGGCCGGTTTCGCTGCCGGTTCGGCCCTGCGCCAGCTGGTTCTGGCCACCCGCCGTCAAGGTGTGCGTGGTCTGCTGGGACGCACGAACGGCGGCATGATCGTGCACCTCGGCATCATCCTGATCGCGGTTGCGCTGACTGCCTCCAACAGCTACACACGGTCGGCCGAGTTCACGATCAGCAAGGGCGAAACGGTCGAGTTCGCCGGCCACACGTTCACGCTCGTCGACCTCACCGACTTCGAGACCGCGCGAGCGGTGGGTATCAAGGCCGCCATCTCCATCGACGGCGGCCAGGCGTACGCGCCGGCCATCAGCAAGTTCACTGCCAACGGGCAAGACATCGCGACGCCGAGCGTGAAGACGGGGCTGGACAAAGACATCTACCTCACCCTCGAGAACGGCTCGAAGCCGAGTACGGGCGAGGCCAAGATCAAGGTTTTCATCAAGCCGATGATCCTCTGGCTGTGGGTTGGCGGATTGATGTGCGCACTGGGCACGGTGCTGGCGGCTTTCCCCGGCCGCCACCGGCGTCGGCCGACCGACGCCGTGTCCGCACCGATCAACGTCGCGCAAGAACCCGAGCCCGCCGATGTCTGAAGCTGCTGCGGTCCAGACACCGACGTCTGAAACGCCGATGCCGGAAACGGCTGGGCCGTCGCGCAGGCGCGTTGCACCGTTCGTCGTGCTCGCTGTGGCGGCTGTGCTGGCCGGGCTGTTCTGGATACTCGCAGCCAGTAAGTCGGGCACCGAGGACAAGGTCGGTCTGGTGGAGAGCCCGTTGATCGGCAAGCCGGCGCCGTCGGTGCGCAGCACCACCTACGACGACGCACCGTTCGATCTTGCCCGACGAAAGGGCAGCTGGGTGGTCATCAACTTCTTCAACTCAAGGTGTGTGCCATGTATCGCGGAGCACGGGGATCTGATGGCGTTCGTTGCGCAGCAGGCCACCTTCGCCGACGGTGCCGAGTTCTACAGCTTCGTGCAGCCGCCGAATGACGACGACGACGTTCGTGCGTTCTTCGCCGAGCGTGGCGGCGATTGGCCGGTAGTGCGCGATGACGACGGGCGCCTCAACGTTGCCTTCGGTGTTGCGCAGGTACCCGAGACGTTCATCATCGACCCCAGTGGCGTCGTTCGCGTGCGCTGGGCCGGGCAGATCGACGCGGTGACGTTGTCGCAACTGGTGCAACAGCAGCGCGATCTGTACGGGAAGCTATGAGTCTCTCGACGTCGCTGAAGCGTTGGCCCGGCTGGGTGCTGCTCGTCCTGGTGCTCGCGGGCTTTCTCGCGTTCGGCAGCACACGCGACGCTGGTGCGCGCACGCCCGAGGAGCGTGTGGAGGAGATCTCCAAGCAGCTCGCCTGCCCCATCTGTGGTGGCGAGACCGTGTACGAATCGCGCAACACCTCCTCGACATCCATCCGTGCGGAGATCAAGGCGCAGGTCAGCACCACCGATGCAACTGACGACGAGATCATTGCTTTCGTCGTGCAACAGTTCGGCGCCAAGACTCAGTTGCTGCCCAAGGCCACCGGCTTCGAGTCGTTGGTGTGGGTGCTGCCCGCAGTTGCGCTGGTGTGCGCCGGGGTCGGCCTGTTCTTCGCCTTCCGACGTTGGAAGCAGAACGTCGACACCGTGCCCGACGACGAGGACCGGGCGATGGTCGCTGCGGCGCTGGCGTCGGAGTCGGAGTCGGGCGATGGTGCCGAGTCCGGTGATGGTGCCGAGTCGTGAATCCTGAACGGCTGGCGGAGCTCGAGGAGCAACGACGCTTCCTGCTCAACAGCATTCGTGACATCGAACGCGAACACGAGGTTGGCGACGTCGGCGATGATGACTATCGGGCGTTGCACGACGGTTACGTCGCCCGCGCGGCAGCCGTTATGCGCGAGATCGACGATGGTCGCAGCTCGCTGCTGCCTCAGCGGCCGACCCGGTGGGTTCGTCGTATTGGGACCATCGGCGGCACCTTCGCGGTCGCCGTGGCACTTGGCCTCTTCGTGGCCAACTCGGCCGGGCAACGGTTGCCCGGGCAGGGCCTCACCGGCGGGCAGCCTGCCGACGAGGTGGCCATTCAGCTGGCCGAGGGCCGGCGCCTGATGGGCACCGACACCGGCACGGCTGGCGCTCGCGTCGCATTCGAACGGGTACTGGAGATCGAGCCCGGTAACGCTGAGGCAGCGACCTACTCCTCGTACCTGCTGGTGATTGACGGCCAGAAGACCGGTGACCAGGAAGGCGTTCGTGCCGGTATCGCTGGGCTGGAAGCCGCCGCTCTGCTGGACGAAACCTATGGCGACCCGCACTGTTTGCTGGCGGTTTCGGCGGGCACCTTCCTCGACCCGATTGACGAGGCGATGGTCACTACCCAGGGTGCCTTGTGTCTGGCGCTCAATCCGCCACAGGACATGGTGCCGATGATAGAGGGCCTCATTGCTCGCGTGTCGGGCGAGACCACCACGACGATGGCCGGCGACAACGTAGAGACGCTGCTGGCAACTGCCGATGCGCATCTGTCTGACGGCGAGTATTCGACTGCGCTGATCACGTATCAACGGGTGCTGGAACTGGAACCAACAAACAAGACGGCGTTGGCCTACTCCGGCTACCTCATTGCGCTCAACGGGCGCGATACGAACAATCGTGGTCAGGTGGATCAGGGCATCGAGTTGCTGCAGTCCACCATCGACCGCAACCCCGAGTACGCGAACGCACACTGCCTGTTGGCGTTTGCTACCGGCTACCTGCTCGACGAAGCCGACGCTGAGACTGCCCGCACCGCTGGCGAAGAGTGCCTGAAGCTGGACCCGCCGGCGGACATCATCCCGCTCATCCAGAAGCTGCTCGAAGAACTCGGCTAGCGAGTTCGCAGAAGGAATCTGGTCGCGATCCGTTCCGCACGTCTGCAACGAATCGCGACCAGAAATTCACCCGGCGACGCTTCACCCGGCGACGGTGGCGGGGTCGCAGTTCGAACCGCAGACCACGACGACGATGCGTTGGCCTGGCGAGGGGGTGTAGGCGCCGCTGTGCAGGGCGGCCAGGGCGGTGGCGCCACCTGGCTCGGCGACCAATCGCAGGCGATCCCAGAGCAGCCGCTGTGCAGCGCGGATGTCGTCGTCGCTGACGGTGATGGCATCGGCGACGAAGTGTTCGACGATGGTCCACGCCACCGCGCCGAGCTTCTTCGCACCCAGCGAATCTGCGGCCACGCCAGACACGCTGACGTCGACCGGTTTGCCAGCCAGGCGGGCAGCGCGCAGACACTGGCTTGTCTCGGGCTCGACTGCGACGATGCGCTTGCGGCCGGCGAACCATGCAGCCTGGCCAGCGGTGAAACCGCCCCCGCCGCTGGCAACCAGCACCGTGTCGAACTCGCTGCCACGGGCCGCCATCTGCAACTCCAACTCGCGAGCCATGGTGCCCTGGCCGGCGACGACATCGGGGTGGTCGTAGGGGTGGACCGCCAATGCGCCGGTGTTCAGTTGGTGAGCGGTCGCGGCTGCTTGCGCATCGTCGTAGAGTCCATCGACGAGGTGCACCGTGGCACCCAAGGCGGCGATGCGGTCGCGCTTCATGACCGGGCTGGTGGAGGGCACGAACACTTCCGCGCGATGGCCAAGCGAGCGGGCCACGAACGCGACCGCTGCACCATGGTTGCCGCCCGACGCAGCCACCAGCCCAGCGGCCGGAATCGGGCCCGCCGCCAGCACCCGGTTGAACGCACCACGGGGTTTGAAGCTGCCGACGTGCTGCAACAGCTCCAGCTTGAGGACGACATCAATGGGCAGATCCAGCTCGCCGGCGGCAATGTCCAGCAGTGGCGTCACTCGGATGTGGCCAGCCAGCCGTGCGGCGGCATTGTCGATGTCGTGCGGTGTCACGGCTGGGGCAGCTGCGGGCGTGGGCATTCGGCGATCCTACGGGGTCGTCGCGCTCGCGAACTATGGTGCCGACATGAGCTCTCCGCCACCACCGCCGTCGACGCCACCCGGTCCGCCGACGGGGTCAGGCCCCGGTGGCTTCCAGCCGCCGCCGGGCTACGGGTCGCCTCCGGGCTACCAGCCGTACGGCTTTCAACCGGCTGACCAACAACCAGCGACGTCGGGCATGGCCATTGCCTCGCTGGTGTGCAGCCTTGCGGGAATCGTCATCTGTGGAATACCGGCGGTGCTGGGTGTGATCTTCGGCTTCGTTGGGCTGTCGCAGACCAAGGACGGTGCTCGCAACGGTCGCGGGATGGCGATTGCCGGCCTGGTCGTCGGCATTGTCGTGGTGTTGCTGTGGGGTGCATTGTGGGTGGCTGTCGCCGCCGACCCGGACCACTGCATCGAGTTCGGCACCAGCAACAACTGCCCCTAGCGGGCGGCGCTCACGGCTCCGGCGGAGCCCATGCCGTTGCTTCCACGATCCGTCCGTCGCCGTCGCGCGTCAGCACCCAGATGCTTGCCTTGCGCCAGTTGGGCTCGCCCACGATGACGCACCCGCGACGCTGTAAGGCTTCGATCGTCTCGGGAATCACGTCGCCGTGGCTGCACAGCACACTGCCGTCGGGCAGCTCACCGATGAGAGCGAGCGCCCCTTCGAAGCCGGTCTCCTCACCGAGCCGTTCGTCTTCTCGAACAGGCTGACGCAGTACTGCCGACAGTGGCTGCACCGTTTGAAGGCATCGTTCGAAGGGGCTGCTGACCAGCTCGCCGGTGGTGAGGCGCGCGAGTCGACGGGCCAGAGTGTCGGCCTGCCGGCGCCCCTCCTTGGAGAGCGGTCGCAAACGGTCGTCGCCCTTCCACGCCGCCCGATCGCCGGCTTTGGCGTGACGGACCAGGTACAGCATCAGCTGGGTGCGGACTCGCGCGTTGCCTGCATGTGCCGAGCCGCTATCTGCCGCACGAACATGATGAAGACTGCGGCAGCTGCGAGCGTGAGCACGCCGCTGAGCGCAATGAACGGAAGCCTGTCGCTGATGTTCTTCGCCAGGTCCGACGATGAACCGGTGGTGCGGACGGGGCCAACCGCGCTGGAGAACCCGAGCGAGAGTGCAGCGGCGACGGTGGCCAGCGTGAGCACGAGGTAAATAGTGAGGAGCGGCGTGACGGCCCGCTGCTTCCAGCTGGGGTCGCCAGCGGCGGTCTCGGAATCGGCCGCCTTCCACAGCTCGCGCCACATGAAGAAGTTCAGAATGCCGAGCGTGCAGCCGCCGAGAATGTTGACGGCGATCGTGGCGCCTGGGCTGAACGACTGGGGCTGACGGCCCAGAACCTGGCCGTTCTTGGCCAGGCGGAACGTCCATATGATCAGGATCACGATCTGGGCGATGGAGGCGATGCCCGCCAGTGCCGCGACGACCAGATAGAGGCCCAGCTTGTCATCGAAGGCCGCGGACGTGATGGATTCGTTGACGAGTTCGTCGGCCGAATTGCGCAGCGTGAACTGCACCAGCAGCGAGATCAGTTGCATGACGAAGCTGACGATGAGCAAGCCGACCAACCACTTGGTCAGACCACCGATGCGCTTGAACGTTCCTTGTAGGGCGCCGCCGCCACCGTAGGCAACGTAACCGGGGGGCGGGCCCATGTTGGGCGGGGGCGGGGGCGGCATATCGCTCATGTGAATACCTTATGCGCATGCTCCGTCGTGTGCCCGGTTACCCCCGGCAGACTGTGGGCATGGGATTCTTCGATCGCAACCGTGACGGGTTGGCCGCCAAGGGTTACGACCCCGCTCGACTCCCCAAGGGTCAATACCTGACGGATCGTTTCCCGGTGCTGCATGTCGGAGATGTGCCCACCTATGGCGCGGGTGAATGGGATCTTACGATCTCCGGACTCGTCGATCGGCCGTTCACCATCAGCCTCGACGGACTGAAAGAAATGCCGGTTGCGACACTCACGTTCGACATTCACTGCGTCACCAAGTGGAGCAAGTTCGACACGACCTGGACGGGTGTGCGGGTGCGCGACCTGTTCGAGCGTGCTGGCGTGCAGCGTGGCGCTTCGTTCGTGGTGGAACACGCCGAGCACGGGTACACCACCAACCTGCCGCTGGCCGACATCAGCACCGACGAGGCGATTGTCGCCTACGCGTACGAAGGCGAGGAGATCGAGCCCATTCACGGCGGCCCGGTACGAATCGTGGTGCCGCACCTCTACTTCTGGAAGAGCGCCAAATGGGTGCGCTCGCTCGAGCTGCGCTCCGACGACAAGGCCGGCTTCTGGGAACGCAACGGCTACCACATGTACGGCGACCCCTTCAAGGAACAACGCCACCGGGGCGACTGAGGCTCAGCGCAGCGGACTCGCCCTCGGGGCTCTGATCGCTGGACAACCGGCGCGGGATCGGGCACGATTCGCTGGTTGCTGGACATATCAAGAGTTGGAGGGGCGATGCCGAGCGCCGACGAGATCCGGGAAGCACAGCGGGCGACGTGGGCACAGCTCTCTGGCGGTTGGGAGAAGTGGGACCTGGTCATCATGGATCAGTTGGCTCCGGTTGGCACTGCGATCATCCAGAGTCTCGACATCGCCGTGGACCAGCAGCATCTGGACATCGCTGCTGGGACTGGCGAGCCCGGACTGAGTATTGCCCGACTGGCGCCGCAGGGTCGCGTCGTGCTGACCGACCTTGCAGCGGAGATGTTGGACGTCGCCGCCCGACGAGCGGACGCGCAGGCGATCACCAACATCGAAACGAAGGCGTGCAGCGCCGACGACCTGCCGTTCGACGACGCCATGTTCGACAGCATTTCAGTTCGATTCGGGTACATGTTCTTCCCTGACGCGTCCGGAGCGACGGCAGAGTTCGCCCGTGTGCTCAAGGTGGGCGGACGAATCTGTTCGTCGGTATGGGTCAAGCCCGAGGAGAACCCCTGGACGTCGATCCTCATGCAGGCAATCGCAACGGAGGTGGTGTTGGCGCCATCCGACCCGAATGGGCCGCACATGTTCCGATGCGCAACGCCGGGTTGTGTCAGCGCCGTATACGAGGCCGCAGGGTTTCGCGACGTTGCCGAGTGGGATGTCGGTGTCGAGGTGGTGACGTCATCGCCCGCGGAGTATTGGGAGATGATGAGCGAGCACGTTTCGCTCGCAGTTGCGGCGCTGCAGCAGGTCGACGAACCGGCGCGGGAGCGCATTCGTGCCACCGTCATTGCCAACGTGAGCGCGTACGAGAACGACGGAATGATCCGAGTTCCGGGCCTGGCGCGCTGCATCGTCGGAACGAAATAGCACCGAGGCGAGGAGCGCTCGTTTTGACGCGGATCAGCCGGTCGACCTCGACTCACTGCTGCAGTCAACCTCGACAGCCATTCGGGTCGCGAAGCCGTGCGGGAGCGCGATCCGGCCAAGGCTGAGGAACCCGGCTGACTCGTAGAACCTCAGGGCGTGATCGTTGGCATCCACCTCAATGCGGGCTGCACCATTGGCCCGAACCAGGACCTTGGCATCGGCTACGAGAGCTGTTGCGACACCGTGACGCATCCATGCCGGGTCGACGAAGAGGTCTCCCAGTTCGGCGGCGGATTGGCTGATGGCCAAGGTGGCAAATCCAACGGCCACATCAGCCATCACGGCGACGCGAGTTCGACCTTCGCGAATCGCATTGTCCGACAACTCGAGAAACTCAGGATGCTCTGTCAGCAGTTGTCGATCGCTTTCGTTCGACCACGAGGCCCGCCGAAAGATCTCCTGCAGTGCCGTCACATCACCGAGATGCGCGTCACGGATCCGGAGTTGCCGCATTGCGACCATATCTCGACGATTCAGATCGGAGGTCAGTTGACCTTGAGGGCGGCGCTGAAGATCTTCTTCGACTTCAGCTCGGTGGCGATGCGGGTGGCAATGGCCTGGAATGCCTGAGCGACTTCGCTCTCGGGGTGAGCGACCGTGATGGGGTTGCCGTTGTCGCCACCTTCACGCAGCTGGGGCAGCAGTGGAAGCTGACCCAGCAGCGGCACGCCGAGATCGTCGGCCAGGGTCTGGCCGCCGCCGCTGCCGAAGATTTCGTAGCGCTTGCCGTCGTCGCCGGTGAACCAGCTCATGTTCTCGATGATGCCCTTCACGGGCAGGTTCACCTTTGCGGCCATCGCCGCGGACAAGGCAGCGACCTTCTGCGCCGCCGGTTGCGGGGTGGTGACCACGTAGACCTCGGCGCGGGGTAGGTACTGGCTGAGGCTGAGGGCGATGTCGCCGGTGCCGGGCGGCATGTCGATGAGCAAGAAGTCGGGTTCGTCCCAGAACACGTCGGCCAGGAACTGCTCGAGCGCCTTGTGCAGCATCGGGCCGCGCCAGATGATGGCCTGGCCTTCCGGCACGAAGTAGCCGAT
>Ga0105047_10016776_pt1 | contig 11463 bp, 11 predicted proteins | sample MAT04_FD_78384 | JGI IMG/M metagenome (GOLD analysis project Ga0105047, IMG submission 78384) | Freshwater microbial communities from Lake Fryxell liftoff mats and glacier meltwater in Antarctica - MAT-04 (megahit assembly) | ecosystem: Environmental > Aquatic > Freshwater > Ice > Liftoff... | reverse complement strand
TTGCTGGGTGGGTTGCTCGGCAAGATCGGCGGCGGGTTGCTTGGTGGCTTGGGCAGCGCCGGCACCGGCGCGGCGTTCGCGTTCGCGACGACTTATGCGTTGGGGCAGGTGGCCAAGCGCTACTACGCCGGCGGCCGGAAGATCGATGCAGCCGGATTGAAGCAGACCTTTACGTCGGTGCTTGGCGAGGCGAAGCAGTTGCAAGGCCAGTACACCGGGCAGATCGCGGAACAGGCACGCACGCTGGACGTGAGTAAGTTGTTGACGATGGTGAAGTCGTAGGCGGGTCAAGTCCGGATTGCACAACAACGATGATCGTGGAGGCAACATCATGAATAATTCGACGGCGCGCCGGATGGCGCTTCTATTGGCGACGGTGGCGGTGGCCGCGACCGCATGGGCCGCATTTCCCGACAAGACGATCCAGTACGTGATTCCGTTCGCACCGGGCGGCGAGTCCGACATCGCCGCGCGCTTCCAGGCGCAGACCTTCAAGGAAAAGTACAAGCAGGACATGGTGATCGTCAACAAGGCGGGCGCAGGCGGCGGGCTTGCCTGGTCGCAAATGAACACGATGCCCGGCGACGGCTACACGATCGTCGGCGTCAACCTGCCACACATCGTGCTGCAGCCGCTCGAAGGCTCGGCCAACTTCAAGACCGAGGACGTGACGCCGGTCTATTTCTTCCACTACACGCCCGATGCGATCATCGTCCCCGCCGACAGTCCGTACAAGACGCTGGCCGATCTGGTCAAAGCCGCGCGCGAAAAGCCGGAAGCGGTGACCATCGCCGGCTCCGGGACCAATTCCGCCAACCATGTGGCCCAGGTGCGCTTCGACCGCGAGTTCAAGCTGAAGACCACGTACGTGCCGTTCAAGGGCACGGGCGACATGGTGGCGTCGATCCTCGGCAACCACGTGTCGGCCGCGATGTCGTACTCCACGCTGGCGATCCAGCAGAAGGGCAAAATGCGGATGCTGGCCGTGGCAACCGAGAAGCGGCTGCCGCAGTTTCCCGATGTGCCGACGTTCAAGGAACTGGGCTTCGACTGGGTCGACGGCGCCTATCGCGGCGTCGGCGTGCCGCGGTCCACGCCCCCGGAGCTCCGCAAGCAGTTGTCAGACATCATGGACGCGATCAACAAGGACCCGGACCTGCGCAAGAAGATGGTCGACGGCGGTTTCGAAGTGATCGACATCACGCTCGACCAGGTGCCGGCCTTCATGAAGGCGCGCACGGCGGAGTACATGAATTCCGCGAAGACGCTCGGCCTGGTGAAGTAGGCAACGCGAGGCGGCGCGGTGGCGTCGGCCGCCGCACGCCTAGTCGGGCGTGAAGCCGAAGGTCGCGGACGTCTCGCCCAGCTTCACACCGACTGGCTGATCCGGTACAGGCCCTCGAGCACCAGGTTCTCGTGCTGCTGGAAGGGAATCGACAGCCGTGGCGCGACCGCGCCGGCGGCGCCGCCGGAGACGACGCACACCACGCCGGGCGCTTCCTTCGCCTCGAGCGCAAACAACCTTTCGATGGCGCCGGCCTGCGCATGCTGGCAACCGCTGGCGATGGCATCCACCGTTTGCGTCGGGTACATCGAGAAGTCGCCGCCCTGGTCGGGCAACGCCGCGGTGCCCTCGTGCAACGAGCGCAGCATCAGCCCCACGCCCGGCATGATCATGCCGCCCTTGAACACGCCGTCGGCGGTCAGGAAGTCGATCGTGGTGGCAGTCCCGCACACGACGACCATCGCCGGGCGCGGCCCCAGCAAGTGGCGAGCGCCGATCAGCGCGGCCCAGCGGTCGCTGCCCAATTGTGCGGGATTGCGATAGCGATTGGTGATGCCGCATTGCTCCGCCTGCGGCACCAGCCAGTAGGGTATCGGCGCATCGGGCCACACTTCGAGCAGCCGGATCGTGGTGGCCCGCACCCGCGATCCCGCGACGTTGGAAATCACGATGCGCGCCGGTGTCGGCAGCTTCATGAACTGCATGGGCAGCGCGGTGATCTCTTCGTGCAGCGCGTGCCCCGACTCGACGCGATTCTCGCGGGCGGTGCCATGCGCGGACGGCCGGAACAGACCCCACTTGAGGAACGTGTTGCCGACATCGATCAACAGGCTGAAATCTCGCTGCATGGGCATGGCAGGCTCGTGGCGAAGGCCGGTCGTCGCGAAGCTTACATGGGATCGCGCCGCGCGCTGATCGCAGGTGATGGGTGCCGCGGCTTCAGTTCGCAGGCAGCACGAACGCGGGGCCGCCTGGCTTCAACCGCAGTCCCGGACGCAACCGCGACCACGAGAACATCGTGGGATCGGCTTTGGCGGGGCCTGGCGCCACCACGACCAGGATTTCCTTCGCGATCGGCTGGAAATCGGCGCGAAAATGCACGGAACTCTTGAGCGCCAGGATGCGCTGCTCGCGCGGCTCGATGCCCACATGCCTGAACATCGCCTTGTCGGCAGCCTGCACCTTCTTCGAGGCCAGCACCACGCGCACATTGCCTTGGCGCAGCACGGCCATCGGGCCCAGGTTCATCTGGAACCCCTTGAACATCGGCCCGGTGCACGTGAACCGGCCGTCGGCCAACGCTTCGACGGTGAACTCGCCGGCCAGCGGCACATGGCCCGGCACGCCGGATGTTTCTCCGAGTTTGAACGGTGCAGTGCGGCCGATGCCCACCGCGTGCGCCTGCAGCGCCGACGCGCGATCGATCAGCAGGCCCAGCACCGCGTCGCGCGGATTACGTTGCAGCAGCGCGGCCAGCAGGCCCGTGGTGTCGCCGTTGCCACCCGCGCCGGGATTGTCCTGCGTGTCTGCCAGCACGACGGGCGCACCGGGTTCGCCGCGCTGCGCCGCGCGGGCGACGGCAGCATCAGGTTCGAAGAGATCGAGCGCGAACTCGTGCTCGGCGTCGTGCACCGCATTGGCCAGCGCATCCACCGCCTTCTGCACGCGTCCGGCATCGGGTCCGTAGCCCAATACCGCCATCTGGCACTCCGGAAAATCCGCCATCGGAAACCCCGGCGTGAAGGAGAGCTGTGTGTCGTGCTCGCGCTCGAGCTTCTCCAGCAACTCGTAGAGCCGCTTGCCCGGTTCGATGAATGTCGATTGCGAGGACAGGCCGGTGAGGAAATCGAGCGGCCGCATCGCCTTGGCCATCGGGTAACCCGACTTCAGCGTGCGCTCGAGCAGAAAAGCAGCGCGCGCGCCCGTGGCCGCCATGTCCACGTGCGGATAGGTGCGATACGCATCGAAGCCGTCGGCCTCGCGCATCATCGCGCGCGTCACGTTGGCGTGCAGGTCGAGGCTCGCGATGATCGGCACGCGCGGGCCGACCACGCGCCGCACGCGGGCCAGGATCTCGCCTTCGCCGTCGTCGAGATGTTCGGTGACCATCGCGCCATGCAGATCGAGGTAGACCCCATCCACCGGACCCGCCGCGGCCAGGCGCTCCACCATGGCACCGACAATCTGCTCGAACGCATCTTCCGTGACCTGCGCCGACGGCGACGCGGCGCCCCAGACCAGGCCCACGGTGCGGTGCCCGGCGGCATGCAACGCGTCGAAGGCGCCGGTGGCCGGAATGTTCGCGTTGGCAAGACGTGGCGCGATGGCATCGCCAAAGGTGAGCTCCGGCCATGCTCCGCCTGAGGCAAACGCCGCATAATCCGCTTTCGACGGCGCGAAGGTGTTGGTTTCGTGTTGGAATCCGCCCACCGCGATCACGCTCATTGCCGCCCACCCCGCCGTCTCGAAGAGCGGGGCAGAGTAGCGGTATTCGTGCAACGTCGCAATGATTGCAAGGGGGAACGGCGCAGTGACCGACGCATTGTGGAAGTGGGACGCCACCGCACTGGCGCAGGGTATTCGCGCGCGGCGGATTTCGTCGCGTGATGCGGTGACATCGTGCATCGAGCGGATGCATGCGGTGAATCCGCAGCTCAATGCGGTGGTGTGCGACCTTGCGGACGGCGCGCGCCGTGATGCCGATGCGGCCGATGCGGAAGTCGCCCGCGGCGCTGCGCTGGGACCGCTGCACGGCGTACCGGTAACGATCAAGGAAAATGTCGACCAGGCCGGGTGCGCCACGGTGAATGGCGTTGCCGCCAACCGCGACCTGATCGCCGCCACCGACAGCCCGGTGGTCGCCAACTGGAGGCGCGCCGGGGCGATCATCATCGGTCGCACCAACACCCCGGCGTTCAGCCTGCGGCTCGATACCGTCAACGATTACCGCGGCCGCACCTTCAGCCCGTGGTCGCGCGCGCATACGCCAGGCGGGTCGAGTGGCGGAGCCGCCGCCTCCGTCGCCGCCGGCATCACGCCGCTGGCGCATGGCAACGACCTGGCCGGGTCGATCCGCTATCCCGCGTATTGCTGTGGCCTGGCGGGGCTGCGGCCATCGTTCGGGCGCGTGCCGGCGTTCAATGGCACGACGGCGGAGGAGCGCGCGATTTCCCTGCAACTGATGTCGGTGCAGGGGCCGATGGCACGGTCGGTACGCGATGTCCGCCTCGGCTTCGAGGCGATGGCCGCGGGCGATGCGCGCGACCCGTGGTGGACGCCGGTGCCGCTCAATTTTCCGCCAGCTGCCGGGCGCGTGCGCGTGGCGGTGGTCACCGATCCGGCGGACCTTGGCGGCCGGCCGCTGTCGGCACCGGTCGCGGCGGCGATGCAGCAGGCCGCCGCCGCGCTGGTGGACGCCGGCTACGAAGTCGTGATGGAACGCACGCCCGGCTTTGCGCGGGCATTCGAGCTGTGGTTCGCGATCGTGCTTCCGGAGTTGCGGCACTTCATGCGGGCCGACATCGAGCGCTTCGGCGATGACGGCATTCGTACCGCGGTCGAATTGCTGGCCGCCAACGTACCGGAAACAGATGCAGTGGCGCACCTGCGGGCGCTGGCCGAGCGAACGCGCTTGATCCGTGAGTGGAACCAGTTCCTGACCCGTATACCGCTGGTGCTGGCGCCGGTGTGCACCGAATTGCCGTATGCCCATGGCTTCGACGTCGATTGCGCGGCGCGCACGCGGCAAGTCTGGGAAGAATGCGCGACGTTGATGGCCATCCCGGTGCTGGGACTGCCCGCCATGGCGGTGCCGACGGGCGTGACACAGGGGCTGCCGGTGGGCGTGCAGGTGATGGGCGCGCGTTTCCGAGAAGACATGACGCTGGCCGCGGCGGCGGCGATCGAGGCGCGGTGCATGCGCATCACGCCGATCGATCCGAAGTGACGCATGGCCCGCCGGTGCCGGTAAGCCGGCCACAGCTGCGGGCGGCGGTTCGCGTATGCTGACGGGCGCAGGGCAGGGGTTGCAATGATGAACAGCGCGGCCTCTCAATGTAGCGCAGCAGGCAGGGAAACACCTGCCGCCACCGAATGCCGACCAGGAGGAACCAGCACCATGAACGTCTACGGCATCACGAATTGCGACACCGTGAAGGAAGCACGCGCCTGGCTCGCCGATCGCGGCGTTTCGCATCGCTTCGTCGATTTCAAGAAAGTACCGCCCACGCGCGACCAGCTCGCCGCGTGGTGCGATGCCGCGGGCTGGCAGACCCTGCTCAACCGGCGCGGCACCACATGGAAGAAGATGGAGCCGGAGGCCCAGGCCAAGGTGATCGACACGCCGACGGCCATTGCGGTGATGGTGGCCAACCCGGCCGCGATTCGCCGCCCGGTGGTCGAATCAGAAGCCGGGATCCTGGTGGGCTTCGATCCCGGCGAGTGGGATCGCACGTTTCCCGGATAGCGGTTCCGACGTGCCAGGTCCGGCTGCGAACCATCAGCGGCCGGGCCGCATCGCCCCCCGGGCATTGAGCGTGATCGCATAGAGCGATGCGCTGGCGACGATGAAGAGACGGTTGCTGTCCGGGCCGCCGAATGTACAGTTGCCCACCTTTTCCGGCACCGCGATCCTGCCGAGGCGCCGTCCATCCGGCGCGTAGACCTGGATGCTGTCGGCCGAGCTGATGTAGAGGTTGCCCATAGTGTCGAGGCGAAATCCGTCGGGCACGCCGGGGGCGATGCTGGCGAACACGCGCCCGTTCGCGAGCTGGGTACCGTCGACCACATCGAACACAAAGACATGGTGATGGTCACCGCGCCCCTGCGCACTGCTGGTGTCCGAGACGTACAGCTTCGATTCGTCCGGCGCGAAGGCCAGGCCGTTCGGCTCCTGCAGGCTCGAGGCGACCGAACGCAATGTCCCGTCCGCAGGATCGAAGCGGAAGACGTGGCACCCCCCGAGTTCCGACGGCGCGGCGTGGCCTTCGATATTCGACACGATGCCGTAAGGCGGATCGGTGAACCAGATCGTGCCGTCGGACTTCACGACGACATCGTTCGGGGAGTTGAGGCGCTTGCCCTCGAAGGCGTCAACCAGCGTGATCACGCGGCCGTCGGGTTCGGTGCGCTCGAGGCGGCGATGCCCATGCGAGCACGAGACGAGCCGTCCGTCGCGATCCAGCGTGTGGCCATTGGTGAACCCGCTCGGCGCGCGGAACACCGACATACCGTCGCGCGTGGACCAGCGCAGCATCCGGTTGTTGGGGATGTCGCTCCAGGTCACGCTGTCGTCGTTGGCGACGTAGACCGGTCCTTCGCTCCAGATCGCGCCGGTGGCGAGGCGCTCCAGTTGCGCGCCTGGCTCCAGAAGCTGCAGGAAGTTGTCGTCGTCGATGGTGAACGGGTGGGTCATGGGGAGGATTGGTGGAGCATTGAGGCAGCGCGCGTAAAATACCGGGGATTGCAGCATTGCGCCAATGCCCGCCCATGGCCACCAACACGCCTCGATCCATTTTCTTCAGCATCGTCGGCATCCTGCTGGCAGGAGGATGCGGCGGCCTGGCCGGCTGGGCGCTGGTGTCGTTACTCGGCGTGACAGGCGTGGCGGCGGCGCTGGTCGCCGCGGCCACCGGGATGGTCATCGCGACCGGCGTGTGGGTGGCGCTGACGGTGGCGCTCGACAAGGCGGGCCTGCTGCGATGACGCCGCAGAGTATCCGCGCGATTGCCGACGCGTTGCTGGCGGCGGAGCGCGATGCGTCGATGCTGCCGCCCATCACGGCAGGTCATCCCGATTTCGATGTGAACGATGCGTATGCGGTCCTCGAGCAGATCACGCAACGGCGGCGCGCGGCTGGGTGGGAAGCCGTCGGACGCAAGATCGGTTTCACCAATCGCACGATCTGGGCGCGCTATGGCGTCGACCGGCCGATGTGGGCGCCCACGTGGCGGCAGACCATGCACCACGCCACGGAGGGTCGCGCGGAGCTTGCGGTCGCGCACTTCGTGCAGCCGCGCATCGAGCCCGAGGTGGTGTTCGGCGTAGCGGGACCGATGCCCGGCGTGGATGACCCCGACGCCATTCTTGGTGCAGTGGCGTGGGTGGCGGCAGGTTTCGAGATCGTGCAGTCACATTTTCCGGACTGGAAGTTCAAGGTGCCGGACTGCACTGCTTCTTTCGGCTTGCATGGTGCGCTGGTCGTTGGTACGCCGGTGCCGGTAACGGCGGCCAATCGCAGCGCGTTGGCGCGCGTCCTGGCGACGTTCGAACTCACTTTGCGCAGGAACGGCGCCGTCGTCGAGCGCGGTGTCGGCGCCAACGTGCTGGACAGTCCGGCACTGGCCATGGCGTACCTGGTACGCGTGCTGGCGTCGCAACCCTGGGCGCCACCGCTGGCTGCCGGCGAAATCGTCACGACAGGCACCGTTACCGACGCGTGGCCGGTGCTGCCGGGCGATGTATTCCGCAGCGATTATGGTGCGTTGGGCGTGCCGGGACTCGAGCTGACGCTGGTGTAGGAATCCGGTCTCCGGAATTTCGGTACAATCGCCGTTTTTTCCGCGACGCACTGGCGCGTCGCGGTGTCCATTTCAAGAAAGTTGATTCGCATGAACAAGCAATTGCTGCTGCTCGCCGCCTCCGCCCTGTTGCTGTCCGCGTGTGCATCCTCGACCACCACCGCGCCCAGCGCTGAGGCGCCCCGCGAAGAACGTACCTACCGCACGGGTAGCAACCTGCCGATGCGCGATCCGGTGCCCTCGTCGCCGACGACCGCGGCCAGCCCGGCGCAGCCCGGCACGGCGCCGCGCACAAACTGACCTCCATCCGCTAGACCGCCTCGGCAACCACCACGTAGCGAAGGGGGCCGCCGGGGTTCAGCGCCTCGAACGGATAGCACGTCACCAGCGTCAGCGTAGGTCGCACCGTATCGCGCGGCAGGTTGAGCGTGCGGTGGTCGGCGATGTACGTGTTGCGCACGCGAAAGTGGCGTTTGGCACCGTCGGGACGCTCGACCACGACCTCGTCACCGACTGCCACGCGTTGCAGAAACCTGAAGTGCGTGTCGCGGTGCGCCGTGACCACCGCATTGCCAGGGTTCCCGGGGGCGGACGAGCCATCGAGATGGCCGGGACCGAACGCCAACGTGCGGCCCGAGGCCCCTGCCAGCACCAACACATCGGCATGGCGCGCAGGTACCAGCAGGCGTGCCACGGGATGCGTGTCGGCCCACGGCCACGGGCGCGATGACGCGCCGGTACCTTGCGTACGCGCCCATGCGGATTGCAGCAAGACCTGCGCCAGCTCGGCTTTCGCCAGCATGTAGGCGCCATGGCCGAAGCTCATCACGCCGGCGATCGCCAGTACGCCGATCACGACCATCAGCGCGATATGCCGGAACCGCCGTTCATTTTTCCTGCGCCCATCGCGAACGAGCCCGCCGCCGATGGGGGAAGACTCATCGGCGGGAAACCGGAAACCGATTCCCGGTGCCGCGGCGCGCATCCAGTTGCGCTGCGGTGCCGCGCTGCTGATGAAAGGTCCTCCCCGATCGACGGCGGTGTTCATGCTGCGTTTCTCCTCGTGAAAAATTCAGCAGCCGATGCTGGTCAGCGCGGCCACCGGCGCATTCATGCCGGGCTTCGCGCGCGACGACAGCAGCAGGTACACCGCGCTGCTGTTGTTGCCGCTGACGTAGACGACGAAATCCGGCCGGCCATCGCCATCGAAGTCGCCGGCCAGTTCGATGTGACTCTCCCAGCCGAAGCCGCCGAGGAAGTACTCGAAGCGCTCGCCCTCGATCTCGATCGTGTAATGCGCGCCTTCGCCGTAGGGCTTGCCGTCGCGGCTGCGCAAGCCATTGCGCACCGTCAATGCAAACGACAGGTCGCCTTGCTGCAGCAGGTAGCGATGATCGAGCACCGGGGTGAGCATCCGGCGCTTCAGTGGCACCTCGTCGATTGTGCCCGCATGCAATGACGTGCCCGGGATGCGCAGGTAATACTTGTTGCCCTGCCACTCCGGCTCGATCGCGGCCGGCGCGTCGCCCGCTTGCACCGGCGGCAGGAACATCGGGCGACCTTGCAGGTCGATGCGGGCGCGGGTGAGCGTGGTCTCCTTCGCGTGCTTCTCAAGCACCACCCAGCCGTCGAGCGGCACCGTGGCAAGATCGAACTGCCACGATCCGACATCGTCGTAGTTGCCCGGCATCAGGATCATCGGTTCGTTGTGAACGGCGGCGTGCGCCTGTGCCGATGCATCATCGGTACCCACGGCGAGCGCGGCCACCAGCAGCGTCACCACGGTCAGCGTGGCGGCATGCCGCATGCGGCGCAGCAGCAGCGCCGCTGCGGCCAGCAGCAAGGTACCAACCAGCAACTGCAGTTCCATCGATGTGGCGGTGCGCGGAAGTTGGTCGAAGCCGGTGAGGCCTTCAGGCACGTTGCCGGGCATGGCCGACGTCGACGACGGCGTGCCCATCGGCTTCGTCGGCGTGACATCAACCGCCACCAGGCTCGTGTACTTGCTGACGAGGTGGTGCGTCAGCGCGACGTCCAGCACGGCGGCACGTATTTCCTCCTGTGGCGCGCCCTTGCGGCCTGCGTCCATCAGTGCGTCGATCTTGGCGCGCGCCCACAGCACACCTACGCCGGGATGTTGCGCTTGCTCGGACACGGGCAGCAGCGTGCCCCACATCATGCCGGCACGCTGTCCCGCCACGGCGACGTTCCCTGCGACGGCGTTTACGTTGTACTGCGCGGTCACAATCACGGGTTCGCCGGAATAGAGGTCAGGCATCACCTTCGGCCACACGTCGGCGCCGGCGGGCCAGTCCACCGTGATGTCGGTCAGCGCCGGTTGCTCGAGCTTGCGGAACAGCGCTGTCATCTTGGCCTTCACTTCGCGCACGTCGCCGATATAGGTGAACGTGCCGCGGCCGAACTGCGCGGCGCGCGTCATGAAGAACGTGTTGGGGGCCGGCCCGATGCCGATCGTGAAGAGGCGGCGATCGCCGATCCGGTCGTGGATCAGCTTCAGGATCTCGTCCTCGTTGCCGACGGAGCCGTCGGTGAGGAACACGACCTGGCGCAGCATCGTCGATGGCGTATCGGTATCTAGCGCCAGCTTCAGTGCCGGCAGCATCTCGGTGCCGCCGCGCGCGCTCAACCGGCCGACGAACTGCCGTGCCTGCGCCAGCGTGGCCGGATCGACCGGCACCGGCGCGCGAAACAGCGGCGTTGAAACGGAATTGAATTCGATCACGTTGAACCGGTCGCCGGGCTGCAGGCGGTCGAGCGCCATCTGCAAACCCTCGCGGGCCTGCGTCATCGACACGCCTTCCATCGAGCCGGAGGTATCGACGATGTAGGTGATTTCACGCGGTGTGCGCGGGCCTTCTGCAGCAGGTATCGACGGCGGCAGCGCCATCAGCAGCGCATAGGTCTTGCCGCCCTTGGTTTCGGTGAAGATCGCGGCGCCAGGCGCCGCGCCCACATCCGGCGTCCAGACGAGTTCGAAGTCGCGGGAGGCAGGCACCGGGCCCGCCGCCAGCGTCAGGCGGTAGCGGTAGCCCGGCTTCTCCTCGATCTTCATTGGGTGATAGACGCTCGACAGCCGCGACAGCGCGAAGCCGGCGTCGAGTTCGATGGTCATCGTGACGGGATTGAGGGCCCCGTCGCGGCGGTCCGCCACCGGCGGCGTGATGCGCGCAGCGTCCAGTACTCGCTGTGTTGCGGCCGACCAGCCGGGGCCGGGCATGCCGTCCGTAGCTGGCATGCCGGGGATGTAGCGCGGCGTGATGGCGAGCGGGAAGCGCAGGCTGAACGAGCCTTCGTCGTAGCGCAGCGTCTCCTGGTATTCGATGGTGACGGCGACTTCCTCGTTCGGCCCGATGTTGGCCACGCTGGTGGTGAACATGTTCGGGCGCTCCTGCTCGACCAGCGTCGCCTTGCGCCCCTCGTCCTTGGCCGCCTCGTAAACGCGCTTGGCTTCACCACGCTCCTTGATGAAGCCCTCGATCACGCGCTCGCCGATCTGCATCCGCAGGTGGTCGACGGCGGCTTTCTCGGGCAGCGGAAACGCGTAGATGCCTTCGCGCCATTCGGCGGTGGGGTTGGCGAAGCGCTGCGTCACCTGGACGCGCGCGGTCATGCCGGTGATGTCCATCCGCACCTCAGTAA
>Ga0105047_10016775_pt1 | contig 11464 bp, 13 predicted proteins | sample MAT04_FD_78384 | JGI IMG/M metagenome (GOLD analysis project Ga0105047, IMG submission 78384) | Freshwater microbial communities from Lake Fryxell liftoff mats and glacier meltwater in Antarctica - MAT-04 (megahit assembly) | ecosystem: Environmental > Aquatic > Freshwater > Ice > Liftoff... | reverse complement strand
GCCTGTTCGATCTCAGCATCCTGCTGGTCGAGCATCACATGAGCCTCGTCATGCGTGTTTCCGACAAGGTGGTCGCGCTCGATTTCGGCAAGAAGATCGCCGACGGCACGCCCCACGAGGTTCGCACCAATCCCGAGGTGATCAGGGCCTATCTCGGCGATGGACATGATGCACATGCTGCGTGAAGCGCCAATTCTCCTTGAAGCCAAGGGCGTCCATGCCGGCTACGGACCGACGCACGTGCTGCACGGCCTCGATTTCGTGGTGGAGGAGGGCAACGTGACTGCGCTGCTCGGCGCGAACGGCGCGGGCAAGACGACCACGCTGCGCGCCGTCTGCGGCATGATCCGTACCGAGGGCGACATCACCTTCCTCGGCGAGCGCATCACCGGCCGCGCCACCGAGGAGATCGCGCGCATGGGCCTCGCCCACGTGCCCGACGGGCGCGGCACCTTCATGGAACTGACCGTCGAGGAGAACTTCAAGCTCGGCGCCTATGTCCGTCGTGACGCGCAGGTGCAGTCCGATTTCGAGCGCATGTGGGAGTGGTTCCCGCGCCTCAGGCAGCGCTGGAAGCAGCAGGCCGGAACGCTCTCGGGGGGCGAGCAGCAGATGCTGGCCATCGCGCGTGCGCTGCTGATGCGGCCCAAGCTTCTGCTGCTGGACGAGCCCTCCTTCGGGCTCGCGCCGCTTATCGTGCAGGAGATCTTCGGCATCATGCGGCGCATCCGCGAGGAGAGCGGCGTGGGTATCCTGCTGGTCGAGCAGAACGCCAACCTCGCGCTGGAACTGGCCGATCGCGCCTACCTGCTGGAGACCGGCAGCATCGTCATGGCCGGCCCCGCCGCCGAGATCCGGCAGGACGAGGCCATCCGCCGAGCCTATCTGGGGTACTGATCAAATGGATGCATTCGCCCATCAGTTGATCGCGGGGATCGCCACCGGGGGCATCTACGCTTCGGTCGCCCTCGCATTGGTGATGATCTACCAGGCCACCCATCACGTGAACTTCGCGCAGGGCGAGATGGCGACGCTCTCCACCTTCATCGCGCTCACGCTGATCCAGGCGGGCTTCCCCTACTGGGTCGCCTTCTTCGCCACGCTGGTGATCTCCTTCGTGATGGGCGCGCTGGTCGAGCGGATCCTGATGCGGCCGGTGCAGAACGCGCCGGTGCTGACGCATGTGGGCGTCTTCATCGGCATGCTGCTCATCATCTCGAACATGACCGGTCTTATATTCGGCTACACCACCAAGGCCTTCCCGACACCCTTCGAGAGCGAAGGCTTGCTGTTCGGCGGCCTCGTCTCCGCGCATGAACTGGGCGGCACGGCGGTGACGCTGGCCGTGCTGACGCTGGTCTACCTGTTCTTCGCGCACACATCGCTCGGCCTCGCCATGCGCGCGGCCGCCTACAATCCGCGCTCGGCGCGGCTGGTCGGCATCCGCGTCGGCTGGATGCTGGCGCTGGGCTGGGGCCTGGCGGCGGCGATCGGCTCGGTCGCGGGTATGATGGTCGCACCCGCCGTCTTCCTCGATCCGAACGTGATGCTGGGCATCCTGCTCTATGCCTTCGCGGGCGCGCTGCTGGGCGGCATCGACAATCCGACCGGTGCCGTCATCGGTGGCTTCATGGTCGGCGTGCTCGAGAACCTGGCCGGCGCCTACGTGGTGGGCACCGAGCTCAAGCTCACGGTCGCGCTCGTCATCATCATCGGCGTGCTGGTCGTGCGGCCCTCGGGGCTGTTCGGCCGCGTCGTGTTCAGCAGGGTGTGATGAGCGCGATTTCGATCACGACTCCAATCGCCATGCCTGCCTGGAAGCGGGGCGCGCTGATCATAGGGGGCTTGGCGCTGCTGCTCGCGCCGCTCTGGCTGCTCGAAAGCTTCCAGCTTTTCCAGCTCACCATGGCGGTGATCATGGGCCTGGCCGTGCTCGGCCTGAACATCGTGACCGGCTACAACGGTCAGATCTCGCTTGGCCATGGCGCCTTCTTCGCCGTGGGTGCCTATGCGACGGCGATCCCCATGTCGCTGCTCGACTGGTCCTTCTGGGCGACGCTGCCCATCTCGGCCGTGGTCTGCGGCGCGGTGGGCTGGGGCGTGGGCTTTCCGGCGCTGCGGCTGGGCGGGCTCTACCTCGCGCTGACCACCTTCTCGCTCGCCGTCGCCGTGCCGCAGATACTGAAACACAAATCCGTCGATGCCTGGACGGGTGGGGTGCAGGGCCTCTTTCTGCTGAAGCCCGAAGCACCCGCCTGGCTGCCGCTCTCGCCCGACCAGTACATGTACGTGGTGGCGCTGATCGTGGCCGGCGCCTGCTACCTGCTGGTCTGGAACCTGTTGCGCGGACGCATGGGGCGCGCGCTGATGGCCGTCCGCGACAACCCGACCGCCGCGGAGGCGATGGGCATGGACCTCGCCACGCTCAAGACGCGCGCCTTCGCGGTGAGTGCGGTAATTACCGGCATGGCAGGCTCGCTCGCGGCCGCGGTGGTGGAGTTCGTCGCACCCGACAGCTTCACCTTCATGGTGTCGATCACACTCTTCGTCGGCATGGTTGTGGGCGGCGTCGCCTCCATCATGGGATCGGTCTTCGGCGGGCTTTTCGTGCTCTTCGTGCCGAACATCGCGGAGGCGATCAGCCGTTCAGCGCCGGGCATCATCTACGGCATTATCCTCATCGCATTCCTCTTCGTGCTGCCTGATGGCGTGGCCGGACTGGTCCGCCGCATCACGGCACGGCTTCGCAGGACCAAAGGGAGAGAAAAATCATGAGCACAACACGCCGCACGATCCTGATCGCATCGGGGGCCACGCTGGCCACGCCCAACATCGCCCCCGCGCAGGAAGCGCCCGGGGTGACCGCCACCGAGATCCGCATCGGCAGCACCAATTCGCTATCGGGGCCGGCCTCCGCCTACTCGGTCATCTCGACCTGCCTGACGGCCATGTTCCGCCGGCTGAACGACGAGGGCGGCGTGGGCGGAAGGCGCGTGAACTTCACCGTCTACGACGACGCCTACCAGCCGCCGCGCACGCTGGAGCAGACGCGCCGCCTGGTCGAGCAGGACCGCGTCGCCTTCTTGTTCAACCAGCTTGGCACGCCCACCAACAACGCGGTGCACCGCTACGTGAACCAGCGGCGCGTGCCGCATCTGTTCCTCGCCACGGGCGCCGACAAATGGGCCAATCCGCGCGAATTCCCCTGGACCATCGGCTGGCAGCCCAGCTACCGCGTCGAGGCGCAGATCTACACCAAGCACATCCTGGAGACGCGTCCGAACGCGAAAATCGCGCTGCTCTACCAAAACGATGATTTCGGGCGCGACTATCTGCACGGCGTGCGCGACGTGCTGGGCCCGCGCTTCGACAGCATGGTCCGCACCGCGACGAACGAGGCGACGGACCCCACCATCGACAGCCAGATCGTCCAGCTTCAGGCGACGGGGTCCGACGCGCTGATCTGCGGCGTCATCCCGCGCTTCGCGGCGCAGGCGATCCGTCGCGTGCACGACATCGGCTGGCGGCCGATGATGTTCATGACCAACGTCTCCGTCTCGGTCGGCGCGGTGATGCAGCCGGCCGGACCGGAGCGGGGTGTTGGGCTGATCACCTCCGATTACCGCAAGGACCAGTCCGACCCCGCCTGGGCGAATGATGCCGGCATGACGGAGTGGCGAGGCTTCATGCAGCGCTACCTCGCCGGTGCCGACCTCAGCGACAACAACTTCACCTACGCATACGGGGCCGGCACCACGATGATCCAGGTGCTGCGGCAATGCAGCAACGACTTCTCGCGGGAGAACGTCATGCGTCAGGCGACCAACATCGCACCGATGGACGTGGCCACCCTGCTCCCGGGCATCCAGGTGCAGGCGCAGCCGACCAACTTCAACGTGATCCGCCAGATGCAGCTGCAGCGCTGGGACGGCCGCAGCTGGGTGCGCTTCGGCAACGTGATCGAGGGCGCCAACGTCTGAGGCGCTGCCGGCCGCCCCACCCATCGGGGTGGGGTGCCTGGCTCACAAGGTGGCGCGCAGCAGCAGCGGCATGGGCGCCATCTGGTCCACCACGCCTTTGACGCCTGGGATGTCGCGCGCCATCACCGCGAGGGCTTCGCGCACCGCGGCATTCCGGGCGAAGCCGTGGAAGGTGACCACGCCGTCGCTGATGGCGGGATAGACCCAGTAGGCGTCCACCCAGGGCTGCTCACGCATGGCCTTGACGAGCGCCCGCTGGATCGCGCTGTCGTCCTCGGCGGCCGCGGCGCTGGGGGGTGGCTCGCGCAGGAGGGCGCGCAGCAGGTCGGCCCGGCTGACGATGCCAAGAAGCGTCGCCTCGCGGACGACGAGCACCCGGCGGATGTGGTGCCGCTCCATCAACTGGGCCACCCGCTCGGCCGAGGCTTCCTCGCCCACGCAGATCAGGTTCTTCGACATGACGTCGCGCGCCGTAGCGCCGCGGGCCTTGGCGAAGCGTTCGGCCAGTGGGCGCGACGCGGCGAAGATCTGAAAGAACCACGTGAGGGGGCCGGGCGGCTGGTCTGCGAGGCGGCGGATCAGGTCGCCCTCCGTGACGATGCCGAGCGGCGTGCCCGCCTCATCCACCACCGGAACGGCCGAAATGCCGCGCTCGGCGAGAAGTTCCGCAATCGCGGCGACCGGCGTGGTGCCGGAGACCACCACGGGCTGTGTGGACATCAACTCCTTCGCCTTCATCACGCATTCCTCTTTTGCCGGGTGTCATTCCTTTATAGGGCTTGAGGCACGCCTTTGCATTGCGTGGAATCAAGTGGCACCGCAGAGCCCCACTCCCTCACCGGGGGCGATTGGGTTACCGTCGCGCAAAACGGCAAACCGCGGCATGAATTGCGGTGGCCGGGGAGGGTGAACCGTGGCCGAAGGATATTTCCTGATTCCCGTGGCTTCGGCGTTGCGGATGGTGGAGGCCGAGGCCGTGCTGGACGGCACGCTCGCCGCCGCGCGCGAGGCGGGGCTGCTGCCGCTCGCCGTCGCCGTTCTCGACGCCGGCGCGCAACTCGTCGCCTTCCGGCGCGAGGATGGCTGCGGCGTGCTGCGCTTCGAGATCGCCCGCGGCAAGGCGCAGGCGGCACTCGGCATGGGCATCGGCAGCCGCGTCGTGCGTGACCGCCTGAAGGAGCGCGTGGCCTTCCAGTCCGCCATCGCCGCCGCTTCCGACGGGCGCTTCATCCCGGTGCCGGGCGGCGTGCTGATCTTGGACGCTTCGGGCCAGGCGATCGGCGCCGTCGGCGTCTCCGGCGATGCCTCGGACCGTGACGAGTACGCCGCCATCATGGGCATCCGCGCGGCAGCCCTCGGCGCGCACCCGGACGAGCCGGCACCAAGCTGGCGGGAGGCGGGGCTGTGAAGCGCCGCGCCCTCCTCGCCGCACCGCTGCTCACGCCTGTGCTGGCGCGCGCCCAGGCCTACCCGGACCGGCCGATCCGCATGATCGTGCCATTCCCGGCCGGTGGCGCGACGGACGTCTTCGCCCGCCGGCTCGCCGGGCGGTTGCCGGCGCTGCTCGGCCAGCCGGTGGTGATCGAGAACCGCGGCGGCGCGGCGGGCGCCATCGGCACGCTGGAGGCGGCGCGCGCCAGGCCCGACGGGCACACCATTCTGTTCGGCACGGCCTCCACGCTCGGCCTCTATCCGCTGCTGGCCGAGCGGCCGCAATTCGACCCGCTGCGGGATTTCCTTCCGGTCGCGATCCCCGGTGCGGCCACCGTCGCCTTCGCTGTGCGGCCCGACCTCGTGCCCACGCTGGCCGCACTCGTCGCCGCCGCGCGAGCACGGCCGGGCGCGCTGCGCTACGGCTCGCCCGGTACCGGCAGCTACCTCCACATGGCCTTCGAATTGTTCAAGCGCGAGGCCGGTATCGACATCGAGCATGTGCCGTACCGCGGCAGCGCACCCGCCATGACCGACCTGCTCGGCGGCCACCTTGATGCGCTGACCGACACCGTGGCTACAGCGCTGGAGCACCATCGCGGCAACCGCGTGCGCCTGCTGGCCGTGGCGTCTCGCGCGCGCAGCCCCCTGTTGCCCGAGGTGCCGACGGTGGCCGAGGCGCTGAACCTGCCGGGCTTCGATGCCGCCGTCTGGCTCGCGGTCATGCTGCCGATAGGCACGCCCGAGCCCATCCGGGCGCGGCTCGCCGAAGCGGTCAGCGCCGCCCTTCGGCCGGCCGATTTCCGGACGGAACTCGAAACGGCGGGGTTCGAGGTCGGCGGCACGCTCACGCCCGAGCAGACCGGCGCGTTCATCGCCGCGGAACAGGACAAGTGGCGCCCGATCGTGGCGGCGACCGGCGCCAGGCTTCAGTAGTTCAGAAGGGAAACAAACCATGCGTCTCTCACGCCGCGCGATCCTCGCAACCACCCTGGCCGCACCGTCGCTCGCCCAGGCCCAGGCCTGGCCTTCGGGGCCGGTCCGCATCATCGTCCCCTTCGCGGCGGGCGGCAGCACCGATGCGGTGGCGCGCCTGGCCGCACCCGGGCTCACGCAGCGCCTGGGCGTGCCCGTGATCGTGGAAAACCGCAGCGGCGCGGCGGGCTCGCTCGGCACCCATGCGGTGACGCAGGCGCGCCCCGACGGCAACACCTGGCTGCTCACCTTCGACAGCCACGCGACGCTGCCGGCCTTGCTGCCGAACCTGCCCTTCAACCTGACGCGCGATCTCGATCCGGTGCTGCTGATCGGCGGGGCGCCCTACGTCATCGCGACCAAACCCGACAAGCCATACCGCACCCTGGCCGATGTGGTGGCGGCAGCGCGGGCGCGGCCCGATGCGGTCAACTACGGCAGCACCGGCAACGGGACGATCGGCCACCTGACGATGGTCATGCTCGCATCGCGCGCGCAGATCCGCATGGCGCACCTGCCCTACCGGGGCGGCGGCCTCGCGGTGAACGACGCGGTGGCCGGCCATGTCGAGATGATGATCGGCAGCGCGGCCCTGGTCGCACCGCAGATCGCGGCGGGGAACCTGCGCCCGATCGTCCAGTTCGGCCCCGAGCGCCTGCCTCAGCTGCGGGAGGTGCCGACAGCGGCGGAAAGCGGCTTTCCGGGCTTGGAGGCCGAGGCCTGGTGGGGCGTCTTCGCGCCGGCGGGAACGCCCGCACCCATCCAACAGCGCATGGGAGCGGCGCTGAGCGAGGCCTTCCGCGAGGAGCGCGTGAACCGCGTGATGACCGAGACGCAGCAGGCGCGTGTTGTCCTGGGCGGCCCCGATGTGCTGCGGCCCTTCCTCGACCGTCAGATCGAGCTCTGGGGCGGCCTTGTGCGCGAGCACCGCGTGCAGGCGGATTGACGGGAACTGGTCAGGGTTTTTCCTGAAGGATCGGGTGATCGCTTGCCTTGCCTGATGGCCAACGCGGGCCTAATCCATGGGGCAAGGAGACGCCCCATGGACAAAGCCCTCATCGCCGCAGACCCGTATGCCGAGATCCGCGAGGAGGTCGCCAAACTCTGCGCGCGCTTCCCCGGCGAATACTGGCGCGAACTCGATGCGCGCCGCGGCTATCCAACGGAATTCGTCACCGCGCTGACCGAGGCGGGCTACCTCGGCGCGCTCATTCCTGAGGAATTTGGCGGCGCGGGGCTGCATCTCTCGGCGGCGGCCGCCATCCTCGAAACCATCCACGCCGAGGGCTGCAATGGCGCGGCCTGCCACGCGCAGATGTACATCATGGGCACCATCCTCAAGCACGGTTCGGCCGAGCAGAAGGCGCGGTACCTGCCCGCCATCGCCGACGGCTCGCTGCGCCTTCAGGCCTTCGGCGTGACCGAGCCGACGAGCGGGACCGATACGACGAGCCTTCGCACCACGGCGCGCCGCGAGGGCGACAAGTACATCGTCAACGGCCAGAAGATCTGGACCAGCCGCGCCGAGCACAGCGACCTCATGCTGCTGCTGGCCCGCACCACGCCAAAGGACCAGGTCGCGAAGAAGACCGAGGGCCTCTCAACCTTCATCGTCGACATGCGGACCGCACTCGGCAACGGCCTGACCATCCGGCCGATCCGCACGATGATGAACCACAATTCCTGCGAGGTGTTCTTCGACAACATGGAGGTGCCGGCTGAGAACCTCGTCGGCGTCGAGGGCCGTGGATTCCGCTATATCCTCGACGGCATGAACGCCGAGCGCCTGCTGATCGCCAGTGAAAGCATCGGCGACGCCAAGTGGTTCACGCAGAAGTCGGTGGCCTACTCGAAGGAGCGCGTTCTGTTCGGCCGGCCCATCGGCCAGAACCAGGGCGTGCAGTTCCCGATCGCGAAGGCCTACGCCCAGATGCGGGCAGCCGAAGCGGTGGTCCGCAACGGCCTCGACAAGTTCGAGGCGGGCCTGCCCTGCGGCGAGGAAGCGAACATGGGCAAGATGCTCGCGGCCGACGCCGCCTGGGCTGCGGCCGAGGCCTGCGTGCAGACGCATGGCGGCTTCGGTTTCGCCGAGGAATACGACATCGAGCGCAAGTTCCGTGAGGCGCGGCTCTACCAGGTGGCGCCGATCAGCACGAACCTGATCCTGAGCTACCTGGGAGAGCACGTGCTCGGCATGCCGCGCAGCTACTGACGCCCTCAGGCGCCAGTAGCTGCGCTGATCATGGCTACGCCTGCGTCCTATTGGCCTGGACGACGGCGGTCACGACGATCTCCACCAGGTCGGCGCCCTCCAGCACCACGGCGAGGCAGGCGCGCTGGGGAGGGTTCGCCGTGTCTACCCATTCGTCCCAGGCCTGGTTGAGTTCACCCTTCCGGCTCATGTCTGCCAGGTAGACCATGGCCGTGAGGATCATGTCCTTGCTCGTCCCCGCATCGGCCAGGTTCTGGTCGATGGCGGCGAGCGCGCCGCGCGCCTGCTCCAGCATCGAGGGGGACTTCACCGGCGAAGTGGTGACAGTCGTGACGATGCCATTGTGAATGACGGCGCGGCTGCGCGAGGCGACCTTGCCGGGGATGCGCTGGATCATGCCGCTACCTTCGTCTTGTTGGCTGCCCTGGCAGGTTTAGCCGGTTTGTCGGGCTTCTCCAGCTCGCGCTGGGCGGCGATGAATTCCGGTCCGCAGGAGAGCTTCTTCGCCAGTTGCCCGTCGGGCTCCACCACACGCCAGAAGGGCGGCACGGCGGCGACGGTTTCGCCTGCCGCCACGCGCTCGAGCGCGCATTCGGCGACGACACGCAGGAAGATCGCGGTCGAGGTCGGGCAGGTGGCCTCAGCCTTGTTCTTCTTGGCCAAGGCCGCCCGCATGGCCGCCGTGTCCTTCGTCTTGCCAAGCGGGATCGCGCGCAGATAGGCGTCGATCACCTTCGGCGAGGCGACGAACAGCCGCGCGCCCTCCCGCAGGCCGGCGAACGGTTTCTCCAACACGGTCACATGCGCGGGCTTCGCCGCGCGGTACTTGTCGCCCCAGGAGGTGGGCATCGTGTTACAGCCCGCTCGCGGGCGGGCAGCAGTGTGTAATCATGGCATTGTTCCTCATTCCAGGATCAGCTTACTCCTTCGGCAGCAAAATGGCATGCTACTTGCGCGATCCGTCTCTCGCAGGGATCAGATTGTCGTAGGCGGTTTCATGGAAACGGGCAGGCGCGTCCTCTTCGGGCCGTGCCGGGCCTCCGCTTGGCTGGTGCGGCAGCCGGGCAGGGCGCCACCTGGCGACCGGATGAGTAGCCGCCCGGCGGCGCGACCGACCTGCCGCAGGCGGGCCTGCTCGACGTGGTGGTGTACCCGGCGATCACGGCGCTGCCTGCCATCCGCCTCGGCGCGCGGCCGCTGGTCGTTCCCGGCGCACGCCACCCGAAATCATCCGAGCACTCGCCGCGGCACTCGACGTGGCGCTGGAGGATGACATGCTGGCCTCGCACTTCGCGACGCATGCCGTCCTGCTCCCCTCTCCGGCGGAGCGGGGTCCGGCCGCTGCGGCCGCGCTGATCGCACGCGAACATGAACGCTGGGGCCGCATCATCCGCGCCGCCGGCATCGAAGGTGAGGGTTGATGACGTGAGTGGAAAACCTCTGGCGGGCCTTCTGGTCGTCGCCATGGAGCAGGCCGTGGCTGCACCGACCTGCTCGATGAAGCTTGCCGACGCCGGTGCGCGCGTCATCAAGATCGAGCGTGCCGAGGGCGATTTCGCGCGCGGCTACGACGCCGCGTGCAAGGGCCTCTCGACATACTTCGTCTGGCTGAACCGCGGCAAGGAGAGCCTCCGCCTCGACATCAAGCAGCCCGAGGACAAGGCGCTGCTGGCCCGATTGCTGGCGAAGGCCGACGTGTTCATCCAGAACCTCGCCCCCGGCGCCATGGCGCGCGCGGGCTTCGGCTCGGCCGAATTGCGGGCGAAGCATCCGCGCCTGATCACCGTCGACATCAGCGGCTATGGCGAGGAGGGGGAGTATGCTGGGATGAAGGCGTATGACCTGCTGGTCCAGGCCGAAAGCGGCCTCACCTCCGTCACCGGCCGGCCGGAGGGGCCCGGGCGCGTCGGCGTCTCGGCCTGCGATATCGCCTGCGGGATGAACGCGCATGCCGCCGTGCTGGAGGCACTCATCGAGCGCGGCATCACCGGGCGCGGCAAGGGCATAGGCGTCAGCCTGTTCGACGGCATGGCGGATTGGATGAACGTGCCGCTGCTCTACCTGGAGGGGACCGGTAGGGAGCCGCAGCGCATCGGCCTGGCACACCCCTCGCTTTGCCCCTATGGCGCCTTCGAGACAAAGGACGGCGCGCTGATCCTCATTTCCATCCAGAACGAGCGGGAGTGGGCGCAGTTCGCCGAACACTTCCTGGATGACCCGTCGCTCACCCAGCGCGAGGGCTTCCGCCTCAACGTCGAGCGCGTCGCAAACCGGCCGATGGTGGACGCACACATCGCGGGCGTCTTCGCGGCGCATTCGCGCGAGCAATGCGTGGCCAAGCTGACGCGCGCCAACACGGCCTACGGCTTTGTGAACAACGTGGCGGGCCTCGCGCAGCACAAGGCGCTGCGCCGCGTGACGGTGGTGACGGAGAAGGGGCCGGTCGCACTAGCCGCCCCGGCCGCGCGCTTCAGCGACGGCGCGCGCGACTATGGCCCCGTGCCGGGCCTGGGCGAGCATGACGCGAAGATCCGCGCGGAGTTTTCCGGTTGAGTCGGCGGGGGCGCAGGTTCAGTGGGCGCTGCGAATAGCGGCACGGCGGTGGCGGAGATCTGGCCCAAGCTCCAGGTGTCAGGGCCCACCGTTGAGCTGCTGCCGGTTTGGCGGACGCCGAGTTTAGTCTGAGGTGGCCACGCGCTCGAACGCCACAGGGCCGAGTGCTGCCTGGTGGGCTTCAAGAAGCCTTCGATGGAGTGGAACCCGGCGGTGCGTGCTTCTGCCTGGGAGCGGAGGCGGAAGCGGCGGCGGTCGCGCAGTTCGCTCTCGGCTGGCGAAGAAAGTCGTGGCTCAGGTGGTGATGTAGGAG
>Ga0105047_10016773_pt1 | contig 11464 bp, 11 predicted proteins | sample MAT04_FD_78384 | JGI IMG/M metagenome (GOLD analysis project Ga0105047, IMG submission 78384) | Freshwater microbial communities from Lake Fryxell liftoff mats and glacier meltwater in Antarctica - MAT-04 (megahit assembly) | ecosystem: Environmental > Aquatic > Freshwater > Ice > Liftoff... | reverse complement strand
AGCACCCCAACGGCGAGCACCCCAACGGCTAGCGGCTAGTTGCCGTCGGTCTCCTGGTCGCGCAGGAAGCGCTCTACCTCGGCCATCAGCTCGTCGCTGTTGACCACGGCGTCCACCGGCAGGTCGTGGCCCAGCTCGCCACCCACCACGTCATCGTCATCGTCGTCGTCGTCGAACTCGTCGTCGAGCTCGCCGCTGTCGGAGAGCGATTCCAGGCGGGCGACGTCGCCCACCAGGTCGGTGTCGTTGCTGACGAAGGCCGAGACGCGTGCGTCGTAGTCGTTGGATTCCGACTGCAGACGGGCGGTGGGGGCTGGTGTGCCGATGATCTCGCACGCTCGCTCGACAAGGGCCAGCGATGCCTTCGGCGATGGCACCTGGGAGGCGTAGGCGGGCACCGCAGCCCAGAGCGATGCCGACGGCAGATCTGCCTTGGTGCATGCATCCTGGATGACGCCGACGATGCCAGTAGGGCCCTCGTAGCGGCTGCGCTGCAGATCGAAGCGGTCGATGATGTCCTGTTCGGTGGCGGTACCGATGAGCTGCACCGGGCGGCTGTGCGGGACATCGGCGAGCAGCGCGCCCATCGTGAGCACCATCGAGGCATCGAAGCGCTGAGCGATGCCGATCAGTTGATCGGTGAACAACCGCCAACGCAGGGCTGGTTCCGGGCCGAGCACCAAGATGACGTCGCCGCCCGGGGTGCTGGCGCTCCAGGCGCCGACCGTGGGCCACACGATGGTACGCCGCTGCTCGGGCGTGAGGCGCACGTGTGGACGCACGGTGGCGAAGTCGGTGAACTCCTCCGGGTCGATCTCGGCCAGGGGCTGTGCGCGCCAGGCCTCGACCAGATGGCGTACGCCGTTGCTGGCGGCATCGGCGGCATCGTTCCAGCCGGTGAACGCGGCGATCACCAAGGGACGTTGCAGCGTGGGTTGCGCCAGCCAGCGGACGTGCTCCATGGGCGGCACGCTATCGCCGTCGGTACGGCGCGACCTCGCATTGTCCTCGTCGGGGTGGGGTCAGGAGATGGCAAACACGCGGTCCAACAGCGTTGCGGCCTGCTCGGGCGGCACGGCCTTGGAGTACAGGAATCCCTGTGCCCCCGGGCAGTGCAGGCTGCGCAGCACCTCGGCCTGTTCTTGGAACTCGACGCCCTCCGCGGTGACAGCGATGCCCAGCGCATCGGCCAGCGCGATGACGCCGGCGACCAGCCGCCGGCTCCGGTCGCTGGAGGTGAGCTCGTAGACGAAGCTGCGATCGATCTTCAGTACGTCGACGGTGAACTGGCGGAGGTAGGCGAGCGAGGCGTAGCCGGTGCCGAAGTCATCGATGGCGATGCGGATGCCGCGCTGGCGGATGCCGACCAGGTTGTCGCGGGCGGTCGCGGTCTCGCGGAGCAGCGCGGTCTCGGTGATCTCCAGGCACAATAGCTCGGGGTCCGCCCCGCTGGTGGACAGCGCCCTGTCGAGCGCATCGAGCAGACCGGGCTCGGCGAGCTGTAGCGCCGACACGTTCACGCGCACGGTGATCGGCCGGTCCTCACGGTGCCTCGCCCAGTGGGCAGCTTGCGCGCACGCTTCCTGCAGCACCCAGGCCCCGATGTCGAGGATCAGGCCCGTCTCTTCGGCGACCTCTATGAAACGGTCGGCGGTGTACAGCTCTCCGTCGGGGTGGTTCCAACGCAGCAGCGCCTCCACCGCGATCACCTTGCCGGTGGTCAGCTCGATCTCGGGTTGGTACCACACGACGAGTTGGTTGCGTTTGAGCGCGTGGCGTAGCTCGCTCTCGATGGTGACGCGGGCCACGATCTCGGCGCGCAGGTGCTCGTTGAACACCGAGACGCGGTCGCGGCCCTCGTCCTTGGCGACGTACATCGCGGTGTCCGCTTCGCGGATCAGGTCGTCGGCCTCGCTGTCGCCCGAGGCGATAGCCACGCCGACACTTGCGGTCTCGAACAGTTCGGAACCATTGACCGTGAACGGCTCGCGCAAGGCTTCCACCAGCCGCCAGGCGGCGCGCACTGCGCTGGCCGGGTCGGTGAGGTCGCGCATGACGACGATGAACTCGTCGCCACCGGGCCGAGCGATGAGGTCCTCGTCACGCACGGTGGATTCGAGGCGGGCCGCGACGGCCTGTAGGAGTGAATCGCCGAACCCGTGCCCGAGCGAGTCGTTGACGTTCTTGAACCGGTCGAGGTCGATCATCAGAACCCCGGTGGAGTTCCCCGAACGACGGCCGGCGCTGAGCGCACGACCGATCTCACTGACGAGCCCGGCACGGTTGGCCAGCCCGGTGAGCGGGTCGTGGGTGGCCAGGCGGCGCAGCTCCAACTCGGCCGCCTTGCGGTCGGTGATGTCGCGGCTGGTCGTGACGAGGTGGGCAATGTTGCCGTGCGCATCGAGTTCGGTGGCGACGCTGGTCTCGTACCACCGGTGGCCTTGCATCGTGTCGGCCTCGAACTCGTATCGGGTGGGTTCGCCGGTATCGAACACTCGCGTGTGCACGGCATCCCATGATTCGGCGAGTTTGGGCGGATAGCCCATCTCGGCCAAGTTCCGGCCTTGCCACGCGTCGAGGGGGATTCCCGTCATTTCGACCATACGCCTGTTGACGTACTCGATGCGCAGGTTGCGGTCGAACCGCGTGGTCGCCTCGCTGGAGTTGTCGAGCACCACCTGTAGCAGTTGCTCGCGCTCAGCCAGGGATTGCTCGGCGGTGACTTCGTCGGTGACATCGACGATGTGCGACACGAAGTTGCGGAACGTGCCGTCGCTGTTTCGGATCGTGCCGACCGACAGATCGCCCCAGACCACGTGGCCGTCGTTGGCGAGGTATCGCTTCCGCAGTCGGTACGTGTCGCGCCTACCCTCGATGATGTCACGGACCAGTTGTGAGTCGGTGGCCAGATCGTCGGGATGGGTCAGCTGCTGCCAGGTGGCGGCCTGGAGCTGTGCCGGGGTGAGACCGAGCATCTCGCACAGCGCCGTGTTGACATGCACGAACTCGCCGGTCGGTGATACGAGGCACATTGCGCTGGCGCTGTACTCCAAGGCCAGACGGAACTTGGCCTCCTCGGCGAGTGCTGCCTCGGTGAGGTGCAGGGCGGTGACGTCGCGGGCGGCCGCGATCACACCGGCCACGTTGTCGACGTCGTCGGTGTAGACGGACGCGTTGTAGACGACGTGGGTGATGGCACCTGAGGTGTGCCGGAACGTCAGCGGGAAGTCGGTGACCTGCCCTTCGGCGAAGGCTCGCTGGTATGCGATTCGCGCCGCCCCAGGCTCGATGAAGTGCTCGGTGAAGCTGCTACCGATGAGCGCAGTTCTGTGCAGCCCGGTGACGCGCTCGGTGGCCGCGTTGACATCCATGATCACACCGTTGGCATCGATGGTGACCAACGGGTCGAGAACAGATTCGATCAGGGTGCGCGCGTAGCGCGCGGCGTGGTCCTTGGCCGCTCTGATGGCAGTCACGTCGCGGGCGACGCAATAGATCTCGCTGCCGTCGTCGCTGGTCCGTGCGGTCCACTCGAGCCGGCGGTACGCGCCGTCGGCGCAGCGGTACCGGCACTCGAAGCCGAGGGAGGCTTGCCCGGACCCCTGCAACATGGTGGCGACCGCCGCCGTGGCAGCAACATCGTCGGGGTGGACGAACTCCTGGTAGGGCTGGGCCATCAACTCAGCCGGGGTGTGGCCCAATGTCCGTTGCCAACTGGGACTGACGGCCGTGAAGTGGCCCCGCTGGTCGGCGATGGCGAGCAGGTCGAGCGACATGTCCCAGAAGAAGTTGTGTATCCCCTCAGCGGAGGTTGCTGTGTTGTCCTGCCGCATCGGCGCCACGCCTACCCGATCAGTTCGGAGTTCAAGTGATTGCACCGGTAACGATGCCGCGGATGCCGCGAGCGCGCAAGAGCACTTCGGCCCGCCGGTCGAACCGGCGCTCAGAGCCGGGGGAGCACCGTGTACGCCTGGCCGCCGCCGCTGGCGATGACGTCGTCGAGCCAGTTGCCCTCGTAGACGTCGTTGGGCCCCTGCATCAGGTCGTTCTCCGTCGCGCCTTCGGGCGTGGTGACCAGCGTCCAGGCTTGCCGCTTGTACGTCCAGTTGGCCGGGTACAGCGCGTGGGCCTCGCGCCACCAGGGCACGGCGGCGTCGGCGCCGACGGCGCGACGCAGGTGCTCGCCGAGTTCGAAGCAGGCCGCCGCGCGTGCTTCGTCGGCGCCGCGTGGTTGCGAGCGGGCGACGACCTCGGCGGCGGAGAGCACGTATGGGGAGTTGGCACCGCGATGGGCCCAATCGACGATGGCGGCGCGGTAGTCGTCGGCGACATCGGGGATGTTCTTGACCTCGGTGAACATCAGCGTCAGCCGCGCGGGCAGGCCCTCGGGGATGTCCATGTCGCGCAGCGGACTGCGCTCGATGGATGCGCTTTCGGCCGGGCGCACGATGGTGCCCGTCTCGTCGATCCAGACGGCCATTGGGATGTTGCTGAAGCCGAAAAGTTCGTCGGTGATGTGCTGCGTGTCGATCAGGCTGGGGTGTGCCAGCGCAGGGTCAGCGGGCCTGGCCGCGTCGATCCATTTGGTGGTGTGCGCCGGCTCGATGTCGAGCGCAACAGAGACGACCGTGAGGCCGAGGGATTCGAGTTCGGTGTGAAGCGCCTGCCACCCGGGCAGGCTGGTGCGGCAACCTCAATAACTGGACCAGGCGACCAGCAGCACCTTGCGGCCGTGTAACGACGACAACCGGAAGGGCTGCCCGTCGTGCGTGCGCAGCTCGGGGTCCGCGGCGGTGGCGGTGGCCAAGGCCCTGCCGCCCAGGGTGGCGGGGCCGAGCGCCCACAGCCCGTGCGGTTCATCGTGCACCAAGGGCATTCCCAGGCGCTGCGCGGCAACAGCGACGTCGATGGTGCCGTCGGCGCGCAGGCTGCCGGCGGCGGGCACGCACACGTCGCCCTGGCAGAGGCCTTCGGGCTTGGGATGCCAGCCGCTGTGGTCGGCGAACTGGGCGCTGCTGACGGCGTCGAGCGACTGGAGGATCACGGGCGGACCGTATCAGCGATCGGTGGCGAGGTCGGCCAGGTCGTGCGGGCCCGACGTCGGGTACCCGAAGCCGGCGCGGATGGCCTGGCCCCACGGGTCGAGGATGGCGAGGAGCTCGGGCAAGGTGTCGCCCAACGCCGTCACGGTGCCGGCCATCTGCTGGTCGGTGTGCACCTCCACGTCTTCGCGCACGCGACGGCCCTCGGCGGTGAAACCGACCTCGTCGACCAGGCCGCGTGCACGCAAACGCTGGTGTGCTGCCTCGAACTGCTCGTCGCTCCAGGCGCGGGTGCGGCTGTAGCTGCGCATCGGCAGGCCCCAGTAGAGCTCGCTGAGCAGACCGATCTCGGTGGCATCGAGCCCGGCACTGATCCAGGCCGCCGTGTGACTGTCGCCGCGGTACTCGCGCAGCAGGTCGCCCAGGCGCCAGACGGCCCCGAGGTCGGTGTCGGGGATTGGCAGCGACCGCACGCCGGCGTAGAGGGGCCGGCCCTCCGGGCGCAGCTGGTCGGTGGCGAGCCGCAGCAGGCCACGGGCACGACCCGCGCCGGCCGGGGCCTCGCCGAGCAGGCGGGCGAGCTGCGCGATCGCGCCATCGTCGCGGGCCTGGCAGATGGTTGTTGCATCGGTGATCGTCCAGCCGCGTCGCACGGAGGGAATGACCGCCGCCGGGTTGAACACGGCGAACGCGGCCGCCACGACCTCGCCGGGCACCTGCCCCATGACCGAGCCGCGGCTGGTGAAGTACGCCGGCCCGTCGGGCAGGGCGACACCCTTGGCCGCGGCGGCGCTGGGAGCGAAGCCGAGCGCGGCGTAGTTGGCATGGCACTCGGGTGAGAAGTACACCTGTCCGACGACGGGTTCCAGTGCGGCGGCGAGGGCACGAGCGGGCTGCATGGGTGCGCACCATACGCGCCGGAGCGAGGCCACCCGCAGCGGGAGCGACGTAACGTGTGTTTCGTGAGTGTCACGATCGAGATCGCCAACGGAGTCACCGACGAACTGGTGAAGGCCTTCGCCCATCTCGTCCCACAGTTGTCGAAGAGCTCGCCGCCGCCCACGGCCGAACAGTTGGCCGAGATGGTCGCCTCGCCGGCCAGCGATATCCTGGTCGCACGTCTCGATGGTGCAATCGTGGGCACGTTGACGCTGGTGACTTTTCGCATCCCCACCGGCATGCGTGCCTGGATCGAGGATGTCGTGGTCGACGACAGCGCTCGTGGTCACGGTGTTGGCGACCAGTTGAACCGCTTCGCGCTGCAGGTCGCCCGCGACAGGGGTTGCCGCACTGCCGACCTCACCAGCCGTCCATCGCGCGAGGCGGCCAACCGGCTGTACCAGCGCATTGGTTTCGCCACCCGTGAGACCAACGTGTACCGCTACTCGTTGGACGACTGAGTCGTCGGTACCCGGTGTGTGTACGTGGCCGGTCAGGGCTTGGCGTGGGCGAAAAGGAAATCGATGATGCCGGCGGACATCTCGGGTGTGCGGATGGGGATATGCCCTGCACCCTCGATGGTGCGTAGCTCAACGCCGATGCCGACCGGGCAGCCTTCGTAGACCGCTGTCGAGGTCTCGGCACCGGCGATGTTGGCCTCGAGGTCGAGCGCATTGGGTGTGTCGACGGTGGTGGTGGCGCACCCGTTGTACTCGGCCCACGTCGCGACCGACTGTGGCGCGGCGGGGTAAGCGTTGCCGAACAGCGCACCGCCGCCGAACTCGATCGTTTCGTCGGCGGTGCCGTGCAACTGCAGCACGCTCACCGGTTCGCTGGGGTCGCACGATTCGGTATCGAGGAACGTGGCGCCGGCCAGGCTGGCAATTGCAGCGATCGTGTCGGCGTGATCGCAGGCCATGCGGTACGACATGAACCCGCCGTTGCTGTGGCCGACGAGGAAGATGCGCTTCGGGTCGACGTTGAACTCTGCCTGCACCTTCTCGATCAGGGCCGTGAGGTATGCGCTGTCGTCGGTGGCAGCACCGAAACCGCAGCATGCATCGGTGGCGTTCCAGAACTGACGCCCGATCGGGTTGATTGTGCCGTTGGGGTGGACGTACAGGAAGCCACGCGACTCGGCCAACGGCTGCAGCTGGAAGTACGCCTCCTGGATGTCGCCGGTGGCACCGAAGCCGTGCAGCAGTACGACCAGCGGCATCGCCGTCTCAGCGTTGTAGGTGGACGGGGCGAACACGTCAAACGGCCGCGCCAGCGTCAGGTTGCCGCCGACGGTCGTCGCCGGTGCAGTCGTGTCGGGTGCGGTGTCGGGTGCGGTGTCGGGCGATGCGGTGTCGGGAACCGTCGGGTCTGGGCTGACGGTGAGCGTGGTGGTGGTGCCGTCGGTGGAGGTGCCGTCGGTGGAGGTGCCGTCGGTGGAGGACGACGAGCACGAAACGATGAGCGTGGAGACGAACACGAGGGCGACGATGCGGCGCATCGGGGCACTGTAGGGGTGCGGACCCGCCGGTGAGACGTCGTTCTCGTGTGTCGTGTGTCGTGCCGTGTGTCGTGTCTTGTCGTGTCTTGTCGTGTCTTGTCGTGTGTCTGGACGCGGCACGACCCCGTTCCCTGCGGGCGCGGGAACGGGATCGTGTTGGGTGGCCAGTGGGCGTGCGGAGGGGAAGCGCACGACCACCGGCAGAGCGGCATCAGGCTGTGGCGGGGCGGCGGCGGCGGCTGATGATCAGCGCACCTGCACCGGCGGCCACGAGCGCTGCGGCGCCCAGGGCGAGACCATCGCTGGCGGCGCCGGTGGCTGGCATCTCACCGACGGGTGCAGTCGGGGCGGGCGGCAGCAGCACGCCGTCGATCACGTGGACGACGCCGTTGCAGGCGACGATGTCGGTGGTGATGACCTTGACCGTGCCGTTGAGAATGACCGAGCCGTCGACGACTTCGATCATGACCTTGGCGCCGTTGAGGGTGGTGGCTTCGCTGAGGGTGACCACCGTGGCAGCGTCGACCGCGCCGCTCACCACGTGGTAGGTGAGCACGCTGGTCAGCAGGGCCTTGTCGGCGAGCAGCTGCTCGGCGGTCATGCCCAGGGCGCTGAGCGCGGCGGCGAAGGCGTCGTTGGTCGGTGCGAAGACCGTGGTCTTCGGGTCGTCGCAGGAATCGAATGGGCCGACCAGATCGGCGGCACCCAGTGCAGCGACCAGCGTGGAGAGCTCGGGCGTGGCGGTGGCCAGCTCGGCGATGGTCTTGGTCGGGTCGCCGGCGGCGGGTGCAGCGCCGACGGAAGTGGTGAACGGAAGCACGCTGGCAGCAGCGGCTGCGGCAAGCAGGACGATCTTCTTCATGTTGGTTCTCCCTGGGGCAAGCCGGTGGGTTCACCGGACAGTTGCGGCAGGTTCGGAACCGTCGATCCCTTTGGATGGGTTTAGCACTAAGAAATTTCCGAGGGCCCGGATTGGTCGTCGAGCTCGTCGTCGGGCTGGTCGTCGGGCCCGGCGTGCTGACCTCCGAGGAACGGCAACAGATCTTCGGCGGCTTGGCGCACCTGCCAGTCGCGGTCTGCGAGCGCGGCGGCGAGCGCAGCATCGACCTCCGGGCCGCTGAACGGCGCCAGCGCCAGCACCGCTCGGCGTCGGATGGTGGCCTTGTCGGCGCACCCGGCCAGGATGGCGGGCAGCCCGCGTTCATCGCCGATGGCTCCGAGGGCAGCGACTGCTGCCTCTCGCACCAGCACGTCGTCGGCCCCCACAGCGAGCTCGCACAGCATCGTGACGACGTCGTCGGCCACTGCTTCCTGCTCGCCGGCAGCGAAGGCGGCCGCCTCGACCACCGTCGGTTCCGCATCGTGCAGCAGCGAGAGCACGGAGATGGAGGGGCGCTTCGCAGTGAGTAGTGCGACGCGGTGGCGAACCGACGCATCGGGGTCGGTGAAGGCAGCCCGCAGGTCGTCGTCGGTCAGCGCATGCATGCGTTCCAGGGCACCGAGCGCGAGTTGGCGGGCGACGGGGTCTGCTTCGGCGAGGCCTGTGCGGGCGACCAGTTGGTTGCCCTCGTGGCCGGCGATCACCAGGTGTCGCCATGTCAGGGGTGCGGTCATCGCTTCAGCATGTCGGTGAGCGTGATGACGGCATATGCGGTACCGAAGCCGATGATGGTGGCGGTGACTGCGCCGACCCACACGGCCAGGATGCTGCCGGCCACGATCGACCACAACCGCCGCCACCACGGCGACCGCCGGTTCAGCGGAGCGCGTACCTCGGCGACCTCCAGCCCGGTGGCTGCGTGTAAAGGTCGGCGGGCGCGCGCTGGATCGGCGGTCGCTCTGGCAGGCTTGCGCCAGCCGGTCGCGATCAGCGCCACAATGGCAAGTCCGGCAATCCAGCCTGCAGCGGTGGTGACCTCAGTGATATTCACGCAAGAAGAGATGGTACCGGAGCCCGTACCCGAGGTCAGGGCGCCCAGCCCACAGCACCGTGCGTGGGCCATCCCGATGGTGGTGCTCGGCATTGCCTTGGCGGTAGCGCCGCTCGCCCTCAGTTTCGTGCCCAGCAGTGCGTTCATCGACGACGCCCGCTGCCGCGGCTACGACGACTCGGACCCGCCGAAGTGTGTCGAGCCCACGATGGAAGCGATGGAGTTCGCATTGGTGCCGGCGGATGCCGAGCCGGTGGAACCACGCTTGGAGATCACCGGTGTGCCCACCTACGAATCGAACGGGCTGATCTACTTCGTCACCATCACGCAGCCCAACATCAGCATGCTCGACTGGTTCGTCACCCGTCACAACGACGCGGCGCGGTTCATGAGCCACCGCGACAAGTACGGCGACCGCTCCGAGGCCCAGCTCGTCCAGTCCGGCAAGCGGCAGATGCGCTCGGCAAAGGACAACGCGGTCTATGTCGCGCTGAAGGCGGCTGGTTACCCGGTGGAGATCCAGGCCGGTGAGGTCATCGTCGACTTCCTGCTGTGCGTGAAGCCCAACGAGGCCGGCACCAAATGCGAGGAGTACAGCCCCGCCGACGAGCTGCTCGATCCGGGCGACGTGCTCACCGAGGTCAACGGTCAGGCCGTGCAGATCATCGACGATCTGTCCGGCTCGATGGACGGCGTGAAGCCCGGCGACAAGATCGAGGTGAAGTTCGAGCGCGACGGCGAGGAGATGTCGGGTGAGATCGAGACGATCCTGGCGCCTGGCGAAGACCCGCCGCGCACCATCATCGGCTTCCGACCGATCGACACCACCACCGTCGAGCTGCCCGACGGGCTCGACGTCGCCATCGACACCGAGCAGATCGGCGGGCCCTCGGCCGGGCTGGCCTTCACGCTCACTCTCATCGACGAGCTCACCGAGGGCGACCTGATGGGCGGCAAGAACGTGGCCGTCACCGGCGAAATCGACATCGAGGGCAAGGTCGGCGCGATCGGTGGCCTCAACTCGAAGGCCTCGGCAGTGCAGCAGGTGGGCGTCAAGTACTTCCTGGTACCCACCAACCAGGGTGAGGGCGGCATCGACGGCATCGATTGGGCCCGTCAGGTGGTCGACGGCGACGTCGAGATCATCCCTGTGGCAACGCTCGAGGAAGCCCTCGCGGCCCTCGAGCGGATCGGCGGAGATCCCGTGCAACTGGTGGGGGAAGGTACCACCGAGGCCTGATCCGGGCCCGCCGGGCCCGAGTGATGGTCGATTGCCACCCTTTGCGACGGCAGCGGACCTACGCTTGCCCCTCAATGGCCATTTCGTTCTCTCGTCCCGACCCCTCGTCGCCCGCGGCGGTGTCGACGGCCAACTTCTCGACCGGTCGACGCGGCTACGAGCCCGAGGAAGTCCGTGAGTTCCTTCGGATGGTCGCGGCTGAGCTGGCACGCCTGCAGGAGCGAGAGAAGTTCCTGGAACGCGAACTGCGCATGGCGCAGCGTTCCGCCCCGAACCCGGCAGTGCTCGACGAAGAGGTCGTCACCCGCATGCTGGGCGAGGAAGCGGCTCGCATCCTCTCCACTGCTCGCGAAGCCGCTTCGCAGATAAAGGTGCGCGCCGAAGAAGGCGCCTCACGGGTGCTGCGCGAGGCCACCGACGAAGCCCAGCGGTTGCGCGAGGAGGCCGAGATCGAGTCGGCCCGCCGCCGTCAGGATGCTGCCTCCGACGCCGAGTCCGAGCTACAGATGGCCAAGCAGCAGGGCCGCGAGATGGTCAACGAGGCCCGCGCCTACCGCGAACGAGTGCTCGGCGAGCTGGCCCGCCGTCGCGAGCTGGCCCGCCAGCAGATCGAGCAGTTGGTCCACGGCCGCGACCGTCTGCTGAACGCGTTCGAACGCGCTCGCATCGCCGCCGTCGATGTCATGGCGGAGATGACCCCGCTCGGCGAGCCCAACGAATACGTCAACCTGTCGCCCACCACCGGGCCGGTTCCGCTGATGGTGCCCAACGAGATGCGTCGCCGCCTCGATGCCGCCCCAGTGCAGGCGGTCGT
>Ga0105047_10016772_pt1 | contig 11465 bp, 10 predicted proteins | sample MAT04_FD_78384 | JGI IMG/M metagenome (GOLD analysis project Ga0105047, IMG submission 78384) | Freshwater microbial communities from Lake Fryxell liftoff mats and glacier meltwater in Antarctica - MAT-04 (megahit assembly) | ecosystem: Environmental > Aquatic > Freshwater > Ice > Liftoff... | reverse complement strand
TTTCGAATTTTCCTGATAGTAGATATAATCAAAAACGTATTGTGTACCCAATTTGGTACATTAACCTTGTGATCCTGTGCGGATTTTTCTGTGGTTGTAATACTATTGAAGAAATCACTGAATACGCATTATTGCAACAATCATGGTTTAAAGAACTTTTAAATAAATCCTATCCGGCTCCTTCATACAGCACTCTTTGGTGGTTTTTGGTACGTACACAACCGGAGGCTTTAAAACAATATTTTGTTAAATGGTTTGTCAAGATACCTCATCAGTTGAAAGATCAACTTTTAGCCTTAGATGGAAAACGGCTAAAATCAGCAAGTTTTCTTGGACATATTACACACGTCGTTGAATTATTTGCAGCAGAAGATCGATTAGTACTTGCGACAGAAAAAGTTCCTGATAAGACTGTAGAAAAAAGCTGTCTTTCCGACATTTTAAAGCAAGTGGATGTATCAGGGGCAATTATCTCAGGAGATGCTCATTTTACAACACCGACCGTAGCCGACCAAATTATTGAAAATCAAGCTGATTATCTATTGGCCATAAAAGGTAATCAACCGAAATTGCAAGCTGAGATGGAGAATTTTTTTTACAAGCTCATGCAGTTAAATGGGAAGAGGTGGAGCATTCTTTTACGAAATCGATTGAAAAAGATCATGGACGCATAGAAACCCGAGAAATAAGAGTAGTGCAAAATATTGATTGGTTACCACAAAAAAAATTGTGGAAAAATTTGTCCTGTATAATCGAAGTCTCTAGTACTCGCGAGTTTATAAATGGAGCCAAACCCGAAACGGCAACCCGTCTTTACATATCAAGTCGGAAGGCAACGGCTTCAAACTTTAGTGTATGGGTGAGAGAGCATTGGCGAGTGGAGAATAGCTGTCATTGGATTGCGGATGTTATTTTCACTGAGGATATGTCCAAAACAGATATAGGACATAGTGTGGAAAACATGAGTATTTTTCGTCGATTAGCAATGAATACGGCTGTGATTGCCGACCCTGAAAGAGGAATGGCATCGATAAGAAGAGCTGCAGCCTTTGGAACTGGTTATTTGAAAGGTATTTTAGGCAAGATATTTTTGGAATAAACTATCAAATCTTTTTAATGAAAACGCCCTGGGTCTATGAATAAGTCAAGTAATTTAAGAACAAGGTAGATCTTGCATTTTTTTAATGCATGTACATTTGGTATTTGTTACCAAATATAGAAAGAAAGTATTTACAAACGAAATACTTGAATTGATGCCTCGATTTTCTCACTTATCTTTTGACCAAGATTATATTCCTCTTGGAGGAGCCATTTCCGGTTTTTTTGGAGGCGTATCAGGTAATCAAGGAATTCTACGCTCAGCCTTTTTAATAAAATCAGGATTAAGTCAAGAAGAGTTTATCGGCACAGGGGTATTATGCAGTGTTATCGTAGACATGACTCGCCTATTTGTTTACGGTTGGGCTGTATACACACAAAAGTTTACGGAGGCTTTCTCTCAAAACATGATTGGAATTGTAACAGCAGCAAGTATCGCTGCTTTTCTTGGATCATATATTGGATCAAGACTAACTCACAAAATTACGTTTAGATTGATTCAAATCATTGTCGGTTCAATGCTTTTGATATTGGGTTTCGCAATCATGATTGGGATAGCTTAAATATCCAAATAATGATTAAATGCGTGAACATGGAATTCTGAATGGATTACTGCTCATATAATCGATTAAATTTAAAATTTTCCATTTTCACCGAGCCAAAGCTATCGGGATTTAACTTTCGTAAACGACCTCATATTAAATTTTAAATTTAATCCACTATACATTGGATTTAGCGTTTCGGTTGAATAAATATCCCTAAAAAACCATATTGCCGGATCTTTTCTTCTGTACTCCACTGATAGTAGATATTCAATCCTTCTTGGATAGTTTTTACTCCAGGCAAAGCTTTTTCCAAGGTAACATCTTCCAGATAATCTTCAATAGATCGATATTCTCTAATTTCGATCACATTTGCAATAAAACTATCTTTGCCATTACTGAAACTTATTTGATCACCCACTCCAATTTTTTGATAGGTATGTGTGTTTTTCCTTCCCTCGACAGGTTTGATCCCTTCCCGAATGTACGAAAACCAAGGATCCTCGCAATGAATATTAAAAATTGCCATATTTGCGTTTTACTTTTGAAGAGGTTTAATGTTTATTTTTCTTGTTTGAAATATCAAAACATAAGAGGGATTTTTATATAAAGCGTTATCTTGACCGAAGCCTCGGTGGATATCTGTGTTGAGTCTATTAGTGAAGAAATGAAATAATTTGAACCATAAAAATTTAGACGGATCTGTTTAAAGTAGGAGCATCTTTTAAAAATCCAGAACCTGCAAGTAGCGACTCTTTTGTCGAAAGAACTGACCATTTATATGTCTATTAGGATAAAATCGAGTCTCAGCCATTACTATCAGAATTCCGTGATTTTTATTTGACAGTGATAGAAAGTGAGCAAACCCTTAGAGCCTGTTTTCAAATTCAAGTGCCCTCCGGATTGCGTTAAAGCCTCGGGAATGGATAAATTGCAGCCGGGTCAATGTTAAAAACATAGACCCGGCTGCAATTTTCCATCCGCGAGAGCTTTCACGCAATCGGTAGGATGCTTCAATTTGAAAACAGGCTCTTAATATCGATTGATGAAATTAGCCTGAAAACATAAATGATAAATAACAAATTATGAAAGTCGTTCTCACAGAAAAGCCTTCAGTCGCGCGCGATATCGCAGAGCATCTTGGAGCAAAACAACGTCATGAAGGCTATTTTGAAGGAAACGGCTACCAAATCACTTGGGCTTTCGGGCACTTGATCGCATTAAAGAATCCCGAAGATTATGATCCTTCTTTAAAAAAATGGTCGATATCCACTATTCCGTTTATTCCTCAAGTTTTTGAGTTAAAAATTGTCGAGGACAAAGGAATCCGCAAACAATTTGCCGTCATAAAAAAACTATTAAGGTCTGCTTCTGAAATAGTCTGTGCGACGGATGCCGGGCGCGAAGGCGAGCTGATTTTTCGCTATATTCTAAGTATGTGCAAATGTGAGAACAAGCCCTGGAAGAGATTATGGTTATCGTCATTAACCGAAGAAGCCCTTCGTTTAGCTTTTCAAAATTTGAAACCGGGCAGTGACTATAATAATCTGTATGCAGCGGCGAAATGCCGGAGCGAATCCGATTGGATTGTGGGCCTCAATGCGACGCGCAATTTCACGGTGCGATATGGAGCCGGTAAGACACTGTGGAGCGTTGGACGCGTTCAAACACCTGTTTTAGCAATGATCGTCAAACGAGATGATGAAATCCGTCATTTTAAGACAGAACCTTTTTGGGAAGTTCTGACAAAATATAGAGAGGTCACTTTTAAGCTTAAAAGTGATCGCTTTAAGGTAAAAATCGAAGCTGAAGAAGTTTTGCTTAGAGTGAAAGATAAGCCTTTTATTATTGAAAAAATTAAAGTCAAAAACGAAAATGAACACCCTCCCCTCCTTTATGACCTGACAGAATTACAACGAGATATGAACCGCCGGTTTGCGATGTCTGCTGCAGATACTTTACAAATCGCTCAAACCTTGTACGAACTGAAATTGATTACCTACCCACGCACAGACTCGCGCTATCTGACTCATGATTTAAAAGGACAAGTCGTTAAAACATTAGAAAGCCTAAAGCAAATCAAGCATAAAGAAATCGACCAACTCAATTTAGCTCAACTCCCCTTCTCTAAACGCATAATCGATGATAAAAAAGTCACCGATCATCATGCCATTATCCCGACGGGAAAGCTTTCTAAAGTATTACCTTATCAGTCACAAGCTGTGTACGAAGCTATCCTGACAAGATTGATAGCTGCTTTTTATCCGATATGCATAAAAGAGATGACTACCATTGAAGGAACTTCCGATAAAGAGCTTTTTCTAGCTAAAGGAACAAGGGTAATTGTGCCAGGATGGACAATGCTCTATCCAAAAAAATCGGAAGAAAATAAAGAACCTAAGCAATTGCTTGAAATCCAAGAGTTACCTCACTTCCAAAAAGGAGAAAGCGGGCCCCACCTTCCTTACGTCACGGAAGGAAAGACTAATCCTGCTTCACACTATAATGAAAACGCTCTATTGGGAGCGATGGAAACGGCAGGAAAACTGATAGAGGATGAGAATCTAAAAGAAGCTTTAAAAGATAAAGGGATTGGAACTCCTGCCACAAGAGCCTCGATCATTGAGACGTTGCTAAAAAGGAACTACATCCAAAGAAACGGTAAATCATTGACAGCAACCGAATCAGGGCGTTATTTAGTGGCACTAATACAAGATCCGAATTTAAAATCTCCCGAATTAACCGGCGAATGGGAAGCTAAATTAAAAGAAATCGAGCAGGGGAAATATCACGCTGTTGATTTTATGCAGAAAATTGCCGATTTTATTAAACAAGTGATATTAGGCAGTGATCTTACCCAAATTAACTTTGAAATCTATGGAAGCTGCCCAAAATGTAATAGTGCGGTTATTAAAGGCAATAAAGGATATGGCTGTTCAAAATGGCGGGAAGGTTGCCAATTTGTTCTGTGGAAACAGTACAAAAACATCGAACTTAACGAAGGACAAATCCGAACTCTTTTACAAAAGAAAATTCTTTTACGTTCTGTCGGCAATTCTATTCTAACGATTTCCGAAACCGGAGATCTAAACGAAATTACTCTTCCTTCTAATCAAGAAAATCGCTTTAAAACTACTGTTAAATAAATTTCTTATGATTTTTGCGTAAATCTCAATATTTTTTTTTGAATTATATAGAAATAATTTGTAAAAAAAATTCATATTTTCTAATGTAGCCTTTTTACAAAGGAGATAATCATGCTAAGAATTTATGCTCTGTTCTTTTCATTTTTTGCATTGTTTTCTAATTTTTTGGGTGCACAGAGCGGACAGCAGCTTGCCAATTATTTAGGATCGGGAAGCAACCCTAGGCTTCAGCTTCAATTATCGGCCAACGGTCCGGGTTGGGGTGGATTTACTATTGATTATCAACAACTCGGAGGAGTTCCTTGGAGTTCGAATAGCTCCATTAATTGGAGTTCATGGAATGTCATTGATACTGACAGTCCTTCCAATTATTATGGAACGATTACTTTAACAAGCGATGGCAATACTGTTGAATGGAGTAGCTATACGGCAGGAACCGAGGGATATTATTTAGATGGAATTAGTCTCTCTTATAACCCCGGAATTGTCGCCTATCAATTAACCGTCACTTCAATCGTTTCTCCTGGTGGCGGTGGGGGTGGTGGCACAGGTCCCTTTCCTCTTGCTCCTCCAGCGACTCCTGCACTTTATCCCGGGACCAACACTCCGATTATTTTGCAAGTAAATGGAGATCAAATTGTTGATAATAACGGAGATGTTGTTTGGCTTAAAGGATTAGTCAGACCCTCTTTGGAGTGGAGTGTTACAGGACAATACCTTTCTACGCAGGATCTATCTAATATAGCCAACTGGAATTCAGGAGGCAGTATTGCCAAATCGAATGTCATTCGTTTAGATTTATATCAAGGATTTTGGTTGGACTCGGGACCGGCGACAGAAATCGGTTCTTACAAACAAATTATCAATGCGATTGTTTACTATGCAACTGAGCTTGGAATGGCAGTCATTTTAGATCTTCACTGGGTTGTATCAGGACAACAAAGCCCTATGGCTAATTCAGATTCGATTACGTTTTGGCAACAAGTAGCTACTGATTATGCAAGTTTTGGCACAGTCTTATTCGAACTCTTTAATGAACCTTATAGCATATCGACAGCTGTTTGGTTAAATGGAGATAGCACATATGTCGGTTATCAACAGTTATATGATGCCGTCAGGGGCACCGGAGCGCAAAACATTTGTATTATCGGTGGTTTAGATTATGCTTATGATCTCAGCTTTGTGAATACGTCCTTTAAAGTGAATGGAACAAATATTGTTTACTGTTCTCATCCTTATAATGATAGAGGACAATCCGGCTACACTGGACAAGGAGGAACCTTTCAACAGAATTATGCAGGAATTCTAGGAAATTTTCCCCTTATTTTTACCGAATTCGGAGCAGATTCCGCTTCTTATTACCCTTCAGGTTATCAACAAATTTATTCATCGATTCTTTCATTTATCAATGCCAATAATGTCAACTACACTGGCTTTGCGTGGTGGGTACAAGATGGAGACCCTGAATTTCCTACTTTGATTCAAGATTGGAATGGCACGGCTCTTTATGGGGGAATAAATGTCCATGATGACCTCTTGCAAAATCCACCGACCTTGTTTGCCGGAAACGCTGATCCTTTTGTTTCATTTAAAGTCAAGCATCATCGAGCTGGACGGATCATTAATTTTATTAGTGCAAAGTTTGGTCAAGGTCTGTTCTGTTGGGATTTTGGCGATGCTTCAGGGGAATGTACAACAACCGGTAGGATTTCTCACACATACGCAAACCCCGGGTCCTATGTTGTGGCTTTGAGGTATTTAAAAGATGGAGTGCTGACTCATACTAGCAGAACAATCAAAGTGGAATCTGCTGCTGCTCCTATTTGTAATTTTGTATGTCCTCCAAGAAATGTGGAAGGTAAGCAAAGGGTTTCTTGTCATCGTAAGGTTACAAATGTGATTACCTGGAAAGCGCCCAATTCGGGCAATGATTGCGCACAACCTGCGTATTATCTTGTATACAGGGATCAAAGTTTAACCGAGCTTGTAGCGAGAGTCCGTAATCCGAATAACCATGGAAACTATAGAGTAGAAGACACAACTAGATCCATAAGAAGAAGAACTTATGCTGTTGTGGCCGTTGCTGGAAATGGAAGTCGCTCTCTCCCGGTTACTGTGGTCATTGGACATTAACCTTCACTTTAATAACCATTAAAGATGGTCTTTCACTGTCGACGTTGAATTTCTCGATTCAGCGTCGACTTTTTTTCTCCTCCTCCAAAAAAAGATTGTTAATTTTAGACTTCAAGATTTATCAAGCATCCGAATTGCTTAATGATGAATAAACGACCGGAAAAAATAACCGCGACACTTTTGCCTATGGGAAATCCGACCGATACCATGAATGTCGACGAGGAAATAGCCTATACTATCGCCGAAGAGAGACAAAAAGAGGTCTTAGCACTCAAAACCGAGTAGAAACTATATAAGTTTTTTTTCGAATATTGTTCCTGAATAAAATATCCATAAAATTATCGCACAATAAAATAATACAAAAAAAGATATTAATCTTTATTTTATAAATTGACAATACCGGTGTTTAAATGGTATAAAACTTTACAATTTAATGAAATAATGCATAAAGGTCTGTGTTTTATATGAATAAGTTTGGTATAATTTTTTTTTTTATTTGTAATCTTGCTTTATTACAAGCAGGGATTCCTACGTCTACAGTCGAATATTATGGACCTACTGAAATGTTGCTAGCTAGAGAAACGAGAGAAAAAATCGAATCTTTTTTATTAAAACAGAAAGTTTCTAACGAATTATTGTCTTTTTTAGATTCTATCGCTGCTGAGGAAACTTGGGGACATATCGGGTATCATGGAGCCAATAATAGATTCCGCTTTTACCAAGATGTGATTAAATTTACCGTTGAAGAGATCTTAAACATCCCAATAAGAGATGATTTTCATTTTCTTCGCATTCCCGGAGATTCCGATCTTAATTTAAATTCGATAGATAAATTTATTAGATTTTGGGGAGAGGAACAAATAGATAATAGAGATGAACTCCGGACAAAACAACTTTTATCGGTTAATTATTCCATTTATTCCAATTTCGAAATACGAGGATGCTGCTCTGCAAGTTTATTTGCAAGGGACGCCTCCGCCACGGAAGTAGATTATGTAAAAGAATTAGAACCTTTTTACAATAATTTGGGAATAAAACCTCAAAAATTACTAAAATTATTGATTGTATACAAAGAATGGTTATCCGATACAGGAGGTATTCTATTGCAGATCTCTGAAGACTCTCATCTCAACGATTCTAACCAAGAGGCCTACAATTTTGCAGATCAACAATGCTATCCTGCAGTCCGTGGGGGTTACCGTTATGACAATAATTTAATTTCTGTCCATTTCAGGACGGTGATGAGTGATGACTATATCAATAAAGCGGTAAATATTTCAGATCAATTAAGACTATTGCTCAATACTCGGCGTACTCTCAATCCCTATTCTAATTTAAAAATTAAAAGATGGGAATTACAAGATCCGAAAAAAATTCAAGCCTATGAAGCAACAATGAGAAAGATGATCCGAGGATTTAAATTTGACAGAAAAAAGGTAGTGAAATACCGTCAATTATTAATGCAAAAGTGGAAATAGCTTCATAAATCATTTCAAGTGAGAAGTCAAAATGTGGAATATATTGTCAATTCTCCTGCCATTCTTTAGCTTTCCGCTTGTCGATTCTAAATTTGAAACGAATCTACACATGTCCCTAGCGACATCCGCCATTTACTTGACGATAGGAAATGAGGCTTATGATGTGACTCACCAGTGGAGCGGTTGCCATATCACAATGGCAGGATTTCATCCTTCTCATAACGAAGAAGCATTTATGCGAAAAATCCCACAAATTTTGGAAAAAAATTCTGCGATCCTAAAAGGGTGGCGACCCAAAAATATAAAAATAGAAAAATGGGGAAGACACTGGACGGTTATTTTTAGTTCCGAGACCTTAAATATAATAACTCGAGAGCTCGACAGGCATGGTTTCAAAAAAATTAAGGGGCCAGAATATGCTAAAAGACCTTTTCATATGGTTTTAAAACATTTAAAAACACAAGAAGCTGCAGAAAATTATTTAAAAACTCTAAAGGATAAAACTTGGTTTATAACTATTGTAAAAAAAGAACCTTCAGCCAAAAATTATAATTGGTTTAAACATCACGTTCTTTAATAATCATCAAAAAAAATATAGGTTACTAATGCATCATTCATTTTTTTCTATTTTATTCTGTTTTTTTTCAACTATTATTCCATTAACTCTACAAGCGTATCAAAGTGCTCATGTCATCACCCTGGGTTATAAAGTAGATAAAGAGGGATTAGAAAAAAACTATGTTCTTTTCGGATTGATGAGCACCGGTAAACTGTCCACGTTTGGAGGCTTGCGCGATCCTGATGAAAATGATCCAAAAAATACAGCAGCTCGAGAGATGGAAGAAGAAAGCTTGGGAATCTTGGGAGATCAAAAAAACGTACGGCAACTGCTTAGAGGTGTGAAACCCTTGTCGGAAGTTGATGGTCATATCTGTTATATTCTTCCTAAAAAAAAATACGGTAACAATTTATCAAGAAAATTTAAAAAAATTCGATTTAATGATTCCGTTGAGCTTACCAAAAGTCAGAAAGAGATGGTCGATATCGTCGCTGTGAATGTTGAAACCATACGAGAAAAAATTCTTAATAACGAAAGCTTACTTTTTGAAGATAATGATGGAGTATTGCGTCCGATAAGAGTTGAGAGAGTCTTTATAGAGGCTGTTATGAACGGTTATTTTTGAGAAGACGAGGAATTCTTTTTTAAAATTTTGCATATATATTCGCATTTTGTTAATGATAGTTTTAAACTTTATCAAGGTGTGAAATATGAAAATGAGAAGATTTAAAATAAAATGCTCCATTGCATTGGCGGCTTTTTGTATTACAACAGCCTTGTTTCAGCCTGCCGAGGCATGTACTAGGGCATTGTTTGTTGGATCCGATTCAGTGGTTATTACCGGTAGATCAATGGATTGGAGCGAAGATATGCATTCTGATCTATGGGTATTTCCGAGAGGGATTCAGCGCGATGGTACTGCGGGACCAAAGTCGATTGCTTGGACGTCCAAATATGGCAGCCTTACTGTATCCGGTTACAATGTGGGTACCGCCGATGGGATGAATGAAAAGGGCCTTGTAGCTAATTTGTTGTACCTCACCGAGTCTGATTATGGCAACCCCAATGGCGAAAAGCCGTTATTATCTATCAGTCTTTGGGCGCAATATGTCTTAGATAATTTTGCTTTTGTCCTGGAAGCTGTAGATGCCTTGAGCAAAGAACCTTTTATTGTAATAGCGCCAGTTTTACCGAATGGCTCGCCTGCGCAGCTCCATCTAGCAATTTCTGACGAAAAGGGAGATTCGGCTATTTTTGAATATGTAAATGGAAAACTCATGATTCATCATGGAAAAGAGTACCGAGTGATGACTAATTCGCCGATTTTTTCACAACAACTAGCCTTGAATGCCTATTGGAAAGGAATCGGAGGGTTAACATTTCTCCCCGGAACGAACAGAGCGGCAGACCGTTTTGCACGTGCTTCATTCCTTATCGATGCAATTCCAAGAGAAGCTTCCGTTCATTATATTACGGCTGTTCCCCGCCATGATTTCATTAATCAAGCTGTGGCAAGTGTGTTGGGAGTTATCCGCAGCGTCAGCGTACCTTTAGGAATAACAACGCCCGGCGAACCCAATATCGCCTCGACTCTTTGGCGGACTGTATCGGATCAAAAGAACAAGTTCTATTTTTTTGACTCGGCCACTAGTCCGAATACCTTTTGGGTTTCGCTTGCAGATCTGGACTTCAAAAATAATGCTCCTGTAAAAAAGCTCATCACATCAGGCGGTAAGGTATATTCAGGTAACGCGGCAGCAAGTTTTGAAGAAGCAAAGCCTTTTGCATTTCTTCCCGGAAAGCCCTAATCCAGACTTCGCAAATTTTTGGGTGCATATTTTCCGGAGAAATTTCCTCCGGTTAATTAAATTTCTCCGAATCGGAAGAGGGAAAACACCTCTTCCGTCGAAAATTGACACACCAGAGTTTGGTTTCATCGGGAATATGCTAACGACATTTTAACCCATCTTTGCAAAATTTTGACAGTCTTGCTTATCGAACAGCTAGAACAGATTTATTGGAACTCGAAAAGAGAAACTTGTTTAAATCCGTTAAAAAGGGAAAAACTTTTTATTTAATAATTTATGGAAATGAATTGAAAAATAAAAGGTCGGAATGACTTTAATTCAAAGTGCCTTACCATCATGAATTCGCTTTTCTATACTTTGGAGAAAGGGCATTAATTTTGCTTGTTCTTCCGGATCTAATCGATCGATGAAAAGAACTCCGTTTATATGATCATTTTCATGCATAATCACTCTTGCTTCCCAACCAGAAAATCGTTGCTTAACAATAATGTTATCAATTGTAGTATATTCAACTGTAATTTCTCTCGGGCGTTCAACAAGAGATCGAATAGTAGGAATTGATAAACACCCTTCCGACTCTTTCCAAGTTTCTTCGCTTGGCAAAGAAAGTTTCGGATTCATAAAAATTTTGACTTCGCCAAGTTCAAGCCTATCTACCTCTTTTTCAATTGGGGCTCTAATCACAAATAGTTGAAGCGAAT
>Ga0105047_10016771_pt1 | contig 11465 bp, 13 predicted proteins | sample MAT04_FD_78384 | JGI IMG/M metagenome (GOLD analysis project Ga0105047, IMG submission 78384) | Freshwater microbial communities from Lake Fryxell liftoff mats and glacier meltwater in Antarctica - MAT-04 (megahit assembly) | ecosystem: Environmental > Aquatic > Freshwater > Ice > Liftoff... | reverse complement strand
GGGCGGTTTTTTTTATGCCTCCCTTCTTCCAATCGTTTCAAAAAAAACATGTCATCTACAAGACCAGGTAGTATATTTAACTTTTCAAATTTGATGATCCGTCAATATTTAAACTGGAAGACTTTTTTGGTACTCATTGCGGTTCTCATTGCTGCTACTTCTTTATATTACGCAAATAATTTAACTAAGAAATTGGCGGTAGAAGAGCGCAATAAAGTGGTCTTCATCAGTGAGGCACTTGAAATGGTTGGTCGTTCTGTAGAAGGAGATTTTACCCTTGCCGCTTCTGTAATCGAAAAGAATACCACCATTCCTTTGATTCAAACCGATGAAAAAGATAGTATTCTAAATTATAACAATATTGATTCTGTAAATGCCACCCCGGAGAAGTTGCATATTATTTTAAATGAGTTACGTTCCCTTCACAAACCGATACAGATCAGAATTACAGACATTGAGAAACAAAATATTTATTATGGTGAGTCTGAATTACTGAAACAGCTTCGTTATTTCCCATATGTTTTGCTTTTCATTCTTTTCCTTTTTGTGATCATTGTGGTTTCCTATATCAATACGACCGGGAGAAATATACAGGATAGGGTTTGGGTAGGGATGAGTAAAGAGACGGCACATCAGTTAGGCACTCCCCTCACCTCGCTTCTTGCCTGGATCGAATACCTAAAATCGACCGATGTGGAAACCAAAGCGTTGGAGGAGATGGAGAAAGATGTGGACAGGTTACAACTTATTGCCGACCGCTTTTCCAAGATCGGGAGCGTTCCTAAGCTTGTCGAAGAGAACCTGATAGAACGTTTGGAGGGCATTGTCTCCTACATGCAAAAAAGGGCTTCGAAAAACACGCGCATAACAGTGGAATCAGTGAAGCCTGAAATCATAGTAAAGATAAGCGGGCCCTTGTTCGATTGGGTGATCGAGAACCTCATCAGCAATTCGCTGGATGCGATGGATGGTAAAGGGAGCATCACCTTCAAAGTAACAGACCAACCAATGCAAACAGTCATCGATGTGACCGATACGGGAAAAGGTATATCGCCAAAAAATATTAAAAAAGTCTTCAAGCCTGGCTTCTCAACTAAATTGCGCGGCTGGGGATTAGGTTTGTCACTCTCCCGTCGTATCATCTATGAATATCATCATGGAGAGATCTTTGTAAAACGATCAGAACTCGGCAAAGGAACTACTTTCAGAATTATTTTGAAGAGGTGAAATTAGAGATGTTAGTTGTTAGTTGTCAGCTGTTAGTCTGTAAGAAATAATAATTTGCCGTTCTCTAATAATGTTTAAATTTGCGCCCACTATTAAAAGCGGAGGTGGCGAAATGGCAGACGCACTACCTTGAGGTGGTAGCGCTCGAAAGGGCGTGGGAGTTCGAATCTCCTCTTCCGCACAATAGGGGGCAAATCATTTTTAAGATGATTGCCCCCTATTATTTTCTCTAAAAGTCTTTATAGGTGTGCAATACTGAAAATATAGAGGTTGTTTTTCGGCTGGAAACAATTGAATTTGCGGATACTTTCCCAAGTCACTATAATGTCTGACAAAAAAATTATTTTTACTCAAAATTTAAGAACTCACTTATGGGTAATTTCGAAAAGACCTTTTCAGACGCTATCTGTAAAATTCAAGGCAACGGAACATATTGCATGCAGGATGAATTGAATTACATACCACCTGGGTTACACATAGATGGCATTGGAGAAATTGGATTGCCATTAGGGATTGAAACCGCTAAGAAAATTATTGGTGTATCACAACAATCTCCATTTGAAAAGGGTCGAAAAACAATAGTTGATGAGACCGTTAAAAATACCTGGGAGCTAGACCCACAGTCATTCAAATTGGAAAATCCGGATTGGAAAACAATCATCAGTAAAATACTAAAACTTGTTCAGGAAGGATTGGGCCTTGAAGATTCCAAATAAGTGCAACGATATATAAGTTGCTTCTTTATGAAAAAAAACAGTTTTTTTAAAAAGCATAAAGATTGGAGGGAATGTTTGGCACTCTATCCATTAACCTGCCTTCTGTTTATGAACGTGGCGAACTTAATGTGTATTTTGATGGCAAGAAAACTTCTATCAATTTTTCTAAAGCCTCAAAGTATAAAATTCCTTTTAGTGCTTTTTATGCCGAGTGCGATCATGAAGTAAAACCGATTACAAACGGGTATAAATTATCGCTTGTGTATAATCTTGTACTTATAGATAAAACTGAAAGTATACACCTGAAAAAGAATTCTATGTATGTCAATCAAATCTGCGGGTTATTAAAATCCAGTGAGGAAGAATTTAAATCCAAGGCAAAAATTTATTTGTTAGAGCATCAGTATACAGCCAAAAACTTTAGTCAATCGACCTTAAAACTGAGAGATCGACAAATAGTACAAACAATCACTGAAGCCGCTGAGGAGGCCGGGTACTATTCCAAACTTTGTTTACTAACACATTATAAAATTGGCGAATTAGAATCAGGATCAGATTTTGATGATTATGGAAACTACGGAGGAGGCAACAATGAGTCTGGCGACGAGACAATGGGCGAAATTTATGAAGAATATTCATCATTAGAAAATTGGGGAGAAGACCAAACACCTTCTTTAGGATATTTACATGAAGAAGACATTGAAATTATTAATGACGTGAACTATGATGAGGAAAAACCAATAGAAGAGGAAGAAGAAGGGTATACGGGTAATGCTGGAATGGAAATAGAATATTGGTATCATTATGGCACTATTGTACTTTATCCATTGGATAAAATAGATGAAATTTTAACTGGCAAAAAAGAAAGTGTATTACTAGAATGGCTTGACTATATTTTAAAAACGAAAAAAATAACTCGATTAATTTCGTTACCTCATTCATTCAAATTTTATCGAATGCCGCTAAGGATAATAATAATAATAATAATCAGCAGCAGCAGCAATCAGATTACTCCTCTTTATCTAACATCCTGATACAATTTAATAATGAGCAATTATATACCAACGCGCTGCCAATTCTGATTACTAAATTTGAAAAAATAAATACCGAATCATGGATTGAATTAGTTATCATTTGCCGGCTCATTTAAGGGAGGAGATTTTTACAAAATCGATCGACCGGAATGATTGTGAAGTAGTTTCAACCTATTTATGAATGTTGCTTTTATGCATATCTGGTGAAGAGACGTTGGCCATATTCTTAACACAACATTCTAAAAGAGTTTTTGAAAGTTATTCAATTATTTTTGAAGGCAGGAAAACTAAAGAGATTGATAAGAACAATGTCAAAAAACTCATCATCCAACAGTCTATTTTAGTAGTTTCTGCCTTGAAGTCTTCGGCGCTTGAAACTATATTTTTTACCAGTATCCGTCAGCGTATGAGTATCAAATTTGTACATAAAATAATTGCACCCGCACTCTTGAATGGAACGCATACTCAACATTCAATCGCCAAAATACTGACTGAACTTTCCCTTGCAGAATTAGAAAAAAGTGTTTCTGCTATGCCCCAGGCCCCCAACGATTGGCAGCGGGCAATACCGGCAGAAAATAAAAAACGGGAATTATGGAATATTTTAATCCCTTTTTTAGTTTCCCCAACAATTGAAAGTATAGAATATAGAAAAGCAGAAACTTTCAGGCGGTCCATGGAATCTTTAATAAGTAATGCAGGATTAGATGTAGATATCAGGACAGTGAAGAAAGGGACGCCACATACATTGGTAATCACCAAAAATGAAGCTTCTTATAAAAACTGATTCAAAAAATGGAAAAAAGACTGCGAATTGAATGATCGACTTCATTCAGTCGTTTTTGACATCGATCCTACAAATCAATAAACGACATGAGTATTCGCCCTTTATTTCTTGCCTGGAAGCTATCTTGTGTATCTTGCGTATAGACAAAAATTGTCAGGATTATGAAATTGGTTTCATCGCGATTATGTAAGTTCGTGTTTTAATCAGAAGTATGTCAATTTTGGAAATATGAAGATCTAATAAATAAAGCTAAGAAAAATGAAAACCATCACACTCACCTCATTATTCACCCTCAGTGTTTTTTCGGTATTCATCTTATCTTCCTGCAGGCGGGATGTAAGAGGATGCACTGATCCTAATGCGATCAATTATAATAATACAGCTACTTATAATGACGGCTCCTGCCAATATGAGGGCAGCGTGGTTTTCTGGCATGATGAAAATGTAGGTGCAATTACAACAGTCTATATTTCTGGCTACAGCAATCAGATCGCCTTATTTTACCCGGGTACTGCACCTACATGCGGAGATGCAGGATGTGCGACTTTTGTTTTGCCTCGAGGAAATTATTCCTATACGGCGACTACCGGACCAGGTGGATATTCCTGGAGTGGAACAGTTACAGTATATACGAATGATTGTAGCGATGTATTGTTGATCAAATAAATTCGATTCATCCAATATTTAATTGGTGGCTGCAAAATAATTCTTTCAGTAATCCAGATTTCACCCCTCACAACTCATCCTTACTCCCTCTAAATCCATTTTTTCAGGAAAATGAGAGGAAGGTCAATAATCGCGCGTGTAGCATATTAATTAATACAAAGATAGTTAGTACCTTGTACTATAAATTTATTACTCTTAACATTTAAAACCCTTTATCATGAAAAAGATTATTAGCTTTCTTTTTGTTACTGGTGGAATGTTCCATGTAAATGCGCAAGTCTCCTTTTCCTCAGGCGGACAATTTAATGTAGATGCTGGCCCTGTCTCTTCAGTCTCCGCTGATTTTAATAATGATGGAAAAGTAGATATAGCTACCGCAAATATTGATTCGTATACGATTTCTGTCTTACTGGAGCAAGGAGCAGGAGGTTTTTCTGCCCCCACTAATTTACCTGTGGGACTACAGCCATCCGCAATCATTAGCGCGGATTTTAATAATGATAGCAATATGGATCTTGCCACAACTAATTACGCCTCCAATAATATATCAGTATTACTTGGTGACGGAGCTGGTGGTTTTTCCACAGCTACAAACTATTTGGTAGACAGCCTTCCGTGGTCTTTGGTAGCGTCTGATCTAAATGGAGATGGTATGATTGATATTGCAACCGCTAATTACAAGTCTACTAATGTATCCATATTAACAGGAGATGGCATGGGTAATTTTTCTTCTTCTTCACTTCTGAATGTAGGAATAGGAGCAGATGCAATTACTTCAGCAGATTTTAATAATGATGGCAAACAAGATCTGGCTATCGCTAATTTTGACTCCAATACTGTCACTTTATTTCTCGGACTTGGGGGAGGTTCTTTTTCTTCTTCTGCCCATATTGCGGTAGGTATTAGTCCTGTTTCAATGATAGCCTCTGATATGAATGGAGACGGCAAAATGGATCTTGTTACGGCTAATAATGATTCTTATAATGTGTCTGTTCTATTAGGAAATGGTATTGGTGGATTTACTTCAGGGCCTGTTCTGCCAGTTCAAGATCCTTGGGAATTGGTAGCAACCGACTTGAACAACGATGGGATCAAAGACCTTGCGGTAGCTAACTACAAAAGTTTGAGTATTACTGTTTTTTTAGGGAATAGCCTAGGAAGTTTTGACGCCGCATTGAATTTTACTTGTGTTGGAAAACCAACTTCCATCACAAATGCCGACTATAACGGGGATGGAAACATGGACCTTGCAGCTTGTCTCGATTTTACAGGTAATGTAACTGTCTTACTAAATAATGCCCTTCCTACAGAAAGTCCCGAATTAAACATCGGACTGGAAACAAATTTTACAGCCTATCCGAATCCTTTTACTTCAAGCGTTACTATTGAAATTCCAGACGCCGATGATAACATGCATATTGAGCTATATGACTGCCTTGGGCATTTGCTTTATCTGGAAAAATATAGTGCCGCTTGTAATGAGGTCGATCTAAAAAAAATGGATAATGGACTTTACATTCTTAAAGTTTTCTCTGATGGGAAAATTGTTGGTTCTCAAAAATTACTGAAACGATAGACACGGCATTACATGCAGGATGTTGTTTTACTTCTATCAATTCAAGGTGATTATCCCCTATCGGCTCCCATTACTCTCGCCACATATTTACCAATCACATCAAATTCAAGATTGACACGGGAATAGTCGACCAGATTTTTAAAATTCGTATGCTCGTAAGTATATGGTATTATGGCCACTTCAAAACTTGTATCGGTGAGATTGAAACAGGTTAGACTCACGCCGTTGATAGCCACTGAACCTTTCTCGACAATCAGATGGGAAAATTCGACATTGATACTGAACCGGTAATTCCAGTTAGAGATAGTATGAATCCGTTCAATACAGGTCGCCCTTGTATCTACATGCCCCTGAACAATATGGCCATCGAGCCGGGCTCCTATTTGCGTACATCGTTCCAGATTGATAAGATCATCAACTGACCATTCTCCTATCGTTGATTTCAATATCGTCTCCGGAACAGCACAGACAGAATGAACATTTCCCTTCACACCAACTATAGTGAGGCAAATACCATTGTGCGCCACAGACTGGTCTATCTTTAATTCATGACTGATCGGGCTCTCAATATCCAGGTGTAGATTTCCTTTCTTCACTTTTACAGCTTTTACAATACCTGTGGTTTCTATAATTCCTGTAAACATTCTTATTGCTTGATGGCTGTGCCTGAATGATAGATAACGTTGCTGTCTGTACCCACATCATAAGTCAGTTTAATGGTCGTAGTGTCGTAGATATCAAACTTTGAGCCACGTCCCATAATGGTATCGGCTGTGTTACAAAGTAATTGGCCGTTACCAACCAAAGAATCAATGGTAAATTTAAAAAAGCGCGTGGCTGTTGCATGAATCACATTTCCAGGGCAAAAGCCTTCAATGGTCATTCTTGTGCTATCCAACTGAGTGAAGATCAACTGAAAGGAATCTTCACTTAACAGAAGGCCCGCATTGTTGAACACTGAATCGTGATAGAAATAGCTACCCTGATAGATCTGGGCCGGAAAAATGCAGACAGAATCGTTCGGAACTCCGGGGAAATCCCAGTTATAATTAATCGCCGAAGGAATGTTGCAATATTTATTGACGATACGCGGATCAGTGAACGGGGACGGGTCTTCGTACCGCTTGCAACCGATCAAAAGAAACATGAAGACTAGGAGAAATTGAAATTTCATACCTGACAAAAATAGGGATGTTTGTTCAAATAATTTCTCTTGTAAAATAAATTTGATTATTTGGCAAATAATAGTACTTTCGCAGTCCAAAATTAGAAAAGTATTTATGTTAATTATTGATTCAAAAGATTGCGAAAACATTGACAAAGCGCTTAAAAAGTATAAAAAGAAGTTTGAGAAATCTCAAACCTTAAAGCAACTTAGAAGCCGCCAGTCATTTACTAAACCTTCTATTCAGAGACGTACTGAAATAAAGAAAGCAGTTTACAAGCAAGAAATTGTCGCCGGTCTTAGAGAACCTGCACGATAAAGCCGTATATTGAACCTTTTTAATCTGATCTATGCAACATGTTTCAGACTTTATAGGTTATATCGGGCACGAAAAAAGATATTCACTGAATACTGTTCAAGCTTACCTACGTGATCTTGAACAGTTTTTTTTATACCTGAAATCGATCTATGATATCGATTCAGCAACAAGCATCAGCCATCTTGAGATCAGAAGCTGGCTTGCCTCCCTCAAAGAGAACAAATTGGAATCCAAATCCATCAATCGTAAGATCTCTACCCTCAAGTCTTTTTATAAATATTTATTGAAGAAAGAACTGATCGAAAGTTCGCCGATGTCTAAGATCATTTCTCCGAAAAACGCCAAACGGCTTCCGGCATTTGTGAATGAACGCAATATGAATGTGTTATTGACAGAAATTTATTTTCCGGATGATTTTACCGGACAAACCGAACGATTGATCATTGAGCTTTTATACCAAACAGGAATGCGCCGATCTGAGTTGACAGGTTTAACCATACACTCATTTCTCCCTTCACAGAAAGCGATTAAAGTTCTTGGAAAAGGAAATAAAGAACGGATACTTCCACTTCTGCCGGAATTGATCGAAAGCATTCAAGACTACATGAAAGAACGCGACCAGTTAGAAAACACAAATCATGATTTTTTACTCGTATTAAAAAATGGCAAACCGCTTTATGCGAAATATGTTTACAAGGTGGTTCATACTTATCTTTCTCAAACCACGACACTTAGTAAACGCAGTCCACATGTATTACGTCACACCTTTGCGACACATCTTCTGAATAATGGTGCTGATCTGAATGCTGTCAAAGAATTGCTGGGCCATGCAAACCTGACGGCAACTCAGATATATACACATAATACTATTGACAAACTGAAGGATATTCACAAAAAGGCACATCCTAAACCTTAAATGACTTAAGAAAGCCGCGGCGGAATTTTCAAGATTTATCCTTTTTCCGTTTATCGGTTAGTCTCTCCACAGACGGTAAATTTGTTGGCCACTTAACATTGCCAGCAGCTTAAAATATATTAATACAAGATTTTGAGACAAAACTTCAATTTCCTTTGGCCTATTAATAACCGATGAAGTATATACTATTTGTCAGCTTTTACTTAACGTAATTCGGTCGACTAATACACCAACCGATAGAGCATGAGAAGGAAAATTTTTGCGAATTTCGGTCGGTGAAGACACCAACCGATAGAGCATACAAGATTTTGAGACAAAACTTCAATTTCCTTCGGCCTATTAATAACCGATGAAGTATGTACTATTTGTCAGCTTTTACTTAACGTATTTCGGTCGGCTAAGACACCAACCGATAGAGCATGAGAAGGAAAATTTCATTTATTACGGGCACTGCGGCAATCCCGAAACTTCGGGATAAGGAAAAGCCTCTCGTCTAGCCGCAGCGGAAATGTCTGCCGTCCAAATAATTCTCATGACAAATTTTGTTTAGCCCAAAATTTATTCCTTTCGTCATCATCCATGGAAAGTATGCGTAGTATATTCGCGAACTATGTCTTCGATACGAATCACATTTTTAGGAACAGGCACCTCGCAAGGTGTGCCCTTGATCGGGTGTCAGTGCGGGATCTGTCTTTCAACAGATCCTAAGGATAAACGTTTACGTTCATCCATCATGATAGAGAGCGAATCTACTACAGTCGTGATCGACAGCGGCCCGGATTTCAGGCAGCAGTTATTACGGCAAGATGTGCGCAAGCTTGATGCATTGATATTTACTCATTCCCACAAGGATCATATTGCCGGCATGGACGATATCCGTGCATTTAATTACCTTCAGGGGAAACCTGTTGATGTCTTTGCCAGTATTGAAACACAGGAGGTGATACGGAATGAATTTCCCTATGTTTTTTCAAACAGCAATTATCCCGGTATTCCTAAATTGAATATGCATACGCTCGATGGCGACACGCCATTTAAGGTTGGCGATTTATCCTTTTTACCCATCCGTGTCATGCATCATAAAATGCCCGTACTTGGTTTCAGGATCAATGATTTCACCTATATCACCGATGCAAATTTTATTGAGGAGGAAGAGCTGAAAAAAGTGTTGGGTTCAAAGGTGCTGGTATTGAATGCCTTACGAAGGGAAGAACATATTTCCCATTTTACATTGGATCAGGCAATTGCATTATCTGTTCGTATGGGGGCTTCGCAAACATATTTCACGCATATCAGTCACCAGTTGGGTTTATATGCAGATGTTGAAAAGGAGTTGCCATATGGTATTAACTTAGCTTACGACACACTTTCAATAAACATTTAATATTCTACTTTTACACCTCAAATTTTTGATATGGATATCCGAACAAAGCCGGTGATCAATGTCTCCTACTCGTATAATCCTCTGGAAGAGACCTTAGAATATACACCTCAACAAAAGGCCGTGTTTATTGGCATTCCAAAGGAGAATTCATTCCAGGAGAACAGGATAGCCCTAACGCCAAATGCTGTTGCGGTGATCGTAAACAATGGACATAAGGTGGCTGTCGAACATAATGCCGGCGAACCCTCTTCTTATAGTGATAATGATTATTCAGAAGCCGGAGCAATGATTGTTTATAGCAAGAAGGAACTTTTTGAAGCGGATATTATTTTAAAGACGGCTCCAATCTCGCACGAAGAACTTGATCTTTTAAAAGAGAACCAGGTCGTGTTTTCCCCCATCCATATCCCTTCGTTAAGTAAGGAACATCTGCAGAAATGTCTTGAGAAAAAAATTATCGGGATCGCTCTGGGAAGTATAAAAGATGATGCGGGTTATTTCCCTATTGTGCGCTCCATGAGCCAGATCGCAGGGGTGTACGCGATACAGATGGCATCCAAATATTTAAGTAATAATCATAATGGCAAAGGGATTTTACTGGGTGGTATTGCGGGCGTACCTCCAGCAAACGTAGTCATCATAGGTGCTGGTATGGTGGGCGAGTTTGCGGCACGTACTGCCCTCGGTTGTGGCGCCCAGGTGAAAGTTTTTGATAATTCAATTTACAGGTTAATGCGTTTGCAGCGAAGTATAGGTCAGATGATCTTCACCTCTGTGATTGATCCTGTGCAATTAACGAAAGCGTTAATAGATGCAGACGTTGCAATTGGTGCCCTGAAACCTAGAAAGGGGATTGTTCCTATGGTGGTGACAGAAGGTATGGTAGAGCAGATGTGCCCGGGGTCTGTTATCATTGATGTGTGTATAGATAATGGAGGCTGTTTTGAAACATCAGCACTAACCTCTCACGAGGAACCGACCTTTGTAAAACATGATGTGATTCATTATTGTGTACCCAATATGGCGTCCGGAGTTTCCCGTACTGCCTCTACAGCGATCAGTAATATTCTGATGCCATTGATCTTAGCCTGCACCGAAGCTGGAAGTGGTGGAAGTGATATTATCCGAAATAAACCGGGACTTCTCAGTGCAACCTATATGTTTAAAGGGAAATTGAGTAGCAAGGTCCTTTCAAAAAAATTTGACCTTCCCTATACCGACTTGAACCTTATCTTGCCTTCCAAGTTATAAATAAACACTATGCCAACAAATAGAATGAACAAAACCATCGCAGGCTATCATCTCTTAATGATACTGTCCGCTGTAGATTTTCGATTTGATATTAATGAAGAGAATGTGATCAGGGATTATCTTCTACAGGAATTTCCTTTTCATGTAAATCTCGACAAACAGATGGAGGTCATCAGTGCCTTGAACTATGACGATTGGGAACCGCATTTTGAAAAGTGCATCGATGATTTTTATGCAGATTCCACGCATGAAGAGCGAATGAATTTGTTGCAATTTGCGCTTCACCTCACCAAAGCAGACGAGGTAATCACGAAAGAAGAAAATCATTTCTTACAAAAACTATTTGAAGCCTGGGATGCTGAGAGGGAGTAGGAAGAAAGATATGAGATGTGAGATATGAGATATGAGATGTGAGATATGAGAT
>Ga0105047_10016770_pt1 | contig 11467 bp, 7 predicted proteins | sample MAT04_FD_78384 | JGI IMG/M metagenome (GOLD analysis project Ga0105047, IMG submission 78384) | Freshwater microbial communities from Lake Fryxell liftoff mats and glacier meltwater in Antarctica - MAT-04 (megahit assembly) | ecosystem: Environmental > Aquatic > Freshwater > Ice > Liftoff... | reverse complement strand
GGTTTTGGGTACCATTGCGTAAGTTGGTACGATTGTTCTACATGTCCACCCCTCGAAAAATTGTAGGGAAGTTTTACATGAAAAGGTGTTTCTATTTTTACCATTTTTCCCGGCGCAAGCGGTTGAGATAAAAACAGTTTTACAATATCCTGGTGTTGTGGATGATCTTCCGTAACCGCATTCACATCATCTGTTTTAAAACTTAATCTGTTTATATAACCCTTCTTATTTTCCGGCGAAAAGTAAAAATCTGTCCTACCGTTTTCCAGCAATTGGTCACTGAAGGCTGTACGGTCATTTTTATACGCATTAGGCCATAAGTGTATCCAAATAAAATTGAGTGTGTCGGGGCTGTTATTGTAATAATTTATTTGCTCAAAACCCGTGATGCTGTTGTCCACATCATTGAGAGCAACAGTAATTTTATAATCAGTTTTTTGTTGCCAATAGGGTTGCTGGCAAAATGCAACTTGTGTAAACAGTAATACCGAAGAGAGTAGCAGTAGTTTTTTCAAAACATTTGTGTTTGCTCAAAAATAATGAAATAGGGTGAAAGCCAATATATAACAATTGATTAGTTTTTTGGAGTGGAGAAGTGTATAAATAAAACTTGGGGCTGTGCGCAGTGGATCAATTTTCAGCAATTGTTCGGGCTATGCGTTCCTATCTTTATGTGCCGCCAAGCGGATCACAAAAAGGATATCCACTTCTATCCCGCAGCCCTGCATCTATATATCTTTTTTCAACTTTTATTATGTTATAGATTTTTGCGGAGACGTGCTTACGAAAAAGAATGAAACGGGCTTACTAAAGCTTGGTAGAAATTCTCTTATTATTATTTCAACTTGCAAACCAATAAGAGTGGTTTTTAAATACTTTGAGGTTAAAAAAGTGTTTTTAATAAAATGCTAATAAAACTATTCATGTCTTATCATATTCCTGCAATGCATATAAAATCAACCACTTCATTTCTAAATTCAATTCGGCTTTTTCTCATTAACTTTAATTTACCAATTACAACTAAGAAATAGTTAAGACTTACCGATTTTTAAATTTTCTCCCTTAACAAATGCATAATTGTTGGCATCATAAATAAACATTCTCAATTCATAAAAACAGAAATTGACCAGACATTATTTCACATTCATAATTTTATTTTTTTTTGGAATTACAAATCTCTATGCGCAAAGTTTAGGTAGAGTTGGCAATGCAAATGATGTTTCAACTTTATGCTCCGCTGGTACTGTATTAATGGGGGGTGGCACTGATGTAGATGCAGCTTTTGCTTGGATGATTACTAAATCTGGTGGTGGTGATTTTGTTGTAATTCGTGCCACAGGAACAAATGCTTACAACAGTTATATATTCGGTTTGGGCACAGCAAATTCAGTTGAAACATTCCTTGTTAATTCTATAAATATGGCAAATGATTCTTCCATTGTTCAATCTATTAGAAAAGCAGAAGCGGTTTTTTTTGCCGGTGGTGATCAAAATAATTATATAACTTATTATAAAGGAACTGCATTGGGATCAGTGCTGGATTATCTGGCAAATGTGAAACATGCTCCCATCGGTGGTACTAGTGCGGGCATGGCAATTCAAGGTTACATTTATTATGATGGTGTAACAAATGTTTTATCGAATACGGCTTTACAAAATCCGTATGCGTCGGGTGATGGCATACATTATAATGACTTTCTGCACAATCCTTTTTTAACGAATACAATTTGTGAGACACATTTCAATACAAGAGGCGGTACTACCAGTAACGGCATTACAGGCAGGCATGGCAGGTTAATGACATTTCTTTCCCGTATGATAATTGATTCATTGAATGCAGATGTGAAAGCAATTGCCTGTGAAGAAAAAACTGCGGTTTGTATTGATGAAAATGGAATTGGAATGGTGGTGGGACTTAATAAAGCTTTTTTTCTTAGGCAATGGTGTGATATACCTGAAACTTGTATTGCTGGAACACCACTTACTTGGACAAACGGAACAGGCGTTTATATTATTAATGGTCCCGGTAATTATTCAACATTGCCAAATTTAAATAGATCAATAAATTTAAATGATTGGGTAACTGTGCAAGGTGGAACTTATAATTTTTGGACAGTAAATGGTGGAGTGCTAAATATTGGACAAATAACAGCAACACCAACTATCTGTAATACAGCAATAGCAACATATTCATTTATTGGCGATGGCAATTGGAGTACAGCTGGTAATTGGCTTAATGGCGCTATTCCGCCTATTAATGTAAGTACTAGTGTTGAGATTATAATAGACCCCGTATTAGGAGGTGAATGTGTGTTGGATGTTACTAACCAAACTTTTTCCCATGGAGGAAAAATAATAGTTAAATCGGGTAAAAGATTTAGAATTATTGGAAATTTAGAAATTCATTAATTAATAAGCATCCAAAATAAAGACCTTAGGTGATGAAGAACGAGGTTTGCTCATTTCTACAATATTGGCGTATTTTATTGCAAACACATGTATGTAGGGCAATAATATATCTCAAAATATCTTCTAAAGAAATTAAGAACCCGCTATTTTTAGCAGACAATTCAGTAATTTACAATGAAGTAAAATTAATTTAGATTATTTAATTATTTGACTGTTTTTATTGATAAGAATTTTTTACGCCGGGCAGGATTTTTTAGAAATTTTATTTCTTTTTTTTAATTTTTAATTTATGAAGTCTCTTTACATTGTTACAGTATTTTTTCTTTTAAGTATTCCTTTTACTCAAGCACAAACAGCACCCAAAAGAGAAATGCGTGGCGCTTGGATAGCCACTTTTTTAAATATTGATTGGCCTTCGAGCACTGCTACATCAGCCCAGGAGCAATCTACTTTTATACAAAGATTAGATGAACATAAAGCTACCGGTATGAATGCCATTTTTGCACAGGTTCGTGGCCAGTGCGATGCGCTTTATCCCAGCCCTTTTGAGCCATGGAGTGCAGTATTATCTGGCACGCAAGGTGTAGCCCCAAACCCTTATTACGATCCATTAGCTTTTATGATAAACGAAACAAAGCAGCGTGGTATGGAGTTTCATGCATGGTTCAATCCTTACAGAGCATTGTCTAGTTTTACTACAACGAATTATAATAATCTTGCTGCTACACATATTGCAAAGCTGCAACCCACTTGGACAATGACTGTAACAACTAACAGCAATGGTGCAAGACAAATATTATTGAACCCAGGCGCCCCTGAAGTGTGGGAGTATATCATCGGTTCCATAATGCATGTAGTAAGAAATTATGATGTAGATGGTATTCATTTTGATGATTATTTTTACACCAATCCTGCTACCACTAGTTACAATGACGACTCTGTGTATGCCATTCATAACAGGGGAATAGCCAATAGAGGCGATTGGAGAAGAAGTAATGTAGATACACTTATTAGAAGATTAAATGATAGTATAAAATCTGTAAAACCATGGATAAAATTTGGTATTTCACCATCAGGCATTTGGATGAGCCAAGCCAACAATCCCAGTGGTAGCAATACTTCTGCCGGTGCACTACAACATAATAGAGATTTATACGCTAACAGTCGCTTGTGGCTACAGCAAGGCTGGGTTGACTATCTAGCACCACAAGTATATTGGCATACAGGTCAAACAGGCTCAGATTATAATAACCTTGCACCATGGTGGAGTAATAATAATTTTGGCAGACATATTTACATGGGACTAGCCGGTTATAAAGTTGGTGTCAGTAACCCTCCATCTAATAGTAATGGTGCTTTTATAACTGATTTGCGTCAAATACCTACTCAAGTGCGATTAAACAGAACCTTTGCAGGTATCACCGGACAAATAGTATATAATACCACCAGTTTGCGAAACAACCTATTAGGATTTAGAGATAGTTTAAGGCTAAACTTATTTAATAAACCTGCACTGTTACCTGCTATGACGTGGAAGGATAACACGCCACCGAGCCCCGCTACCGGTCTTACCGGAGTAATGCTGGCCAACAATACCATTTCACTTACATGGGTAAATCCATCAGGTGCTGCCACGGAAATGGATGTTGTAAAACGATTTACCATTTACAAAGGGGTAAACATTTTGCCCGATATTAATAACACCGACCACCTAATTTCTATTACCAATACAGATGTATCTTCTTTTATTGATACAGCGGTTTTACCAAACACAACATACAATTATGTAGTAACAGCTATTGACAGATTATACAATGAGTCTATTGTAAGTAATACTGCTACAGTAGCTGTGGGCGCTTTACCACTTACCCTTATCTCCTTTAATGTGGAGAAAAGCGGAAACAGAAATGCATTGATTACATGGCAAACAGCCTATGAAATAAATACCAGTCATTTCAATGTGGAGAGAGCCGTAAGCAATAATAACTTCAAAAATATTTATTCCCTAAATGCCAATGATGGCAGCGTTACTTACAATTACAATACTGTTGATTATAATTTAATACAGAATGGTACATATTTCTACCGGTTGAAAATGGTAGATAAAGACGGCCGCTTTACATTTAGTACTGTAAAAAAGATCGTAGTAAATAACGAAAATCTAACTTTATCAGCGTACCCTAATCCTGTTGCAAAAGGAGGGAAAGTGAGTTTAGTATGGCCTAATATAACCGGAAATATTAATTATAGCATTATACAAACCGATGGTAAAATAGTAACACAAAACAATGTTCAGTTTTATAGTGGCATTGCCAGTATTTCATTAACCAATAATTTGGCTGCAGGTAATTATATTTTACAATGTTTTAAAGAGGGTAAAATGTATTCTTTAAAAATTGTTGTACAGTAACTTTTTATTGGGTGGGGGCAGTGTTTACGGGTACTACAAACAGAAGTTGAAAATAAAAACTTGGGGCTTTGTGCAACATAACAATTTTCAATTTTTGTACGATCTATATGTTTATATCTTTTTTTTTATAGTAAAGAGATTATCGAATGATTGATAAACAAAAAAAGGACATCCACTTCTACCTGCTTAGCGGCAAAGTCAGGGCCAGCAGCCTGGCATCATTAATTCATTTTTCAACTTTCCTCGCCTTAGAGTTCATGTTGCCACCTAATATTTACTAAAATTAAAAAGCATTTTTCTAAGCGTAGGTTTAGTGCAAAAAACCTACCGGGAGGAATCTTGTGAAATAAACGAAATTTTTGAGACAGTTTATTGATATTGTTTTTACTTAAGCGTGTTAAATGCTATTTTGTTTGTAACAGTGATTACAATGTTACTAGCAACACCTCAATTTCCCTAATACATTAATAGCCTTAAAAAGTTGTTGGAATTACAATTGCAGGGAATTTTAAATCTTAATATAAAATTTTGAAATTCTAATAAGGGACATCTAAACTTACGCATCATCTGCTAAACGTAAGCCAGTGCAGTATGGTAGCAGTTGATGTGGTTGCGAAGATTTTAGTAACAAATCATTTAATTATAAATTAAACCTGTTTGATGCCATTTGGTTCCATTCCAAATTAGAGAAAGTATTGTTCCCCCACTTAAAAATACGGTTGCACTTTGCAAACCGATATTAGGGCCTCTTTTCACCAATGCAGTATTTGCTCCGTTTGCTTCATCTATCTCTATAATTAATATTTGCCCTGTTGTAATTCCATTTGATAGTCTAAATTCTGCGGCATTACCGCCTTGATTTGCATTGGTTATAAAAAGATATGAATGATCGCCAACAGTAATAAGCGTGCCGATTGGAGGATTTGGAACAATAGCTGCAACAAGCGGGCGATAAGCGACAGCACCATTTACATCTAAGGAGGCTCCCGGCGAAAAGCCTGGGTCTATATTTATTCCTATCTTAGAATTGCTGCTTCCAAGATGCACATTCCCTCCAATAATGTCATTTATAAATACCGTTGAATTATTTTTTCCTGCACGTATATAAGTGTTTTCAGTTGTACTAAAATTAAAATGGCTAAAATGTGTAGTACCTGCAAAAACTGCTGTACCATTAATGCCTGTGCCACGAGCTACCGACAAGGATGAATTTAAATCGCCACCCAAAATACCAACGTTTCCATTATTAAATAATGAAAGCCCAATGATGCCAGATGGTGTTGCTGCATTTGCCACACCTGAAGGATACATGGTAAAAGTAACTGTGCCCGATCCCATATTTAAATTTTTTAAAAAAGCAAATCCATTACTCATGTACCTCGACACTCCGTTATTGTATTGATTAAAACCTACGGAGGGCCAGTTTCTTTGCAACGAAATTCCTGCACCATCACTGCCAAATAAACCACTGGTAAAGCCTCCTGGTGTTGCCCCAAATACTTCTAGTTTTGCTTTGGTAGGATTTGTAATACCAATACCAACATTCTGAGAAAATGCTTGTAACCAAAATAATGAAACAATCATTAAGAATTTTATTTTCATAATCTTAATTTTATCATAAATATAATTTTTATTTATAATTGAATAGGCTAATAGACCCATACTTTTTTTACAAAAAAAATTAATAACTAATGATATTTGCCATCATCAGAAAAGCAAATCAGTCGCCGAAAGCGACAGTTTAGTGGGCTTGTTAATTGATTACTAATTGTAAAACCATTAATATCTTCTTTAAAAAGTTTGTTGTTTTTTTGGGTACAAATGGCATACAGATCAATGAAAAATTCCTTCGTAATATGTATTATTTTATTCTTTTCTGCCCAGGCATTTTCGCAGGTTTCTGTAAATGTTTACTGGACGGAGCAAACTGAAATGGATAAAAAAAACACAATTTATTACTCACCCGAAAAGAATTTAGTTTGGGCAGATTTTAAAGGCACTCCTGGCCCACCAAGCAAAGTAGCTGCTATAACGGCTTCTGGTTTTGGGTATAAGGCAAACATGCATTCCTCTGGCGGCAAAGGCGAAATAAATATTTCAGTGTATTGCTATTTTAATAAAAACGGATCGTGGGTGCGGCCGGGGAAAAACACCGCATATATTCTTAACCATGAACAGCATCATTTTGATGTGAGTTACTTGGCAGCGGGTATATTTATAAACAAGTTAAAAAATACCGTTATTACAACTGCTAACATAAATGTTTTATTGCCACGCATTTATAAAGAATGCTGCGACCTTATGAATAAAATGCAGAACGATTACGACGGGCAAACTATGAACGGGCAACTGGAAGATAAGCAGCAAGAATGGAATGGTTTTTTTGCAGAAAAACTACCATTAATTACAAAGTAACAATGAGTACAGGAATTTTTAGTTCGTGCCTTACTGCATTCACTGTTTCGCCATATAAAATATCTTTCACGCCTGAGTGTCCGTGCGCACCCATTACAATTAAATCTGCCTTTTTATCTTTTACAATACGTACAATTTCTTTAACCCTGTTTTTGTAACCAAGCTCGGCCGTGGCTTTCAGCCCTCTATCCTGCAATTGTGCTACGTAGCTTTGTAGTTGTTGTTTATCTTTATTTGTTTCGTGGTCATCACTTTGCTCGCCCCATAATTTTGCAGAAGCACTCTCCACAATATGCACCAATAGATATTTTGATTGTGGGTTTCCCTGCCCAAGTGCATAGGCTATAATCTTATGATCGTCTTTGCTAAAATCCAGTGCTATAGCAATGTTATTGTAAACAGGAATAATTAATGATGGTAACATATTGATCGCTTCGTGTATTGCAATAGAGGTTTCTTTAATTTTCTCTTTAAACAGCGGAAAAAAAGTAATGTAAATTAAAATGCTTCCAAAAAAAAGTGCTGCCCCAATCAATAATAATTTTGGTAAAAGGGGATCAGCTTCAAAAATCACCATAGATTTTTCAACCAATAACCTAAGGTTTAAATAAACCAATACCGCCGCTATTGCACCTGCTGTTATTTTTGTAATATTATTGATGGCAAATTTGCCCATGGTTTTTTTATCGCTCACAAAATATATCAGTGGTATTACAGCAAAGCCAAGTTGCATACTTAAAATTACCTGGCTCATTACCAGCAAATCTCCCACACTTCTTTCACCATAAATGAGTATTACAATAAGTGCGGGCACAATGGCCACTAGTCTTGTAATAAGCCTGCGTAGCATAGGGTTTATGCGCAGACTTAAATAGCCTTCCATAATTATTTGTCCGGCAAGTGTGCCCGTTACCGTACTGCTCTGGCCTGCAGCTATAAGTGCAACTGCAAAAAGTATAGGTGCTGCACCGCCTAAAAATGATGGAAGTAATTCGTGTGCATCCTGTATTTCTTTTGTGCCGGCGTATTCCGTTCCGAAGAACAATGTGCCCGCCAAAACAAGGATGGCAGCATTTACAAAAAAAGCAAGGTTCAATGCAATGGTAGTATCTATTCTATTAAATTTTATAGCCTGCTTTATACCAAAATCTGTACGGTCTATTTTTCGAGATTGTACCAATGCTGAATGCAGATAAAGATTGTGAGGCATTACTGTAGCACCAATAATACCTACTGCTAAAAACAATGCTGTTCCATCTGCAGGGTTATTTTTTGGAGGAAATGATGGGATAAAACCTTTTACGATACTACCAACATCTGGCGCAGCCATAAAAATTTGTATAAAAAAGGCAACAAAAATAATCCCTACCAAAGTAATGATAAACGCTTCCATTTTACGCATACCAAGCCTTTGTAAATACAACAATAAAAAAGTATCGAGTACCGTAATACTTACTCCCCATACCAATGGTAAACCCGTGAGTAACTGTATGCCTATTGCCATTCCTAAAACTTCTGCAAGGTCGCAGGCTGCTATGGCCACTTCTGCCAGTAAATACAAAATAAAATTTATACCACGTGGGTAGGTTTCTCTGTTTGCCTGTGCTAAGTCTCGCCCCCTCACAATTCCTAAACGTGCAGATAATCCTTGCAGCAACAGCGCCATTAAATTACTCATTAGCAGTACCCAAATAAGTGCATAGCCATACGTGCTGCCGCCTTCAATATCTGTTGCCCAATTGCCTGGGTCCATATAGCCCACACTTATTAAATATGCCGGCCCCAAAAAAGAAAAAATTTTTCTAAACCCTTTCTTTGGAATTGTAGTATCTACAGTATTGTGTACCTCACTGAGAGATCTATCATCAAAGTTATTTCTTAACATGCTTATACAACTAAACTTCGCTTAATGGAATATTAAACTTAGACAAATCTAATAATTGGAAATTATTATTCCAATTATTTTTTTGACTCGTTATTATTGTTAAGAAGCTATGAGAAATAGCTACCATTTTCCACCGCAAACCTTATTTATGTCATCCTTCGCTAGTTTTAATTTTTTCCTTTTTATATTGCAGTTCATTAAAAATAGAACAGGATGAATTTTTCTCAATATCAGGTGCCTTATCAGTCAGATAATGAATACGCAAAAAGAGTAGCATATTTTTCTATGGAATTTGCTGTTCATCAACCTTTAAAAATATACAGCGGCGGGCTTGGATACCTCAGTGGTTCTCATTTGCGCAGTGCGTACGAATTACGCCAAAACCTTGTGGGAATAGGCATCTTGTGGAAATACGGTTACTATGACCAGGCTCGTAACCCTGACCAGACTTTGCAGGTGCAATGGAACGAAAAAATGTACAATTATTTAGAAGATACCGGTATTAAATTTCAGATACAAATACACGAGCATCCGGTGTGGGTGAAGGCATTTTACTTAAACCCGGAGACTTTTAAAAGTGCTCCCTTATTTCTATTAAGTACGGATCTTCCGGAGAATGATCATATTTCTCAAACCATAACTCACCGTTTATACGATGCAAATGTGGCTACCAAAGTAGCGCAGTTTATTTTGTTGGGCGTTGGCGGTGCAAAATTAATAGACGAACTTAATTTTAATCCGGAAGTATATCATTTAAACGAAGCACATGGTGTAAGTGCAGCATTTTATTTGTACCAAAAATTTAATAAGAATAAAGAAGAAGTAAAAAAGCGTTTGGTGTTTACTACCCACACGCCGGAAGAAGCAGGTAACGAAAAACATGATCTGTATCTCTGCGAAAAAATGAGTTATTTCTGCGGATTAACTATTGATGAAGTGAGGAAGTTAACCGGCATGACAGACGATAAATTTAACCACTCACTGGCTGCTTTGCGTTTTGCAAGGCTCGCAAATGGTGTAAGCCAGTTGCATGGCGAAGTAAGCAGAAAAATGTGGAGCAAGTATGAAAACATTTGCGAAATAAAAGCTATTACCAATGCTCAAAACTGGCATTACTGGGCAGATAAACAATTGTACAATTTTGCAGATACACAAAATGAAGAAGGGTTTATTGACAGAAAAAGATATTTGAAAAAACGTGCTTTTGAAATTGTGTCTGATCAAACGGGGAAGATTATGAATCCGGATGTGCTCACCATTGTGTGGGCAAGAAGATTTGCAGGTTACAAACGTGCAGAATTAATAACAAGAAATCAGGAAAAGTTTAGGGCTTTAATGGAAAGCACAAAATTCCCTGTACAAATCATTTGGGCGGGGAAGCCCTACCCGGTTGATTATCCTGCAATAAGTGATTTTAATTTTTTAGTAGGCCTTAGCAAAGAATTTGCTAATGTGGCGGTATGTACCGGCTATGAATTGGCATTGAGCAAACGCTTAAAACAAGCTTCGGATGTTTGGTTAAACAATCCCCGTGTGCCAAGAGAAGCGAGTGGAACAAGTGGTATGACGGCAGCTATGAATGGATCGGTAAACTTTAGTACAAACGATGGTTGGATATGCGAATTTATAAACCATGGCAACAATGGTTTTTTAATACCGCCTGCAGATTATGAAAAAATGGGGCAGCATGAACAGGATGAATATGATTTGGAAAAAATGTATGAAATTTTAGAGAACCAGATTTTGCCCATGTATTACGAGAATGCCAACGTGTGGAGGCAGATTGTAAAAAATGGAATGCACGATGTGAGGTGGCAGTTTGACAGCAACAGAATGGCAAAAGAATATTACGATATTATGTATAATGGGTAGGCACTAAAAAAGACTTTTCCATTTATCTAATTTTAATCCTTTTCGTTTTTAAGCGAAAAGGATTTTTTATTTTGAAAAGTTCTTGTTCACAGGCATATTGACTTTATTCTTAGTGCCTTGTTATACTTATTTATCTTTGCGACAAAAAATAGAAACAATTCCCATGGGGTTATTTCGAAAATTTCACCTATAAAACTCTATAAAATTCATTAAAAATTCTATGAACAATTTCCAAAAAAATATTGAAATACGCTGGGCAGATCTTGATCCTAATTTTCATGTACTGCATTCAAAATATTATGATTTTGGTGCTTATTGCCGAATGGCCTTTTTTGTAGAAAATGGGCTTACACCTGCTGTAATGATGAAGCATCATGTTGGCCCCATTATTTTTAGAGAAGAATGTATTTTTAAAAGAGAAATAATTTTTGGAGATACAATTTCTGTAAATGTAAAAGTGGAAAAAGTTACTGCAG
>Ga0105047_10016769_pt1 | contig 11467 bp, 9 predicted proteins | sample MAT04_FD_78384 | JGI IMG/M metagenome (GOLD analysis project Ga0105047, IMG submission 78384) | Freshwater microbial communities from Lake Fryxell liftoff mats and glacier meltwater in Antarctica - MAT-04 (megahit assembly) | ecosystem: Environmental > Aquatic > Freshwater > Ice > Liftoff... | reverse complement strand
TCGTCGCGTCGGGGACGGCCCTCGTCCAGCCGGGCCAGGGCGAGCAGGTCGTCGACCAGCGATCCCATCCGGGTCGCCGAGCTCTCGATCCGCGCCAGCGACCCGGCGACGTCCTGCGTCGTGGTGAGCGCGCCCATCCGGTAGAGCTCGCCATAGCCGCGGATGGTCGCCAGCGGGGTGCGCAGCTCGTGGCTGGCGTCGGCGACGAACCGGCGCATCCGCTGCTCCGACGCCGTCCGGTCGGCGAAGGCGCTCTCGACCTGGGTGAGCATCCCGTTGAGCGCACCGGCCAGCCGGCCGACCTCCGTCGAGGCCGGCCGGTCGGGCACGCGGCGGCTGAGGTCGCCGGCGGCGATGGCTGCGGCGGTGTCCTCGATCTCACGCAGCGGGCGCAACGCCCGCCGCACGCTCCAGCTGCCCCCCAGGGCTCCCAGCACCACGACCGACACGGCGATGACGACCAGCACCCGGCGCATGTCGAACAGGGTGGCGTCGGCGGCGTCCATCGGCAGGGCGACCTGCACCGAGCCGACGACCTCGCCCGAGCCGTCGACGAGCTGGCTGGCCAGCACGCGCCAGCGGGCGTCCCGTTCGACCGAGCCGACGGTGAACGCCGCACCGTTCAGGGCCCCGACCTCCTCAGCGGTGAGGGTGGGCAGCCGCGGGCTGGCGGTGGCGTCCGAGGATGTGGTGAAGGTCGACGTCGTCCGACCGTCGATCTGGGCGAACACCACGACGTAGTCGCTGGGCAGGACTTCGTCGACGTCGCCGTCACCGTCCTGCGGCACCCCGCGCAGCGCGTGCCGCACCAGCCCCGGCGCGGCCGAGGCGAGCTGGCTGTCCAGCTGCCCGACGAGCGAGCGCTGCAGCAGGGTGAGGGCCGTCACCCCGGTCAGACCGAGGCCGAGGACCAGCAGCGCCGTGAACACCAACGTCAGCTGGCTGCGCAGAGGCAGGCGCTGCCAGGTGCGCCTGGGGCTCACCCCGCGCCCGGCGGCAGGCGCAGCACGTAGCCGACACTCCGCTTGGTGTGCAGCAGCGGGACGGGAGGCACCGGCCCGGGGGCGCGGTCGATCTTGCGACGCAGGTAGGAGATGTAGGACTCGACGATCGCCCCGTCGCCGCCCCACTCGTACTGCCAGACGTGGTCGAGGATCTGGGTCTTGCTCAGCACCCGGCCGGCGTTGAGCAGCAGGTAGCGCAGCAGGGTGAACTCGGTGGGGGAGAGCTCGATGGTCCGCCCGGCACGGCGGACCTCGTGCGAGTCCTCGTCGAGCTCGAGGTCCGCGTAGCGCAGCACCGACGCGGTGTCGTCGCCCGGCCGGGTGCGGCGCAGCACCGCACGGATCCGGGCGACGACCTCCTCGAGGCTGAACGGCTTGGTGACGTAGTCGTCTCCGCCGACGGTCAGGCCGGTGACCTTGTCGGCGGTGTCGTCCCGGGCGGTGAGGAACAGGACCGGGACATGCTGCCCACGCTCACGCATCCGGCGGGTCACGGCGAAGCCGTCGAGGTCCGGCAGCATGACGTCGAGCACGACGAGATCGGGCTCCTCGGCCGCGACCAGCGCCAGTGCCGAGGCGCCGTCGGCGGCGGCGCGGACCTCGAACCCGGCGAAGCGCAGGGATGTGGTGAGCAGCTCGCGGATGGTGGGCTCGTCGTCGACGACGACCAGCCGGGCCTCCGGTGCGCGTGCGGGAGCGGTCATCTGCTCAGTCTGCCCCGCGAACCTGAGAACCGGCTGGGAGTCGTCTGGACGGCCCTGGCTCAGCTGCCGATCTGCGGGACGGGCGGGGTGTCCTGGATGGCCGCGGCGGACCCGCCCTTGAGCGCGGCCAGGCGGGCCTCGATCTCCAGCGTCTCGCCGACGTCCTCGAGCTCCTCGAACTGGGCGTCGAGGGATGAGGCCGCGATCTCGGCCTGGCCGGCGACACGGGCCTCCTCGCGGCGGACCTTCTCCTCGAACCGCGAGACCTCGGAGGTCGGGTCCAGCACGTTGATCGAGCCGATTGCCTCCTGAACCTGCGACTGCGCCGCTGCCGACTTCGAGCGGGCCACGAGCTGGTCGCGCCGGGAGCGCAGCTGCTCGAGCTTGTCCTTCATCGTCACCAGTCCGGCCTTGAGACGGTCGACCACGTCGGTCTGCGAGGCGATGAGCGGCTCGGCCGCGCGTGCCTCGCCCTCGAAGGCGATCTGCTTGCCCAGGGCGACCTTGGCAAGGTTGTCGAACCGGTCGGCGTCCACCGCGTTGGCGGCAGACCGCAGCTGGTCGGCCTTGGCGGAGGCCGCGGCGGCCTTGCCGCCCCACGCGGCTGCCGCGGCGACGTCCTCGGCGTGGTCGGCCTCGGCCAGCCTGAGGTTGCCGATGGTCACCGCGACGGCGTCCTGCGCCTCGACGATCGAGCTGGTGTAGTCGCGGACCATCTGGTCCAGCAGCTTCTCCGGGTCCTCCGCCCGGTCGATGAGTGCGTTGATGTTCGCCTTGGCCAGCTGGGCCATGCGACCCAGGATGGTCTGCTTCTCAGCCATGTGCGGATGCCTTCCGTTCGGTGGTGGTGCCGGTGGTCGTGAGGTGGAGGTGCTCGGGGCCGTCGGGGGCCGGTGTCAGAAGCGCCCACCCCCTCCGCGGCGGCCCCGCGTGCCGCCGCCGCCGAAGCTCCCGGTGGACCGTCCGGCCGAGCGCGAGCCGCCGGAACGTGAGCCACCGGACCGGCCGCCACCGAAGGAGCCGCCGCCGAACCCACCGGACGACCCGCCGCGCCCCCCGCCGAGGACCTGGTCGAGCAGGATCCCGCCGAGCACGAGCGAGCCGGCGCTCGGCCCTCCGCCGCGCGGTGCGGCCTGCTGCTGCTGCCAGCGTGAGACGTCGGCCTCGGCGAGCTGCTGGGCGGACCCGGCGAGCTGCTGGGCGCGCTGGGCCGTGCCCAGCGCCGCCGACGGGTCGGTCGCGCTGGTCTGCTCCGCCTCCCCGGCGAGCCGGGCCGCCTCGGCCAGCCGTGTCCTGGCCTCGGCCCCGACCGCACCCCGGCGCGTCTCGATGAAGTCCGAGACCGCGCGGATCTGGGAGGTGAGCTGGCCGAGCATCCCGGCCAGCTGGGCGCGGGCCCGCTCGGCCTGCTCCGCGCCCGCCCGTGCTGGGGCGAGCGCAGCGTCCAGCGCCGTCTCGGCGTCGACGAGGCGCCGCAGTGCCGCCAGCGGATCACCGGTGGTGCGCTCGGCCGGGGCGGCCGTCAACGCCTGCTGCGCGACCGCCACCGCCGCAACGACGGCGGGGTCGCCCGCGGCCAGCCGCGCGGCCTCGGCGACGTCCGCGCCCAACGAGGCGAGCGAGGTGTCGATCCGGGCGCCGGCCGCCGCGAGGTCGACGCCGGCGTGCTCGACGGCGTCGAGCAGTCGCACGGCCTGCGCGACGGCGTCCTCGGCGGTACGGGCCAGGCCCACCGCCGTCGCGCGGTCGGTCGCCGTTGCGGCCAGGCCCTGGGACACCGCCGTGCGGGCGCCGTCGAGCAGTGCGGCGGCCTGCACGACGTTGCCCTGCACGGAGCCCAACGCGTGCGGCTGGTAGGTCGCGGCCAGCGTCGTCAGCGCCGCCTGGGCCGCAGGCAGCCGACGGGCGACCTCCTCGGCGCGCCGCCCGGTCTCCTCGAGCACCTGCGGTGCCCGGGCCTGCAGGTCGCGCAGCCGGTCGAACTCCTCGGCCTGGGCGTCGAGGGCGGCGTCGGCCTGCTCGCACAAGGCAAGGATCTCGAGCATCATCGCCCGGGCCTGCGGCTCGTTCTCCGGCGTGGCGTCGTCGAGCTGCTGGCGCAGGGTGAACGCCCGGCCGATCGAGACCTTCGCCCGGGCGACGACCTCCCCGAAGGCCATGGTCTGCTCCGGGCCGAACTGCGCCTGCGCGAAGCCGAGCTCCTGCTCGGAGGTCTTGAGCGCATCGTCCAGGGCGACCAGGGCACTGCTCGCCCGGCGTCCGAGGTCGGCGGTGGGCAGCGCTGCCCACCCGTCCGGCCCCGGGGATGACGCCACGCCCCCACCGCCGCGACGGCGCAGGCTGCGCACGAGCAGGACGAGCGCCACGACAGCCGCGCCGCCGATGAGCCACGGCAGGAGGCCGCCGCTGCCCGCCGCGTCCGCCGAGCTGCCGGCCTCGCCCGTGCCGCCGCCGGCGGCTTGCGCGTAGCCCTGAGCCGCGCCGATCGCGGCCCCGGCCCAGTCGTCGTCCGACAGTGCCGGCTCGATCCGGGTGGTCGCGACCGCGTCGAGCTGGTCGTCGGTCAGGGCGATCGCGTCGTCGACCGAGACGGCGTAGGACCGGTCGGTCACGGCGACGGCCAGCAGGATGTCGTCCCGGCCGAGGTCGGAGGCGATCGCCGTCTGCGTCGCCCAGTCGGCGGCGGGGGCGTCGCCGAAGGTGTCGACGTAGACGACGAAGAGCTGGTACTGCGTGGTGTCGGCGAGCTCGTCGACCGCCGACTGCACCTGTGGCAGGCCCTCACCCAGCACCCCGGCGGTGTCCGTGACGTCTGCCGTGAGGTCCGTCGGCTCCTGCGCGAAGGCGGGTCCGGCGCCGAGCGGGCCCAGCCCGATCGCCGCGGCACCCCCGAGGGCGATCGTGAGCAGGGCCGTCCGAGGCAGGGCAGATCGAGGTCGGTGCACCCGTCGATCCTCGACCCTGCGCCGGTCGGCCGCAACGTTGATCAGCTTGTCGGGGGTGACGAAGACCACACGCCCGATCGGGCTACCCTCGGGACCGGGGGTTTTCACCGGCAGACGTCGGATGTCTACACTCGCCCGATGATCCTCACCGTCATCGAGAACATGCCGTCGGTCCCGCTGGACCGCTTCGCCGGCTGGCTGACCGAGACGCCGACCCCGCTGACCCTCGCCGTGGTGCGGCCCTGGGCGGGGCAGGACGTGCCCTCCCTTGCCGAGTGCGGCGACGGCCTTCTCGTCCTGGGGGGTCAGGGCAGCGTCGTGGACCCCGCCTCACCGTGGCTGCCCGCCACCCGCGCGCTGCTGGCCCAGGCCGCGGCGGCGGGCCTGCCGACGCTGGGCATCTGCCTCGGTGCCCAGCTGCTCGCCGCGGCCACCGGTGGCCAGGTCCAGGTGGCTGCACCCCCCGGCCGCGAGGCGGGGATCGTCGACATCCATCCCCGACCGGAGGCGAAGAACGACGCCCTGCTCGGCGGCCTGGCCGCGCACGTTCGCGCCGACCACCCGCTCAACGGCGGGGTGCTCGCCGCGATGCCGTCGATGCACGCTGACACCGTCGTGGACCTGCCCTCGGGCGCCGTCTGGCTCGCCTCGTCGCGGCTCTACCCTTATCAGGCGTTCCGGATCGGCTCGGCGTGGGGCGTGCAGTTCCACCCGGAGGTCTCGCCCGAGGTCTTTGCAGCGTGGGCCGACCTGCACGACGACGTCGACACCGCCGAGATGGTCGAGCAGTTCACGGCGCGGGCCGACGAGGTCGAGCACGCTGGACGCGCGATCGCGCACTCGTTCGCCGCGCTGGTCAGGGAGCGCGCGGCGCAGGTCGTCACCGCCTGAGTCTCAGGGCCGGAGCACGTCCTCCGCGTCGACGATCCGGTAGGCGTACCCCTGCTCGGCGAGGAACCGCTGCCGGTGGGCGGCGAAGTCCTGGTCGACCGTGTCACGCGAGACGACGGCGTAGAAGTGGGCCGTGCGCCCGTCGGCCTTGGGTCGCATGATCCGGCCGAGCCGCTGGGCCTCCTCCTGGCGCGAGCCGAAGGACCCGCTGACCTGGATCGCGACGGCGGCCTCCGGCAGGTCGATGGAGAAGTTCGCCACCTTGCTCACCACCAGCCGGGTCACCTCGCCCGCGCGGAACGCGTCGAACAGACGCTGGCGCTCGCGGATGGTCGTCGCGCCGGTGATGAGCGGTGCATCGAGGTGGTCGGCGAGGGTCTGGAGCTGGTCGAGGTACTGACCGATGACGAGCACCTGGTCGTCGGGGTGGGCGGCGACCAGCCGTTCGACGACGAGGTTCTTCGCCGGGGCGCACGCCGCCAGCCGGTAGCGCTCCTCCGGCTCGGCCGTCGCGTAGACCATCCGGTCGCGCTCGGGCAGGGTGAGCCGGACCTCGACGCAGTCGGCCGGGGCGATGTACCCCTGGGCCTCGATGTCCTTCCACGGCGCGTCGAACCGCTTGGGCCCGATGAGCGAGAAGACCTCGTCCTCGCGGCCGTCCTCGCGGACGAGCGTCGCCGTCAGGCCCAGGCGCCGGCGCGCCTGCAGGTCGGCCGTCATCCGGAAGATCGGTGCGGGCAGCAGGTGCACCTCGTCGTAGACGACCAGGCCCCAGTCGCGTGCGTCGAGCAGCTCGAGGTGGGTGTAGACGCCCTTGCGGCGCGTCGTCAGCACCTGGTACGTCGCGATCGTCACGGGCTTGATCTCCTTGCGGGCGCCGGAGTACTCGCCGATCTCGTCGGGGGTCAGCGTCGTGCGCTTGACCAGCTCGTCGCGCCACTGCCGCGCCGCGACGGTGTTCGTCACCAGGATGAGCGTCGTGGTCTGCGAGCGCGCCATCGCCGCCGCGCCGACGATCGTCTTGCCCGCGCCACAGGGCAGCACGACGACGCCAGAGCCCCCGTGCCAGAAGCCGTCGACCGCGTGCTCCTGGTAGGGCCGCAGGGCCCAGCCGTCCTGGACCAGGGCGATCGGGTGGGCCTCGCCGTCGACGTACCCGGCGAGATCCTCGACCGGCCAGCCCAGCTTGAGCAGGACCTGCTTGAGGTGCCCGCGCTCGGAGGGGTGCACGACGACGTCGTCGGCATCCAGCCGGGCCCCGACCAGCCCGAAGGTGCGCCGCGAGCGCAGCACCTCCTCGAGCACGGCACGGTCCAGAGCATGCAGGACGAGCCCGTGCACGGGGTGGTCGACGAGCTGGAGGCGACCGTAGCGGGCCATCGTCTCGGCCACGTCGACCAGCAGCGCGTGCGGGACCGGGTAGCGCGAGTAGGCCAGCAGGACGGCGACGACCTGCTCGGCGTCGTGGCCGGCGGCGCGCGCGTTCCACAGCCCCAGCGGGGTGAGCCGGTAGGTGTGCACGTGCTCCGGCGCGCGCTCCAGCTCGGCGAACGGTGCGATCGCCCTGCGGCACGCGTCGGCGTCCGGGTGGTCGACCTCGAGCAGCAGCGTCTTGTCGCTCTGCACGATGAGCGGTCCGGCGGGGTCGGTCATCGGGCTCCTCGGGTCATTCGTCGGCCTGCACCAGGGTGACCTGGGCGATCCGGTGCACGGCGACGGTCAGCTCGGCCTCGCGCTCGGCGTCGATCGCACGCACCCGTCCCCCGTCGACGTGCACCGGGCGGACCCGTCGTCGCGTGGTGCCCTGCGGCCCGACGACGTCGAGCCAGACCTCGACGCCCCGGGCGGCGGCGTCGCGCAGCAGGTCCAGGGCGTGCACCGGGTCGGTCGGGTCCGCCTCGCCGCTGGTCTGCACCTGCGGGCCGGCGGCGGCCTCGCGTCGATCGCCGGCGATGAGGTCACGGGCCACGCGCCGCAGCCGACGCTCCGTGGCCGCCCCGGCGTCGGGCGTGCTCGGTGCCGGCTCCTCGTCGACCGGACGGGCCGCCCGGCGGGGCACCCTGACCCGGCGCGGGCGCACGTCGAGGAGCACGACGACCCCGGTCGCATCCTCGGTCACCGGGGACAGCCCCCGCTCGCGCAGCGCCGTGACCAGTGCAGCGGGGGAGACCTGCGCGGCGAGGACCGTCGGCGCGAGGCGCAGCAGCCCGAGCCCGGACAGGGCGCGGTCCTCGGCGAGCCCGGCCAGCGCGGCCGCGTCCCCGCGCAGGTAGGAGGAGGCCAGCCCGACGCGCACTTGCCCGTGCCGGCGCGAGGCGTCCAGGACGAGGTACTCCAGCGGCTGGGGCACCCCGGAGCGGGCGTGCCGGGACAACGCTGCAAGCAGCTCCTCGGCACTCAGCCCGGTGTCGAGGGCCGCGCGCACCGAGGCCTCGGTGAAGCGCACGGTGACGCCGGCCCCGCGGGACTCCACGACGGCGCACAGCGTGAGCAGGGTGTCCAGCGGCTCCGACGGACGCCCGGGCACCACCCCGGTGAGGTCGCCCTGGAGCAGCACGTGGTCGATGGACGGTGGCAGCAGGGCAGCGAGCTCGGCGCCGATCGCCGCCGCGCCTCGCTGGGCCAGCAGCGCAGCGCCGGTGGCGCCGACCGCACCGGCGCCGGTGACCCCCAGCACCTCGGCCTCGGCCATCACGGCCGAGACGGCGTGCAGGGCCGGCGCGGCCCGCGGGGTGCGCCAGACGAGCACCTCATGCACCTGCTCGGCGCTCAGTGCGCCGTCCTGCGCGAGGACGCCGAGCACGGCGCGGCGCAGCCGCGGTGCCCAGGGCCGGCGGGACTCGGGGTCCAGGGCGGTGCGCAGCGCACCGCGCTCGTCGCGCGTGCCGACCAGCCAGGGTGCGCGCTCGGCGCTGAGCCAGGCCTGGGCGAGGTGCGCCCACCGTTCGGCGGGGGGCAGCGCCAGCCAGTCGTCGGCGGCCGTCGTGGGGCAGAAGGTGGGCGGGTCGTCCCCGTCGTCCACGACCAGGCCGGCGGCGGCCACGACCTCGACCACCAGGGCCGTGGTGGTCTCGTCGACCTCCAGCCGGGTGACCAGGCGGCGCAGCTCGCGCGCACCGAGCCCGCCGGACCGCAGCACGCTCGGCTGCTCGCGGCCCCACGCGGTCAGCACGCCCCCGGCGAGGCGCACGAGGCCCTCGGCGGCCCGGGTGGCCTCGGCATCGACGGTGGCCGGCGCGACGGCCCGGCCCAGGGGTCGGGGTGCGTCGGGCAGGTCGAGGTGGGTGCGGTCCTGGCGCAGCACCAGGGCGACCTCGCGGGGCAGCACGACGTGCTGCGGGTCGCCCCCGCTGAGCAGACCGTGGGCGAGCAGCCAGCCCACGGCGGCCTGGGCAGGGCCGGGGACGTCCGGCATCCGGCCGACCGGCGGGCCGGCGGCCAGCGCCTGGAGGACCTGCCGGGCGCCCCGGGGAGCCGCTGCGAGGAGCCGGTCGACCACGGTCGGTGCAGCCAGGTACCGGGCCAGCGCCTCGGGCGCGGACCCGGTTGCCCCCGTCTGCTCGGCCAGGGTGGCCAGCGAGGTGGTCGAGCGGCGGGCCAGCGTGGCGGCGAGGGACGGCCCCAGGCCTGCGGGATAGGGGCCGAGCACCTCGACGAGGCCGGGGGAGGGCCGCAGGCCGCCGTCGGACCACAGCACGGCGGTGTCGAGCGCCCTCTGCAGCTCGGTGCCGACGTCGTCGCCGACCGCGCGGGCGACGTCGTCGGCGCTCGGTGCGTCGCGGACGGTGCCCTCGAGTGCGACGACCGCCTCCAGGACCGTGAGCGTGCGGGTGTCGAAGGTGGCCAGCACCCGCTCGAGGCTCGCCCGGTTCGCGGCCCGGGCCGCCAACGCGCGCACCGTCGCCGGCGGTGGTGCGGCGAGGTCCGGGCGCAGCGCGAGGACCGCGGCCAGCCCGTCCGGACCGCGATCGCGCAGGTGCTCGGTGTAGGTGGCCATCCGCACCACAGTACGGGGCCCTAGGATCGCTGCAGTGCGGCCGGAGCCGGTCGCACGGTCGTCGCCGTGCCGGAAGCTCGGCCGAACCACCGGGAGCACGCATGGAGCTCGTCCAGGACCTCGTCGTCGTGCTGCACTTCATCGGGCTTGCGAGCCTGCTCGGCGGGTTCCTCGTGCAGCTGAAGCCGGCGGTCAAGGTGGTCAACGCCGCCATGTTCCACGGGGTGCTCACCCAGCTCGTCACCGGACTGGTGCTCGTCGGCCTGATGCAGGCACTGGAGCCCGACGACGTCGACAACGCCAAGATCGGTGTCAAGCTCGTCGTCCTGCTGGTCATCACCGCCCTGGTGGTCCTCGGCCGCCGCAAGGAGTCGGTCCCGACGAGGACCTGGGCGCTCATCGGCGGACTCACCGTGCTCAACGTGGTCGTCGCCGTCATCTGGTAGCACGGTCCGCCCGCCGTCGGGCGACCATCGCCCCGTCGGCCCGGTAGCCTGGTGGCCGTCCATCTCCTCCGTCCCGTCAGGGGTCCCCGTGCCTACCGGCAAGGTCAAGTGGTTCGACGCCGAGCGCGGCTTCGGCTTCATCGCCAACGATGAGGGCGACGAGGTCTTCCTGCATGCCTCGGCGATGCCGGCCGGCGCGCCCGCCCCCAAGCCGGGCACCAAGGTCGAGTTCGGGGTGGCCGACGGCCGCCGCGGACCTCAGGCACTGTCCGTCACCTTCCTCGACCCGGTCCCGTCCGTGGTCAAGGCCCAGCGCAAGCCGGCCGAGGAGCTGGTGCCGATCATCGAGGACCTGATCAAGGAACTCGATCGGGCGGGGTCGGGTCTGCGCCAGGGGCGCTACCCGGAGAAGAGCAAGGGCGCCAAGCTAGCCGCTGTCCTGCACGCTGTCGCCGACTACCTCGACGCCTGATGGCCTCCGCGACGAAGGACGCCGTCCTGGCCTCGGCCGTCGACCTCGCCCGGGCCGCCGCCGAGGAGGTCGCCGAGCGCCCCGAGCTCGTCGGAGAGCACCTCGGCGTCGTCGTCGAGGGCGAGCGTCTGGTCTCGCACAGCTTCGCCTCGACGGCTCCGGGCTACCTCGGCTGGCACTGGACCGTCACGGTGGCCCGACCGCCGCGCGGCCGGGCCGCGACCGTCTGCGAGGTCGACCTGCTGCCGGGCCTCGACGCGATCCTCGCGCCGTCCTGGGTCCCGTGGTCGCAGCGGCTGCGCCCGGGCGACCTCGGCACCGGTGACGTGCTGCCGTTCGTCGCCGACGACGAGCGCCTCGAGCAGGGCTTCGAGGCGACCGGCGATGTCGACACCGACGCGATGGCGTTCTTCGAGCTCGGGCTGGGCCGTGAGCGCGTCCCGTCGTGGCTCGGCCGGTCCGAGGCGGCCCAGCGGTGGTACGCCGGCTCGCACGGACCGATGGCGCCCACCGCCGTCGCTGCGAGCGCGCCGTGCTCCTCCTGCGGGTTCCTGCTGCTGCTCGCCGGGTCGCTGCGCACCGAGTTCGGCGTCTGCGCCAACGAGTGGTCCCCGGACGACGGCCGCGTGGTGAGCATGGACCACGGCTGCGGCGCGCACTCCCAGACCGAAGTCGGTCCGCTTCCCAGCGACTGGCCGGACTCCGCGCCGATCATCGACGAGCTCGGCGTCGAGCTCGACTTCGCCGAGCCGGTCCCCGAGCCCGAGCCGGTGCTCGCCGGGCCGGCGCTGACCGAGTCCGAGCCGGTGCTCGCCGAGCCCGAGACTGTGCTCGACGGGCCGGTGCTCGCCGAGCCCGGGCCGGCGCTGACCGAGTCCGAGCCGGTGCTCGCCGAGCCCGAGACTGTGCTCGACGGGCCGGTGCTCGCCGAGCCCGAGCCGCTCCTCGATCAGGCCGCTCCCCTCCCCGCCGAGGAGTGATCGACCCCCTCGGCACCGCAGCGCTGCG
>Ga0105047_10016766_pt1 | contig 11467 bp, 6 predicted proteins | sample MAT04_FD_78384 | JGI IMG/M metagenome (GOLD analysis project Ga0105047, IMG submission 78384) | Freshwater microbial communities from Lake Fryxell liftoff mats and glacier meltwater in Antarctica - MAT-04 (megahit assembly) | ecosystem: Environmental > Aquatic > Freshwater > Ice > Liftoff... | reverse complement strand
GGAGCCGGAGCCGGAGCCGGAGCCGGAGCGGGTGTAGCAGCGGCGGCCAGGGCGTCAGCCTTGGTGATGTTGCCCTTGGGGCCCGTCGGGACGATCGCTTTCGGATCCAGAGTGTTCTCGGCAACGACGCGCTGCACCGACGGCGACAGCACCGGTCCGGACGCCGGGGCGCTGGCGGCAGCCGACCCGGCAGGGGCAGCGGGCGTGGTGGCAGGCGTCGCGGCGGTGCCCGAGCCGGAGATCGTGCCGATCGGCTGCCCCGGCGTCACCGTGGCACCCTCGTCGACGCTGATCGACAGCACTCCGTCGGCCGGGGAAGAGATTTCGACGGCGACCTTGTCGGTCTCGATCTCGACCAGCAGTTCGTCCTTTTTGACAGTGTCGCCGGTCTTCTTCGACCACTGACCCAAGGTGCCCTCGGCCACGCTCTCGCCCATGGCGGGCACCGCGATGGTCAGGGTATTGCCGCCGCCACCCGAGGGTACAGGCGCATCGGCACGCATGACCGGCGCGTCAGCCTTGGCGGCTGGCGCAGAAGCCGGGGTTAGGGCAGGGGCGGACGCGGCTTCGGCCTTGGGAGCCGGCGCGGCTGCGGGACGTGCGCCGGCAGCGCCCTCCGTGACCGAGCCCAGGATCGCGCCCGGCATCACGGTGTCGCCTTCCGCGAACCTGATCTCACCCAGGGTGCCGTCTGAGGGCGACACGACTTCCAGGGAGACTTTGTCGGTCTCAAGCTCGACCAGCATCTCGTCCTTTTTGACAGGGTCGCCGACCTTCTTGCTCCATTTGGCAATGGTCGCCTCGGAGACGGATTCGCCGAGGGTTGGGGTCAGGATGTCGGCCATGGGTCGGTTCCGGTCGTTCAGGCGGCGGGCGTGATATAGGCGATGGAAGCGTCAGGCGGGAGACCGCCCCCCCTCCGATCAAGGCGAAGGTGTCAGGCGAGGGCCTCTGAGGTGAAGGCCTCGAGTTCCTTGAGGTGGCGGCTCATCAGGCCAGCGGCCGTCGAGGCGGACGCCGGACGGCCGACGTAGCGGGCGCGTTTGGACTTTACGTCCAGCTTATCCAGCGTCTGCTCCAGCCAGGGATCGACGAAGGTCCAGCCGCCCATGTTTCTGGGCTCTTCCTGGCACCAGACCAGCTCTGCGTTCGGGAAGCGCGCCAGTTCCGTCGAGAGCGACTTGATCGGCCACGGATAGAACTGTTCCAGGCGCAGCAGATAGACGTCATTGACGCTCTTTTTTTCGCGGGCGTCCAGCAGATCATAATAGACCTTGCCCGAGCACAGCACCACGCGACGGATGTCGCTATCGCCCTTGATTGTGATCCCGCTGATATCCGGCCGCGTCTGGGCGTCGTCGTGCAGCACCCGGTGGAAGGACGAGCCCTCGGCCATGTCCTTCAGGGTTGAGACCGCCTTCTTGTGCCGCAACAGCGACTTGGGCGTCATGATCACCAGCGGCTTCCGGAACGGCCGGTGCATCTGGCGGCGCAGGATGTGGAAATAATTGGCCGGGGTGGTGCAGTTGGCGACCTGCATGTTGTCCTCTGCGCACTGCTGCAGGAACCGCTCCAGCCGGGCCGAGGAATGCTCCGGGCCCTGACCTTCATAACCGTGGGGCAGCAGCATGGTCAGGCCGCACATGCGCAGCCATTTGCGCTCACCCGAGGAGATGAACTGGTCGATCACCACCTGGGCCCCGTTCACGAAGTCCCCGAACTGGGCCTCCCACAGCACCAGGGTGTTCGGGTCACTGAGAGCATAGCCGTATTCGAAGCCGAGCACCGCCTCTTCCGACAGGGCCGAATCGATCACCTCGAACTGGGCCTGGTCGGCACCGAGGTTGTTCAGGGGGACGTAGCGGTCCTCCGTGGTCTGGTCGATGATACCGGAATGGCGCTGGCTGAAGGTGCCGCGCACCGAGTCCTGGCCGGACAGGCGGACAGGGAAGCCCTCGTCCAGCAGGCCGGCGAACGCCAGGCTCTCGGCGGTGGCCCAGTCGATGTTCCGGCCGGTGTCGATCGTCTCGCGCCGGGCCTCGATGACGCGTTTCAGCGTCTTGTGGATGTCGACCTCGTTGGGGATCGTGGTCAGCCGATGGCCCAGTTCCTTCAGCCTGGCTTCGGGCACGGCCGTATCGCCGCGCCGTTCGTCGCCCTCGGGCAGGCCGATGCCTTCCCACTGACCGTCCAGCCAGTCGGCCTTGTCAGCCTGGAACGTCTTGCCGGCCTCGAACTGGTCGTCGAGATACTGTTCGAAGCGCGCCAGTTCGGCGTCGACCTCGGCCTGGGTGAGGACCCCGTCCTCGACCAGACGCCTGGAATAGATCTCGCGCGTCGAGGGCTGGGCGCGGATTTTCGAATACATGATCGGCTGGGTGAAGGTGGGGTCGTCGCCCTCGTTGTGGCCGAACCTGCGGTAGCAGAACATGTCCACCACTACGTCCTTCTTGAACTTCTGGCGGTATTCTGTGGCCACCTTGGCGGCGAAGACGACGGCCTCGGGGTCGTCACCGTTGACGTGGAAGATCGGGGCCTGGACCATCAGGGCCACGTCGGAGCAGTAGGGGGTCGAGCGGCTGTTGCGCGGGCTGGTGGTGAAGCCGATCTGGTTGTTGATGACGAAATGCATCGTCCCACCGGTGCGGTAGCCCTTCAGCCCCATCAGGGCGAAGCATTCGGCCACGACGCCCTGACCCGCGAAAGCCGCGTCGCCATGGATCAGCAGCGGCATGACCCGGGACCGGTCCAGGGCCCACTGGCTTTCGGGCAGGCCGGCATTGGCCTCGCGGATGTCGAACGCCTGTTTGGCGCGAGCCTTACCCAGCACGACGGGATTGACGATCTCGAGATGCGACGGGTTGGCGGTCAGCGACAGGTGAACCTTGTTGCCGTCGAACTGGCGGTCCGAGCTGGCACCCATGTGATATTTGACGTCGCCGGACCCCTCGATGTCCGAGGGCACGGTCGAGCCGCCCTGGAACTCGTGGAAGATGGCGCGATAGGGTTTGCCCATGACGGCCGCGAGCGTGTTCAGCCGGCCCCTGTGGGCCATGCCGATGACGATCTCGTCGACGCCGAGCGCCCCGCCGCGCTTGATCATCTGCTCCAGCGCCGGGACCATGGCCTCGCCGCCGTCAAGGCCGAACCGTTTGGTGCCGGGGAACCGCTTGTGCAGGAACCGCTCGAAGCCCTCGGCCTCGATCAGCTTGTTGAGGATGGCGATCTTGCCTTCGCGGGTGAAGCCGTTCTTCTCGAAGGCGTCGGGGCCCTCGAACCGCTGCTGCAGCCAGGACTTCTCGTCCGGCTCGGCAATATGCATGAACTGGATGCCGATATTGCCGCAGTAGGTGCGCCTCAGGATCGCCAGCACCTCACGGATCGTGCCGGTCTGCAGGCCCAGGACGCCGTCCAGATAGATCGGCCGGTCCATGTCGGCCTCGGTGAAGCCGTAGAACTCGGGCGTGAGCTCGGAATTGTTGGTCGCGGGCTCGATGCCCAGCGGATCCAGCGTCGCCTGCAGGTGTCCCCGCACGCGGTAGCTGCGGATCAGCATCAGGACCCGGATGGAATCATGGGCGGCGGCGCGGACCTCTTCGGCCGAGGCTCCGGCCGGGGCGGGCCCCGCTGCAGCGGCGGGCTTTGCCTTCGGGTCGGGTCTGGGCGCGGGCCAGCGGCCATCGAACACCCCCGTGTCCTCGGTCGCCTCGGTGACAAGGGTGCGGCCCCATTTGCCGGCGGCGGAGGACGCCTGCACGGTGGCCGCCGAGTCTCTCAGTTGGTCAAAAAAGCCGCGCCATTCGGCCGAAACACTGGACGGATCGGCCGCCCATTTGTCGTGCAGGTCCTCGATGAAGGCGGCGTTGGAGCCATACAGGAAGCTGGTCTCGGCAAAGACCTGGTTCAGCCGACCGGCATCGTCCGCCATTGTATTCGTCGTCCCGACTTCGGCCCCGGGTTGTTAGCGGTCACATCCGCGTGAGGCCGGCGCGGTTGATATAGACGCTGTTTCCTGACCGGTCATGACCGAAGGAGGGCGAAAGCGGAGAAAAATGCCCTGTTGCCCCGCCACCTCCCCGTCGCGGAGCGATGGGGAGGTGGCGGGGCGCATCTTCGCGCCGTGACGGAGGGGTACTGCGCGCAGGAGAGCGTGGGCCTTAGCCCTTCAGCACTTCAACCAGGGTCTTGCCCAGACGTGCGGGTGACGGCGAGACGGTGATGCCCGCCGCCTGCATGGCCGCGATTTTCGATTCAGCATCGCCCTTGCCGCCGGAGACGACCGCCCCGGCGTGGCCCATGGTGCGGCCCTTGGGGGCCGTGCGTCCGGCGATGAAGCCGGCCATGGGCTTCTTGCGGCCCTTCTTCGCCTCGTCGATCAGGAACTGGGCTGCTTCTTCCTCGGCCCCGCCGCCGATCTCGCCGATCATGATGATTGAGGTTGTCTCGGGGTCAGCCAGGAACATTTCCAGCACGTCGATGAACTCGGTGCCCTTGACCGGGTCCCCGCCGATGCCGACGGCCGTGGTCTGGCCCAGGCCCTCGTTGGTGGTCTGGAACACGGCCTCATAGGTCAGGGTGCCCGAGCGCGATACGACGCCGACCGAGCCCTTCTTGAAGATGGAGCCCGGCATGATACCGATCTTGCATTCGTCCGGGGTCAGGATGCCGGGGCAGTTCGGGCCCAGCAGACGCGATTTCGAGCCTTCGAGGTGACGCTTGACCTTGACCATGTCCAGCACCGGGATGCCTTCGGTGATGCAGGTAATGAAGGGGATCTCCGCGTCGATGGCCTCGATGATGGCGGCGGCCGCGCCGGCCGGCGGGACATAGATCACCGTGGCGTCCGCCTTCGTCGCGTCGCGGGCCTCGGCGACCGAGGCGTAGATCGGCAGGGTCTCGCCCTGCGAGCCGGTCCAGGTCTGGCCGCCCTTGGTCGGGTGAACACCGCCGACCATCTGCGTGCCGTGATAGGCCAGCGCCTGTTCAGTGTGGAACCCGCCGGTCTTGCCGGTCAGGCCCTGGACGATGATCTTTGTGTTCTTGTCGACGAGGATGGACATGGGTCTATCGATCTCTGGAGGTATCTGTCAGCAGGGTGGGGGTGGCGAGGCGGGAAGCCTCAGCCGACCGCCGCGACGATCTTCTGGGCGGCGTCGTCGAGGTCGTCGGCGGCCGTGATGGCCAGGCCCGACTCGTTCAGAATCTTCTTACCCAGCTCGGCATTGGTGCCTTCGAGGCGGACGACCAGCGGCACCTTCAGGCCCACTTCCTTCACCGCCGCGACCACGCCTTCGGCGATGACGTCGCACTTCATGATGCCGCCGAAGATGTTGACCAGGATGCCCTGAACGTTCGGGTCGGCGGTGATGATCTTGAAGGCCGCCGCGACCTTGTCCTTGCCGGCCCCGCCGCCGACGTCGCAGAAGTTGGCGGGCTCCTTGCCGTACAGTTTGATGATGTCCATCGTCGCCATGGCCAGGCCCGCGCCGTTGACCATGCAGCCGATGTTGCCGTCCAGCGAGACATAGGCGAGGTCCCATTTGGAGGCCTCGATCTCCTTGGCGTCTTCTTCGGTCTCGTCGCGCAGGGCCTTCATGTCGTCGTGACGGAACAGGGCGTTGCCGTCAAAGCTGACCTTGGCGTCCAGCACGCGCAGGTGGCCGTCCTTCATCACGATCAGGGGGTTCACCTCCAGCATGTCCATGTCCTTCTCGACGAAGGCCTTGTACAGGATGGGGAACAGGCTCTTTCCGTCCTCGGCCGCCGCGCCGGTCAGGCCATAGGCCGCGTTGATGGCGGCGACGTCGGCCTCGGTCACGCCCGTTTCCGGGTCGATGACGATGGTCTGGATCTTGTCGGGTGTGTCGTGGGCCACGGCCTCGATGTCCATGCCGCCCTCGGTCGAGATGACATAGGCGATGCGGCCATACTGGCGGTCCACCAGCAGCGAACAATACAACTCACGCTCGATGTCGGCACCGTCCTCGATGTAGAGGCGATTGACCTGCTTGCCCGCCTCACCGGTCTGGGCGGTGACCAGGGTGTTGCCCAGCATCTCTTTCGAATGGGCGACGGCCTCCTCGATTGAGAAGGCCAGGCGAACGCCGCCCTTGGCGTCCGGGCCCAGTTCCTTGAACTTGCCCTTGCCGCGCCCGCCGGCGTGGATCTGCGACTTCACGACATACAGGGGTCCCGGCAGCGATCGGGCCGCCGCCTCGGCCTGATCGGCGGAGGTGATGGCCACGCCCTCGGCGACGGGGGCTCCGAAGCCCTTCAGGACCTGTTTGGCCTGATACTCGTGAATGTTCATGGGACGACCGCCGGGACTGTTGGGGAGAGTTGGCCGCGCTTATAGGCGTGACATTCCTCTCGCGCTACCGGCCTTTGGCCGGGCTGGGTGCTCTTGTTCGCAGACGCAAAAGTCTGTGATCCGTCGACTGGCCAGGCCGCTGCGGCAGCAGTCGGCAGCGGTCCGCGCCGATCAGCACAGACTTGCAGCCTGGACGGGTCGAAATCGTCGGGAACTGGTCGGGTCTTCAGTCCACCCAGTCGCGCCTCAGGCTGCGCGCCGAGATAAACAGCAGGATCGCCGCGAGCGCGTAGAACCACTGTCCGACATAGAGCGAGTAGCGCAGGGCCTCCTCCGCGAAGCGGGGCGTCAGATATTCCGACACCGCGCCGAGCAGGTAGATACCGAGGCCGATGCCGACGAGGTTGTTGATCAGCAGGAAGCTGGCCGAGGCGGTGGATCGCATGTGCGAGGGTACCAGATGCTGGATCGCGGTGACCACCGGACCAATCCAGGCCAGCGACAGGGCCTGGGGAATCAGGAACAGGAAGAAGGCGAGCCATTTGCCCTCGACGTTCATGGCCAGGAAGAACAGGGGCACAGCGATGACAAAGCCCACGGCCGGCACCAGCGGGTAGGCGGCGCGCTTGACGCCCTTGCCCAGCTTGTCGGCGAGCCAGCCGCCCAGCCAGATGCCGACGGTGCCGCCGATCAGGGCGATCCCGGCCATATACCAAGCGCGCTCGGCCCCCTCCATGCCCATGGACCGCTGGAAGAAGCTGGGCAGCCAGAAGGCGGCTCCGTAGCCATAGACCGACGAACAGGCCGCGCCGAACGACAGATACCAGAAGCTGGGTTTCTTCAGCAGGATCGCCCAGACCTCGCCGACTGATGCGGCTTGCTGGGCCGGGACGGCGGTGACGACCTCCGCCGTTCCGGGCGCGGGTTCCGGCCGGTCGTAGCCGCCCCGGATGGGATCGCGCACCGTCAGCTTGAAAATCGGGGCCAGAAGAACCCCGGCGACACCGAGGATGATGAAGGCCGCGCGCCAGTCGATGGCGGCGGCCAGAAGACCACCGAACAGATAGCCCAGCCCCGTGCCGATCGGGACGCCGAACGAAAAGACCGCCAGGGCCCGCGCCCTCTGCGCCTTGGGGAAATAGTCGGCGACCAGCGAATAGGAGGGTGCCACGCCGCCCGCCTCGCCGACGCCCACGCCCATGCGCGCCCCGAACAGGAAGGTGAAGCCCGTCGCCAGGCCGCACAGGGCGGTGAACCCGGACCAGACGGCCAGCGCGGTGGCGATGATGGAGGTGCGACTGATCCGGTCCGCAAGCCAGGCGATGGGCAGGGCCAGGGTGGAATAGACAATGGCGAAGGCCGGTCCGCCCAGCAGCCCCAGCTGGCTGTCGGTGAACTTCATCTCGGCCTGGATATAGGGTGCCAGGATCGCCAGCACCTGCCGGTCGATGAAGTTGAAGGTGTAGACGAGCATGAGCATGCTCAGGACGTAGTAACGATAGGCCGGACGCTCGAGCGGCAAGGGTGCTGCGCCTGCGGGCATTGTCATGGGGTTCCTCCGGACTCTCGTTCCTTGGTCTGACCGTAGCCAAGGCGGCGCGTGCTGCAAAAGAAAAAGGGCGGCGGCCCGTTTCGAACCGCCGCCCAGGGATCAGATTTGATCAGGCTTCAGCAATCTTTCCGATCGATCAGAACTTGACCTTAAGCGAGGCAGTCAAGGTCTGCGGCGGCCCGTAGTAGCCGATAACCGAGTTGTCGAAGAGCGCGCCCGGGAAGTTGTAGCCGCCGACGCGGTACTCCTCGTCGGTCAGATTCTTGCCGTACAGGCCCAGGGTGTAACGGTCGGTCGGGTCGGTCCAGATGATCGACAGGTCGACGATGGAATAGGCTTTCTGATCAAGGATCGCGTTCGGGAACTCGAACATGCTTGAGTCACCACGATAGCTGACGGACGGGGTCACCGCCAGCGCGCCGCCGGCCACGTCACCGATCCAGGTGAATCCGAGGTAGCCCGTCCACTCCGGCGCATTCTGCAGCACCACCTGGTTGGAGATGTCCTCAAACGCCCTGGTGGTCAGGTTATAACGCAGGAACTGCTCGAAGTCGGAGTTCAGATAACCGACAGCGAAATTGGCCGACAGGTTGTCGAGGATGCGGAGCCGGCCTTCGAACTCGGCACCGTAGAAGGTCGAGGAGCCGACGTTGTCGACGAAGCTGGCAATACCGCCGACCGCCGGAACCTGAGTGGTCACCTGCTGGTCCTGATACTCGTTATAGAAGACCGCAGCCGCGAACGTCAGGCGGTCAAGGGCACCCTTCAGGCCGATCTCATAGGAATCGACGGTTTCCGGATCGTAGCCGTTGACAGTGTTCGGCGTAAACACGGCGTCGCCGCGCATGTCGAAGCCGCCCGACTTGAAGCCCTGCGAGAACGATGCGTAGGTCGTCATATCGTCGGTGAGGTCGTAGGACAGGGCGATGCGCGGCGTGAACTGGGTGAAGTCCTTGGAGTTGTTATAGTTGGTCCGTACCAGAAGCGGCGCGCGCACCGTGCCGCCCAGCAGCGGGCTGCGGGTGGCACCAAGGTAGTTCGCGCGGAAGACCGTGCCGCGCTTCTCGTCCAGTGTGTACCGAAGGCCGATGCCAAGGTGAAGGCGGTCGGTCAGGTCGAGGTTGATGTCGGCAAAGCCCGCCCAACTCTCGGTTTCGACAGCGCCGTTAGTGCCGATGACGATGCCGGCATTGCCCAGGATGGTGTCGAAAGCACCTTCTGCGTGACCGTCCAGATAGAAGAAGCCGGCCACGCCCTGGATCCGGTCGTAGTCGAACAGGAACTGGAGCTCCTGGGTGAACTGGTCGTCCGCATAGAAGCCCGGGATGTCCAGCGTCGGTGCCGGGGTGTTGTCGAAGTCGATCACCGTGGTGGTCTCGCCTTCGCGCCACGCCGTGATCGATTTGAAGGTCCAGTTGTCATTGAGATCGATCTGAACCGTCGCCGAAGCACCCTGGCTCATTACCGAGTTGTCGTCGCCGATGCCGGCGTTGGTATCATAGACGCTGGGCCGAACGGCGCCGGCCGGCGTGGCGCCGGCGATGAGGCGGCGGCCGTGACGGGGGTTGGAATCGTCCTGGACCCGGTCATAGGACAGGCGGATCGAAATGTCGTCCCGGGGTTCGAACTCGGCGCTGATCCGGCCGGCCAGAACGTCCTTGTTGTAGTGTTCGGCACCGGTGTTGGCGTTGGTGCCGAAGCCGTCGCGCTGATACGAGGCAATCGCGCCGCCGACGCGGAAATTGTCGGCCAGCGGAATGCTGCCCGCAGCCATCAGATCGATCTGGTTGTAACTTCCGTAGCTGCCGCGTAGCGTCAGTTCCGGATCGCTGGACAGGCCGTTGGTAACATATTTGATCGCGCCGCCGACCGTGTTGCGGCCGTACAGCGAACCTTGCGGGCCGCGCAGCACCTCGATGCGCCGAACGTCATAGATGTCCAGGACCGCGCCTTGGGGGCGGGCGACATAGACGTCATCGACATAGAGGCCGACGCCGGGCTCGAAGCCCCACAGCGGATCCTGCTGACCGACGCCGCGGATGAAGGAAATCAGGGTCGAGTTCGAGCCGCGTGCGACCTGGACCGTGGCGTTCGGCGTCTGCTGCTGCAGGGCGGTGATGTCGGAGGCACCGGTCTGTTCCAGCCGCTCCTCGCCGAGGGCCGAGACCGAGATCGGCACGTCCTTCAGCTGTTCGTCGCGACGGCGTGCGGTGACGATGATATCGTCGACCGCAGTCTGGCCGTCCTGCGGCGCGACGTTCTGCGCCACGGCCATCGACGATACGGCGCTCCAGGCCGCTCCGGCCAGCAGCACGCTCTTCATGAGTCTGTTCATGCGAAACTCCTTCCCAATGTTGTTTCCAGGCCGTCGACGCTTTTATTCAGCGTTCGGTGATTTTCACGGAAACTGACGACCTTTGGGGCTGCTGTCAAACGGCCGGACGTACCGGGAGGCAGGTCGTGGTCCCGCTGTGGCGCCGTTGCACCGAGGCGGGGTTTCGTGGCTAGTTTGCCGGATGACCAAGCTGGACCTCGCGCGGCCGGTCGCCGCAACCCCCGCACGACGCGGTCGCCCGCCCAAGATCAAGGCGCAGGGCATCGGCGGAGACACGCGGGAGTCGATTCTCGACGCGGCCGAGGACCTGTTCTCCAAGCACGGTTTCTACGGCGTCACGATCCGTGAGGTGGCGCGCGAGGCCGGTGTGGATACGGCGCTGGTCCACTATTATTTCGGGGCCAAACGCGATCTGTTCGACGCCGTATTCCTGCGTCGGGCCGAGGTCTGGAACAATGAACGGGTCGAGGCGATCAACCGCTACGCCCTCTCCAGCGCTGGCGTCATGACGCTGGAAGGGCTTCTGCGGGCCTTTCTGGAGCCGCCGTTCCAGTGGTCGCTCAAGGGCGGGCCGGGCTGGAAACACTATTCGGCGCTCGTCGCCCAGACCAATGCAAACCCGACCTTCGGCGGCGAGACCATGGCCCGCTATTTCGATCCGGCGATCCGGCGGCTGATCGAACTGATCAAGGTCGTCCTGCCGGACGCCCGGGAGGTCGACCTCTACTGGGCCTGGCACAATCTGTCGGGGGCCCTGACCCTGACGCTGGGCGAGACCGGCCGCCTCGATCGCCTGTCGGGCGGTCTGTGCCGGTCGGGCGATCTGGAGACCGCCTGCGACTATATGGTCCGCTTCGCCTCGGCCGGGTTCAGGGCGGTGTGCCCCGCCTCTCCGGAGGGTTGAGCCTTATCGCAGCGAGAACGCCTCGGTCGCTCCCGTCGCCGGAAGATCGAAGGCCGCCTGGTCGAACGGAGGGGGCCCGAACCGCCCCCGCGCGTCATTGGAGAAGCCGTAGGCCTCGCGCGGAAGTCCGACCGGCCACAGGGTCAGGTCGCCGTTGCCGTCTGTGTCGTGAAACGCCGCGACCGCGTAGCGGCCCGGTGCCAACCCGCGGAAGGTCAAGGTCACGACCGGCCCGGTCCGGGGCACGGTGCGGGTCACGATCGCGGCCTCGCCCCTTCGAAACGAGTCCGCATCGCGATAGACGGCGACGGCGAGGGTGCCGCCCTCGGCCCGGCTGGACAGGCTGAGCGTCAGATCCTGAGCCGC
>Ga0105047_10016765_pt1 | contig 11467 bp, 12 predicted proteins | sample MAT04_FD_78384 | JGI IMG/M metagenome (GOLD analysis project Ga0105047, IMG submission 78384) | Freshwater microbial communities from Lake Fryxell liftoff mats and glacier meltwater in Antarctica - MAT-04 (megahit assembly) | ecosystem: Environmental > Aquatic > Freshwater > Ice > Liftoff... | reverse complement strand
GACCGACCGCGATAGTCTGCAGTAAGACCGCTCTCCGTTTGGGTTCTTCGCGGGCCCACTCTGGAACATCGATGCCGTCTAGGGGCGGTCACATCATCGAAGCCCATTCACGCCATCAAACAGAGCCCCTGACAGAACTTTTGTTGCGGAAATTTGGTCCTGCGTCTTTGGCCGCTTGGAGGTGCCGCATCATCGCGCCGGCGGCAGCTGCGCAGTCGCCCTTTTCGAGCGCATCGAGGATACTCAAATGTTCGAGGCACGATGCCTTCAGCCGTCCCGTATTCAAAAGCGAATTGTACTCAAGCAATCGCCGCAAACGGTTCTGCTGGCGCACAGCATGGAGAATGTAACGGTTCTGCGCGCATTTAGCCACAAACTCATGAAAGTCGGCGTCCAAACTGAAAAGCTGTGCTGCCGTCCATTCTGTTTCACGGCCCACGATGATTTCCTTGTGCGACTTGCGCAAGTTCGCGCCAGCAGTAGCATCATACTGAAAGGTTGCGCTCAGGATCCCGGACGGCTCGATCACCAGTCGGAAATCATAACTTTCATCATGCGTCTGCATTGAGTTGAGCGTTTGTTCGAACTGCCAGCCATAGCCCGGCATGCGGGACACGATGCCATCGTCTGCAAGTGCGTTCAGGATACGTTGTGTCGTCAACCGCCCCAACCCATACCGGCGGCGCACCTCGCCTTCTGAAACCTCTTGGTCGATCTGTCCGTCGAACCAGTCCTTGGCAATGGCTTCCTTGATCTGCTCATCATCCGTTTTTGGGAGTGACGCCAAGAAAACTTTGCCGCGGTCCGAGGCATCCGCGACGAAGAACCCGCGATTCGCCTCTTTCTTGACCAGCCCGACTTCCTCGAGCCGGCTCAGCGCGGCGCGCACAGGTGAGCGCGAGACTTCAAACATCCTGCACAGTTCGGTTTCCCGCAGATGCTCGCCTTTCTTCATCGTGCCATCGCTGATGGCTTGCGCAAGTTGGCGCACCAGTTGCAACTGAAGGTCGCTGGCGGAAACAGTCATGTGGACCGGTTCCTATTGATGTGTGCGCTAGCCACAATAAAACTACCTGGAGTAAGCAAGTTGAAGTTAAGGCATCCTGAACGGATTTGGGTTGTCGAAGCGCCGCAGCACATTCCCGGTCATCCGTGCTATTTCGTTGTCGTAGCGGTTCCAGGCGATGGCGCCTGCCCATGCGATTGACCCTGTAGAAAAAACCGCGCCCCCACCCGCCGTTTCAAAGAACGTGAGATCGGCACGGATGATGTCCGCCTGGGTGCCCGTCCATTCCGGCGTAGGGTCCAGCAGATCTTCCGGTGTCATCAGATAGATGTCGGTATGGCGATCTGATGAAGCCAGAATCACAGCGTGCGCTGGCGTACCTTGCGCAAGGTCGGCTCGATCGACCTCTAAGCCCGCCGCCCCACCGCCTGCAAGCCCGAAGTCGCCGATGACCGGCCGTTCCACGCCATCAAAAATGAAGGCAGTGCGCTCAGTTCGCGCGGCTGAATTCACGACGTAGGGTTCGGAAACATCGAACCCCTGCGAGGTCATGCCAACTCCGCAAAGCTGGTTCGGGGGATGGCCGTTGCGCCGCCAGAGCCCGCCATATTCGCCGGTGAAGCCGTGGTAGAACTGGCCGTGTCCCGGTTCCCATGGCCTGATGCCCGCCTCGGACCGGCGGCATTCCATGATGCCGGGCATGTCCTCGTTGAAACTGACGACCCAGTAGAACCCGTTGCCCCCCATGTACATCAGACGCCCACCGCGATCGGTAAAGCTTTGAACCGCCTCGATCATGTTGCGGGTATAGTATTCGGGGTGGGTGCCGGTGATCACGACATTGTAGCGTTCCAAAAGCCGCAACCCGTCGGAGTGGATATCTTCATCAGTGATGACGTCGATCTCTTGGCCGATATGGTCGAGCCAGCCCAGAAGATGCGTGTCGGCGTTGAACTGCCAGATGTTCGATCCCAGCCCTCCGAGGTAGGACTTTACCTTTGGCTGCATGTCGACAATCGGCCGCAGACGAGATGAGTGGAAGACGCCGCTGCCATCGTCATGCACCTCATACACCGAAAAGCCGATGCCGGGATTTTCCTGCAAGAACTGATGGTGGCGGTCAAGCTCTATGGCCCGGCCCATGCCAATCTCGGTTCCAGGCACATCCGTGCCAAGACGGTGGTTGGCATAGGCCAGATAGCTGCATGTCGGAAAGAGGAATGCGACCGTGTTTCCGCTGACCGTTGCTCTTGGCGGACGCACGACAAAAACGCAGTAGTAGGCCGCCTCTTCGTCTCCGTCGGGAACAAGCCGCACGGCGTAGACGCCGCTTTTCAATCCTTCAGGAATGGTCACCGAATAGTCCGCGCTCCATCCGGTGTCGTAGACGTCGGTCGCATGAAAATGGATTGCGCTGTAAAGATCCGGTTGGCGTTTCCAGTCAAGCTCCTGCCCTCGCCACAGCCAGCCGGTCATCGCCCGTTTCGGTGCGTTGTGCGTCTGGCCGGCCAGACGAAACGGCGACACATCGCAAATGTTGCGCGTGGTCATCTTTTGGGAAAAGTCCCAGGCTGCAATCAGGTGCTTCTGACGGCGCAGCTTGGCAAAGTCAGCCAGCAGGACAGCCAGAGCCTCGGGCGAGACCGGCTTGGCAAAGACGGCGGGGCGGTCGATCTTGCCGTCGAAAAAATCCGCAAGCACCCCGCCGCTGCGCGTTGCTGCAATCACACACTCTGTCGCGCCCATCGGGCTAGCGCCTGCATCCACCGTGATCGTGTGGGGGACTGCAGGCTCGGCAGCGGTGTCATCGTCGATCAACAGCGTCAAGCGGGCTTGCCCAAGGCTCGCGTCAAAACTCAGGCTGACCACCTGCCAATACGCAGTAGAGACGGGCTTAGTGCTGCGCAAAAAGACCATCCCGATCCTGCCGGTCAGATGGCCGTCGGCGTCGATCCCGAGGACGGCCAACCCGGGCAGTGCGATCACAGTGCGCGCCCGACCGGTGACAAGCGTGGGCTTGATAACTGCGGCAAGGGCAAAGCTGTGCAGTCGCTCGAACACTCCGTGACCCGGCACGATCACACAGGAACCGGGCCGGAACAATTTCGCCTCAGCCAGCCGCACGCCGCCCAGGTCGATGTCGATCCGCTCGTCCATGTATCCCGGTCCCTCGGGGTTCGTATCGCCCTGAATGATCCGCCGCAGGTCAGATGTATACATCCTGGCCCCGAAGGACGACACCATCACGTTTAGCGTCTCGCCCGGTGCGACGGTCAGTTTGTCCGTATATCCGACAATTGGCAGCATGGAAGTATCCTGTCAGGCCGGATGAGAAATGGGCAAATCCAGATCCTGCCCCGTCAGGTCCGTCCATCGCCGTTTGAAAATGTCGCGCTCGGCTTCGATAAGATCGTCATAGAAAACGCCGTCGATGGCTTCCAGCTTGGCGCCACGCCCAGCTGGCAATTTGGCAAGTTGCCATAGAGCATAGCGTTCTTTGGTGATCAGCACATATCTGAACGCATCATGTCCGCCGCGCATCCTATTTAAGACACGCTGCAGTCCGGGGCTGTGATACCCTATTGGCGACGCCAGAAATTCCCGCGCATGGGGCAGGTCTGCCTCAGTGATCTTGTATCGCGCCATAGTTGCCTCCGACAGGGCAAAGGAGAGGCGCCCGCAGCGGGCACCTCCGTATCATTGTTGTGCTGAGTGTTTTAGTTGGTTTTGATCCGGTCCCAGGCGCGCGAGTACAGCTTCAGATCGCGACCAAGGTCATCGAAAAGCTGCAGTTTTGCACGAACATTTGCGGGTGGGTTCACCGCTGCATTGTTCTTCAACGCATCCGGAAGCAGTTCGATAGCGGCCATGTTGACCGACCCGTTGGTCAGACGCTCGGTATTCAACGCTGAGATATCGGGGCGCATCATGAATTCAAGGAACTTCTTGGCATTGTCGGGGTTCGGGGCGCTTGCCAGCATGCAGATGTCTTCCTGATACATGGTCGCGCCCTCTTCCGGGATGACAAAGCCCAGAAGGTCGGGGTTCTGGTTCACGTTCAGAACCGCGCCAACATACCAATGCGATGCGGCCATGTCTCCCGATGTCACCAGTGGAACCACATCATAGCGGAATGCGCCGATATTGGGCTTTTGCGCAAGGACATAGGCCTCGGCTGCGGCAATCTCGTCCGGGGTGGTCGAGTTGACCGATGCCCCTGTCATGATCAGCCCGACGCCAATCGTTTCGCGCATGTCGTCCAGCATGGTGATTTTTCCAGGATTTGCAGCGGCATAGTCAAAGAACTGCTTCCAGGTTGTCAGCTCGGGGATCATTTTCTTGTTGTAGAATATGCCGACCGCACCCCATGCATAGGGCAGGCAGTATTCTGCCGTCGGGTCTTCCTTGGACCGCAACGCACCGGGGTCGATGTTTTCGAAACCCGGCATCTTGTTGACACCGGTCGGCTGCAGCAGGCCAATCTTTTGCATGATGTCATGCATGTGCACCGAGGGCCAGACAAGGTCATAGCCAGTTGCGCCTGCTTGAAGTCTGGCTAGCATTTCCTCGTTTGTCGAATAGGTGTCCAGCGTCACCTCGACATCAAATTCCTTGCCGAACATTTCGATGATTTCGGGATTGATATATTCGCCCCAATTGTAGAGCGCCAGCTTTCCCTCTGCCATGGCGGCGGTCGACAGACAAAGGGCGCAGGCAATCGCGATGGTCCCCGCTTGCAATGTAGTTGTCATTCTCTTCTTTTTCTCCTCTGTTGGCTTGGTGAATGCCACGGTTAAGATTTGCGGCTGCGTAGAAACAGCCCGACCGCGGCGACGACGAAGGTGAACGCAAGTAGCAAAACTGCCAGCGCGTTAATCTGCGGGCGCAAGCCCCGCCGCATCATTGCAAGAATGAAAAGCGGAAGGGTTTGCGACCCAACCCCGGCAATGAAATACGTGATGACGACGTCATCCAGCGAAATTATGAAAGCCAGAAGAAAGCCGCCGACGACTCCCGGCATAATCTGCGGCAAGGTCACGCGCCAGAACGTCGCGATCGGTCCTGCACCCAAATCTGCCGAGGCTTGTTCAAGGCTTGTGTCCATTCCAGCCAGTCGTGCGCTGACAACGACGAAAACGTAACTCGACAGAAAGGTGACGTGACCAATGATGATGGTCAAAAGGCCCAGTTCAAACCCGGCACCGACAAAGAAGATAAGAAGCGCGATGCCCAGAACGATATCGGGAACCACCATCGGCAGGACAAGCAGGGCGCCATAAAGCCGCTTGCCAAAGAAATTGAAGCGTTGCATCGCGATGGCAGTTGCAGTGCCGATCACGGTGCTGATGCTGCTGGCACAGAAGGCTACGACGGCACTGTTGCGCACCACTTCGAAGATGCGGTCCGGCGACTCTGTGAACGCAGCGTCGAAGGTGGATTGCGAATTTGCGCCACCAAAGATCGTCAGGTACCAGTCGAAAGTGAAGCCGGTCCAGTCCGACATGTTGATGGCGTTACCATTGAAGGAATAGACGAAGATCAGGCCCAGGGGCATGTAAAGGAAGGTCAGGAACAGCAGGCCATAGCCCGTGAACAGCTTTGGCCACAGCGACGATCCGAAAATCTTGTCGAACATCATGCACCCCCCCGCATGTCGGATTTGCGCTGCCGACTGAGTTGAAACAGGATCAAGGCCACCACAGACGCCATGATGAGAAGCGCCAGTGCGGCTCCGAACGGCCAGTCCCGCGATTGCAAGAACGACCGTTCGATCAGGTTGCCGGTCATCTGGACTTTCGATCCGCCAAGGAACGAGGGCACGATGAAGTTCCCAAGTGCTGGGATGAACACGATCAGCGATCCAGCGATAATTCCGGGCGCCGTCAGCGGCAGGATCACGCGACGGAATGTCTGCAAGGGGTTTGCACCAAGGTCTTGCGAAGCCCGAACCAGCGACCAGTCCAGCTTTTCCACATTCACATAAATTGGCAGAAACATGAATGGCGTCAGGATATAGACCATGCCGACGATTACCGAAAAATTGGTGAAAAGCAGGTCCAGAGGTTCGACTATCACTCCGGTCGATTGCAGCATCGTGTTGAAGAACCCGGTGGGCCGCAACAGCAAAAGCCAAGCGTAAATGCGCACAAGCATGTTGGCAAAGAACGGCAGCGTGACCAGGAAAAGAATAAGGTTCTTTCTGGTGCCAGTCATGCGCGCAACCCAGAACGCCGCCGGATAGCACAAGACCAACGTGCCGATGACCGTCATAAGTGCGATCTGGACCGAGTTAAGGAATATCTTCAGGTAGATCGGATCGAACTCTTCATACTCGTTTAACGGCCAACCAATGATGCGTCCGTAGTTATAGGGATACCAGTTCCACTCTACCCCGCCATAAAGGCCAGGCTCGAGAAAGCTGTAGACCATTATTATCCCCAGCGGGATCACGAAGAACAGACCCAGCACCAGCGTGAAAGGTGCCAGCAACAGCATCAGCATGCGTCGGCGGCTTTTGGCTATCGGACCTGAAGCTGCCATGTCAGACCCCGGTATCTTCGATCAGATGCGCGGCTTCGGGCGCGTAGTGCAGGGCCACTTCCGCACCATTTGCGAAGGTCTCGGCATCGTCGCCCTTGCTGTGCCGGTGGTGCACCAGCGCCGTCCGCCCCAATCCGACTTCCACATGCAGGTGCATGTCGGACCCCACGAACACGCTTTGCACGACTTTCCCGGTCATGGCCCCGTCGTTCTTTCCAGCGATGCCAAGCTTCATATGCTCGGGACGCAGGATCAGTGTGGCACGATCCCCCGCATTGAACCGATCCGACTTTGCCAGCAATTCGCGGCCATTGGCTGTGCGCATTGTGATGCATCCGGCCTCGGCTCTGACAATCCTGCCACGGAAGATGTTGCTGGTGCCGACAAAGTTGGCGACAAACTCGTTACAGGGTTCGTCGTAGATGTCCTTCGGCCTTCCAATCTGCTGGACTTTGCCATTGGCCAGAACCGCGATACGGTCCGACATTGCCAGCGCCTCTTCCTGATCATGCGTCACGAAGATGAAAGTGATGCCAACCGAATGCTGAAGGTTCTTCAGTTCCAACTGCATGGTTTCGCGCATCTTGCGGTCCAGTGCCGACAGCGGTTCGTCCAGCAAGAGAACCCGTGGGCGCAGCACAAGCGACCGGGCAAGCGCCACGCGCTGTTGCTGGCCTCCCGACAGGCTCGACGGCATGCGGGCGCCGAACTCGGCCAGGCCGACCAGGGTCATCGCCTCGTCGACGCGCTTGTTGCGCTCGCTTCTTGCGACACGAGCAACATCAAGCCCATAGCCCACATTGTCAGACACCGTCAGATGCGGGAACAATGCGTAGTTCTGAAAGACCGTATTGAATGGCCTGCGGTGCGCGGGCACCCCCTTCAGGCTTCGTCCCTCCAGGCTGATATCGCCCGCGCTGATGTCTTCGAACCCGGCGATACATTTCAGAAGCGTGGTCTTGCCACAGCCGGACGGCCCCAGCAGCGTGAGAAACTCGTTGTTGCGGACCCGAAGCGTCACATCGTCCAGCGCCTTGACCGTCCCGCCCTGTGGCGTGCGATAGGCTTTCGATACCGTTGTGATGTCCAGGAAACTGTCCAAGGCGGTCTCCTTGCGCAAGCCGATGCTTCGCATTGTCCTGTATGTATTTATACATACTTGAAATACAAATCGTCAAGCGCCAAAACGGTTTATTCCGTTGCAAGACAGGACATTTGCAAGATGACTCACGAGATTATGAAAAACGGGCGCGGGTACCAGTGATCGCCGAAACATATGACGGCGTGCTGAACGAAGTTAACGCCCGGCACGTGACTGCAGCGCATGTCCTGTCTGCAATCAACGGTGCCTTTGATCAGCCAGTGCAAAAGGGCAGCGCGGGCGGTGGCACTGGCATGATCTGCTATGAGTTCAAGGGCGGAACCGGGACCTCTTCGCGTGCTGTGCGCATCGGGGACAGGCCCTTTTCCATCGGTGTTCTTCTGCAGGCCAATCACGGGTCGCTTGACTGGCTGACGGTGCTTGGGGAATCAGTCGGGCGGCAGATGCAGTCCGACCGACTGATGGATCGCGAAACCGGGTCCATTATCGTGATCGTGGCAACCGATCTGCCTATGCGCCCAAATCAGCTGGAGCGTCTGGCACGGCGCGCGTCCATCGGGATCGGTCGGTCCGGCACGCACGGAGGGGCCAGCTCGGGTGACATCTTTCTGGCGTTCAGCACCGCAAATCCGCAAAAGACACCCGGGCGCCGCCCGGCCTTTTCCGCATTGACACACATCAACGATGATCCTCTCGACCCGGTCTACCTTGCCGCTGTCGAGGCGACGGACGAAGCCATTGTCAATGCGCTGGTCGCGGCAAGGGACACATCCCCGTTCAAGCCTCCGGGCCGCATGTGCAAGGCCGTCTTCTGTAACGAACTGATGCGATTGCTGCGCAAGGCAGGAAAATGCGCCTGACCGAAGGCATGCTCAGTCTAGTTGGGCGCGAAAGTCAAAGGATTGTAACAGCGTTACCTAAAGGCCGACGTCGGCAAAGACATCCCGCATCGTTTCTTCAAGAATATCAAAGACCTGATCGATCTCTGATTCTGTGATGATGAAGGGCGGGCCAAGCACGATCGCCTGACCAAGCGGACGGCAGATCAGACCCTTCTCTAGCGCCTTGATGGCGATCCGCTCAGAGATTTGCAGATGCCCTGGCAAAGGCTCTTTGGTCGTCTTGTCCGCGACGATTTCCACGGCTCCCATCAGGCCGACACCCCGCGCCTCACCGGCGTACCTGTGTTCGCCCAGCTTGTGCAGTCGTGCCATGAATCGTGGGCTTACCCTCCTGACGTTCTCCAACAGCCCTTCGTTCTCGATGACATCAAGTGCCTTCAGGGCTACCGCACTTCCCAGCGGGTTGCCGCCGGCGGTAAACCCATGCGGGAACTCTTCGGCGTCCTCCGACACGCGTGTCAGTTCATCACAAAATGCCTTGCCCATGATGACCGCACCCATCGGAAAGTAGCCGGCGGTAATGCATTTGGACGCGACGATCACGTCTGGGTCCATGTTGTATTTGACACTTCCCCACATCGCGCCTGTCCGGCCAAACCCGCAGATCACTTCATCGGCGATGAAGGGGATATTGTATTTGCGAAGGATTGGGCGGATCGCTTCGAAATAGCCCTCGGAAGGCGGAATGACCCCGCCCGCACCTTGCACGGGTTCGGCAAACATGCCTGCAATGGTGTCGGGCCCTTCCTTGAGGATCAACTCTTCAAGGTTGCGCGCCAGACGGTGCGAAAACTCCACTTCGGTTTCGCCGTGCAGTCCATAGCGCCAGAAGTGCGGGCAATCGGCATGCAGAAAACCGGGCAACGGAAGTCCGAACTCTTGATTGTAGACCTTGCCCGTCATCGAAGCCGTGGCAACAGTCACCCCGTGATAGGCGTTCCAGCGGGTGATGATCTTGCGGCGCAGCGGCTGGCCATTCCGGCGGTGCAACATCCACAACATCTTGACCACCGAGTCATTCGCCTCGGACCCAGAATTGGTGAAGTAGACCTTGCCCTGATCAAAGGGCGACAGCTCGACAAGCTTTTCGGACAGGGCCACGGTCGTATCGGCCACCCGGCCGAAAAACGCATGATATCCCGGAAACTTGCGGGCCTGCGTGCAAAGCGCCTCAATGATGCCCGTGTGATTGAATCCGGCAACGTTGTTCCACAGCCCGGAATTAGCATCGATGTAGCTTTTGCCATGAACATCGAACACCCGGATTCCGTCGCCATGCGTCAAGACCACCGGGCCGTTCGCGTTCAACGTGCCAAGATCTGTGAAGGCGTGAAAGACAGACTCCATGTCCCGCTGTTCCCACGAGTTCGCAACTTTTTGATCCACTTGCCATCCCTCCGATTGTGATGTATTTACACATACATGAAAAACAAAATGTCGTAAAGAGCAGACAGTCCCGGTCGGATGAACTTCCCGGTTTTCTTCGCACTCATGTGTCAACGGCGGAGCAAAATCCGGCCACAGGGCGGCGCAATAACCGGCCACTTCAGATTTGTGGATGGCGTGCGTCATCCGGCGGCGGCCAGTCAGCCGCGCTCCCCAGATAGCTGGCAGTTGACTGGCCGCCTTGGCCCTGCAAGGCCGGGGCCTGGGCGCGTCGGATCAGGCGTTGTTTTTGGCCGTGCGTGCGCGGCTCTGCGTCAGGCGATACCTTTCGCCGTTCATCTCGAGGATGTTGACGTGATGGGTCAGCCGGTCGAGGAGAGCGCCGGTCAGCCGCTTGGTGCCGAATGTCTCGGTCCATTCGTCGAACGGCAGATTGCTGGTAATGAGTGTGGCGCCACGCTCGTACCGCTGGGAGATCATCACGAACAACAGTTCGGCGCCGGTCTTGGATATCGGCACGAAGTCAAGTGGCCCGAGGGCGATGACGTTCTCGCGTCGGTCGATCCATTCGCAGCGGGCCAGTTCCAGCACCTGCATCCTGGTCAGCTTGGGGATCGCCTTGAAGTCGAAGCTGTCGAGGCTCTTGGTGGCCGGGAACTTCGCGGCCTTGATGCGGCGCTCCACCATCCGCCGCTCGCGCTGATCAGCTCCAGCTCGACCGTGCGCGTCAGGAACTGGACATGGTCCTGCCCCTCGGCGGCGCATTGGCCGGCCTGCTTCGCGTATTCCCGCAGGAAGGTCGGCAGCTTCAGCGTCTTCAAATGATGGGCAAGCAGGATCTTCGGGGCATCTGTCATTCCACCGCTCCCGACATCAGAGCCATGTAGCTGGCCGCCGAGGTCGTCTCGACATTTACCCGCGGCAATAAGGGTAGAGATCGAGGTCGGGCCTGGGGGGCCGTTTCTCGACCTGGCAGAGCACCAGGTGCTTCACAGCGTCGAAGCCGACCGCCCCCAGCTTCAGGGCCTTCTTCACGGCGGCATGCAGATCATCCAGGCGAATCCCGTCCGGCAGGATCTTCGAGACCAGGCAACGGTCGTTGTCGTAGAGCACCGACTGCGGCACCCCGCCGAAGAAGGCGAAGGCCTGGACATGCCCGTCCATCCACGCCTCCGCCGTCGCCGCAGGATAGGCCCGTACGAAACAGGCATCGCTGTGCGGCAGGTCCATGATAAAGAAGTGTGAACCGCCCCGGCTTTACTGGAGGGCAAAACTCTCGGAGAATTGCCCGTTATGGAACAGACACAAAAGAAGAAGACCTCGAAGCCGTTTTCACCTGAGTTCCGCGAGCGCGCGGTTCGGCTACTTATGGAACACCGCTATGAATATCAGAGCGAAGCTACGGCGCTGGCGGCGATCGCAGGCAAATTGGGTTGTTCGCCGGACAGCCTTCGCGTTTGGGCCCGTCAGGTCCAGCGCGATGGCGGCGAACGGCCAGGGCCCACCAGCGCTGAGAAGGCGCGGATCAAG
>Ga0105047_10016764_pt1 | contig 11468 bp, 11 predicted proteins | sample MAT04_FD_78384 | JGI IMG/M metagenome (GOLD analysis project Ga0105047, IMG submission 78384) | Freshwater microbial communities from Lake Fryxell liftoff mats and glacier meltwater in Antarctica - MAT-04 (megahit assembly) | ecosystem: Environmental > Aquatic > Freshwater > Ice > Liftoff... | reverse complement strand
TCCTTGGCGAGCAACACGTGGTCATCCGCGGTCAATCGTGCAATCGCATGCAACGCCCAGACGGCCCGCAACTGAGTCGCCACGGACTTGCTCTCCGCCCAAATCTTTTTCAAACCATCGACCGTATCCTGCCCGATGCGCCCTGCCGCGGCTCGTTCTTGCAGTTTCAGACGTGCGCGACGCACGAGCCACTCGTTCTTGCTCTCTTGCAATTTCACCAACTCCGCGTCTGACATGATCGAAATATCACCCTTCCATCCTTTTTGGTCACCATAGATCGTGCGATAGATCCGGCCATTGGTCACATCCGCTACGACATAGTTGTGACACTCGCCGGTATCAGTCCAATCGCTCGTATACAGCCCGCCATCCGGGCCTTGTTTAACGCAGATGCCGCGGAACCAGGGGTCGTTGGCAAAGAGAAAATCTTTGCGGCGCACGCCCTTCATTCCTCCCGGCGTGCGTTCGAGGCCATCGTTATTGAGCCGGCTGCCGTGAATGTTGCTGGTGAAGAGAGTATTGCGATACTCCACGGGGAAGTTGTCTCCCAGATAAATTGCGCACCCGCTGTGAGCATGGCCGCCGCCGGCGTCGTCGTGTTCTTTCTTCAAGACACCGGTCTTCTGATCGGCCCGGCTATCGGTCCAGGCGCCGCTGCCCCAGTGTTTATAATCGACGCAACTCTTCATCAATTGAAGAGCATGGGGGTTCACATCCTGTCCGTACATGCGGTGATAGTGGCCACCCTGCACGAAGTGGAACAGGTGATCGATGACGCAATTCGTGATGAACAGTTCGCCATGTTCGTCGAAGTCCATGCCGAACGGGTTGGTGGTTCCGTGGGCGAATGGTTCGAAGATTTTCTTCGTGGGGTGATACCGCCAGACGCCGCAGTCCATGTATTGTCGTTGGTCTTTCGGCGTGCCGGGGGTTCCGACGTTCGATTTGGATTGAATGCCATTGCACCCATACAGCCAGCCGTCCGGACCCCAGGTGAGACTGTTGAAGATGTTGTGCTTGGTGTCTTTGACATTCCAGCCATCGAGAAGCACGACTGCCGGCCCGGCGGGTTTGTCGTCCTTGATGGGGATGAAAAGCAAGTTCGGGCTCGCGCACAAGTACATCCCGCCGAAGCCGAGTTCGATGCCCGAGAGGTTGACGCCGTTCTCGATCACCACGGTCCGTTTATCGTGAACGCCGTCGCCATCGGTGTCTTCGAGAATGATAACGCGGTCTTTGCCCCCTTTGCCGTCCTGGCTCCATTTGGGGTACATCAAACACTCGACGACCCACATCCGCCCGCGGTCGTCGAACGTGAGTGCAATCGGTTGTACGACATCGGGCTCACCGGCGAAGAGCGTGGTCTTGAACCCCTCGGGGGCGGTCATTTTGGCCGCGGCCTCTTTCGCGGGTACGGGCTGCCCGGTTAGCCGCGAGGCGAAGCCGAGCGATGAAATCGCAACCACCATCAAAATCAAAGTCCGTCGCATCGTGGGAGTCTCGAAACACGGTTGGGGAGGAGTTCAAGTTCGGGTATGGTAATCGAAGAGAGTTCGGAGTGCGAGGGAACTCGCGGAGTGGAGAAATCGAGATGTCCACGGTTGTAGCCAAACTGATCACGGCCGAGGAATTCGCGGCGATGGAGGAACCGGCCGACGGATCGAAGCAAGAACTCGTGAAAGGGGAGATCGTTACCATGCCACCACCCAAGGGACGACACGGCTACGTACAAGGAGAGATTTATGCCCGATTATGGAATGTCGTTAAACCCAATAAACTCGGTTGGGTGGTCGTGGAATCGGGAGTTGTTCTCGAACGTGACCCCGATACCGTCCGAGGGCCGGATGTTTCCTTCTATTCGATTTCACGACATCCCTCGCCACCTGATGATTATTTCGAAATTCCTCCCGATCTCGCAGTTGAAGTTCTTTCTCCCGACGACCGAAGGCGAGAGGTCTTGGAGAAGATTCGCGAATACACCGCGAATGGCGTTCGATTGGTTTGGCTCATCAACCCCGATCTGGAAGTGCGAACCGTGACGATCTATCGCGGTAACCAACCGGGTATCATTCTCGAAGAAACCGACACCATCACCGGCGACGACGTCCTCCCCGAGTTCTCCTGCAAAGTCCTCGAGTTCTTCCAGTAATTCCCAACCGCGAGGCCCCTATGCCGATCCTCTCCGATGCGGCCGTTCGACAGTACCACACCGACGGCTACACCCTCGTCCAAGGCCTTTTCGATCGCGAAGAAATCGACCTCCTCTCGCGAACGGCTCGGGAAGACAACGATCTCGACAAACGCTCCTTTGGCCGGGCCGACGGCGAAGGCGGGGTCGTGCGGCTCTCGCTGTGGAACCACCCTGGCGACGGCATTTACGGCATGTTCGCCCGTTGTGAGCGGATGGTGCGGTCCTGCGAACAACTCCTTGAGGGCGAGGTCTATCACTATCACTCGAAGATGATTCTCAAAGACCCAAAAGTTGGCGGAGCGTGGGCCTGGCATCAGGACTACGGTTACTGGTATCAGAATGGTGTATTGTTTCCGCTTCTAACAAGTGTGTTCATAGCAGTCGATCCATGTACGAAAGCGAATGGTTGTTTGCAGGTGTTGAAGGGAAGCCACAACGCGGGGCGAATCACTCACGTATTAACTGGCGACCAGGCCGGAGCGGACCGCGAACGGGTGGACGAACTCGTCAAACGGCTTGAACTCGTCTACGTGGAAATGGAGCCGGGCGACGCTCTGTTTTTCCATCCGAACACGCTGCACCGCTCGGATCAGAACAAGAGTGACAATCCGCGGTGGAGTATGATCTGCTGTTATAATGCGGCTCGCAATAATCCTTATAAGGATAGCCACCACCCGCGTTATACGCCAATGAACGTGGTGCCGGATTCGGCGATCAAACAGGTCGGCATGAAGCGGTTCGCCGATTCGGGCGACGTGGCGTGGTTGGATGACAATCGCGATCGCAGCGCTCGCGCGTTAAGCGACGTTTCGTAGAAACGTGAGAAATAACTGATTTGACTTATTGCCCAGAAAGTGTACCATTCAATTGGATTCTGGAGCCATCATGGAAGGCATCGTGCAGCAATTCGGTGCGAATAAGTCTGCGTCGACGTTGCTCGTGCTATTCATCCCGAGTCACGAGCGGACCCTGGGATTCGGATCGATCAAGCCCACTGGGTGGACGAAGCACTTCGAGTTCTTGGCGAATGTTTCGGTGGTGCGACTGCATTTCCCCAAGGTCGCGGAGTTTGGCGCGACGACGCCCGAGAAGGCATGTTGGTTTTCGATGAACCCGTTGTGATTCAGTGCTACACCAGTGAGATTTTGATCGAACAACAAGCGGCGAATTTGCGTCAGTTTTTGATTCGTATGGGAACCGAGACCAAACAGGGTGCCGTTGGCTTCGTCATCGACCGCGATTATTTGGAGATTCAATTCCCATTGCCCGAGGTGTAACGAACATGGCTAAGAATATCGAACGTGTCGCAACGATGCTCGGTGCCAAGGTTGTCGCCCAAATACCAGAAACCGGTGGTGGGGCATTTGGCGCGGCTCGGATGGCTGAAATCGTAAGCACGTTGCAGTCTCGTCTTGAACCTGGACAAGGCAAACGACCGGGCCGGCCATCGGTTTCGACTTGGGTCGTGTCGCCGAAAATACCAATGAGTGCCGAAACGGAAGCGGAACTGATTCGACTCGCGGAAAAGGCCAGTGTTGAAGGTCGGAAGATCAGTCCGATGCAACTTGCGGCACAACTTCTGGAAGAGGCGTTGGCCCAATATCGCGAAACTGCATAACGAGGTCAAAACTCAATCCCCACGCCCTTCGCAATCTTCACCACCCGCTCCCGGGCCACGGTCGCCGCGTGGTCCGGGTTCTCGTGGCAAGTATAAAGCTCAATCGTCACCCACCCGTCGTAACCAATCTCTTTCAATGCTGACAACGTGGCACCGAAATCGATCACGCCTTCGCCGGGAATCAAATGGTGGTGAATCCGCGTCGCGGCGATGTCTTCCAGATGGACGTGGCGAATCAGTTTGCCGAGTCGTTTCACCGTGGCCGCGGGGTCATCTTTCACGCAATACGAATGCCCAATATCGAAGTTAAGGCCAAGGTATGGCGATTGGATTTTCGATGCAAATTCGAGGTATTGATCGGCCGTTTCGATGAGCAGGTCCGGTTCCGGTTCGATGAGTAGCATTACCTTTTCTTTTTCTGCATGTTCCACAACAGGCTTCAACATTTCGATGAAAAGTTTCAAACACTCGGCCCACGACCGGCCTTCGAGCGGCCCACCCGGCTCGGTCGTAATGCACGTCGCCCCGATTTCCTTCGCCAGGGTCAGTGCCCGTTTCGTGTGATCGATGCGGACCTGTCGATAATTGACATCGGGTTCAATCCACGACGGATGCCAGTATTTTTGCCGATGATCGTTGACGGCGTGCATCATGAACGAGTTGATGTTCGAGATCGCGAGGTTGTTCTTTGCAAGGTTCTCGCGGATCGCCTGCTTCTGCTCCGGTAACAAGTAGGCAGGCCAGGCGTGCGGGACGTCCGCCATGATTTCGACGCCGCGGTAGCCGATCGTTGCGAGGCGGCTCACCGTTTCGGCGAACGAGAAGTTCAAATACGCATTGGTTCTTTATGTCAGTTACACGGCGGCCACCGAGACATTAGTGAACTTTTGGTATCAAATAAATAACAAGAGTCGGGTGCCATGCCCACGGCTTTGCGTGGGCATATTGGTCTCCCAATACATGCCCACGCAAAGCCGTGGGCATGGCACCCTTAATAGTATTCACCGCGATGTGCCGAGTGCATCGACTCGCACTCGGCACGCAAAGCCGTGGGCATGGCACCCTTAATAGTATTGGTTCAACACATATTGCGACATTTCTTACTGCCTACTCAACAAATACGTTTCGAACAAGTCGAACTGCTTGCTGAAGTCGTGTTCTTTCACGCCCTGCGGGCTCTTGAAGAACACGGCGACATCTTTGATCACACCCGATTCGCCTCGTCGCTGGGCGTAGAGAGCGATGCGAACCAGGTCGATCACGAGGGGGGCAGCTAACACCGAATCGCAGCCTTGCCAGGTGAACTGGAGCGTCATTTTCGTGCCGAGGAATCCTTCGAAGTGGATGTTATCCCAGGCGGTTTTCCAGTCGTCGAGCGATTCGATGTACTCGATGGACACGTGCGATTGCGGCCGATAGCCGAGGAGGTCGAAGAGCAAGCCTTCTTTCGATTTCACTTTGCTCGATTTGTTGTCGGGGTCGCTCAACACCAGACCGTCGCGGTTGCCGAGGATGTTGTGGCCGACCCAACTGAGGACTTTCAAATTCCGCTTGGCGAAGAGCGGTGCGAGGACCGATTTCAATAGCGTCTCGCCGGTCTTGAGGTCCTGGCCTGCGTGGGGCACACCATGGATTGCCGCGAGTTCGTTGAGCGCCGGGCACGTGGATCCGATCGACGGTGTCAGGTTCACATACGCCATCTTGGCATCGAGTGCGGCATACGCATAGAGCCCGCTCGTCGGCAGCGCATCAATCGCTCCCTGGTCGAGGGCCGCGTTCAATCGCGACAAAGTTTGCTGATCGTCTCCCACAACGAAGGGCGGTTCCGTGGAGGCCACGTTCACCACGACGACTTGTTCGAGTTTGTGCGTACTGCGGAACTGATTCAAGTCGTTTTGAATCTGTTCGATGGCAGCCCGCGGAGTTGTGGCGAGGCGAACGTCGGGCCGGTCGGCCAGGGCTGCGATCACCGCGTTCGGTCGGTAAATCACACCGGGGCGGACGTTCTTCGCCCATTCATCCAGGATCGGGGCACACTCGCGAATCAAGGATTCGGTGAAGACATTCGAGCGGGCATGCAGTTCCGCAACGGAGCGGGTGAACGATGTTTGCCGGATGTCGTGGCCGCCGATCACGAACTGCGCGGGTTGATCGAGCGGCACACCGGCAAAGCGAGGTAACGCCGTCACGAGGCCAGTCTCGCTCGTGATCCCACGGGTCAGTGCCGCGAGGCCCAGCGCGGTCGTGCTGCCGACGCCGCCGAATGCACCGATCAACCAGAGTCCGACGCGCCGCTCAGCCATAGCCGCAGATTCCGAGAAGAGGGACCGGCCAACGGCGCCGGGGCGGGAAATTCCAAGGATCACTATCGATTGTCCGACCGCGAGGAAGAACGGTCAAGGACCGGACCCCGTGGCAACGGGTGGGATTTCATCAATTGGGCGTTGCGATTGGACCTCGGGCGGGCGGGTCAGGATTTTCATCGCGTGCCAACCGACCCAGCCGAGGATCGGAACGCTGAACTGAAAAATGATGGTGGGAGACATTCCTAGTTTCTTTTCTTCGATCCAGACCTGGGCCCGGCCGGCGTCGGTGCTAACGAACAAGATGACCCCAACGATGGCGTACAACACGAACAATGTCGACCGATACCGCGGCACGTGAACCCACCAGAGTATGGCCGGGACAACCGCGATGGCCCACTCGTAAATCATGGTGTGCGGCGACGCCCAGAGCATCAGCAACACCGAGGCCCCGAACACGACCGGGATATTCTCGCGATTGCGGGACCAAATTTTCCAGAACCAAACCACTCCGAGAGCCACGCAGAGCAGCCAAAGGACTGTCGGGGCGACCGGCACTCCGGGGAGCAGCAATCGCCAAAACGCTCGGGGGTTGTGCATTTTCCACCATTCGAAATTATCGAACTTTGCGTTCTCCGTGAGGGTGCGAAAGAAGGCATCCCAGGCGTCAGGAATGATGAGATAGCTCCCCCCGCTGAGAAGGAGCCCCGACACGACGACGCCGAAGGCGGCGGGCCAGAGTCGACGAATATCGAGCAAACCCCAGAGCACGAGCCCGATCAAGAGCGGAGGTTTGAACCACAGAAGACCGGCGACGAGCCCCGCAAGGAACGGTCGGCGAGCCAGTAACAGCCGAAACGTGCCGCAGAACACGGCGAAACTTACCACGCTGTTCTGGCCGTAACTGAACGACGCGAACACGGGCAGGAAGGTTAACACCCATCCAAATGCCACCCAGAAGCGGGCCGGTTGCAACGAGCGTAGGCCGAGCATGAGCAAGACGAGCGACACACCAGACCAGATCCACACGCTGGTAGTGTAAGAAAGGCCCGTGGTCGGCATGTAGAGCAAGGCGTAGAAGGGCGGATTGCGATAGGCTTCCAGGGAATCCCACGGACGGGGATGGAAGATCTCTTGTTGGTACTGGTGAATCGTTCTGTGATCGTAAATCTCGCCCGAGCGGCCATCGCGGATCATTCGAGCAGGGCTGTAAAACGCGAGATGATCGACCGACACGATTAACCCGAGCATATCCCGTTCGCCGTTCGGCGCGCCGAGAACCAGATAGGGAAAATCCGGTTTTGTCTGCGAACCCCCGAGCAGGATGCCCCCGAGCCAGGTGGACCACAGGAGAAAACCGGCCACGATCGCAATGAAGTGCAGGTGTTTCAGTCGTTGGGCAGTCCGATCAAAAGTCAGGGGCACGGTTGCAGCGCCTCCCGTACGGACCGCTCGGGAATATCGCCCATCAGTTCGACGTGACCGAGGCGGGTCGGGAGCACGAAGCGGAGTTTGCCTCCCTGGGCTTTCTTGTCGCGGCGCATGACCTCGAGCAATTGCTCCACGGGCCACTCCGGCTTCGGTGCGGTCGGCAGACCGAATTTCTCCAGGAGGAGTACTTGTCGTTGCGTCACGTGGGGCGGAAGCAGTTTCCGCAGTTCCGCGAGGCGGGACGCACAGGCCATTCCCGCGGCGACGGCTTCGCCGTGCAGCCAGGTTCCGTAACCACCGATCGTTTCGAACGCATGGCCGAAGGTATGGCCGTAGTTCAACATCGCTCGTAGCCCGGTTTCTTCGCGTTCGTCTTGTTCGACAACGGAGGCCTTGAGATAGCACGAGCGGGCGACAATGTGTTCGATGTAATCGGGCCAGCGCGTCAGGATGTTGCTGGCCTGCTCTTCGAGAAACGCGAAGAAATCGGGATCGAAGATCACGCCGTATTTCACGACTTCGGCCAGGCCGCTGCGGTACTCGCGGTCGGGCAGGGTTTGCAAAAACTCGGTTTCCACCCAGACCGCGGCCGGTTGATGGAACGCCCCGATCAGATTCTTTCCCTTCGGATGGTTGATCCCGACTTTGCCACCGACCGAGGAATCGACCATCGCCAGGAGCGTGGTCGGCACCATCAGAAGTGGCATCCCACGATTGTAGGTCGCGGCGACGAATCCCGCGAGGTCGCCGATCACGCCCCCGCCGACGGCCACGACGAGCGTACTTCGATCGGCGGGCAAGTCCGCGAGTTGATCGTACAGGGCATCCGTTTGAATCATCGACTTCGAGGCTTCCCCCGCCGGGGCGACGGCAATCCCTGTGCGAATTCCCGCTTGTTGAAGGGCCTGAGCAACCACCGTGGCATGGTGCTGCACGTTGGTATCGGTGATGACCAGGGCCGTGGAGGCTTTCGGAACTGTTGAGCGCACGAACGGCCCGAACCCGGACATCTCCGCGGTGCTCAGGCAGATGTCGTAGGAGCGCGGCCCCAGATTGACGCGAACCGTGTGCATGCAAGCATTTCACAATTCTAGCGGCAATCGGGTAGGGTTGAATCGCGATGGATTGCGAACCCGATTCTAAATCGCGATGATAGGCCCCGTGTCGCCAAGGCTTTCGGGGTCATTTTTCATGTCAGACCGCGAACCAGCATGGCGGGAATTTCTGCGAGCACCGCTCGTTCCCGTGGCGATGGCCACAACGGTGGGCTTACTCGCGGACCGTTACTTGGGTGTGCCATTCACAGCCGGACTGCTCCTTGGCGTCGGTGGCATCGTTGGGTGGTTCATTGCTCGTCTGCGCGGCCGAGCGGCCGTTGTGTTGCTTTGGGTCGCGTTTGCTGGTCTGCAGCCGCGTATCATCACGATCACCTCAACGCTTATCCGGCCGACGACATCGGCGAATTCGCGACTCCCGAGAGCAAGCTCGTTCGCGTTCGAGTCCGCTTAAACGACGACCCGATCACTCGAACGGTGCCACGGTCCGAGCAATCCTCGTGGTCGGGCCGTTCGGACACGGATTCGGTCGAGGTGCAAGTTCTGGCGATCGAGTCGACCGATGGCCGCTGGATTTCGGCCTCGGGGCTTGCCACGCTCACGGTCGAGCGCGAGCCCGAAGCGACGGGCCACCCACCGCTTGCCGGGTTGCGCGCTGGGGACACCGTCGAATTCGTCGGCATGCTTTCCAGGCCGCGATCGCCACGGAATCCCGGGGAACGCGATTACGCGGCGACTTTGCGCGACCGCAGGATCCGGGCGGTATTCCACGTTGCCGATTCGTCCTCCGGCATCGTCCGACTCGAAACGGGAGAGACTTCGGGCGTCGGTGTTTTGGCCGCGGTGCGCCGCCATGCCGTCATGGGTCTGAACGACAGCCTCGCGCCGGAAGAAGCCCCGACGGCGCGAGCCCTGCTCCTGGGCGACGCCTCGGCGATGGACCGCGACGAATGGGATGTGTTCATTCGCACGGGCGTCGTGCATGCCCTGGCGATCTCCGGGCAACACCTGGCGGTGCTTGCAGGGTTCTTGTGGTTTGCGCTGCGATTATTCGGAGTTCGGCGGAGCCGCGGCGCGGCCGTCGTCCTCATCGTGATCGTCGCCTACACGCTGTTGACGGGGATGCGGCCCTCGGGGGTTCGCGCGGCTGTGATGGTCGCCACGGTTTGCGGCGGAATCATTCTTCGTCGCCCCTCGGCCTCCGCGAATTCGTTCGCCCTCGGCTGGCTCGTCGTCATTGCGTTCAATCCCACCGATCCGTTTACCCTCGGCTGTAAACTCTCGTTTTTATCAGTGTTTGCTCTCGTTTGGGGTGTTGCTCGCTGGACTGGGAGTGACCCGCCGGACGCGATGGAAAAACTCGAAATCGCGAACCGGTCGACCGTCGTTCACGCGATTCGGTGGATTCTCCGGTTGCTGGTCCAAGCTTACCTCGTGTCGCTCGTGATTGGGGTCGTGAATGCCCCACTGCTTCTCGCCGAGCAGAATGTGATTTCGCCCGTCGGTTGGTTGATCGGCCCGCCGGTGGTCGTGCTCACGTCGATTGCTCTCGTCGCGGGCTTTCTTGTCATCTTGCTTTCGCCGCTCGGCCCGGTGGTCGTGCCGTTTGCGTTGGTGACCGAATGGTCGCTCGCGCTGTGTCGCGGGCTCGTTCGTGTTGCGGACGGTCTGCCGGGTGGGGCGCTCTTTTTGCCGGGCCCGCCGTTATGGTGGCTCATCGGGTTTTATCTCGGCGTGGCCGGGGTCGTGTTGCTCGACCGAGTCTGGCAACTGCGCGCTGCCTTCGTGTTGGCCTGCTGGGTCCTCGTCGGAATTCTCGCCAGTGGTCGCAGTACCCCTCCGGACGAAACGCGGGTCACGTTCCTGGCCGTGGGTTACGGCGGTTGCACCGTCCTCGAAACGCCCGACGGGCGCGTGATTCTCTATGACGCGGGAACCACGACCGGCCCGACGGCGGTTCGACGGGTCATCGCCCCGTACCTCTGGCATCGCGGGATTCGCCGCATCGATGAGGTGTTTCTCTCCCACGCGGATACGGACCATTACAACGGAGTGGAAGAACTGCTGCGCCGCTTTGAAGTCGGCCAGGTCACCCTCACACCAACCTTCGCGGAGAAGCCGATTCAGGAAGTGGCGGATGTGTTACTTGCGTTGGATCGGCATGGCGTACCGAGGCGAACGGCTTCCGCGGGAGACAAGTTCACGGCCGGGGAGGTTACATTTGAAGTGCTTCATCCACCGCCGAACGGCCCGCCTGGGTCCGAGAATGAACGGAGCCTGGTGATGCTGTTCACGGATGGCCGTTACACACTGCTTTTGACGGGCGATCTGGAAAAGGCGGGGATGTCCACGGTGTTGGATTTGGAACCAAAACCCGTCGATGTGCTCATGGCCCCGCATCATGGCAGCAAGGCGGCGATGCCGCGGAAACTGATCGCGTGGTCCCGGCCGCGGTTCGTCGTGGTGAACCGCGGCACCGGCCGGAGCAGCCCCATCGGGTCCGCGGATGTCGGTTCGGAGGCTCGAATATGGGATACCGCGACCTACGGAGCCATAACGCTTCGATTCCATCGGACGGGTTTAACGGCAGAAGCATTTCAAAGTGGAGAACGGCAGGTGATTGCTTCGGGGCGGCCATGAAATGGTTTTTGGCGACCCGGGTGCGTGAATGACTGGAGGATGTTTTCTCCCGTCGCTCACGCTCCCGGCGCTAAACAAAGCGGTTCGGCGGCGGAAAACTCGTCGGGGCTCAATTTCTCGGTTGCTCCGCGGCCGTCGGCGGATTAGCCTAGCGACATTGTCGCGCGGCTAAACGTCGCCGCCGCGGTCTGATTGGGCAGAATCGCATTCTGTCGAATTACTAGTTCGGC
>Ga0105047_10016762_pt1 | contig 11469 bp, 7 predicted proteins | sample MAT04_FD_78384 | JGI IMG/M metagenome (GOLD analysis project Ga0105047, IMG submission 78384) | Freshwater microbial communities from Lake Fryxell liftoff mats and glacier meltwater in Antarctica - MAT-04 (megahit assembly) | ecosystem: Environmental > Aquatic > Freshwater > Ice > Liftoff... | reverse complement strand
TTCTCGCCCGGCTTGATGGTGAGGTTGAACCCCTCCATCACGGTGCCTTCCTTGCCGCGCCAGTAGTTGAAGCTGACGTCCCTGAACTCGATGCGGCCTTCGCGGACGACGAGTTTGGGGGCATCCGGCTTGTCGATCATGGCGATCGGCTGGGCGATGGTTTCCATCGAGTCCCGCGTCGTGCCGATCTGGCGGAAAATGTTGGAGCCCACATCGAGGATCCAGCCGCTCATGTTCATGATCTGCAGGGCGAACGGGATGGCGGTGGCGACGGCGGCGGCGTTGAGGGTGCCGTTGTTCCAGCTGGCAAGCGCGATCCAGGCGATCGAGATCACGAGGCCGGCGTTGAGCAGGAACAGCGTCGACCACATGTAGGTGAAGATCCGCATCAGCTTGCGGAACTCCACCGCATGCTCGGTCACCGACTCCGCCACATAGGCGTCCTCGTGGCCGTCGGTCGAAAACGTCTTCAGCGTGTGGATGTTGGTGTAGCTGTCGACGATGCGGCCGGTCATCACCGACTTGGCCTCCGAGAGATCCTCGGAATGCTTGGCGATGAGCGGCATGACCACGGTGAACAGCACGCCGTAAAAGATCAGCCACACCGCGATCGGCACCAGCAGCACCCAATCGAGCCCCAGCAGCACGATGATCGCGACGACCACGAAGATGCCGGCATACCAGACGGCATCGATGGTCATGTTGACCGAGGTCTCGATCGATTCACCCGCCTGCATGATCTTGTTGGCGATGCGGCCGGCGAAGTCGTTCTGGAAATAGGTCCAGCTCTGCCGGATGACGTGCCAGTGGCTCTGCCAGCGGACGATGTCGACGAGGTTGGGCGTGATCGAGTGGTTGCGGACCAGCGTATCGAGCAGGAAGGTCAGCGGCCGGATCACCGCGATGGTGACGATCATCCAGGCGAAGGTCTGCCAGTGCAGCTCGAACATCTGGCCGGGCGGCGTCGTGGCAAGCATGCCGACGACTAGGCCGACGAAGATCGGCATCATCGCATCGGCAATCGAGCCGATGGCGACCAGCACGATGCGCAGCATGAAGGCGAGGCGGAACTGCTTGATGAAATAGAAGGTGAAGGCAGTCACCCCATGCGGGGGCTGCGTGTCCTTGGCCAGCGCTACAGGTGCGTAGCGGCTGTCGAACCAGGCAATGACTCGGTTGAGCATCTTGAACTCATGTTCCGAGCCGATCTCCGACTTTGAGTCAGGTCAGGGCTCTAAGGGATTGTTTTCGTTTCTCTTTGGAGAGCGCGAGGCCGGCGGGTGCGATGAGGCGCGGGAAGTTACGAGTTTCCATTTGTCCCTCCTTGGGATGGTTGGTGGCGTCGTTGGTCGTAGAGGATGCGGCTACTCCGCCGCCTCCTCCTGGATATCGGGTTCGAGGAAGCCGCCGGACTGGCGGCTCCACAGGCTGGCATAGGTGCCGCCACGTGCGATGAGCTCGGCGTGCGTGCCCTGCTCGATGATGGTGCCCTTGTCGAGCACCACCAGGCGGTCCATGGCGGCGATGGTGGAGAGGCGGTGGGCGATGGCGATCACCGTCTTGCCCTCCATCAGGCGCGTCAGTTGCCCCTGGATCGCCGCCTCGACTTCGCTGTCGAGTGCCGAGGTGGCCTCGTCGAGCACGAGGATCGGGGCGTTCTTCAAGAGCACGCGGGCGATGGCGATGCGCTGGCGCTGGCCGCCCGAAAGTTTGACGCCGCGTTCGCCGACATGGGCGTCGTAGCCCTTGCGCCCCTTGGCATCGACCAGCCCGTCGACAAACCCGTCCGCCTCGGCCAGCCGGGCCGCGGCCATCATCTCCTCGTCGGTCGCATTGGGGCGGCCGTACTTGATGTTGTCGCGCACCGAGCGGTGCAGCAGCGAGGTGTCCTGCGTGACGACGCCGATCTGCTCGCGCAGCGTGTCCTGCTGCACGGTGGCGATATCGGTACCGTCGATCGAGATCACCCCGCCCTCGCGGTCGTAAAAGCGCAGCAGCAGGTTGACGATGGTCGACTTGCCGGCGCCCGAACGACCGACGAGGCCGATCTTTTCGCCCTGCCGGATCGACAGGTTCAGCCCCTCGATGACGCCCGAGGCCTTGCCGTAATGGAAGCTGACATCGTCAAAGCGGATATCGCCCTTCACCGGGCCGATCGGCTTGGCGTTCGGCACGTCGGCGACGACGCGCGGCAGCGAGATCGAGTTGATGCCGTCGCGCACGACGCCGATGTTCTCGAACAGCGCCGACATTTCCCACATGACCCACTGGCTCATGCCCTGGAAGCGCAGCACCAGCGCCGCCGCCACGGCGATGGCGCCGGCCGTCATGTTGCCATTCAGCCATTGGCCGATGCCGATGGCGGTGACCGCAGCGAGCAGGATGGCGTTCATCGAGGTGATGACGAACTGCAGCAGGGCAATCATCCGCATCTGCGCGTTCACCTGCTGGGTGAACTGGTCCATCGCCTCGAGCGCATAGTCCTCCTCACGCGAGGAGTGCGAGAACAGCTTTACCGTGGCGATATTGGTGTAGCTGTCGACGATGCGGCCCGTCATCAGCGAGCGCGCGTCGGCCTGCATCTCGGACACTTTGCCGAGCCGCGGAATGTAATAGCTCAAGAGCAGCACATAGCAGCCGAGCCACACGACGAACGGCACGGCAAGCCAGATGTCGCTCATCGCCGCCAGCACAATGGCGCCGGCGAAGTAGACGACCACGAACACCGTGACGTCGAGGATCTTCATCACCACTTCGCGCACGGCGAGCGCGGTCTGCATCAGCTTGGCGCCGATGCGGCCGGCGAACTCGTCCTGGAAGTAGCTCATCGACTGCCGGATCAGGTAGCGATGCGCCATCCAGCGGATGCGCTGCGGGAAGTTGCCGATCAGCGTCTGGTGGATGATGTGGGTATCGAGGAACTGCATCAGCGGCAGGGCGAGCAACAGGAAGGCGCCCATCAGCCAGAGCTTCCAGCCCTCGTTGGCGAGGAACGTCGCCTTGTCGGCGGTACCGAGCCAGTCGACGATCGAGCCCATGAAGCCGAACAGCGCGATTTCGCCCACGGCGATACCGGCGCCAAGGATGGTCATGGCGGCCAGCCACTTCTTGGCGCCTTTCGAATAGTGCAGGCAGAACGCCAGCAGGGTCTTTGGCGGCTGTTCGGGCTCGCCGCGTGGATACGGGTCGAGCCGGGTTTCGAACCACTTGAATATCGGGCCGATCATCGACGCTGCTCCTCTGGCGCTGACTGGGAAACAGCGCTTTACGACCTCAAGTTATCTTGAGGTCAAGCGTGTCGGCCCCATGCAGGGCTTACCCTTTTTGTCGTTTTGGATTACGCACACGACACGCTTATGGCGCGGCGGAGGTGCGTGCGGCCGCCGGAAGTTGCCCGGTCGACAGCCGCACAGAATACATCAACGGCTGGATTCTACTGTAGCCGGCATGCCACAGTCGGTTAATGAGTTGAAGTTGCGGAGATTTTGATGCGCGGCGAGAACGACGAGACGATTTTTCTCAAGGATTATGCCCCCACCCCGTACCTGATCGAGAAGGTCGAACTGGACGTGGCGATTGCGCCCGCGACCAGCCGGGTGCGAACGCTGCTGACGATCACCCCGCGCCCCGGCACCGCCCCCGGTACGCCGCTGGTGCTCGATGGCGAAGAGTTGAAGCTGCTGTCGATCGCCATCGACGGGTTGCCGCTGGCGCTGACCGCCTACGAGGAGACGCCGACGACGCTGACGGTGCACGAGCCGCCGCTCAAGCGCTTCGTGCTCGAGACCGAGGTGCAGGTCGAGCCCGAAAAGAACCTCAAGCTGATGGGCTTTTACCGCTCCTCGGGCACCTGGTGCACGCAGTGCGAGCCCGAGGGCTTCCGCCGCATCACCTGGTACTATGACCGGCCCGACGTGCTGGCGCCGTTCCGGGTGAAGATGACGGCCGACAGGAAGCTCGCGCCGGTGCTGCTGTCGAACGGCAACCTGATCGACAGTGGCGACCTCTCCGATGGCCGGCACTTCGCGCTGTGGGAAGATCCGTTCCCCAAGCCGAGCTATCTGTTCGCCATGGTGGCGGGGGACCTCGGTTCGATCGCCGACAGCTTCACCACCGCCTCGGGGCGAAAAGTGTCGCTCGGCATCTATTTCGAGCACGGCAAGGAAGCCGAGTGCGCCTATGCGATGGATTCGCTGAAGCGCTCGATGGCCTGGGACGAGCGCCGGTTCGGCCGCGAGTATGACCTCGACATCTTCAACATCGTGGCCGTGTCCGATTTCAATTTCGGCGCGATGGAGAACAAGGGCCTCAACATCTTCAACGACAAGCTGGTGTTCGCCAAGCCCGAGAGCGCCACCGATGCCGACTACGCCTCGATCGAGAGCGTCATCGCGCACGAGTATTTCCACAACTGGACCGGCGACCGCATCACCTGTCGCGACTGGTTCCAGCTCTGCCTCAAGGAAGGGCTCACGGTCTATCGCGACCAGGAGTTCTCGATGGACGAGCGCTCGCGTCCGGTGAACCGCATCGAGGATGTGCGGCTGCTGCGGCAGGCGCAGTTCCCCGAGGATGGCGGCCCGCTGGCGCATCCGCCGCGGCCGGATCACTACAAGGAAATCAACAACTTCTACACGACGACGATCTACGAAAAGGGCGCCGAGATCGTCCGCATGCTGGCAACGCTGCTGGGCGAAGCCGGCTTCCGCAAGGGCATGGACCTCTACTTCGAGCGCCATGACGGCGATGCGACCACCATCGAGGCCTTCATCAAGGTGTTCGAGGATTCGTCGGGCGAGGACCTGCAGCATTTCCAGCAATGGTACCTGCAGGCCGGCACGCCCGAGGTCACCATCTCGGACAGTTACGACGCGGCGAGCCAGACTTACACGCTGACGCTCAGCCAGGAAACGAAGCCGACGCAGGGCCAGCCGGACAAGCAGCCGATGGTGCTGCCGGTCAAGTTCGGGCTGATCGGGCCGAACGGCTCGCCGATCGGCTGGAGCGGCGTAACCGGTGCGGATATGCGCGGCGACGATCTGCTGGTGGTCGACACGGCTTCGGCGACGATCACTTTCACCGGCGTGCCGAACCGCCCCGTGCCATCGCTGTTCCGCGGCTTTTCGGCGCCGGTGAAGATCAACTCGTCCATCTCCGAGATCGATCAGCTGTTCCTTGGCCGGCACGATTCCGACCCCTTCAACCGCTGGCAGGCGCTGCAGGATGTGGCCGGGCGGCTGATGATCGATGCAGTGCGTGGCGATGCGTGGACGGCGGCGCAATCCGGCGCCCTCGCCGAGGCGCTAGAGGAGACGCTGAACTCGAAGGAACTCGACCCGGCCTTCAAGGCGCACGCGCTGAGCCTGCCCAACGAGGCGACCGTGGCCCGCGCCATCGGCGAGAATGTCGACCCCGACCGCATCCACGAGGTGCGAGGGACGCTGATCCGGGAGATCGTCGGACGCATCGCGCCGTCGCTCGAGCGGGTCTACCTCACCAATGACAGCCGCCTCGCCTACTCGCCGGACTTCCAGCAGGCGGGCCGGCGGTCGATGAAGAACACCGCACTGTCGCTGCTGGTCAATGCCGGCGCCGAGGGCGGCGCCAAGCTGGCCCGCGAGCAGTACAGCCGCGCGCTCAACATGACCGACCGGCTCGCGGCGCTTGGCGCCATCGTGCATGCATGGACGCCGGACGCCGAGGCGCTGCTCGCCGATTTCCGGGCGCGCTTCACGGCCGATCCGCTGGTTCTGGACAAGTACCTGTCGCTCAACGCGCAGGCGCCAGACGCAGGCGCCATCGACCGGCTCAAGCGCATCCTCGCGGACCCGGATTTCCCGCGCAACAACCCCAACCGGTTGCGGGCGCTGGCGGCAGTGTTCGGCATGAACAACCCGACGCAGTTCGCGCGGGCCGACGGCGAGGGGTTCCGCTTCCTCACCGGGTTCGTCGCCGATGTCGACGGCCGTAACCCGCAGGTTGCGGCTCGGGTGCTCACCGCCTTCCGCATCTGGCAGAGTTTCGAGCCGAAGCGCCGGGCTGCGGCGCAGGCTGCGCTGCAGGCCCTGAAGGATGCCGGAAGCCTCAGCCGCAACAGCGCCGAAATCCTCGACCGGACGCTTGCGGGCTGAGTCCGGCCGGTTAACGGCAGGTTACGGTTGGAGAAATTTTTATTTCCGCCTAAGTGATTCTGCCGACTCGACTTTTCGGCCCGCGCGCACGAGGTGCGCGGGAGCCCCTATTGCTTCAAATCACGAAGCAGATTCAAAGTCCTCGGCAAGGGCAGTGGGTCCGGGTCGCCCCCAAATAATGTAACGGAGAACTTGATGCGGTCGACGGAGCAATCCGGCGCCGGCGGCGGACGATTCCGCACGCCTGCGGCGGGACAAACGATGCAGGCCCCGCGCGGGTTGATGCATCGGCTCAGCGCCGCCCTCGCCGCCTTCCGCGCACCCGAGATCATCGTCGCGCCAATCGCCCATACCGACGCGCTGATCGGCACCCTGCCCTTCGGCGTTGCTTGCTGGAGCGCCGAGGCCCGCCTCGTTGCCAGCAACGAGCGCTTTGCCGAGCGCCTGCGCGTCACATCAGACATGCTGCCGCGCGGCGCGGCCTATCACGAGGTCATTGCCCAGCTCAGCGTCGGCGGCGCCATGCAGCCGGTGCGCGAGGACTGGCAGAACCGCCTGCTCGAACTGCACCGGGAGGACGGTTCGACCCTGCTGATCGAGGAGCGCCCGCTCGCCGCCGGTGGCTTCGTCACCCTGGTGATGGATGTCACCGAAAGCCGCCGCACCAACCAGTTGCTGACCTCGATCCGCGAAGAGCAACGGCTGCTCGCCCGCCGCTACCACGAGGAAAAAATCCGGGCCGAGGCCGCGAGCCGCGCCAAGACCAGTTTCCTCGCCCACCTGAGCCACGATATCCGCACGCCACTCAACCACATCATCGGCTTTGCCGACATGCTCCGCCAGCAGCCGTTCGGGCCGCTGGGCGATGGGCGCTACCTCAACTATGTCGAGGCGGTGAAAGGCTCGGGCGAACGGCTGCTCGGGTTTTTCGCCAACATCCTCGAACTCGCCGAACTCGAAGGCGGGCGCCGCGAGCTGAAGCGCGACCGCTTCACCGCCGACGAGTTGCTGATCGCGGTGCTGCGCCGGTTCTCGACGCAGGGGCAGCGGGCCGGCATCACCATGGGCCTCGGCAGCGCTTGCGAGGCCATCCTCACCGCCGACCGGTTCGCGCTCGAACGCATGGTCGCCAACCTGATCGAAAACGCCATCCGCTTCACCCCGCGCGGTGGCAAGGTGACGCTCGCCGCCTACGCCGCCCATGACGGCGTGGTGCTCGAAATCACCGACACCGGCATCGGCATGAGCCCGGAGCGGCTCGAGTCCCTGTCGCAGCCCTTCGTCTTCGGCGACGCTGCCCTGACGCGGGATCGTGAGGGCGCCGGGTTGGGCATCGCCATCAGCCGAGCCATCGCTGAGCTGAGCGGCGGCCGCCTCGCCATCGACAGCCGACAGGGTTTGGGGACGACGGTGGCCGTGTCGCTGCCGCTGCTCGCCGAGGACGAGGCGCGGGCGGCTTAGAAGACGCGGATCCGGCCGGGGTAACGCGCGAGCTGCGTGTCGACGGTCCAGAGTTCCAGCCCTTCGACCATCGCCTGCGCCAGCAGAATTCTGTCAAACGGGTCTCGATGAAGCATCGGAATGGTCGCTACCGCCACGCCATGCACGCCGAGGACCGGTAGTTCAGAGTACCCGGCCCCCAACAACCCGGCGCGCAAGTCTGCTGTGTCGAAATCAAAGTCCCTTCGCCCCTGGGATTGCTTTATCGCGATCTCCCAGATGCTCACCACACTGAAGGTCAACTCCGCTTCCGGCTCCAATATCGTGTCGCGGACTGCCAGAGGGATTTTGGGCTTCGACTCGCAGCCCATAAGAGAAGGTGGGTGTCGAGGAGCGGCATCACTTCTTGCCGTAGAACATCTCTTCGATTTCATCCTGCATCATCGTGTCGAAGTCGTCTGGCACCTTAAACTCCCCTTCCATGAAACCTATGCGTCGGGAAGTGTCGACCACCGGCTTCTCCAGCGGCACGATCCTGGCGACCGGCTTTCCCGCCCGGGCGATGATCAGGGTCTCGCCATTCCCCGCACGCTCGATGAGCCGCGAAAAGTGCGTCTTGGCTTCGTGAATGTTGATGGTCGCGGCCATGGCTGCCTCCGCTGGACTTAGTCCACATAACTTAGTCCACTTAGTCCAGCGCTTCAAGTCAACGTGCGCGCCTTGGCGTACCACGCCTGCGCCGCCGCGCTCACCTCGGCCTCCATCTCCTTGATATCGCTCGCCAATCGCTCGAAGTTCGGGGTGTTGGTGCGTTGGGCGAGGAGTTCGCGGAAGGCTTCGGTCCAGCCTTCGTCCTTGAAGGGGTCGGCGAGGGCGGCGCTCATCACCTGCAGGATGGTGGAGTAGAGGGTGAGGATTTCGGCCAGCCGCTCGCCTTGCGGGACAATCCCGGTTTCGCCGAGGCGGCGGAGCACTTCGTCGGTCGGGGCCTGCGGGGCCGCCACTGTGTCGCGAGCGACGAGCTGGGCAGACTGAGCGATGAACTCGAGATCGACGAGGCCGCCGGGCGCGAGCTTGAGGTCGAAGGCGTGGCGCGGCGGACGCTCCTTGCCCATCAGGGCGCGCATCGTCAGCACGTCGTCGATGGTCTTGGCCGCATCGCGCGGGCGGGACAGGATTTCGGCGATGGCGGCGTCGATGGTGTCGCCGAGCCCGTGATCGGCCTGCACGACGCGGGCGCGGCTGAGGGCCAGATGCTCCCAGGTCCAGGCGCTCTCGTGGTGGTACTGGATAAAGGCGCTGAGCCGCGTCGCCAGCGGGCCGGCATTGCCCGACGGCCGCAGCCGCATGTCGACCTCGTAGAGCACGCCCTCGGAGGTCGGGGCGCTGACCGCGGCGATCAGGCGTTGAGTCAGCCGGGCGTAGTACTGGCTTGCCGCCAAAGGCTTTTCGCCGTTCGACTCCTCGTCGGTTCCGAGGTCGTAGAGCATGATGAAATCGAGGTCGGAGCGGGCGGTCATCTCGCGGCTCGCCATCTTGCCGAAGGCCAGCAGCGCCACCTTGGCGCCCGGAATGACACCGTGGCGCTTCTCGAACTCGCGACGTACCGCCTCGAACAGCTTTAGCAGCAGGGCCTCGGCCAGCGTGGTGAACTGCTCCCCGGCCCGGCGCGCATCGAGCGAACCGGCGAGCAGGCCCGCGGCGATGAGGAACAACTGCTCCTGCCCGAGGATACGGGCGCGATCAATGACGTCCTGGTAGTCGCGGGCATCGGCGAAGAAGTTCTCGATCTTGCCGAGCAGCGCCTCCTTGCGCCGCACGACATCGGCGAAGGCCGGGTCGATCAGCGCATCCATCACGTGGGCGCGGTGGATCACCGCGTCGGCCATGCGAGGAGCCGAGGCCATCAGCGCGACCAGCAGGCTGCGGAGGTTCTCGTGGTTGCGCAGCAGCGAGAACAACTGCACCCCGGAGGGGAGGCGCGACAGGAAATCGTCGAACCGGCGCAGCGCATCGTCGGGGTTACCGGCTTCGGAGATGGTCTTGAGCAGGGCCGGCAGCAACTCGGTAAGGTGAGCGCGGGCGGCGGAGGCGCGGGTCGCCGCGTAGCCGCCATAGTGCCACTTCTTCACCGTGTCGATGGCCCTCGACGGCTCCTTGAAGCCCATGCCGCTGAGCGTTTCGAGCGTCTCCGGGTCATCGTCGGTGCCGGTGAAGACGAGGCTGCCGGTGCCGCTGCCGAGGGTCTCGCCCTCGGTGAACAGGTCGGCGTAGTAGCCGACAACCAGATTCAACGCTGCCCGGTAAGTGCTTTCAAACGCTGGCAGATATTCCTGGCCCATGAGCGTGGCGATGACGCCTATTCCCGCTTCGGTCTCGGGCATCATCTGGGTCTGCTCGTCGCGCAGCATCTGCAGGCGGTTCTCGACGGCACGGAGGAACCAGTAGGTCTGGGTGAGTTCAGTGGCGGCCTTGTCGGAGATCCAGTTGGCCCGCGCCAGCGCCGCCAGCGCCTCGGCGGTGGGTCGCACGCGCAAGCTGAGGTCGCGACCGCCGGCGATCAACTGCTGGGTCTGGGTGAAGAACTCGATCTCGCGGATGCCGCCGAGGCCCAGCTTGACGTTGTGGCCCTCGACCCGGACATCGCCGACGTTCTTGGCGATATTGATCTGCCGCTTCATCGCCTGGATGTCGGCGATGGTGGCGAAGTCGAGGTGCTTGCGCCAGATATAGGGCGCCAGCTCCTTGATGAACGCCTCGCCAACCGCCCGGTCCCCGGCGCAAGTGCGGGCCTTGATCCAGGCGGCGCGCTCCCAGTTCTGGCCGCGGCTCTCGTAGTAGGTCAGCGCCGCCTCGATCGGCAGCGCCACCGGGGTGGCGCCGGGGTCGGGGCGGAGGCGCAGGTCGGTGCGGAAGACGTAACCGTGCTCGGTACGATCCTGCATCAGGTTGGCGAGCCGCTGGACGATGCGGCTCATCAGCTTCGTCTCTTCGCCGGGCTCGGCGCTATCGACCCGGTCTGGATCGAAGAAGGCGACGATGTCGATGTCACTGGAATAGTTGAGCTCACGCCCGCCGTGTTTGCCGAGCGCGAAGATGGCGAGGCCCGAGGCGGCGGCGGTGGCGTTTTTCACCTGCCCCCGCGCCGCGGCGAGGCGCATCAGGGTGTCGAGGCCGGCCTCGAGGGCGAAATCGGCGAGGTCGGAGAGCGCGGCGGTCGATTGCGCGGTGGTCCAGCTACCCTCGACTTCGGAGACGGCAGCCAAGAGGGCGACGCGGCCCTTGGCGATGCGCAGTTCGCGGCCGATCTCGGCCTCGTCGGCGGCGCTCTCGCCCGCCCGTTTCACCCCCAGCAGCACGGTCTGGAGCGCGGTATCGGGCGAGATGGCGCGGCTTGCGGCGAACCAGTCGGCATGGCGTTCCGACAGCCCTTTGAGGTAGGGCGCGGACTCAAGCAGGGTTTCGAGCGGGACACTCATGAGCCAATCGATAGCGGCGGGCTTGCAACTCAGCAAGGAAACTACGGGACAGCATGCATTTGTTCCCTGTTCAGCGCGCCGGGTTTGGTTAAATTCCGCCCGCCCTGAACCTCACGAGCGTCTCATGAACCTGCGCCTGGCCGCCGCCCTTGCTCTCGCCCTCGTTGCGACCGTTGCCCCTGCGTCCGCTGCCCAGTTGGGTGGCATGGGCCAGGCGATCTACGGCAACAGCTTCAACTTCTCGAAGGCCAATCTCGCAAAGCCGGCGGTCAAGCAGATCACCGTGGGCAGACTCGCCGTCACCCTGCAGCGCACCAAGCTGAAGGACGTGCAGAAGGCGTTCGGCGGCACGCTGCAGACCTCTGGGGAGGGCGCGTCGCGTGCCGACTGGCTGTGCTACGCGGCCGAGGGCGCCAACG
>Ga0105047_10016761_pt1 | contig 11469 bp, 9 predicted proteins | sample MAT04_FD_78384 | JGI IMG/M metagenome (GOLD analysis project Ga0105047, IMG submission 78384) | Freshwater microbial communities from Lake Fryxell liftoff mats and glacier meltwater in Antarctica - MAT-04 (megahit assembly) | ecosystem: Environmental > Aquatic > Freshwater > Ice > Liftoff... | reverse complement strand
GTCGAGGAGTATTATTTCATCGATCCGTTCGAGGAATATTTCATCGGGTATACTCGCCGAAAAGGTCGGCTCACGATTCTTCACGACCGAAATGGAGTGGGATTCGTGAGCCCGCGATTGGGCATTCGGCTCGTCTCGAAGGAGGGCTTCCAGATCTTCACCCCGGATGGTCGAGAGTTTCAGGCTCGCGATGAACGTGTCCAGGAATTGCTCGACGAGTTTCAGCGGAGTCAGACTGACCTGGCCACTGAACGCGAGCGTTCGGAATTGGAATTCAAGCGGGCCGAAGCCGCGACCAAGAGAGCCGAGGCCGAGAGGCTGGAGAAAGAACGGTATGCCGCCAAACTCCGCGAGCTCGGCGTCGATCCAGCGTCGTTGAGGTAATCACCCCCCCTTCCGCCGCTTCAATTCCTTCAGCACCTCTTTCAACGACCTCGCATTGAACACATCGGCCGCGGTGAGCCAGCCGCGGCGAGCGACGTTGATGCCGTAAGGCACGAGGGCAAGTTCGTCCGTCGCGTGGGCGTCCGGGTTGATGACGATGGGAATGCCCATCGCCTTGGCTCGTTTCACGTAGGTCCAGTCGAGGTCGAGGCGGTCCGGCTGTGCGTTGATTTCGATCATCTTGCCGTGCTGCGCGGCCGCTTTCAGAACCGCGTCCAGGTCGATCTTGTACGCCTCGCGGCGAAGCAAGAGCCGGCCCGTGGCGTGGCCGAGCATCGTGGTTGCGGGATGCGAAAGGGCTTTGCAAACGCGAGCCGTCTGCTCGGCCTCGGGCAGTTGAAAGTGACTGTGGACGCTGGCCACGACGTAATCGAAACCGGCGAGCAACTCATCGTCGAAGTCGAGACTGCCATCGGGCAGGATGTCGCACTCGGTGCCCTTCAGGATTGTCACGCCTTCGAGCTTCTCGTTGAGCTTGTCGATTTCCTTCCACTGGGCGCGAACGCGATCTGGGGTGAGCCCGTTGGCAATCGTTAGAGTTTGCGAGTGATCGCCGACGCCGAAGTACTCGTAGCCGAGGGCCTTCGTGGCGAGCGCCATTTGCTCGAGGGTCGCGGTGCCATCGCTGGCGAGGGTGTGGTTATGGAAGACCCCGCGAATGTCGGATGGTTCGATGAGGACCGGCAACGTCCCCGCGAGGGCCGCCTCAATCTCGCCGGTGTCTTCGCGGAGTTCCGGGGGAATGAACGGCAGGCCGAGGGCCTTGTACACTCCGGCCTCGTCGGCCACTTTCACGTTGTCCTTTGGACCCCGCGGGCCGCTCAGGGTGTACTCATTCAGCGACAAACCCTTTTCGATCGCGATCTGCCGAAGCCGGATGTTGTGCTCTTTGGAGCCCGTGAAATAGACCACGGCATAAGGAAACTGGTCATCCGACACGACGCGGAGGTCTGCCCCGAGCACAATTGAAGACCCGCCGACTTGCATCGTTGCCACGATGCTCGACTTCGTTGGCCCCTGGGCGACGATCTGAGTGACCTCCGGAAAGGCGACGAACGCCGCCATGATTGGGCTCGCACCGACGGCGCTAACCAGAATGTCGATGTCCTTCGACGTCTCTTTCTTCCGGCGAACGCTGCCACACACTTCGGCCCGGATCACGCCGGGGAGCTTGCGCAATCGCTCCAACAAGGTGTTCGCCACGAGGGCCGCCTGATCGACGCGGACCCGCTTGCCCACGGTGCCGAGGAAGCGGATGCCATCAATGATGCGTTGTTGCGTCTTCGCCCCGAAGCCCGCGAGGTCGGCCACTTCGCCCCGGTCGCACGCGGCTTGCAGTTCGGCCAACGTGGATACCTTCAGCTTGTCGTGCAGCAGCTTCACCTTCTTCGTGCCGAGCGTCGGAATGCGGAGCATCTCAACGAGCCCGGGCGGCACCGCGGCCCGCAGGTCTTCGAGATATTGCAACCGCCCGGTCGTCACGAGCGTGGTGATCTTCTCTTCCAGCGCTTCGCCGATGCCGCGGATTTTGCCCAGTTGCTTCTTGGCGACGATGTCCGCGAGATCGCCGTCGAGTTGCGAGATCAGACGTGCGGCGTTCCCGTAGGCCCTGGTTTTAAAGTCATTTTCGCCCTGTAATCCGAGCAGGGTGCCGATCTCGTCGAGCGCGGCGGCGACAGCGTCTTTGGTCATGGTGTCAGCTCCGAAAGAGGTCCACTGTCAGTGTAGATAAACAAAGCCCATAGCAAACAAAGCCCACCCACGGCCGTGGGTGGGCTTTCAGAACCAACTCATTTACTACGCCGCAATCCGCAACTCCACAGCCTTGCGAGCCGCCGGCGTGTGCAACACGATTTCCAACCCATTCACCACACGGTCCCCGCCCCGGCCATCAATCAGGTTCCGGGCACACCGCGTCATGCCGAGCCGTTCCATCGGGTCTTCAAGAACGACCGAAACCGCCTCGGCCAGGTTCTTGAAATCGACATCGGCCGAGGCGCCGAGGAACGTCGCGGCCCCTTCGTCGTCCATCCGCTTGGCGTTGAGCACGTGCATGTGCTTCGTCGGCAGCAGCAGTTGTGGGATGCCGACGCAGGCGATTTCGAGCGACCAGGCGTCGCCGCTCGTTAGCGCGAAGTGCGAACGTACGAGCCGGGTCATCAATTCCTTTGGTTCCGTGACCACCTCCACTCGGCTGCGGGCTTCGTCCGCCAAGTCCTTCAAATCGTGATACCGCGGGTGATGCGTCCGGCAGGCGATGCTGATTTTGTCCACGGCGGGCAACTCGAGCAGTTGTTGCGTCCGTTCGTAGGCCTGATCCACATCGTCATCGCCGAACGCGACGAGTGCCCGGAACGGTCCGGGTTGTTCGACGGCGCGGATCGTGCGTTGCCGACGGAACAGCCCGCGAACCAGGGCAAACTTGCGACCGAGCAGTAGCTGGCCGCCGCGTTCGACCTTGAACGCCTTGTTGCCCGGTGCGAGCAGCGGGTTGACCACGATCGACGGCGGCAGCGTCTGGCCCGCCTCGGTGTCGATCACCACGGCCTTGGCCCCCGTGCGGCTCACGGCCCGCACGAGTTCATCGTTGATGCCTTTCCCCGCGAAGACCACCGCCGCGGCATCGATTCGCCGGACTTGGGCCAGGGTCGCTTCGATGTCACCGGGGTCACCGGCTTTGATCTCCGACGGGGTCCAGTCGTTGTTCCCGCGATGAATCACCTGGGCTAACGAGAGCGGTTCAAGGTAACTGAAGAAATGGGTTCCTCGGCGACGGCGTTGCATTGCCGCGGCCAGCGACAAGCAGTGGTACAACGGCTCCCAGCCGCCGTCCAAGGTGCCATCACAACGAAACAGAATCGGTCCGCGCTTCACTTCCATGCGAGCGTCCCTTAGCAAAGGCCAGATTGTTCCCGAGGCTCACGAACAGGGGCAGTCGGTGCGAACGCGGACCCGACCACTATTGCAGTGGGCGATGCCGAGCAGCAGCGACGGACGCAGGTCCGCGGGCTCCGGGGTTAGCCGGGTTGGTGCGAAGGAAGAAACGCCGACGAGACAGGATCAGGGTGCAAACTTAGAGTGTGATTGTTGGCGAGTCCGACTCTCGACACCTCTTCTCCGGTGGGGCCGTTCCGTGGCCCCAGTCACGTCGAGTTGTGGGTTCCGGTCCGCAACTCGTCGCGGTTCGGTCGCCGGTTCCGGCGGCGATCGAACGGGCGGGATGGTAACTCAATCTTTTGAAAACGAACAAGGCCATTTACTCAGCCGCTTGCGGCTTCGCGTTCGGAACTACCTAACGAACACGAAGCCGCATGCGGCACCGACGATTTTGCCGCGGGTTCCATGTGGAACGACTCGGACTTCCCTAACCCCACGATTTTGCTATGAGCTCACTCGAATTTCACCGGCCCGGGGGAGGGCCGACTTTTCAGGGGATGACGCATGGAAGCGACCAAACCACGCCTCGGCCGCGGGCTCGACGCCCTGCTGAACCAGGACAACGCCACGTCCGATCACACCAACACGGTCGAACTCGGCAAGATTCAACACAACCCGTACCAGCCGCGAAAACGCTTCGACGACGACGACCTGGCCCAACTCACGGCCAGCGTCAAGGAACACGGAATCCTGCAACCGATCGTGGTTCGCCAGAGCGGGGATCACTTCCAACTCATCGCTGGCGAACGCCGCTTGAGGGCCGCCCAGGCTGCGGGGTTGTCGGACATCCCGGTCCACATCGTGGCGTTCAACGATCAACAAGTCTTCGAAGCCGCGCTCGTCGAAAACATCCAGCGGGCCGACCTGAACGCGATCGAAAAGGCTCAGGGTTTCAAGGACTACCTCGACCGCTTTCACATGACCCACGACCAACTCGGGGCCAAGCTCGGCATCGACCGCACCTCGGTCAGCAACCTCATCGGCCTCTTAAATTTGCCCACGGATGTGCAAGACGCTGTCCGCCTCGGCCAGGTGAGCCTGGGCCATGCGAAGATCCTCAAGGGCATCGGCGACGCCGAGAAGGCGAGCCACTTCTGCAAGCAAGTCGTCCTCGCCGGCCTTTCGGTCCACGCCCTGGATCAACTGGTGAAGGAAAGCAAACAGGCCGCAACGACCGGGGGAACGACCCGCGAACCGAGCGAGAAGCCGGAGAAAACCGCCCACGTCAACGGCCTGGAAAACGAACTCCGCCAGAAGCTCGCGGTGAAGGTGGAGATCAAATTGAAAGCCAAGGAGAAGGGGCAAATCGTGTTGGGGTTTGAGACGAACGATGACTTCGAGCGGCTGGTGGCGGCGCTGAGGAACTGATGCTATCGAAGCCCACGGACGGCAGTCCGTGGGGAGTCGCGATCCAAAAGCCCATCCGTGACAACGGGTGGGCTTTTTAATTCATCCTAGCCCTCGTTCCCAAACTCCGTCTGGGAACGCAGTTCGCGAAACTCCGTTTCGTGAGCGTCCTATCCGATGAGGCTTCGCGCTACTCGCTCGCAGGTTCGGTCCAGTCGCAGGCCGCGGCTGCGACCCCTGGGCACGCGAAACAGAGTTTCGCGAAGGTGCGTTCCCAAACCGAGTTTGGGAACGAGGGAAAAAGACCAGTGATTTCCGGAGGACCGATGGAGCATATTCCATCGCAAACCACAAGAACCCACCCAGAAGGGATGTCGAGATATGTCGCGGAAAGAACAATCTTGTGTCGGGTGGCATTGCCGTGAATCTTGTCCACGATTGACGACGAAATGTACTGGATATCGCCTTCATCACTGACTACCCGAAACATCACTTGCTCAGGATCACCACTCATGAAGAAGTCAATTTCCAGCACGTCGTAGCTGTTGCCGACCGTTACCAACCAATGTGAATCCGCGGTGATTGTGATTCGCATTCAGTACCTCATCCATCGTCGTTCCCTCGTTCCCAAACTCTGTTTGGGAACGCTGTCCGCGAAACTCCGTTTCGCGAGCGTACCATCCCTGAGATGTCACGCTACTCACTCGCAGGTTTAGTCCAGTCACAGGCCATGGCTGCGACCCGAGGGTACGCGAAACAGAGTTTCGCGAAGGTGCGTTCCCAAACGGAGTTTGGGAACGAGGTTTTTCGCATTGCACCTCACCCGACCTGCGGAAACCAAAATCGAACGGCTTCCTCGTTGATTCCATCGTTGCCGGTCCAACCGCTCACTGGAAATTGCCACTCTTTTTTGTAAAAGTTCGATGGCTCTTTCCGATCGGCAGGTCGAACCCAACCATCGAAGAAACACGGCCAACCTTTCGGCTTCAGTACCCCGGCATATCCCAGGATCTCCAGAACGACCTGGCGTTCATGTTTGTTGGACTGGAATTGTCCAGCCAGTGCCTTGTTCAGTTCCGAAAGTTGTGCCGTTTTGGGAAGGCTCCGGATTGCATCCAACACACCTCGCATTCCAGCAAACCCACCTTCTGGTTGCGGCACAGTTTTCAGTTTCGCAAATTCCTGAAGGTCACAACCAATGTATTCCAGGTCCCCTTGCTCGATGTTGCCGGCCCATTTGAACCGACGGAAATTCCGCGAAGATAGATCGACCTTGTTGGCCAGCTTACTCGCGCCACAAACGGTGCAGGCACTCGATCGTTTGCCCGCTTCAAACGTGTGCCGTGCGAGGTGCAAAACGTGGGCGTAGCTTCCTAACGCAGAACGTGTGTCCATTCGTCGAGAGTCCAGACTCGCCGCAAATGCTGCGGAAACTGCCAGCGGCTCGATCTGATCTCTTGCGTCGAGCACCCAGGAAATGAACTCATCGTGTTCGAGTTTGATGGGATCGAACATCAAACCTGCTGCCTTGGCTTCCGCGTAATCCGCTTTCGGCACGTCGAGTTTCTCGACCCAAGACATATTCTCGTCGTCCTCGTCGAAAAATGCGTTGAACAGAATGTTCACCGCACGTGCGTCCACACCGGCAGCAGTGGCCGTGGCGGCAATCTCGCGTTGAGCCTTTTTGGAAACGTTTCGGCTCCAGAAGTTGCGGTGAGGCATGTGATGACCAAACGAGGGAAGTAATTGGATTTCGGTGGGTCGGCGCCCGCAAAGCCGGGCTTGACTACACCCTACGAGATAGCCCTCGCGTCGCCACGGGTGGGCTTTTTTCATTCCACCCGTTATCGTGACGGTATCACTCCCTAGGAGCCCGTCATGCGATTCCCCCACCTCGTTGCCCCGCTCGTCGTTCTGCTCCTGGCCACTCCGGCGTTCGCGGACAAAGAGCCCAAGCTCGAAGACTACTCGTCCGAGGCGGGCCGGTTCAAAGTGCGGATGCCCACGGGCCAAAAGAAGACCGAATCAAAAGAACTGGCCACCGGCAAAGGCAACCAGTCGATCTCGGTCACCACGGAAAAGGTCGACATCCCCGGCGGGGCCGTGTTTGCAATTACTTTTGCGGACTACCCCGAAGCGTTCAAAGACGTGGCCCCGAAAACGATCCTCGACGGCGTTCGCGACGGCTTGAAGGGAACCGACGGCAAAGTGATCTCGGATCGGGAAACGAACTTCGGCCCGGACAAAATCCCAGGCCGGGAGATCCGAATCGAAGCGGGCAAAAACGTGATCCGAGCGCGCGTTTTTCTCGCGGGGAACCGACTCTACCAGGTAATGGTCACTGGCAAAACGGATAAGGTCGACATCAAAATCGCGGACGAATTCCTGAAATCGCTCGAACTGACGAAGTGAACCAAGTCGGGCTACCCCGTGTCGGTGTATTTAGATAGAATGACCGTAGACGGGGTGTAGCTCAGCTTGGCTAGAGCGCCTGCCTTGGGCGCAGGAAGTCGTCGGTTCGAATCCGGCCACCCCGACTCAGAAACCCCGAGAAATCTCGGGGTTTCTGTCATTTCCGGGTTCAGTCTGAAAATCTCGAAGATGAGTAGTTTCCACAGCACGCAGATTCGATCCTAAAATTCGTCCGCTAACGAACGTCAGAACTACCGCGATCCGGGTCGGACCCGAAATCCGCTAGGCTTTTTTCAATTTCTGTTTTGAAGGGTTCGCCGATGCCCATGCCCCCGCTCACGCTCACAGTCGGGGATGTCACGAAGCCCATCCACACATGGAGTGCCCTTTCCCCTGGCACGATCCGAGGACGTCTGAAGCTGGGTTGGGATGTCGCCAGGGCGGTTTGTGAACCCGCCGATAAGCGGTTCCGAGGTGGCGGCAAGTACAAGAACTCAGCCCCCGCTGGCTCCGAAGTTGAAAGAGCATCAAACCGGACAGGCCTACGTTCGCTGGTACGCGGGTGGAAAGCATCGTAGGGTGTCAAGCCGGCTTTGCGGCGCCGACCCACCAACCTCGGCTTGCTGCGAATAACACTGGTGGATCGGCGTCGCGAAGCCGGCTTGACCCACCCTACTTGATGCTGCAAGAACAACGCTCAATCTCAACCGCGAGAAGTATCCACCCCGAACGTGCCAAGAACGACGCGGGCCGCGTGGTCAAGGCCGGCCGAGTCGAGTTCGGGTTTGCCGGAAAACCTCGGACCATTTTTTCTCCGACCTCGTGAGGGGTTCCAAGTCCACTTTCCCATCAGGTGCTTAGTGAGCCGACCTGAGTCGGAACTTCAAGTGGGCGGAACACACAAAGAGAACTCCTCCGATGAAACGCTTCGCGGTGATCGTGACACTCGTGGTGGTTTGTGGGACGGTTGCCCGCGCCGAATGGCGCGCCGGGGAGCAGGTCTTCCCGAAAACCCCGGAGACCTCGATCCGAGACGATTCCGGGAAGGTGCTTCGGCGCTGGGATACGTCCTCCGCAAAGGTTTTGAAGGTTGATGGTGACCGCCTCGAAGTCCGGCACCAGATCTCTCCCGGCCCGTACCGGGGTGGGTCCGGGTCGATGAGGTCCTGAAGGCGGCCGATGCGATGGCGTTCTACACCGCCCAACTTCGAGTGAACGCCCGGGATACCTGGCTACTCACCAACCGGGCCTACGCTTGGTGTCTCCAGGGCGAGGTCGACAACGCGATCAAGGACATGACCGAAGTGATTCGACTCGACCCTTCGCCGGACGCGTATAATGCGCGCGGTTCCCTCTGGACTGACAACAGCGACTACGACAAGGCCATTGAGGATTACAACACGGCACTCCGGGGCAACCCCACTCACGCCTCGGCGCTGAACAACCGCGGGGTCGCCTACCGGTGGAAGCGCGACTTTGATCGGGCCATTCTGGACTACAACGAGTCGATCCGTCTCGAACCCATCTCGGCCGTGGTGTTCTCCAATCGGGCCGCCGCATGGGCGCTCCAGGGGGATTTCGACCGAGCGATCAAGGAGTATACCGAGGCCCTTCGGATCGACCCGGAGCTTGTCAGTGCCATCACCGAACGCGGCCTGATGTGGATGGAAAAGGGCGAACTGGACAAGGCCATTGCGGACCTAACCACAACAATGAAGCTCGATTCGACAGATCCCCGGGCGGCGAATCACCGGGGGAACGCGTGGCTCGGGAAAGGGAACAATGAGAAGGCCATTGAGGATTACACCGCGGCCCTGACGATCAACCCCAAGTTTGTCGTGGCGTACACGAACCGGGCCAATATCTGGTCCCGGCAAGGGGCTTGGGACAAGGCCATCGCGGATTTCAACGAAGCGGTCAAACTGGATCCGAAGAACCTCGGGGCCATCTACAACCGAGGCCGCGCCTGGGCCGCGAAGGGCGATGTCGACCGGTCTATCGCGGACTTCACCGAGGTCATCCGGTTCGAACCGAAAGCCGTAGGCGCAATGCATGATCGGGCCTCGCTCTGGACGACGAAAGGCGACTACGCGAAGGCCATCGCGGACTACGAAGCGGCACTCCAAGCGAGCCCGGACTATCTGGCGGTTCTGAACCACTTCGCGTGGCTCCTGGCCACGTGCCCAACGGATGCACACCGCAACGGCAAACGGGCCGTTGCGCTGGCGACGCGAGTTTGCGAGTCGACAAAGTGGCAGAACCCGTACGCCCTGGAAACGCTCGCTGCGGCCTGTGCGGAAAGCGGGGATTTCGAATCCGCCAAGAAACACCTCACAAAAGCCCTGGAGAATGACGAACTGGCAAAGAACCCAGACGGGGCTCGCGAGCGGTTGAAGTTGTACGAACAGAACAAGCTGTTCCGCACGGCGATCGTCGCGAAGAAATGATGACAGATCTCACGGGCTCGTATCTCTAAAGCACAACGGTTTTTGAGTTATTGATTCATCCGTACCGTTCGCTTGGGCGCAGCAGGAAGTTGTCGGTTCGAATCCGGCCACCCGGAGCAATGCCCCGGTGATGACAACAGTTGTTACCAGGGCTTTTTCGTTGTCTTTGCCGGGGTTTTTGCGAATGAGTGGCCCTACAGGTCAGTTTGTCGGCGACAGCCAAGGGGATGGGGGATAGCACGGACTCTACGATCACTGGTGCAGTTGTGTCTCAGCTTCCTCTTGTCCCCCTCTCTCCGTTGGGGAGAGGGGTTAAGGGTGAGGGGAAACGCTGCCAGAGGCAGTTAGTTCTTTCGATGTGGCAATCTCCCCACCCCTCACCCCCGGCCCCTCTGCCCAACAGGGAGAGGGGAGAAAAATCCCGAAAACAAACAAACTGAGACACTACCGAACTTCCCCCTTTGGTTGAGCGAGGGGTGACAGTCACGGCGGCCATCGGGGCCAACCTGCTCCTTCGGTGTCCGCTGGGCACAGGAGGCGAAATGCTGGTGCGGGTGCAATGGCGACGAGGGTTTGCTGCCGTGGCGGATTATCCCAGTTCGCTCAGTTCTACGGCGACAGACGAATTGCGGACCCGGATTTCTCCAATGGTTACGATGCGACCGGTTTCGAGTGCCACGTTTGATCGATGGTTGTCGTAGCACAGCGCATCAGCTCACAGCAGTATTAACGTGACTAAAAATCGCTTCCTCGTTTGTAGTGGTTTGCCCGATGGAACGGATCCACTGGCCAGCAGAAATCACAAACGGCAGTGCAGTGGAAAAGCGATCCGATGAGATGCTAGACTGCTCAAGTGATCAATCCGAGAACATGGCCAGCCGGGAGAAATGATACGCTGCTACCGACTCACACCCCAAGCCGGTCGATTCGAAGGAATTGACCGGCCCTAGCGGCGATGACTCCCATTATCGGGAGGTCAGCTCGAACTTAAAATCGTTGCTGGCGCCCGATTTCACGTCGGCGGTGAGTTTGCTGTTCATGCCGTAGTTATCGCCGAGGTAATTGATCCTCGTCGGCTTCTTTTCCGGGTCGGTCGTCATCGGCGGGCCATCCTTGAACGCCCGGACTTCAACCTTGTTGACTCCCGAGAGTGCCTTACCCGAGTAGGCGCCGTCCTTAATCGGAAAAATTGTGGGCGACTGGCCCGTGACATAAAACGAGATCTCCCCCTCGGGAATTGGCTTCGAGTCGAGAGTTACGGTTCCTTTCACATCGATGGACGATGGTTTATCTCCGCCGCCACATCCTAGGGTCAAGGCGATTGCCAGCATACCGCAAATCAGTACCAGTCGTCGAGTCATGGAGAAGTTCCTCATTCGGGGCCGTTAGATAAAACACCGGCCTCGCGATTCTATCGCGAGGCCGGCGACGTTGAAACCGATTTCAATGGTTAGTTGTCGACAATCACTTCGCCACCGTCGCGGGTCGAATACGCTTGGAGCGTGAGCAGCGGGGTGGTGGAACGCATGAAGCGAACTGAGCCGTCGCCCATGCCCATCATCGCCCCGCCCGAGTGGCCGGAGGAAAACGGGATGTTAAGACCAGTGTTATCGTTGGTGCCGTTGCCGGCGTTATTGCCAAGACCGCGTTGGTTGATCTGCCATCGGGTCGTGGTGCAATTGAACATTCGATCTGGCCAAGCCGTGCCGATTTGGCTACCACCGATACCCATGGCCCAGCCGTGAGGACCGGCGCTGGTGATCGCTTGCCAGCCGCCGGGGATTGGCTGATTGGCCGCGTCGCGGAGGTGATCGCTCTGTTCGCCGATCATGATAGTATTGCTCGTGCCGTCCGTGATCCCCGTCATTGTCACGCTACTGTT
>Ga0105047_10016760_pt1 | contig 11470 bp, 11 predicted proteins | sample MAT04_FD_78384 | JGI IMG/M metagenome (GOLD analysis project Ga0105047, IMG submission 78384) | Freshwater microbial communities from Lake Fryxell liftoff mats and glacier meltwater in Antarctica - MAT-04 (megahit assembly) | ecosystem: Environmental > Aquatic > Freshwater > Ice > Liftoff... | reverse complement strand
GCTCTTGGTGGTGACCGCCTGGGCCAAGGCATCGACGGTTGGCGCCGCGGCGAACGCGGCACCGGCACCAAGAAAAATCCTGCGGGTGGTCATGGGCATGCCTCCAAGCGTTGCTGCATCCGCCGCCTCGTTGAACGGGCAGCGGCGTTTGACCGCACGCTAGAGCAAGACCCGGCGCGATGAAAGCCACATTGGCAGACTGCTAGTGGATAGAATCTGACGGATGGGACCGTCAGATTCTATCCACTAGCCCTTGATTTGGTGGGTCGATTCACCTAACGCTTGGGGGATCAAGCGTTAGGATCGCACCACTAGGCCTTGAAATACCACGTCGTGGGATGCGAGCTGCCGGGGGTGCGGCAGTGCTGGGCAATGCACACGCGGGCCGGAATATTGCCCAGCCGCCGGCTGACCATCCGCACCCCGGCAAAGGCCGGCGACTGGCCGCAGATGCCGATGCTGAACTGCTGGTCGATGACAATCTTCCAGATCTCCTGCGCCAGCTTGTTGCGCGCGGCCTCGCCCAGCGTGGTGGCGGTGCGGAACATCTCGACCACACGCAGCACCTCGGGGTCGCGCGGCTTGGTGCCGATGGCGCCGTTGGAGGCGTACCAGCGTGCCAGGTCGATGCCCAGCACGCCGTTGCCGATATCGACCGGCAGCACGAAATGCGGATAGAGGAACAGCTGTTCCGAGCCGGTGTTGCCGAACACGAAGATATGGTGCTCGCCGGCCAGCACGCGCTGAAAGGCCAGGGCGCGTTCCTGGTCGCGCACATCGGCAAAGATGCCGATCTTGCGCCATTGCTGCGCGATCATTTGCGAATGCGCCGGCCAGTCGAGGAACGCCTTGGTCACCGTCAGCTGGATGATCAGGCGCTGGCCGTTATCGGCGCGCAGGCGGAAGCCCTCGCGGTCTTTCTTCGCCAGGCCCAGCCCGTCGAGCATGCGGTTGGCCTGGGCGATATCCAGCACCGACCATTTCTTGCGCCATTCCGGCCCGGGGTTCTCGGGCACGGTTTCGGCCGGGGCGGTTGAGCCCGGGGTGGCCAGCCCCAGCCAGAAGGTTTCGTTGAGCTGGTCGCGGTCGATGCCCAGCGACAGGGCGCGGCGGAAATCGGCACTGGCCAGCAGCCGGCCGATTTCGGCGTCGGCGGTGTAGTTCAGGTTGAAATGCAGGGCCGTGTCGGCGCCGTTGAAGGCGAGGTCGAGATGCAAGTCGTACTTGCCGCGGTCGCGGTTCTCCAGGATCACCGGCAGCTTGGCCAGGTCGATGTGGCGTTCCTGCATGTCGTATTCGCCGGCCATGGCGCGCAGGTTCACGATCTCGGTGTTGTCGGCCAGGGTCATCACCACGCTGTCGATATACGGCAACTGGTTGCCGGCGGTGTCGACCGCGTAATAATAGGGGTTGCGCTCCATCGCCCAGGTTGGCGTGTTGATCGCCCGCGTGGTGCGCCACGGCCCCAGCGTGGGCAGGTCGGTATTGATCGCCCAGTTGTGGCGGATCTTGAGCATGCGCACCCAGTTGTCGAAGCCGGCCGCCCGGGCCTTGGCGTTCGCTTCGGCTTCCGAGGAGTATTTCGGCAGGAATTGCTTGAGGTAGTGCGCCGGGGCATAGGCGCCGAAGGTGCCGCTGCCGGATTGCCGTGCCGCCTGGCCGCCGCCGATCAGCGTGTCGCCGGCCAGCATGGCGGGGAACAGCAGATGCGGGCTGTCGAACTGGAATTGGATGGTGGTGGCGTCGATCTTCACCATGCGGCCGGGCTTGCCGCCGGCCGACATTTCCGGGATCGGCGACGGCACGATGTCTTTGTCGCCGTACAGGTCGTCGAACCAAAACATGAAGTCGTCTGCGGTGAACGGCGCCCCGTCGCTCCATTTCATGCCGCGGCGCAGGAACAGCGTGGTGGTGCGGCCATCGGCTGACAACTCGTAGCCGCGGGCCACCGCCGGGGCGATCACGCTGCCGGTCAGGTCCCAGAACAGCGGCTTGTCCGATGCCATCAGCCGGTTGCCGTTCTCGCCGTCGCCCGGCCCGATAAAGGCGCGCCGCCAGGTGCCGCCGTAGCGGCCGATGCCCTCCAGCGGCTTGATCACCAGCGGTTCGGCCGGCACCCGCTCGGCCACCGGCGGCAGTTTCCCCGCGCGCACCAGTTCGGCCAGCGCGGGGGCCTCGTTGAAGCGGGCGGGGATGGTGTCGGCCAGGGTCGCGCCCTCAAGCTTGCCGACCAGGCCCGATTGCGCGAACTGTCCGGCCGCGCCCTGTGCCAGGGGGCGGCGATCGGAGAGCACAGCAGCGGCCAGCCCGAGGCTGCCGCCAAGCATGTGTCTGCGGGTGGTCATGGCTTGGTCCTCCGCCGACCCGGCCTTGTGGTCTGCCGGTTGGCATGCAGCGTAGAGGCAGCGCCCCGCCGCTGTCCAGGAATCCGGTCTTCAGCCGGCAACGAGCGCCTGCCAGGCCAGCGCCACCAGAAGCAAGCCGTTGGCCGCCAACACCCAGGGCGCCGCCCGGTTCACTGTCGCCTGCCAGCGTCGCGCCAACGCATGGCCCAGCAGGCCGACGGCCACCAGCGCCGGCACCGTGCCCAGGCCGAACGCCAACATGCCAAGCCCGCCGATCACCGCGCCGCCCGACGCCGAAGCGGCCAGCGCCGCGTAGACCATTCCGCAGGGCAGCAGGCCCAGCGCCAGCCCCAGCGCCAAGCCTTGCGAGCGTCCGTGCAGCCGACCCCCACTGGCCATCCGGTTGCTGATGAATCGGTTGCTGGTGAATCGGCTGGCCAGCGCCGCCAACCCGTTGCCCCATCCGGCGGTGCCGCCCGTTGCGGGCCGCGCCATGCCGAACCCTGGCACCGCCAGCCCCGGCTGCAACCGCCGCATCGCCAGCACCAGGAAGCCGGCCGCTGCCAGCGCCAGCAATAGCCCCGGCACCACCCGCGGCAGGTGCGCCCCCCCCAGCCATCCGGCGGCGATGCCAAGGGCGGTATAGGTCGCGAGCCGTCCGACATGGTACGGCAGCAATAGCGCGCCGCGCAGCCGTGCGCCCTGGCACATCTGGGCCGCCGGCATCCGCGCCAGCCCGTCGGCCACCTGGCCGAGCACGAACGGCCCGCACATCGCGGTGCAATGCACCACACTGCCCGCCAGCCCCGCCAGCAGCAACGCCGGCAGCAGGAACAATCCGCGCTCCAGCTGCCCGGGGCCGCACAAGGCTGCCAATGCGTCGAACATGCTCACGGATGGTTCGCCCGATAAAATTGCTGTAACATTTTACGTGCTAGCCCGGCCTAGGGCGCCACGGTCATTGATCTGCGTCAATGCCGCGCCGCAGCAAGGCGGGCAGCAATGAAACATGCCGGAAATGTCGCCGGCCACTTGCGACGGGGAATCGATTCGCATGCATGAGCAAACGGGAGACTTTGTGGTCGGCCTGCTGGTGTTCGTCCTGGGCCTGGTCGGTCTGGTGATGGCGTCTGGCGCGCTGGACGACGGAATGTATGTGTTCGGCCTGTCGCTGGCCGGCTTCGCGGTGGTGTTCGACCTCGGCATCGTCAAGCGCCACTTCGACCGGATCGACGCCGCGCGAGCCACCGCTGAGATCAGCGGAGGTGGCCATGTCTGACCTTGCCATCGGCGGCTATACCGCAGCCGCCCCGGCGGCCATGCGCGTGGCCGAAGACTACAATATGGAGGTGGTGAAGAAGTTCACTATCGCCGCAATGTTCTGGGCGATCGTGGCCTTTCTGCTCGGCGTGGTGCTGGCGTTGCAGCTGGCATTCCCGATCTTCAACCTCGGCTTCGAATACACCGCCTTCGGCCGGCTGCGCCCGGTGCACACCTCGGCGGCGGTCTTCGCGTTCGGCGGCTCGGCGCTGTTCGCCACCTCGTTCTACGTCGTGCAGCGCACCTGCCACGCGCGGCTATTCGGCGGTGAGACTTTTGCCAACTTCATCTTCTGGGGCTACCAGTTCTTCATCGTGATGGCCGCGCTGAGCTACGTGATGGGCTTCAGCCAGAGCCAGGAATACGCCGAGCCGGAGTGGCATCTCGACCTGTTCCTGACGATCGTCTGGGTGTCCTACGCCATTGCCTTCATGGGCACCATCTTCAAGCGCCAGGAGCCGCACATCTACGTGGCCAACTGGTTCTTCCTGGCCTTCATCCTCACTGTGGCCGTGCTGCACCTGGGCAACAACGTGGCACTGCCGGTTTCGTTCTTCGAGGCCAAGAGCTATTCGATCTATTCCGGGGTGCAGAACGCGCTGGTGCAGTGGTGGTACGGCCATAACGCGGTCGGCTTCTTCCTGACCGCGGGCTTCCTCGGCATGGTGTATTATTTCATTCCCAAGCAGGCGAACCGCCCGGTCTATTCGTACCGCCTGTCGGTGGTGCATTTCTGGTCGTTGATCTTCATGTATATCTGGGCCGGCCCGCACCACCTGCACTACACCGCGTTGCCCGACTGGGCGCAGACGCTGGGCATGGTGTTCTCGATCATCCTGTGGATGCCCAGCTGGGGCGGCATGATCAACGGGCTGATGACCCTGTCGGGTGCGTGGGACAAGCTGCGCACCGACCCTGGCCTGCGCTTCTCGGTCACCGCCGTCGGCTTCTACGGCATGTCGACCTTCGAGGGGCCGATGATGTCGATCAAGGAGGTCAACGGCCTGGCCCACTACACCGACTGGGTGGTTGGCCACGTGCATTCCGGCGCACTCGGCTGGGTCGCCTTCATCAGCTTCGGCGCCATCTACTACATGGTGCCGATCCTGTGGCGCCGCGCTGGCCTCTATTCCGCCAAGCTGGCGGCCTGGCACTTCTGGATCGCGACACTCGGCATCGTGCTCTACATCACCTCGATGTGGGTGGCCGGCATCATGCAGGGGCTGATGTGGCGGGCGTACGACAAGTTCGGCTTCCTGCAGTACTCCTTCGTGGAGTCGGTGAACGCCATGCATCCCTATTACGTGATCCGCATGCTGGGCGGCGTGCTGTTCCTCACCGGCGGGCTGATCATGGTGTTCAACCTGATCATGACCGTCCGTTCCGCCGCCACAGAGCTTCGACCGGCGCGCGGCGCCGCGGTTGTGGGGGCCTAGTACGATGTTTATTCGTCACGAAACCATCGAGAAGAACGCCGTCCTGCTGGCGGTGCTGACCGTGCTGGCGATATCGGTCGGCGGCATCGTCGAACTGGTGCCGCTGTTCACCATCGAAACGACGGTGGAGAAGGTGCCCGGCGTGCGGCCGTACTCACCGCTGGAACTGGCCGGGCGCGATGTCTATGTGCGGGAGGGTTGCTACACCTGCCACAGCCAGCAGATCCGCGCGCTGAAGGACGAGGTGGAGCGCTACGGCCACTACAGCCTGGCGGCCGAGAGCATGTATGACCGGCCGTTCCAGTGGGGCAGCAAGCGCAACGGGCCCGACCTTGCCCGGGTCGGCGGCAAATACTCCAACGACTGGCACTACGCCCATCTCACCTATCCCCAGGCGATGGTGCCTGAGAGCCTGATGCCGCGCTACGCCTTCCTGTCCACCCGCGCGGTCGATCCGGTCAAGGTGGCCCGCCACATGCGCACCAACCGCGCCGTCGGCACGCCGTACAGCGAGGAACAGATGGCCAATGTCGCCGCCGACCTCGCCGCCCAGGCCGACCCGCAGGCCGATGCCGAGGCGCTGGCCAAGCGCTATCCCAAGGCGGTGCAGGCCTCCGGCAACAGCCGCGTGGCGACCGAGATGGACGCGTTGGTGGCCTATCTCCAGGTGCTCGGTACCATGGTCGACTTCACCAATCCCGCCGTCGAAAACCTGCGCCAATAGGAGGGTCGAATGACCGTCATGACCATCGTGCATTGGCTGCAGGATCATTCGGCGGCCTTCGTGGGCGGCGCCTTCCTGGTGCTGGTCGCCAGCGTCTACTGGCCCGGCCGTAAGGAGCGTTTTCAGCGCGATGCCATGATCCCCTTCCAGGACGACAAGTAAGGAGCACGCCGATGGCCGACAAGAATGCGGCGAGCGAACGCGACCCAGTGGTCCGCGACCCAGTGGTCCGCGACCCGGTGGCCCGCGACCCAGTAACTGGCCGGACCACCACCGGCCACGAGTGGGACGGGCTGCGGGAGTTGAACACACCGCTGCCCAAGTGGTGGTTCTGGACCTTCGTGGCGACCGTCGTCTGGGGCATCGGCTACGCCATCGCCTATCCCTCGGTGCCATGGATCAACGGCTATTTCCACGGCGTGCTCGGCTATTCCCAGCGCGATGTCGTGACCGCCGAGGTTCGCGCCCTCGCGGCCCGGCGCGCCGGCGTGATGGACAAGCTGAAAACGGTGCCGCTGGCCGAGGTGAAGAACGACCAGGCGTTGTATGCAGTCGCCATGACCGCCGGGCGCCTCACCTTCGCCGAGAACTGCCAGGCATGCCACGGTGCTGGCGGCGCCGGCCGACCCGGATACCCGGTGCTGGCCGGTGATGCCTGGATCTGGGGCGGCAGCCTCGACGCCATCCAGCAGACGGTCACCTTCGGCATCCGCAACGCGCACCCGGAATCGCGCACGTCGCAGATGCCGCGGTTCGGTGCCGATGCCATTCTCAAGCCTGAGGAGATCGAGCAGGTCACCGACTTTGTCATGACTCTGTACAAGCCCACCGCACCCGTCGCCGCGGGGGCTGCCAAGGGGGCAACGGTCTACGCCGAGAACTGCGCCGCGTGCCATGGCGACAAGGGCGAGGGCAAGCGCGACATCGGGGCTTCGGCGCTGCGGTCGGGCGTGCACCTGTTCGGCGACAGCCGCGAGGCGGTGCGGGCGCAGATCGTCAACCCGCGGCAGGGCGTGATGCCGAACTGGAACGTGCGCCTGGACGAGGCGACGATCCGCGCGGTCACGCTCTACGTGCATGGCCTGGGCGGTGGCGAATAGGTGGAGCGGGGCAGGGACCAGGCGACCATGAGCAAGGTCGGCAAGGCACCCCCCCCCGCCAACGGCGACGACATTCCGGAATCGGAGGTGCAACTCTACGCCGACCGTGTGCGGGTCTATCCGCGCGCGGTCCATGGCATCGCCCGCAACGTCAAATGGGCGATCCTGATCCTGTGCCTGACCGTCTACTACGTTACCCCCTGGCTCCGCTGGGACCGCGGTGAGGGCCGGCCGAACCAGGCCGTGCTGCTCGACATCGCCCACGAGCGTTTTTACATCCTCGGCATCACCTTCTGGCCCGAGGACATCTACTACCTCACCGGTGCGCTGATCCTGGCCGCTGTCGCCCTGTTCCTGGTCACCTCGCTGGCCGGGCGCGTCTGGTGCGGCTACGCCTGCCCGCAGACCGTGTGGACCGACCTGTTCATGTGGGTCGAGCGGCTGATCGAGGGCGACCGCAATGCCCGCATGAAGCGCGACCAGGGGCCGAATTCCTTCGACAGGACCTGGCGGAAACTTGCCAAGCACGCTGTCTGGGTCGGCATCGCGTTCTGGACCGGCGGCGCCTGGATCATGTACTATGTCGACGCGCCAACGGTGACGGTGCAGTTCTGGACCGGCACCGCCAGCATGCAAGTCTACGTCTTCACGGCGCTGTTCACCGTCTTCACCTACGTGCTGGCCGGCTGGGCGCGCGAGCAGGTTTGCATCTACATGTGCCCCTGGCCGCGCTTCCAGGCCAGCATGCTCGACGAGCAGAGCTTCATCGTCACCTACCAGAAATGGCGTGGTGAGCCGCGTGGCCACGGCAAGCGGACCGCGGAAAGCGCGCTTGGCGACTGCATCGACTGCAAGGCCTGCGTGAACGTCTGCCCGACTGGCATCGACATTCGCGACGGCGTGCAACTCGGCTGCATCAACTGCGGCCTGTGCGTCGACGCCTGCAACGAGATCATGGTCAGGACCGGCCGGCCGAAATGGCTGATCCTGTGGGACACCCTGGCGCGGCAGGAGGCGAAGTCAGCGGGCAAGCACGAGGCGATCCATCTGCTGCGGCCGCGCACCCTGATCTACGTCACCGCCCTGCTGCTTGCCACCACGGTGATGGGTACGGCGCTGGCGATGCGCTCGCAGATCGGCCTGTCGGTTCAGCACGACCGCGCGCCGCTGTTCGTCAAGCTGCGCGACGGTTCCATCCGCAATGCCTATGCCGTGAAGGTGTCGAACAAGACGCCGGATAGCGCCAGCTTCGCGCTGGCCATCGATGGCGCGGCCGAGGCGGGCATGGCGGGCTTCGGCATGGCCATCGCCGCCGATACCGAGCATCGCCAGGCGGCGCTGGCCCTGGACGTGCCCGGCGATTCCATCGGCACCTATCGCGTGCTGGTCTATGGCCAGCCGTCGAAGCCGGTCGACGGCTCGCAGAAGCTCACCTTCACCCTGCGCAACACGGTTACGGGCGAGACCACCGAGGTCACCTCGGTGTTCATGGGCCCGGCCCGCTAGGACAAGTGCCATGACCTCGCACGCCGCTGCCCGCTCGGAACCTGCCTCGCGTTGGCGCCTGTTCCCGTACGCCATAGTCGGCGCCCTCGGCTTGGTCATCGCGGTGAATGTGACCATGGCGGTGCTGGCGTATCGCAGTGCGCCGGGTCTGGCCGTGCAAGGCTCCTTCGCCACCTCCAACGCCTATGGCACCATCCAGCAGGAGTCGCGGCGCCAGATTTCGCTCGGCTGGAACCTCGACGTGGCACTGCCCGGCGGCCGTGTCGAGGTGAAGCTGGCTGGCCCCGGCGGTGCCGTGCTGCCCGGTGCCAGGCTGAAGGCAACCGCCAGCCGCCCGGTCGGCGATGCCGTGCCATTGGTGCTGGAGATGACCGAGACGGCACCCGGCCACTTCCGCAGCGACATCGTCCTGCCGGGGCAGGGCCAGTGGGACGTGCTGTTCGTCGCCACATCCGAAGGGCGCAGCTTCCGCCACACCCGCCGGGTGATGGCGCCGTGAGCGGTGCCGCCCTGGTCCAGGATCCGGCCGGGCTGGACCAGGGTGGCGCGGCGCAGGCCCAGACAGCCACCTGCGCCCATTGCGGCGGCGCTACCGCGCCCGGCCAGCGCTTCTGCTGCGCCGGCTGCGGTGCGGCGTTCGCGACCATCCAGGAACTGGGCCTGGGCAGCTACTATCGCGACATGGTGCGCGACACGCTGGCGCGCCGCCTGCAACCGGCGAGCGAGCCGCGTGCCGACCTCGCACGCCACATTTGCACCGCCGCCGACGGCCTGCATGAACTGAACCTCGCCGTCGATGGGCTGCAATGCGGCGCCTGCGTCTGGTTGATCGAATCGGTGCTGGGTCGCGACCCCAGCGTGACCGCCGCGCGGGTGAACATGACCACCCGCCGGCTGCGTCTGGCCTGGACCGGCGCGCCCGAACACGGCGCGGCACTGGTCGGGCGCATCGAGAGCCTAGGCTATCGGCTGGTGCCGTTCGACCCCGCCTGCCTCGCCGCGGCGCAGGACCGCACCGGCCGCGACCTGTTGCGCGCCCTGGCGGTTGCCGGTTTCGCCGCCGCCAACGTCATGCTGCCGGCGATTGCCATCTGGATCGGCCTGGTCTCCGACATGGGGCCGGCCACGCGCGCGCTGCTGCACTGGGTCAGTGCGGCCATCGCCCTGCCGGCGATCATCTTCGCCGTGCGGCCGTTCTGGCGCTCCGCCTGGGGCGCGCTGCGCCAGGGCCGCACCAACATGGACGTGCCGATCGCCGTCGGGGTGACGCTGGTCACCGGCATGAGCTTGGTGCAGACCATCAACCATGCGGAGCACGCCTATTTCGACAGCGCGGTGGCGCTCCTGTTCTTCCTGCTGATCGGCCGGGTGCTGGACCACTACGCCCGCGCCCATGCCCGTGCGGCCGCCGAACAGCTGATCGCGCTGCAACAGAGCGATGTCGGCGTCCTGGAGCCCGACGGCACCCTCGTGCGCCGCGACGCCGCTTCGGTTGCTGCCGGCAGCCGCATTCTGGTGGCGCCGGGCGAGCGCATCGGCGTGGACGGCACCATCGAGCACGGCGACGGCTTGCTCGACACCGCGCTGGTCACCGGCGAGAGCCTGCCGGTGGCGGCCGCGCCCGGCAGCCGGGTGTTCGCCGGCACGCTGAATCTCGGCGGCCCGATCACCGTGCGCGCCGCGGCCACCGGCGGTGCCACGCTGCTGGCCGAATGCGTGCGGCTGATGGACGCCGCCGAGGCGCGGCGCAGCCGGTTCGTGCGGTTCGCCGACCGCGTGGCGCGGCGCTATGCCCCGGTGGTGCACCTGGCCGCAGCGCTGACCTTCCTGTGGTGGTGGGGCATCCAGGGCATGGCGCTGGCCGACGCGCTGCTGATCGCCGCCGCGGTGCTGATCATCACCTGCCCTTGCGCGCTGGCGCTGGCGGTGCCGGCGGTGCAGGTGATCGGCACCGGCCGGCTGTTCCGCCGCGGCGTGCTGGTGAAGTCGCCGACGGCACTGGAACGCTTGGCCGAGATCGACACAGTGGTGTTCGACAAGACCGGCACGCTGACCGACCCCGCGTTGCACCTGGTCTCCACGCACGCGCCCGACACGCTGCGCCTGGCGGCCGGCCTGGCCGTTGCCAGCCGCCATCCGCTGGCCCGCGCGCTTGCCGCCGCCGCGGGCCCGGTGGTGCCGGCCGGGGATGTGCACGAAACCGTCGGCGCCGGGCTGCACCATGGCGCGATCCGCCTTGGCAGCGCCGTCTTTGCCGGGGGCGCGGCCACTGCCACCACCCCGGCGCTCTATCTCGCCCGCCCGGGTTTCGCTGTGGAGCGCTTCGATTTCGCCGAATGCCTGCGCCCGGACACCGCGGCGACCATCGCGGCACTGGCGGCGCTGGGCCTGGAGGTGCGGCTGCTCTCCGGCGACCGCGAACCGGCCGTGGCCAGCGCCGCCGTCGGGGCCGGTATCACACACTGGCGCGCCGGTTGCTCGCCGGTCGACAAGGTCGCCGCCATCGAGGCGCTGCAGGCCGCGGGCCGCCGCGTGCTGATGGTCGGCGACGGCCTGAACGACGGCCCCTGCCTGGCTGCCGCCCATGTTTCGATCTCGCCCTCCACCGCCGCCGAGATCAGCCAGAATGCCGCCGACGTGGTGTTCCAGGGCACATCGCTGGCCGCCGTCGCCGACACCATTCGCACCGCGCGCCGCATGCGTGCGCTGTGCCGGCAGAACATCGCGCTGTCGTTGGGCTACAACCTGCTGATGGTGCCGGTGGCGATCGCCGGCCTGGTCACCCCCTGGCTGGCGGCGCTGGCCATGTCGACCTCCTCGCTGCTGGTCATCGGCAACAGCTTTCGCCTGCGGTCGCTGCGATGACCGCGATCCTGTGGCTGATCGCGCTGAGCGTATTCCTCGGCGCCGGCGGCTTGGCGCTGTTCCTGTGGGCGAGCCGCAGCGGCCAGTACGACGACATGGAGGGCGCGGCCCGGCGCATTCTGTTCGATGATGACAAGCCGTAAAAAGAGCGAGCAAGAAAGCGGCCACAAAGGC
>Ga0105047_10016759_pt1 | contig 11470 bp, 7 predicted proteins | sample MAT04_FD_78384 | JGI IMG/M metagenome (GOLD analysis project Ga0105047, IMG submission 78384) | Freshwater microbial communities from Lake Fryxell liftoff mats and glacier meltwater in Antarctica - MAT-04 (megahit assembly) | ecosystem: Environmental > Aquatic > Freshwater > Ice > Liftoff... | reverse complement strand
GGCGGGCTCGATGGCCCGACCATCTATGTCGATCCGGCGGGTCATTACCGCGTCTGGCAGAGCGATGGATCCCCCAGCGGTGGATCGTACGTTGACTCGGGCTATCAGGCCGGCACCACCGGGTGGGAGACCGTCGAACTCTCACTTTCATTCAAGCAAGCTGTCGGATCGCTTCTGACCGGCAGCTACGACGTTTATCTCACGCGCAGTCCGCAAAGTTCACTGGGCGCGCTGTCGCGCACGCTGATTGCCGATGACATCCCTGTTGTCTCCATCAACGAGCAGACACCGCTTTCTCTGATTATCTCGAATCAGTCGAATGGCGTGCATGATGTCACCACTTACTGGGATAATGTCAGCTTCTCGTTGAACGGCGTGTTTACGAATTCTTCAAGCTGGAGTTCAGCAACGTCCGGCGACTGGAACACCGGCTGGAACTGGACATCGGGAACACCCAACGGCGTGGGCGATGAGGCGTTGCTTGGCAGCACAATCACCGGTGCGCGAACAGTATATACAGACGTTCCGGTCACGCTGAGCAAACTGCGGTTTGACAACGCAAACCGATATGTGATCTCCGGCACCGGGTCATTGACGATTCAGACGTCCAGCGGTAACGGAACCATCCAGGTGGACCAGGGCAGCCACAAGATCAGCCTGCCTCTGATCTTCGCCAGCGATGCGCGTGTATCCGTTGCGGCGGGTGCAACTCTCACGGTGGCGGATGTCACAACGATTAAGGCTGGCAAGACTGTAACCAAGTCCGGCAACCTGATTCTTGCAGGACCTCTTGCAATTGAGACCGGCGGCTCTTTGGCGAGTGTCGGTGGGACGACGACGCTTTCCGGCGTGCCCGCGATGGCTTTGGGCGCATCGATCGACGCGACTGACAGTATCCTCCAGATCAATTATGCAGGCGCCTCGGCACCGGCAGAATCAATCCTCTCACATCTTCGCCATGGATTTAACGATGGCTTATGGAATGGAAGCGGCATCAACAGTTCCGCAGCCGTTGCCGGGGAGACGGGGCTTGGATGGATTGACGACGCGGAGAATCAACGACTTCTGATCCAGTTAACCCGATACGGCGATGCAAACCTCGATGGGGCGGTGGCATCGGTGGATTTCAATGCCTTGGTGTCGGCTTATGGAACTGTTGCCGGGGCAGTCTGGTCGAACGGAGACTTTAATTACGACGGACGCGTGAATACGTTAGACTTTAATCTGCTGGCCGGAAATTTTGGACAAACCGCGCCCGTGCCGTCGCTGGGTAGTGTCGTTCCTGAGCCCGCCTGCATGGGATTGGTTTTTCTATCCGCCGCCAGTGCGTTGGCGCGACGACGACGGACGTAGGCGGCGGGCAACCGCCTGCACACTACAAGCAACTTTAACTCTGCAGGAGCATGAATCACATGGGTGTCAGAGAATCTCTCAATGAGAAACCCTGGATCGTCGGGAGCCTCGTTGCACTGCTGGTGCTACTGGCGGGTGTCGCCCTTTTCAGGAGTGTGCGCGGCTCGGGCGAGGTCATCGTCAATACTCAGGCATACTTCAGCACCGACGATGGAAAGACTTATTTCACGGATCTCGCCTCCCGCTCCAGCCCGTTTAAAACCTCGGATGGCAAGCTTGCCATCCGTGCCAATCTGTTCCGGTGCGGTGGAAAGGATCCTTTCGTTGGATATCTCGAACGCGAGGACGGCGGCGGAAGGGTGCCGGTGGCAGCGCCCGCGGTTCCGGCAGCAGCCGGTGCTGATGCTCCACCAGGCGGCTTTGCGCCAGGGGCGCTGGGGGCCAAAGTGGTGAAGCGTCCAGGCGAAAAGTCATGGGCACCCATCATAAGCAGCGACGGGCTTCGCATTATTCTGGTTAAGTGTCCCGACGGGCAGGATGCCGATCGCGTCTCTGCGCCTGAATAATCTGCAGGATAGCGCGTGTGACAGGCGGTTAATCGCGCATCAGTCATTCTGCCATGGCATCGTCCCGGAGAATCTCATGTTTCGATCCCTGCCCCTTGTACTGGTTTTTGGCATGCTGAGCTTTTTGCCGCAGACGGTTTCTGCCGCGGCGGATGTTTACGTTGACAATATAAACGGGTTGGATAGCTGCGACGGATCGACCGACACAAAAGGTGCGGGAAGTGTCGGCCCGGTTGCATCGCTCGAGCGGGCAAATGCGCTGCTGAAGCCCGGTGCCAGACTGATTCTCTGCAACACTGGCACGCCCTATCGCGGAAGCATCAACCTTACGCGCAAAGGCGGCACGCCCACGGCGCCGCTTGTGGTTGAAGGAAACGGCGCAACCATTGAAGGACTTCAGGAAACCAAACCCGCCCAGTGGGAACGGGTCAGCGAGGATATCGTATTTATCAAGTGGGAGGCGCCCTGGGGATTCTTTGTGGTGGCGGATGGCGCGACGCCAAAATGGGGGAAGTCCGCCACGGAACTGCAGCCGGGCGAGAGCTTTGGCGACTACAACCAGCATCGTGGCTATTTTCGCCTGCCCGCAGGACGCTCGATCGATCAGGTGAAACTGGAGATCGCCACGGGCGGATTCGGGTCCGGCGTGCTGATTTACGATGCCAGCCACATTGTCGTGCGGAACCTTCGCTGTCAGTATTTCTGGAACGACGGTTTTAACTACGGCGGCGAGTCGGAAGACATCCGGTTCGAGTCCATCGAAGCCTGCTACAACGGCGACGAAGGTGCAAGTTCACACGGAAATGTATCAGCGTGCATTGTCGATGCGAAGTTGCATCACAACGACAACGGAGTGGCGGACACCGGCTTTTCGCGGACAACCTATTACCGCCTGCAGGCCCATGACAATCGGCAGATGGGGGTCTGGTTTCAGGGGGGTGAGCATGTCGTCATTGATTCAAAACTGTGGAGCAACCCCAACGGGGTGACACTGGAACTGGCCCAGGGAATGCAGACCTTTCCTGTGGCAGAGGGAGATCCGTATATGGATTGCCGTGTGCTGCTGCGGAATGTATTTGTGTCGGGCGACGACTACGCGATCTCACTTTCGCATCAGACGTCAATCTCTGTCGATCATGCCACGCTGGTGGGCGGCAAGCGTGGGATTTTGCTGCAGGCAGAGGATGCGAAATGCCGGATGACCAACAGCATCGTATCCGCCCCGGAGAAACTGCTGGATTCGGTTGGGCATTACCGAGGGGACTACAACTGCTGGTCGAGTGAATCGTTCCTGGTTTCCGGGCAGCAGGTCAAGCTCGACGGTTTGGGCTCGGGCTTGGCGCAGGAAGGGTCGCACACGGTGATATCCGGCCCGCTGATGACCGACCCGTCCAGCATGCCACCCGGGCCTGCGATCGGAACAGCATATTTCGACGATGAAAATGAGAAGTGGCTTAGGAACTCTCGTCTGGTACCTCAGTCCGCGGAACTATCTAGAAATAAAAATATGGGATTTATTGGTGAAAATCACGAAAACTAAGCCCGTTTAGGCCTGTTGATTGGAAATTTGAGAATATTTGTTTTTTATTGACAACCTGGTGTTTTGTGAGAAGATTGATTCAACCAGTTCGAGGAGAAAACCAATGCGCAATTCAGCCAAAGCCGTACTTTATGCCGCTGCCACTGCCGCTTTCTGTAACGTGGCTTCTGCGGTTGTGGTCTTCCGTGACAACTTTGAAAATGTCACTGGTGCGACGGCTCCGTTTCCGCAATCGGGGGTTAATGCGAATCCGGTGGCTCAGGTGGGAAGCTGGATTATCGGCGAGCCAAGCATCGAGAATGTTCAGGTGTCCCAGGATTATTCGCCCATTGAGGGAACGCAGTGTCTGGTGTCCAACCGCAACGGCACAGGTGCCGTCGCGCTTCGCGCGAACTTCGCATCGCCCGCGCCGGCGAATCCAGCCGACAGCATGAACATCTCCTTCAAATACCGTGATCCTGCTCCGGATTCTGCCTTCGGGGGAACGGTCGACGTCATGGAGTTGCTTGGCTACAACGACACCGATACCGGGTTTGACAATCAGGCATTCTATATGCGGATTTTCAAGGGATGGTCTGCTGATCCGACACGGGTCTATGTGGGATTTGCCGGGAACGGATCTTTGGGCGCACCGGAAAACAACGGGTATTTTGTAACGACCAATCCCGACCAGAACTGGCAGCAGGTGGATATCGCGTTTGATTTCTTGGCGCATACCTATACTTTTTCGATGAACGGTTCATCGCTTCCGGGCACCGAGAACATTCCATTTGATGGCGATGCCGCCGCCGCGAGCCAGATTCAGCAGTTGCTGTTCTATCATCTCTACTCGAACAACAGCCGCTGGGCGCTTGATGATATTACGATTGCCACATCGGGTTCGGTTGTCAGCACCGCTTGGAACATGAACGGCTCCGGCGACTGGAACGTCAGTGGAAACTGGAGCGCAGGAGCGCCCAACGGCATTGATGCAAGTGCCACGCTTGGGGGAATCATCAGCAGCGCCCGCACGGTGTACACCGATGTGCCCCTGAAGCTGGGATCGCTGCGCATCGACAATTCAAACCGATATGTGGTCAGCGGCGCCGGATCATTAACGATGGAAGTCAGCACCGGCGTGGGAACGATCCAGGTGGATCAGGGCAGCCACAAGATCAGCCTTCCGTTGACGTTTGCCAGCGATACGCAGGTGAATGTCTCTCCTGGCGCGTTGCTGACAGTCGCTGACATCACCACCATCAAGACCACAAAGACGGTGACCAAATCAGGCGACCTCGTTCTCTCTGGGCCGCTGGTTATTGAAGCAGGCGGATCGCTGGTCAGTGCCGGAGGCGCCACTACTGTTTATGGAACACCGTCGCTCGCAAGCGGCGCATCAATTGACACCACCACCACCACGCTGAACGTGGACTATCGCGGCATCGGCACGCCCGCAGCGGCAATCCGCTCGGCACTATTCAATTCAAAGATCCGCAGTTCCAACTCGGTTGCAGGTCAGACCGGGCTGGGTTGGCTTGATAACGGCGGTAGTCAGAATGTGACGATCAAACTGACACGACTCGGTGATGCGAATCTGGATGGTACGGTCAGCTCACTCGATTTCACCGCCTTTGTCGCTTCCTATGGGGCAACCAGTGACGCCTTGTGGAGTGGCGGGGATTTCAATTACGACGGGAAGATCAACACGATTGATTTCAACCTGCTCGCCGGCAATTTCGGGCAATCCGCGCCTGCCGCGGCGCTGGGTGCAGTGGTGCCGGAACCGGCAAGCCTGGGCTTGCTGGCAGTCATGGCACTTGCAGGAACAAGGCGACGACGAATCGCCTGAACTGATTAGAAGATCGATAACACGTCTACGAACACATCCGTCTCTGACGGAACATGGGTCGTCTGGTTGGATATGCGGTGGCTGTGCGAGGTTACGGTTCGAGGAGAACCGGTCGCGCAGCCACGTACACCAACGGGCGACACATCGCAGGAGAAATGCATATGCGAAACACGTCTCTTTTGTTGATCGGCGGGGTTGTAATGGCGAGTCTGTCCAGCGCCGCGACCGCAGCAGTTGTCTTCCGTGACAACTTTGAAAACGTCACTGGCGCGACGGCTCCGTTTCCGCAGACGAGTGTCGATGCCGACCCTTCCGCACAGGTGGGCAGTTGGACCATCAACGAGCCGGCGGATGAAAACGTCCAGGTGTCGAAGGATTACTCGCCCATCGAAGGCACCCAGTGCCTGGTCTCCAACCGCAACGGAACCGGCGGAATTCAGCTTCGCGCTAATTTCTCGTCGCCCGCCCCAGTGAGTCCGCCGGACGGATTGACCGTATCCTTTAAATACCGCGATCCGGCACCCGATTCCGCCTTCGGCGGAACTGTCGATAAAATCGAACTCTACGGATACAACGATTCAGACAACGGATTTGACAATCAGGCATTCCAGTTGCAGCTCTACAAGAACTGGGGATCAGCGGGGCGCGTCTACGTCGGGTTCGGCGGCAACAGTTCGCTGAGTGCACCGGAGAACAACGGATTCTTCGCGACCAACGATCCAGATCTCAACTGGCAGCAGGTGGATATTGCCTTTGACTTCGTGAGCCACACCTACACCTTCTCGCTGAATGGCTCGGCGCTTCCCGGAACGACTAACATTCCATTTGACGGCGATGCCGCGACTGCAAACCAGCTTCAGCAACTTTTGTTCTACCACGTCTATGCGGACAACAGCCGCTGGGCGCTGGACGACATCACGGTGACTACCACCGCCGTTCCTGAGCCTGCTTCGATCGCCGGGCTTGCATTGGCCTCCATGGCGCTGGTAGCGCGACGTCGACGCTGATCAACTGTGAAGTTCTGCAATGAACCACCCCGCCATGGAGTCTCTGGCGGGGTGGTTTCCTTTTATAATGGCATTCATGTCTGAACCGTCAACTGTCCGTCTTGCCGTCATCGGTGGTATGCGAGGCGAAAGTTTCGGCAGGGTTGTCGGGCATCTCGGCGAGCGTCTGCATCTTTCTGCCATCGTTGATCCTGATCCCGAAGTGTGCTTCCGTTGGCAGCAGGCGTATGCCGAGATTCACGCCTTTTCAGATCTTGATGCGTGTCTCACCGCCGGTGTTTGCGATGCGGTGCTGATTGCCACGCCGATGGCGCTTCACGCGCGGCAGTCCATCCAGGCGATGAATGCCGGAAAGCACGTGCTGTGCGAAGTGCCGGCGTGCATCTCCCACGCGGAAGCGCTTGAACTCATCGAGACATGCGAACGAACGCGCGTCGTGTTCATGATGGGCGAGAATCTGAACTACATGCGCCCGCAGATGATGGTGCTGAACATGGTGCGCAAGGGGGCGCTTGGTGATTTGAGCTATGCGGAAGGCGCGTATCTTCACGACTGTCGCGACTTGTATTTCAACCCCGACGGCACACTGACCTGGCGCGGAAGAATTCATGGAACCGAACCCGCCGGCGGCAATACCTATCCGACACATCCGTTCGGGCCGATTGCCTGGTGGCTTGGCATTGGCGAATCGGATCAGATTGCATCGATCTATTCGTTGACATCGACTGGAAGGGGAAACGCAGCGTATGCGACGCATCGCTTTGGCCCCGATCATCCAGGTGCGATGCTGGACTACTGGCGGCGAGGCGACTCAACATCGTGTCTCATCAAGACCCGGCTGGGACGGGTCATTCAGATTCGCTCAGACATGTCCTGCGCCCGCCCGATTGACAACAAGGCATTTGAACTGCAGGGAACGCTTGGCTGCGTGCGGTCCAACATCGACCGCAGCAAGCCGCCCGTCTGCTGGCTTGCATCAGCCGCTGAGAGGTCCAACGAAGCTCAATCCGTCTCGGCGTCCGCGGATGAGCAGGAACGAAAGTGGACCGGCCTCTATCAGCATGCCGATGAGTTTGAACATCCGCTCTGGCGGGAACACATGCAGGCTGCACTTGACTGCGGGCATGATGGTTCAGATTTCTTTGTGCTCAAAGAGTTTCTTGATACCGTTCAGCAGCGCATTGCCAATCCAATCGATGTTTACAGCGCGGTCACCTGGAGCAGCCTGGTCTGGTTGACCGGCGACTCTGAGCGGCTGCAAACCGCGGTCCCAGCGATTGACTACAGGCGTCGCCCAATCACCCGGTCCGTCGGCGAACACGGGTGATATCAGGCTCCTGTTCAGTTGAGATTGTCGCCCGCTTCACTTCCTGGCGCGGAACTTCGGATGCAACTTGTGCGCCTCAATGTCCTGCTGAAGATCCGCGAGGACGAAGTTCATGGGTTCCTGCTTCTGATACAGTATCCGCCAAGCCAGTTCAGCAAGCTGGGGATCGTCGTTCTGCTCCAGGAGGTTTTGGAGGGCGGATTCCCCCGGCTTGCCACACGCCATCATCGCCGTGCCAACGCTTCGCCATCCCCAATCCAGATCCTTTCGGTGGCTTCCTGTTCCGTATCGCTTGAAGAGTATCTCCAGGGCGCGAACCGCTTTTTCTGGAGCGCCTGCAGCCGCGTCGGGCCGCTGCGCCAGTTGGGCCAGTGCGGTGGCGGCCCGGACCTGAAAGAACTCTTCCGAATCTTCCAACGCCTTGAGAACGGTATCGAAGACGCGGGGATCACCGGAATAGGCAGGCAGCACGCCCAATGCCATTTCGCGAATGTAAATGTCCTCAGGCCCTGCAACAAATTTCAGCATGGCGTCGAGAATGGAGTCGCCAACACTCTGGCCCGGAAGCGTCGTGGGGGTGCCCGATTGTCCCCATCCCAGGGCGAAACTGGGACTGCTCGGAAGCCTGAGCCCGATGTAATTGAGCGCCCGCACAGCAACCAGCCGGACCTTCAGGTCATCGGCATGCAGATGCTCAAGCAGGGGTCGCACATCCGCTTCGCAGATTTTCATCAATGCCTGCGTTGCCGCCTCCATGTCAAACTGAAAGGTGGATCCGGCTTTGACCGCGTCAAGGATTCGTGCAGCACTTTCCGGGCCGTGCAGATCGCCAAGCGCTACAGCGGCCTGGCATCGCACCGCGTTATCGGGATCCGCAAGCGCTTCTTCCATCGCCGCAACGCCCGCAGGATCCTTCAGAACTGCCAGTGCTCGAAGCGCAGCACGGCGGACGTAAACATCTTCATCCTTTAACGCCGGCAGGATATTGGGGACGTCGGCTTTGGTCTTCTGAGCCGCGACATTGTAAAGGAAGCGGCGCTTGGCAAAAACATCCCGTCCGCTGAGAACATCGGCAGAGGTTTCCGCGATTTTCTCATCCGGCCATCCCACCTTGGCTTCACGCGGATAACCAGATTCGACTTCACCACCCGGAAACACGACCCGCGTCACACCCTGCGGCAAGCCATCGTCAAACGTCCGCAGCATTGACGCGGCGACTGTAGTTCCTTTTGTTGCTTCAAGCACCTTTGCCAGCAGTTCGTCGTTGCCCGGCCAATCCACATTGAGTTCATCAACCAGGCCTTCTTGGACCCATCGCTCCCAGTCCATCCGAATGTTTCCTGCGGTTGAAAGCTTGACCTTGCCTGCGGCGCGCCAGAGTTCCGGCATGTGGCTGTCTGCTGCGTCAGGACTGATCCTCACGCAAAGTTTCTTCCCCGCCGCTGCCAGCGACGCATGCAGTTCGCGGAGGAACTGTGTGACGTACTCCCCCCGCAGTTCCGCAAGGGCTTTCGGATCGAATGTTTCGGTTCGAATATCGATTCCATGACGTTTCTTGAACTCAGTGACAACGGGCTCGTTGAATCCGAACTCGTCCATGTATCGCATCTGAAAATTTTCCACGTAAGTGTAAAAGGTCACGCCGTCATATCCCCGTTCCACGAGATAGTCGGTGATGCGTTTGGCAACAATGGCGCGGGCTTCGGGATAGGCATATTCAACCGGGCCCGCCTGTTTGCGTGTGCCCCAGCGGTTGACGGGGACAAACTCCGGGTGGTTGATTCGCAGTTCGTCTTCACTCTGGTATGGCCAGTCGAAGCAGGCTCCGGCGTCCCCCTGCGTGGCAAATTCAAACAGGCCCGTTACCATCCAGATCGACATGCCGTTGTTCCGGGCGGCGTTGATGGCAATCCGGTTGGTTCCAACTTCGTCGTTCAGATGCCGCAACCGCTGCCACAATCGGTAATAAAATGTGTTGCCTTCGCGAAAACGGTGATGCCGAAGCCACATTTCATCCTGGCCGCCTCGCCACCAGATTCGATTGACGTGGTAATCCTTTGCCAGTGTCTCAAACGCCGCTTCGATGGTGGCCTTGGAGTCCATCGGCGTCCACAGCGCCCACTGATTGTCAGCGGTGCTGATGTAGGCGGTGTTGGGCAGGTTGTTGGTTGGCTGGGTTGACTGTGCGTGTGCGGTGCAGACCTGCAGAGAGATGGTCAGAGTCACCGCAATACACGCGAGGAGTCTGATGGAAGAGAGGACGATTCGGGGATTGATGACACGCACGGCAACTCCTCCTGAAGATTGATAACGGCGGATCCCGCGAATTCAGGCTCACGCTGGCTGCGTGAAACCAAAATCCGCGTTTTTTATATTTGGTTATTGAAGCATTTCCAATCGGACGAACCGGAAGCTTTACTTGCTCTCGAACACATTTTCTGGATAGAAGGGGGCGAACGTCCCGGCATATTTTGCGGTGTTGGAGGCGGAATCAACAGCGGTGAGTTCTCGCTTGGTCAGTGGCTCAGAGTGACCGTCGAGGAACAGCGTGTTGCAGCGTTTGCTGTGGCGGGCGTGAATGCCCAGAATCGGATAATCCGCCGATGCGGCCCAAAACTGCTTGTAGCCCAGCCCTGATACACTGAAATCACCGCGAATGGAGTCGGTCAGTAAAATCATCCTGCTGGCAGATCTGGGCCAGTAACTTGGGAAGGCGGTCCAGGAAAGATTTCCGCCTTTGAGTTTCCAGACATATCCGTTTGTACCCCAATACCAGGGATCGCGAATCCATCCGCCATAACCGAAAGCTTCACCGATGTATGCTTTTCCTTCGACATGATCGAGCTGCGCCGGACAGGCCATCACCTGTGCTGATGCGGAAGGCACGACGGTGTCGGTGATCATTGGATAACCGGCGAATGGTCCATAAGGAGTGGTCTTTACTCCCATGTATTTTGAGACGTAATAGTCCCAGGAACGATAGGTATAGGATGCTCGATACACAAAAACGCCGCCATTAGGCACCAGTGCCCCGCGGTTGTCGCTGCTGTACAGCACGAAACCGGTGTAGCACTGTCGGAGATTGCTAAGGCAGTTTACGCCAAGTGCCGCCTGCCGGGCTTTGCTGAGCGAGGGAAGCAAAATCGACACAAGCAAAGCGATGATGCCAATGACAACCAGCAACTCAACCAAGGTAAAAGCGGCGGTTGTGCGCCAAGGATTGATATGACGGAAATCCGCAGAACGACTTTGCATCACGCACCTGCAGGTAAGTGTTTAGACAGATCGGGCATTCCCGCTTCCGCATTTTGTGTCCGGTCACGGCCGGGGAAACTTTCGGTCTTCCACTCTAGAGCGATCGTGTGATTTTTAAGTGCATCCGAACAGTCACGAGGTACCGTGCGATGCATTTAATCACCGTTTAAGAGCATGCTAGTGGAATAAAAATAGATAGTCAATATTATTTCGTTTATTCAACGCCATCCAATGTTTGCGATCTGATTGTCATGCCACAAGCGTTTGGTTTGTTAGATTATCTAGATATATTTAAATACTTGAGTTATTGCATTAAACGGCCGTTGTTTCTACGCTCTTGGTCGGGTTTATTAATGGAGACGGTTGGATGCGCATTACAGATGTAAGAACTCATTTGCTGACCGGTCCGGCAACGCTGGACCCGTTTCTTTCTGAATGTCGTGTCAGGCGAAGTGTGGCGCTGATCGAAGTCTCGACAGATGCCGCGTTCTCGGGCCTTGGCGAAACTTATGCGGGGTATTTCTGTCCAGAACTTGTTCCCGGAATCGTCGAATTCTTCCGGCCTATTCTCATCGGGCAAAGCGTGGATGACAT
>Ga0105047_10016758_pt1 | contig 11470 bp, 12 predicted proteins | sample MAT04_FD_78384 | JGI IMG/M metagenome (GOLD analysis project Ga0105047, IMG submission 78384) | Freshwater microbial communities from Lake Fryxell liftoff mats and glacier meltwater in Antarctica - MAT-04 (megahit assembly) | ecosystem: Environmental > Aquatic > Freshwater > Ice > Liftoff... | reverse complement strand
CATGGGCGTCAACTATGCTTATTTACGTAAGTCAAAACATAACCGTGACCAAGCAATAAGCGTTGTGGCGGCAAACAATATTTTGGGCGCTGTTGCCCATATAATGTTAGTCGCATTGCTTTTATCGCTATTTTCGTCCTATATAAATTCGCTGCAATTACCTAAGCTCGATTCCGAGGTAACTGTTATCGATAGAGTAGTTGTCGCGTTGATTATCGCCGGGCTAGGAGTAGCGACCTATTACCGGCAGCGTATTATCAAACAACTCAGTTTAATATTAAGAGCTTTATCTGGCTACAGAAAAAATCCATGGCGTGTAGTAACGGCACTTTTCTCATCGATGTTACTTACTATTTGCAACGTTGCTAGCCTTTATTTTTGCGTGTTGGCGCTAGATATCCCTTTGGCGTTCGCGGCAGTGTTTTTGATCTTCACATTTGGAGTTGCTCTAGGAGCCTCGACACCCACGCCTGGTGGCCTTGGAGGTGTTGAGGCTGGATTAGTCGCTGGCATGCTGGTTTTTCACGTACCGTCAGCTCAGGCAGTAGCTGCCGTATTAGCCTACCGTTTAATCAGTTATTGGGGAGCTTTAGTGGTCGGATCTTTGGCCTTTATAGTAGCCAATCGCCGCTCTTATTTTTAAACATAAAAAATGGGCTGGACATCTTTGTCGCAGCCCATTTAATTTTCAAGTAAAAACTTAAGCGCGTTTTGCCTTTCGCGTTACCTTGTTATTGTTATTGTCGACTGACGCCGCAATAATAATAGGTCCAGAAATCAAAGCGAACAAACCTAGTAGCCATACAAATGCTACACCGCTTGCCGCGGGCTGGAACAGTATGACAATACCGACAAGCACAGACAATAAGCCTGAAATCGACAGCATGGTTTTGTTTGTGGCCGTTGTTTCGTTAGTAAATGCCAAAACGATATCAATTACACCGCGTGCAATCAATACGAAGCCAATGATTAGTATGAATGACGCAAAGGTCACAGTTGGGTGACGGAATAAGTAAACACCGGCACCGAGCTGCACTAAGCCAAGAATTGATTTGAGCAACCAGTGGCTGCCGCCTCTGCTAATACTAAAGATACCAACCAAAAAGTTGATAATGCCGCTCGCAAGTATAAAGCCTGCAAACAAGTATAGTAATGTCACAATGGTAATGTCTGGCCAGAACACTGCCGCAATACCAAATAGGATTGCGAGAACGCCTTCGAACACTCCTGCTGTCTTAAGGTTTTCTTCATTCATAGAATTTCCCCTCACTTATGTTGATTTCTTTACTTATACTCTCGAAATTTAGAATTGTAAAGCTACAAGTTACCCCTGTAGCACATGTGTTGTGGGTAATTTAAGATCTGCCGACACCTATATAGTGGATTCCAGTTTTTCTCACGACAACAGCATTAAAACAATTTACGGCGTCAACCAAAATGCCCTTTTTGAGGAGAGAAGCATACTGCTGGGCAGTGATATCTTTGAACTCCTGCCAATCTGTAGCAATCACCACGGCTTCTGCGTGCTCTAAAGCCTCTTTAGCAGATGCCATAAGCTTAACTGTACTTAATAGCTCGAGTTTGGCTTCTGACATAGCTTCAGGGTCGTAGCACGTAACAAGCGCGCCACTTTTAGCAAGTTTGTTGGCTATAGCAATACCCGGAGAACGTCTCACATCGCTCGTATCGGCTTTAAATGCCAAGCCAAGCACAGCAACTTTACAGCCTTTGAGCGACTTGCCGCACGCTAATTGTAGTTTTTCGATGATGTAACCGGGCATAGAGGCGTTAACTGCTTGGCTAGCTTCCAGAATCGGCATAGCCACACCGTATTCCAGCCCAGCAGCGATCAATCCACTAACATCTTTTGGGAAACACCCGCCACCATAGCCTCTGCCGGCATTAAAAAATGCTGGATTAATGCGGGTGTCGGCGCCCACTGCGCTCATAACTTCCGTAATATCGGCGCCAACTTTATCTGCCAGCTTGGCTATTGAGTTGGCAAAAGATATTTTGAGGCTCAAAAAGGCGTTAGATGTAACTTTTATAAGCTCGGCACTCGGCAAACTTGTAGTTATGTAGCTTTCGGCTCTAACTTGCTTGGGTGGTTTAATATCGCTGAGTGTCTGCAGCTGTAGCCGGGCTTCATGTATATGCTTATAAAGCGCCATGATACGTTTAAGTGCTTCCTGATTGGTGCCGCCAACAACTATACGGTCAAACCACAAGCTGTCCTGCAGAGCGCAACCTTCACGCAAAAACTCCGGATTAGATACATAACTTAACCTTGTTGTGCTAGTTTTAAATAATTCTATAATTTTTTGACCAGTACCTACGGGCACCGTGCTTTTTTGAACGTAAACCGTGCCATCGGGCATGTACAGCATGGCTTCTTTTGCGGCGGCAAAAACGTATGTCAGGTTTGAGCTGCCGTCAGGATTGTCAGGCGTTCCAACAGCCGAAAAAACCAATGAACTTTTGGCCACCGATTCACTATATGACTGAGTAGGCAATAAGTTACCATCTTTTATAGCCTTAGAGATTAAAGCATCTAGCCCGACTTCGTAAAAAAATGATTTACCTTGCCGAATAGTGTCGAGGCGCTCCTGGTTTGGATCAACAATGTATGTTTTTATGCCAGAGGCGGCAAACAAAGCGGCGGCCGTAAGCCCAACATAGCCACTCCCCAAAACTGTCACCGTTAAATCCATTACAAATAGTTTAAAGCATAACTGCCAGATATATAAGGTTTAAGTTCTAGTGACCGCTAGATTCCCTAGTGTTGACAGGTGCTTGACTCGGTATTTAGCGTACGCCCGTTTGCTGGTGCCATTACGTTTTACAAACTGGTTGATGTGCTCGTCGCCGATGAAGTGCGGCATCAGCACATAGGTCGCGCCGGCTTCGTAAAGCTCCTCAGCTTCATCCAGGCCAGCGGCGTGGCAAATAAAAATAGCTTTGCTGTTAGCTTTAGAAATATGATTAGCAAGCATCCGATTGGTAGTAGGGCTGGTAATAGTGCTAATAATCATCTCAGATTTGTGCACACCAATTTCATCAAGTAATTCAGTGTCGGTAACGTCGCCGTACAAATGACTGATGTGTTGACGCTCTAGCAACTCAATGACATCGGGATCGTAATCGATCACAATATAGTCCTTCTTCATGTCTCGGAAGGTTTGCACGAAGCTATAGCCGCCCTCACGGTAGCCTAAAAGCATTAACGGGTAATTACCCAAAGCTTTGACTTCCTTTTTGGTCTTAGTACGCTCAAATAAGCTTAATTGTTTCTCGAAGCGCCTAAACAAGCGGTCGTCGTATTTCATTAGGTATGCTGAAAGCGCGATGGTAATCAAAGCCGTTAATGTCACGACTGCCGCCAGATCCTTACTAACAAAGCCAGAACTAATCGCCAGTACCACTAGAACAATCGAGAATTCACTGATTTGCGACAAGTGCATTGCCGACTTAAACCCGGTTTGCTTGGTATAGCCCAGTGCTCCCAGTGATGACATGATTATAAGTGGCTTGGTAATCATTACCAGGGCCGAAAAAACCAGGGCTGGAACAATAGAATTCGATAAATTATTGAGGTTAAGGCTTTCGCCCAGTTGGATGAAAAAGATCACAATAAAGAAGTCCCGCAGTGGTTTAAGCCGGGTGGCAATGGCCTGGACGTATGGCAAATGAGCCACTGAAACACCAGCAAACAAAGCGCCGACTTCTATAGAAAATCCTGCCCAATAAAACAGGCTGGCTATGCCGAACGCCCAAGCCAGCGCAAAAACATATAGTAGCTCTTGACTAGCGGCGAATAGCTTGCTGAGGCGCGGCATAATAAAGGCTCCAACCACAAATAGTAATACGCCTAGGACAACGCCCTTGGCGATAAGCATTACTAAGTCGCTAGAGGTACCCGAGCCGCCAGCACTGGCCGACAACGCCAGTAACGCCAACGTCGCGAATATGTCTTCCACCAGCAATATACCGATGGCAATTTGGCCATATAAACGTGATTGTTCTTTTTTGTCGCTTAGTACTTTTACGACGATAATTGTGCTACTAAAGAGTAAAGCCGTGGCCATAATCAGGCTTTCTTTTGGCCCAAAGCCTAGCAAGTATCCAGCAGCAAAGCCAGTGCCGCCGACACCCAGTAAAATTGCCAAGAAAGTTAGGAATACTGGTTTTCCTGCATCTTTTATGATGGTTATGTTAAGGCCCAAGCCAATAATAAATAGCAGTAGAACAATTCCTATTTCGCTAAATGAGGTAAAAGCTTCGTGATTTTTGATGATGTTCAGTGCCGAAGGTCCGACTATGATACCCGTCAAGATGTAACCAATTATTAATGGCTGCCTAAAGATTCTTAGAACGAGAGAAACTACCGCAGCTATCACTATTACAGCGCTTAACTGGTAAAAAACAGATTCCTCTAGCATGATTGGTGTTTATTTTTTCTGCCCATAGCTTAATTATGACAGAACAACCCTTATGCTAAAAATCGGTTGTTGTCTAGCTGCTTTAGCTTTTAGCTTTATAGCTGAGAATGGTTTTCATTTTTGCGACTATCTCCGGTTGCTGTAGTGCTTGCATGCAAATCTCCACTTCATTATGAGCGCTGGCTGGAATCTCATGATTAGAGGTAATGGGTATTGCGTCATAAGCAAAGCTGGCCACATCAAAACCCTCGGCTCTTAATTTTTCGGCCTCATCATCGTTGACTCTAGTCGTTTCAGCCGGACAATGATTTGAATTGTCACATTGCAACTTGTAAGGGCATTCTCCTGTCACCCAGGCGACAGAGCTTGTTGTAGGGTATGTATTCATAGAATAACGAATATAATACCACATTAACTCCATTTAGTTTATGCTGCGATGATAGCGGGTGGATGTTGCAGGAGCTCTAAGCCTAATAATTTTTATGAGACTAATGTACTGGCAAATATTTGCCATGCCAGTAATGATTTCGCAATGAGGCTAAGAATAATGTAGGCTTTTTCTCCACGGAAATAAGTTGCCCATTTACCTTTCGCCCTATACTGCTTGTACTGGACCAACGCAAAACAATTAAATAATACGAAGAGTGAAATTACGATTCCATATACAAACCCAGGAGCTGTAGTGCCGGCAGGCCCCCCCGGAGATATTAACTGAGTTACGATGATAATCCATGGAATTAATCCTGCAATACAACCAAATATAAATGGCAGCCATTGGCCATCACCTGGAGTTGTGTACTTTTCTTGTAGCCAACCAAATAAGATCATTGATACATTGACGCCAAAAATTGCTAATAATGCTGCATAGTCGCTGATGCCGTTAAGCTGCGCGATTAAAAATATCATTATAGAAGAGCTTAGCGAGTATTCAACCCAACGAAATATGTTTCTGTTATGCGTTAGACCTGTAGCATAACGAAGAAAGAACTTCTTGGAAGCTACAAGAAAGTGGAAGAAAGCCGACAAACCCAAAAATAACGCGATTGTGTAGCTTACATTATTGCTAAAAAGTAGTATTGGGTTTGCAAAAGCCGAGCCGGGTGGACCTGTCATATAGGTAGCCGTCACTGGTAACGAAAAGTTATTGGACAGCGCAATGACAGCAATCATGGATGTTAGGTGCAGCAACCCTGCTGATATGTTCCATTTTCTTAATGATTTTACGTGTGCTTCTGATATTTTGTTCATAAAAAAATTATATCAGACTTGCGTACAGAATGTAACGTGTGTTACATTAATATTGTAACGAGCGTTACAATATCATGACAATACATACTAAAAAAATAATAGCATCAAAAGCCAAGACACTTTTTGCTTCAAACGGATACGAAGGATTTACTATGCGTATTCTTGCTAAAGAAAGTGGCGTCGGGCTATCGAGTATTTACCATTTTTTTGAGCATAAAGATATCTTACTAAAGTACATTTTTGACGATGTTAGCAAACAGTTAGGCATTGAACGATCGATGCTACCCAAAAGACAAACAGCAAATCAAATGCTTTATGACCGTATTGTTTTTCAGTTTACTCACATAGAAGAAGTAGTGTATGTACTCAAGTATTACCTGCATTTTAGAAAAGACTTTTTGAAGTTAGATAGTGGCTATATCCCAACCAAAGCTTATTTGCATGTCGATGAGGTACTTCGCTTTGGAATAGACAATGGCGAGTTCGAATTTGCCGAAAGTGAAATCAGTGAAGAAGCAAAAGTAATTGCCCATTCAATAAATGGTTTCTTACTAGAATACTACCCCGAACCTCCTGCAAAGTCTGAATTAGAGGGAGTTGTTACAACAATTCATCGGTTTTTGATGAGAAGCCTTACTAATAAGGAGGTGCCAATGAAGTAGTAGATATGTGAATATTTAGTAAATAATATAGGGGGATCAATAATGGAAAAAAGCAATAAGGCAACCGGTTTAGTCGTAGGTGTAGTCGCGTTAATCGTGATAGTTGGTGGAATTTTATGGGTTATTAACAACAATAATGAATCTGATAAGTCTGGCACAAGCCAGAGTCAGCAAGCCGATCAGACTGCTGAGAAGTCGGCGGACATCGTGGCGGTGGCTTCTGATACGCCTAGTCTTTCTACGTTAGTGACGGCTGTCAAAGCGGCCTCGTTAGTAGAGACTCTACAGGGAGAAGGCCCATTTACCGTATTCGCACCTACAAATAATGCGTTCGCGGCCTTACCCGCAGGTACTTTAGACAGCCTGCTTAAGCCCGAGAACGTGGACCAACTAAGGTCGATTCTTACCTATCACGTTGTGGCCGGAAAAGTAATGGCTAGTGACTTGAAGGATGGCCAAGAGATTACTACTGTCCAAGGAAACAAGTTGAACGTAAGAATATTGGACGGTAAAGTATATCTGATCGATTCTAAGGGTAACCAAGTTATGGTTGAAAAAGCAGATGTTAACGCTGATAACGGCATAGTTCATGTTATCGGTGGAGTTTTACTACCTAGCTAATAGTCAAACATAAAAATAGTTTTATAACGCCCAGCTTGCGAGACTGGGCGTTATAGGTTGGTTTGATGTATAGGCATTTGATCGCTGATATTTATTTAGCTCTGTAGTACCTGTGTTACACAAGAAACCGATCTTTGGTACCGCAGCCATTTTAAGAATGTTTAGTCATCGTACTGACCGAGAGCCCAGCTTGATTTTTTAGTGTGTTCAACACACATTGGTTTAATCAGCCCATCAGAAATAGCTTGATCATATGCCAGCGTGGGACCAACTTGCCACGGAAAACTATCACCGTAATCATCCATAATCACATAACTTTTATCCTTAACTAGGCGTCGCATAGTAAATAAATCGCTGTAAGCAACAGATTGGCTATGTCCTCCATCGATAAATGCGATATCATACAGCACTTCATCTTTGTGAGCTGGAACGGTTTCAAGTGAGTCGCCCAATATAAGACTAAAATTTGTTGCTGGAAATCGCTTAATCAGATACTCATGGGCAGGACGTACATAGGGATGGTGATTGATGTCAAACGATGTCACTGTATCGCTTCCGAGATTAGCAAAGGCAAAGGCTGAATGTCCGGCGTTAAATCCAGTCTGCACCACTTTACTAATGGATTCAACAGCAAAAAGTTTTTCAATCCATTCATATTGGGCAGAATCCATATAACCTTCCATGAAGAAGGTTTTTAAGCCATGGCGACGTGACATTTCCTGGATCGGTGAGTCGTCAAATAACATATCTATAGTTCGGTGACTCGCGACCATGCCACTTTTGAGCTTTCGGTGTAACCGCGAACTACCTGCCATACCTTCTTGTGCCGAGGTGGTTTTATTTTTTGAAGCCGGTTCTATCATAAAGACATAATAAAATAAATATAACAAATGTGCAATTTTGACTGTTGATGAGGAATTCATCTTTTCTTCGGCAGGCTCACAACTTTATTATTGCAAACATAGCTGGGCTTATTGTTCGTTGTTCAAACTGGACTGATGCTTAGTGAACACTGTTAACTCTATCGGCTTTGAGCCAGATAGTATTTTTATGCCGGTATTTTTTACTCAAGATGCCTCTAGCTATTCCTGGTGTATGTGCAGCCCCCCACATTAGAGTTAAATGCTGGTTTTCGTCTTGCAGCAATACATTTTCGATTGCCTGAACAGCAACTTTATTTCTGTCCCCAACTATCACATTGTCTGATAACCGGAGTGCACAAATGCCTAAAGTCCCTATGAACAAAGATACGGGATTAACTCTCCGGCTCATTGAGCGTTCAATGCCTGACGCAAGTAGCTGAGAGCGAATCCTACCAAGTCGGAATACTACTTCTGCTGCGTTAAGGTCGTGCACCTCCCAATGATCTTTAAAATTAAGCGAATGATGATCAGATTCAAATTGAGATTTAGTTCCATTTTCGGGGTCCTCATCAATTACACCGTCCACCAATTCACGGATCCGTGGAGCAAGTGTTTGCACCCATTTTGGATAGCTAGCTAACTCTTCGTCATCGGGTAGGCCAGATGCCTCTACGTGAACAATTGAGCCCCCATGCTCTCTATCGTCAATATAATCACTAACTTGGTCATAAAAACTAGGCAAGGCTCTGTGAAGTACGCTTACTAAACTTATTGTGCTTTCAATATTGGGGTGGTCAAATTCGTGGATAGCAGTTTCTACGTACTGACCGACTATTCGTTTGGACTTTATCATAGTATGAATATAAAAACACAGAAATGGTTGAATAGCAAAAAAAGGCTTCCGGGGAAGTCCTTTTATATTGCTTATGCATGGCTGAGCGTATGGGTCCGGCGCGAGCAATTAGTTTGCTCGGCTATTCACGTTGCGCTTATATATTTGAGCTCACTAAAGGCGAAAAAAGCATAAACCTGGCAGATGCATAGGCTTTTGATCGCTGATATTTATTCAGCTCTGTAGTAGTAAATTATTGCTGGGAAGCGTCGTTGATCTTTTCTTGTAAATTCTTGGTCTGCGCGGCTATGTCAGTAAAAGTTACGGAAGTCGGTGGCGTAAATCTTGACTCATCTTTCTTCCAATTCACACAGTCAAACTGGTATTTTTTATCAGGATCAAGCTGTTGGCTCATTTGTTGCTGGCTTTCTTTATTCGAAGCAGAAACGTCTGTTTTGAAGCCAGTGTTTGAATCTTTCATCCAGACATATTGTGTATCACCGTTCCTGATTACGTATGCGGTTATACTTTTACCATTTACCGTATTTGTAAATTCACCGTACATATTTTTTCCGCCTGCAAAGTAGGCTGTGCCTGTATTGACACTTCCGGCATCATTGACATTGTAGCTGCACTTCAAGCTGGCATTTCGAGTAAGCAGATCCTCGATCGAAGCTTGCTCGGTAGTTGAAATATTTTTTTCATTACTTACAGAGGCTGTTTTTTGGTTATTTGCTGTTTTATCATTATTTAGCAATATATACGCTACGGCACCACCAACAACGACCAATACTATGATTACCCCAATAATTATTTTTTTCATCTCGCAATCTCCTATTTATAGCTTTATTGTACACCTTGCATAAAACCATTCCATAAACAATTCTGCCGTATTATAAATATCTTCATTGCTTAATAGCCAAATCAGCAGAGTTTTCTAAAATAAGATGAAATAGAACAGCTAGGAGAAGCGTGATACTTAGAATACGGTTAATAAAGTTTAGCCATATTTGGTGCAAATCGTGACTGGGGCGGAGGGATTCGAACCCCCGAATGCCAGGTACGAATCTTCTCTGCGAGGAGAATTTAATAACAACTAGTGCTCTGTTGAGCTAACTAATTGAATTATTAAGGAACTAAAGACATTCTACTATAAGCAAAGCGGAATGTTAATAACTAATAGGTCGCCCTGCATGGCGAAAACCAGTAATCAATCTCACTGCTGTTCAAGTAGTGCCTATGTTAAGATTATAATGTTAAGCAAAGTGCTTATCATTGCATTAAGGCGCATAAACAGTAAGAATAAGGAGTCTACGATGAGTTTACAACAGACAGCTGACTATTTCTTATTCGCTGCCAATAGCAATAATGCTCCTATAACCAACAAAAAATTACAGAAATTAGTCTATTATGCTCAGGCGTGGAGTCTTGCTCTGAATAATGATAAATTATTCGATGAACCTATCGAAGCCTGGATACATGGCCCTGCTATTAGAGCTCTGTATAGCAGATACAAAAAATATTCTTACTACGTTATAACTGAAACACCAAAAAAACCCGAATTGGACGATAAGACTACAAAGCTACTAGATAACGTCTGGGCTGTATATGGAAAGTACGATGCTGACTATCTTGAGATACTGTCACATAATGAGCAACCCTGGCTTTCAGCCAGGGGTAACATTGGAAACGGTGATAGAGCTTCTTCGCCTATAGATACTGACTTAATGAGAACTTTTTATGCTGGCCTCCTCAAATCTGTCAAAGCGTAATCAAAAGAAACAAAGAAACGAATTAAGAAGAGCTTCAGTTGCATCTCTGCCGAAACACAAACAGCCAATCCTTGAAGCGGTCGCTAGTGCAAGGTCGCAAGAAGATGACGACGTAAAGAGATTTACTATTGGCCACCAGTATTACAGAGATGACATTTGTACTGTAAGGAATATGAAAGCAGGATACCTACGTAAAGTACTTGAAGGCTACAAGAACATTTCAAGATGCACGTCTGAGCCAGAGATATACGATCTACCAATGGACATAAAAAGTATAAAAGCCAGCAATCACTACAAAAAATATTTCTCTAAAGTTACACCTGACACAGAATTAAAAGAATTTGATGCTGGGAGGTATAGAGGATTCTTTTTTATAGATAGAGCTGAGAAAATAGTACAGATTGTTGCAGTAGATTTGCATCCAGAAGACAAAAAACAAACCAGACAGTAACTTGGTCGAAGATCTCGCTTTAATATATTTTTGCACCCGCAGATAACTTAAGCATTTTATGATATAATGTAAGTACACGAGCGTAGCGTGATAAGAGTTTATTATTGCACGCTTGTGAATCGGTTACCGAATACCATTAGGCACCGAATTAGAGCAGCTTTAATAGCTCACCTCTAGTTCAGGTGTCTTTTTTTGAGCTGTAGTAGAAATGGTAAAACAGACGCTAACCACGGAAGTTGTAAGGTTCGAATCCTTACCAGTTCTGGTGCCCCGCACCGCAACCAAATAAAAACAGAGACCCGATAAGTCTCTGTTGGACGCTAACCACGTGCTTATATTATAGCATAGGGGTGTTTAATGTACATTCAGGAATGAACGTATGTTTATTAAAAGCACCCCAAAATAGCTCACATCATGGCCTCAATTAATAAAAAACCGTTTACATTTCTGTAAACGGCTTGATGAGTTGTCTCTTGGCTGGGGCGGAGGGATTCGAACCCCCGAATGCCAGTACCAAAAACTGGTGCCTTACCACTTGGCCACGCCCCATTGTTGTTTATGAGCTAGGGCTCAATAACAGAT
>Ga0105047_10016757_pt1 | contig 11471 bp, 13 predicted proteins | sample MAT04_FD_78384 | JGI IMG/M metagenome (GOLD analysis project Ga0105047, IMG submission 78384) | Freshwater microbial communities from Lake Fryxell liftoff mats and glacier meltwater in Antarctica - MAT-04 (megahit assembly) | ecosystem: Environmental > Aquatic > Freshwater > Ice > Liftoff... | reverse complement strand
GGACCAATCCACGGCCGCCAATTCCTTCTGCGTCTCCGCGCTCAGCCGTGACTATGCAGTCGGAGCGCGGCTGTCTCAGCCGCAGCCGCGTTCGCCAGCCGATGGCTCAAGGGTTTTGTCACCGCATCCACCGGCGCGTACTCAGTCACTTTTTAGTGGTCGTGAGCGCTCGACGAAAATGCTGGCTGGTCCCTTATTCCCCCGCGGCTGCGGCTGAGGTTCACACCGGAGTTGCCGCCGGAGCAAAGTGGGTTTCGCGTCGCACCGCCAGCGCCCGGAGGAAGCCCTGCGCCTTGGCCAGCGTTTCCTCGTATTCCGCCGCGGGGTCCGAGTCGGCCACGATGCCAGCGCCGGTGTGAAACCACGCCTTGCCCGCCTGACAAACCGCTGCCCGGATCACGATGCTGAGCTGACTCTCGCGATTGAAGCCCACATAGCCCAGCGCCCCGGTGTACGGCCCGCGCGCGACTGGCTCCAATTCATCAATGATCTCCAGCGCGCGAATCTTCGGCGCACCGGTGATACTGCCGCCGGGGAAACACGCCCGCAGCGCCTCCAGATGCGTCACCTCGCGGCGCAGCCGGCCTTCGACCGTCGAGACGAGATGCTGCACCTGGGCGAACCGCTCCAGCCGCGCGAGGTCCGGCACCGTCACGCTGCCGAACTGGCAGATGCGCCCCAAGTCGTTGCGCAGCAGGTCCGTGATCATCACCAACTCGGCATTCTCTTTCGGGCTGGTTTGCAACTCGAAGCCCAGCCGCGCATCGGCGTCTGGATCCGCCGCGCGCGGGCGTGTGCCTTTGATCGGGCGCGTGACGGCGTGCGCGCCGCTGAGGCGGAGGAACAGTTCCGGCGACGAGGAAACCACCTGCGTCAGCCCGTCGTTGACGAAGGCAGCAAACGGTGCCGGCGATACCGCGCAAAGTTCTTCAAACAACTCCCACGCTGGCGGAGCTGCGTCCAGGGCCAGCCGCTGGCTCAGATTCACCTGGTAAATGTCCCCCGCGCGGATGTACCGCTGCGCCCGCGCGACGGCGGCGAGGAAGGCATCGCGGGGCAGACTCGAAGGGAGGGAGGGGATGGGACGTGTTGCGTGCTCCGTATTGCGTGGTTCGTGTTGCGTGCCCGCCGCCGCGAGGCGGATCCAGCCTTCGAGCTGCGTTCGAGCCCGGCTGGCGCTGCGGGAGCCGTCCGGGAGGAAGCCGGTGGAGATGATCCACGCCTTGCCCAAGGCATGATCAAACGCCACGAGGCTGTCGTAGAAACCCAGCCAGCAATCGGGCAGGTCAAGGTCACGCGCGGCCCGGCGTGGCAGACGTGGCTCGACCCAGTTCTTCAAGTCGTAGCCCCACCAGCCGAAGCAGCCGCCGAGTGGGAATGGCAAGTCCATTTCCTCCAGTGACTCGAAGCGAGCCAGCAGCGCGCCCAGTACGCTCCACGGATTCCCAAACGTCACCTGCGTCCCGCCGCGGGACGTGATCTCACAGCGCGCGCCGCAACTGCGAAACACCTGCAACGGCCGCGCGCACAGGAACGAGTAGCGCCCCCGCCCGCCGTCATGCGACGCGCTGCGCAGGAGCACCAACCCGGCCTCACGGCTCAGCGGCGCCGCCAGCGCTTCCGGCGACGGACAGCCATGCAACTCGTGGACGAGCGCCGTCATTCGTGGACGTAAGCCCCGTCGCCCGTCAGGCCCCACCCCCAGCCCGCGTGGAAGCCACCGGGCCGCGCTGTCGCGGGCGCAGCCATCAGGCAAACGCCAACGGCAATTCGCGGGGCGGCCCCACGCGCCGTTGGTAATCGAGGATCACGCCGATGGCCTCTTCGACGTCGTCCGTGACCGTGAGCAGGTCAAGGTCGCCGGGGCTGATGTAGCCCCCCGCTTCCATCGTGTCTTTCATCCAGCGCAGCAGCCCGGACCAGAACTTCTTGCCGAACAAGATCAGCGGATAGCGCGGCGTGCGCCCGGTCTGCACGAGCGTGGCGACCTCGGAGAATTCATCCAATGTGCCGAAGCCGCCGGGCATGAACACGAAGGCAATGCTGTATTTCACGAAACAGACTTTGCGGGCGAAGAAATAGTGGAAGTTCACCGGCACATTGGCGAAGCGATTGGGCTGCTGCTCCATCGGCAACTGGATGTTGAGTCCCACCGAGCGGCCCTTGCCGAGGGCCGCGCCTTTGTTCGCCGCCTCCATGATGCCCGGCCCGCCGCCGGTGATGACGGCCAAGTCGTGCTTCGCCAGGCCGCGCGCCAACGCCACCGACGCCTGGTAGTAAGGCGAAGTGCGCTGGAGCCGCGCGGAGCCGAAGATCGAAACCGCCGGCGTCACCTTCGAGAGCGTCTCGAAAGAATCCACGAACTCCGCCATGATGCGGAAAATGCGCCACGGATCTTCTTTCAGGTAGTCTGGGCAGGAGCCATTGGACAGCGGGTTCACGCGGGCAGCTTAGAAGCGCGCGCCGCCGATTGCCAATGGCCAAGTTGGCAGGTGCAGGGTGCGGCAGCGCGTATGCATGAAGGGGTAGTGGCGGCTGGCGCGCGGACAGTTTGTCCGCTTTGCACTTCCGATGATCGGTGCGCCGAGCCTGCACAGGGCACTGAGCACCAGTTCGCCAGTCCAAAGCGGGCAGGATGCCCGCGCTCCGGGGCCTTCATGCATACGCGCTGAGGGTGCGGGTTGAAGGTTGCCGGTTCCCCGCGGAGCACCTGCAACTTGCACCCTGCAACTTGCACCCGACCCGGGCCGCACAAAATCCCCTTTGCAGCCGCCGGGCCGCTCCCCATGTTTCCGCGCCATGAACGCCCAACCCTTGCTCCAGCTCAACCTGCCCGGCATCCCGAAAATCAAGTCCGGCAAGGTCCGCGAGATCTTCGACCTCGGCGACCGGCTCCTGCTCGTCGCCAGCGACCGCCTGTCCGCCTTCGACGTGATCATGCCCAACGGCATCCCACGCAAAGGCGAGGTGCTCACGCAGATTTCTTTCTTCTGGTTCGACCGCTTTGCCGGCCTCGTGCCGAACCACCTCCTCGCTGGCGCGGGCGATCCCCTGCCCGCGAACCTTCAGCCCTTTGCCGCGCAGCTCGCGGGCCGCTGCATGATCGTCAAGCGGGCCAAGCCGCTGGCCATCGAGTGCATCGTGCGCGGCTACCTCAGCGGCTCCGGGTGGAAGGAATACCAGCGGAAACAAACCGTTTGCGGCATCCCGCTGTCCGCCGGCCTCACCGAATCCGCGGAACTATCCGAGCCGATCTTCACGCCCTCCACCAAAGCCGAGACCGGGCACGACGAGAACATCACCTTCGAACAGGCCGCAATGATCATAGGCGAAGGACTCGCGATCCAGGCGCATGAACTCAGCCTCAAGCTCTACTGCGCGGGTCGCGACTACGCCCGCGAGCGCGGCATCATCATTGCCGACACCAAGTTCGAGTTCGGCGTCTGCGACGGGCAGCTCATCCTCATTGACGAAGTGCTCACGCCCGACTCCTCGCGCTTCTGGCCCGCCGACCAATACTCACCCGGCAAAGGCCAGCCCAGCTTCGACAAGCAATTCGTCCGCGACTACCTCGAAACCCTCGACTGGAACAAGACCCCGCCCGGCCCCTTGCTGCCCGATGACGTGGTGGCGAAGACCTCCGCGAAATACCTCGAGGCTTACGAGCGGTTGACGGGGAAGAAGCTCCGGACCTCCTAACCCCGAATCTGCCAAGTTTGTCCTGTGAAACTACCCGCGATCCCCTTGGCCGCCGTAGCTCTCGCCTTCCTGTTGGCGGAAGCCGGTTGCCAGCAAGCCGACCGCACCGGCAGCGGAGGCATGACTCCGGAGAGCTTTAACAGACTCGTCGCTGCACCGGGTGATGCGACTCCCCTGAATCCGAAACTCGCCGCGCTCCCTCTCTGGACCAACGCGGTCGTTCACCTTGTTCTGACCTACGTGGATGGCAGAAAAGTCGTTGAGGACATTCCCCAGACGGCCAAGACGGTCCAAGGCAGATACGTGGTCTTCAGCACGGAGTCCAAACTCTACAAGTCCACGATGTACTCCGTTCTCACCTACGACACACAGGCCTCCGCGTTCAAGATTTGGGCCCTTTTTGGCAACGTTATCACCGAGGGTCTCTCGGTTGTGAACTTTGACAAGCACATCGTGGCGACAACTTCATACTATGTCGGCGGATTCACCGAGCTTTCTGTGGGCTCGTTCTCAGAACGCGAGTCTTCGGAGCGAACCTTCATTTACAAAGATGGCAAACTCTTCGGCACGCGCGACGTGACCATCAAGCCAGATGAAGCGACAAACTAAGTGGCCAGGCAACACGACAACACAGCTTCCGCCGGATCCTTCGGAGCCTACGAGCGGCTGACGGGGAAGGGGCTTTAGCGCGGAACCACTCGCGAGGCAAGTCGCGGGCAAGTTTCTGTTGGCTCCGACTTGGCCCAGAAGAAATTTCTCGCCCTGAGCGTTGCTGAGATTGAAAACAAAGTGCGGACCCTGCCCGCCGAGGAACTGGCACAGTTCGGCGAGTGGTTCGACGCCTACCGTGAGGCCGCCTTGCCGGAGGACGACCAGGGCGCTGCCTTAAGCGAAGAGCAGCAGCAGGAAATCCTGCGCCGTCGTGCCGCCTACCTGGCTGACCCTTCCCTCGCCGAACCCTGGGAGGGGACCACGGAGCGCATCCGCCAGCACTTGGATGAACGCCGCCGTCAAAAGGCTTCCGCCAGCCGAGGCTGACATCATCCGGGCGGCGGAATGGTACGACGACCAGCAACCCGGCTTGGGGGCTGACTTTGCGCGTGAGGTGGATGCGATCATATCCTGCCTCGCCACCACGGCTTTATTGCACTCCATCCGCTTCGCCGCCGTGCGCCGTGCGCCGCTCAAGCGCTTCAAGCAATCCAGCGTCTTTTACTTCCTGGACGGGGAAGGGGTGATCGTGTTCGCCGTCTTCCACGGTGCCCGGCATCCGCAGTGGCTGCGGCACAGGCGAACCCAGATCCTCTGAGGCTTCCGGACTGACCGCGTTTCACCAATCCCGCCCCGCCTCAACCGCCGTAGGCGCGGGCTGCCGCTTTCCGATTCCCGATTCCCCTGCGCTGGGTTACGCTTTCGCCATGCCCGCCTCGAAATCCAAATCTCGCCCGGCCACCCCGCCCCGCATCGGCCTCATCGGCGGCACGGGGCTCTATGCCATCGAAGGCTTCACGCAGCAGAAATGGGTGCAGGTCAAGACGCCGTTCGGCCCGCCGTCCGACGCCTTCCTCACCGGTCGCCTCGCCGGGCGTGAAGTCGTTTTCCTGCCGCGCCATGGACGCGGGCACCGCCTTCTCCCCAACGAACTCAACCACCGCGCCAACGTCTGGGCCATGAAGCAACTCGGCGTCCAGTGGATCATCAGCGTCAGTGCCGTCGGCTCGCTCCAACCGCAATACCATCCCTGCGACATCGTGGTGGTGAACCAGTTCTTCGACCGCACGAAGAAGTCCGCCGAGCACACCTTCTTTGGCCGCGGCATCGTGGCCCACATCGCTTTCGCCCATCCCATCTGCGAGGAGTTGCGGCAAATCCTCCTCACCGCCGGTCGCGCCTGCGACGCCCGCGCCCACGACGGCGGCACCTACGTCAACATGGAAGGCCCCGCCTTCAGCACCCGCGCCGAGTCCCTCGCCAATCACCGCGCCGGCTACGACGTCATCGGCATGACCAACCTCGGCGAGGCCAAGTGCGCCCGCGAAGCCGAACTCGCCTACGCCACGCTCGCGATGGTTACCGACTACGACTGCTGGAACGAGGACCACGATCACGTCACCACCGAGATGATCCTCCAGTGCCTCCACCAAAACGCCGAGACCGCGAAGAAAGTCGTCACCGCCGCCATCCCGCTCATCCCCGCCGCCGCTGACTGGAAAGTCCATTCCACCCTTAAGAACTCCCTCATGACCGACCGCCAACTCTGGCCCAAGCGAACCGTCGCCGAACTGAAGCCGATCCTGGCGAAGTACCTGTGAGCCGTAACGATGCAGTCGGAGCGCGGCTGGCTCAGCCGCAGCGGCGTTCGCAAGCCGGTGGCGCCGGGCTTTGCAACCGCGCCTGCTGGCGTGTTCGCGCTCCCTTTCTGGGGATCGCGGGCACCAGGCGGAGAAGCTGGTCTGGCCCTGGTTTTCCGCGGCTGCGGCTGAGACAGACGCGCTCCGTCACTTCATGGATGCGGTGAAGCTTTGGTCCGAACCGGTCAGCCCACCGACGACTTTATGGGTTTGATAGCCTTGATCGTTTTTTGGGGTGCCGCCGTCCGGCTCTGGATCGTGGACGGCCCCAAGATCCCCTTGGTTTTCATGGCGCTCTGGCTCCTGGCTTTCTTCGCGTTCCCGCGGCTCCATTGGTCGGGGTATGTCTTTCTGGCCTTTGAAGCCATCCTCGCGGCCATCCTCCTGATCATCGAACGCTACAAGTCGCAGACTTGAGGCTTCGTGACCTGCGCGCCGCGGCCGCCGCCAGCAGGGCCTGGCTCGACGCTTCCGCTCGGACTTCGGCCTTCGGATTTTTCTTCCCCCCTATTGAATTCCCGCCGCCGCTTCCTAACATGCGCCCCGTTCCGATTTCCATGCGATGAGCGACACCACCGAAGCGTCCCCCGGCTGGACCATCCAGCAGGCCCGCGATTTGTATCACATCCGCCGCTGGGGCGCGCAGTACTTTGACATCAACGACGAAGGCCACGTCGTGGCGACGCCGTTGCAGGAGGGCGGCGCCGAGGTGGACATCACCGACATCATCGAGGAAGCCCGCGCCCGGGCGCTTAAGTTCCCCGTGCTGATCCGGTTCCAGGACATTCTTCGCCACCGCGTCCAGGCCATCAACCTCGCCTTCCGGAAGTCCATCGAGGAATACGCCTACCAAGGCCACTACCAGGGCGTCTTCCCAATCAAGGTGAATCAGCTCCGCGAGGTCGTGGAGGAAATCCTCGAGGCGGGCAAGGAGTTCGACTTCGGTCTGGAAGTTGGCAGCAAGCCGGAATTGTTCGCCGGCCTCGCGCTGCAAAGCGAACCGGGCTGCCTCATCATCTGCAACGGCTACAAGGATGCCGAGTTCATCCGCATGGCCTTGCTCGGCATCAAGCTCGGCAAGCGCGTGATCCTCGTCGTCGAGAAGCTGGAGGAGCTGCGCCAGATCATCACCGTTTCCAAGCAACTCGGCGTCGAGCCGCTCATCGGCATCCGCGCCCGGCTGCTCGCCAAGGGCGGCGGCAAATGGGCCGAGAGCGCCGGTGAGAACGCGAAGTTCGGCCTGAGCACCGCGGAGTTGCTGGTCGCCACGGAGCTGCTCCAGGCGGAGGGCCTCGGGCAGTGCTTCAAGCTGCTGCACTTCCACATCGGCTCGCAGGTGCCGGACATTCTGGCGATCAAGAAGGCCGTGCAGGAGGCGGCACGGTTTTACGCGAAGCTTAACAAGCTGGGTTTCGCCATCGAGTTCATGGATGTCGGCGGTGGGCTTGGCGTGGATTACGACGGCAGCCGCTCGGCCTTCGACAGCTCCACGAACTACAGCCTCCAGGAATACACCAACGACATCGTCTATTACATCGGCGACGTCTGCAACGCCGAGGGCGTGCCGCATCCCACCATCGTCAGCGAAAGCGGTCGCGCCATCGTCGCGCACCACAGCGTGCTCATCGTCGAGGTTTTCGGTTCCATCGAGAAGGTCGGACCCGAGGGCCAGTTGACCTACGGCGACAACGAGCACGCGCTCGTCCGCGAGTTGCTCGACATGAAGCGCAACCTCGGCAAGCTCAACAAGCTCGAGTCCTATCACGACGCCATGGAGCGCAAGGAAGACGCGCACCACATGTTCACGCTGGGCCTCATGGACCTGCGCGACAAGGCGAAGATCGAACAACTCTTCTGGGAGATCAGCCGCGAGGTCGTCGAGAGTTTCCGCGGCCAGGCCTACGTGCCCAAGGAAATCAGCCAACTTGAGGATCAACTAGCCGACCAATACCTCTGCAATTTCTCCGTCTTCCAATCCCTCCTTGACCACTGGGCGTTGGGCCAGCTTTTCCCCATCATGCCCGTCGGACGCCTGACCGAGCGGCCCACCCGCGAGGGCACGCTGGTGGACATCACTTGCGACTCGGACGGCGCGGTCAACAAGTTCATTGACCTGCGCGACGTGCGCGACACGCTGCCCATCCACGCCCTGCGCACCAACGGCGGCGGCAAGCAGGAGCCGTATTACTTGGGCATCTTCCTCATGGGCGCCTACCAGGACATCATGGACGACCTGCACAATCTTTTTGGCCGCGTCAACGAGGTCCACGTCTTCCTCGAACCCGACGAACCCGCCGGCTACTACATCGAAGAAATCATCCAAGGCTCGACCATCGTCGAGGCGCTCGCCGCGGTGCAATACGACGAGAAGGAACTCAGCCGCCAGATGAAGGCCCAGGTGGATGCCGCCATCAAGTCCGACCGCATGAAGCCCAGCGAAGCGATGCGCCTGCTCGACGACTACGAGCGCGGGCTCAAGCAATACACGTATCTCTCGGTGTATTGACCGCGTGACGCTGGCCTTGAAGCGGATGGAGGACGGAGACTGGACGGTGGCGAGTGCCCCGCTCCGGGATTCCAGCTTGCAACCGCCATCCTCCAACCTCGCCCCCGGTGATGCCTGACGCGCCGTCGCCCGAACTGCTGCATTCCCTCGGCCGGCTGGCCCGCGGGCTGTCGGCGTTGTTCTGGGGCCTGCCGCTGGCGCTGCTGATCTGCTTTCAAACCGCGCGCACCGACTGGCTCCATTCCTTCGGCATCATCCCCCCGCTGGCGACCACCGGGCTGCTGGTCTTCGGGCTGTGGCAGATGCGGACGTTTCAACCGCAAGAACGCGGCTGGCACGGCGCACTCGACCGTGCGCTCTTCCTCGCCGCGGTGAACTTTGCGCTCGCGCCGTTTCTATACTGGTGGAGCCGGATGCCCAACCAGCCAATCTTCGGCGGCGCGGTGGCGCTGCTCGCGTTCACGGCCATCATCTATCTCCACCACCTGAACCTCGTCCTCAGCCGCCTCGGCGCGATGCTGCCCGACGAAACCTTGCACCAGGAAACCCGCCAGTTCACTGCGTTCAACCGCACCCTCCTCGCCTTCACCTTCGCCCTCTGCGCCACCTACCTCGTGCTGATGAACTACAGCGGCCGGGTGCCGGCGCTGCTCGTAGTCCTGTTCACCCTCAGTGTCCGGTTTCAGCTATTCGCCATCATCGCGCTGGTCCTCGTCCCGCTGGCCATGACCATGGCCCTGCTCTGGAAGGCGAAGGAAGTCATCCTCGCCAGCGTCTTCGAACGCCGGCCATGAAGCCGCACGGATCCACCGCCGAGGCGCAGCTCGCTCCGCTTGGGCCGGAAGCCCAGATCCGCGGCGCATCCTGCTGGCCGCTCACCGGCCAGGCCAAGCGCCGCGAGACTGACGAAAAAGGCGCCTTCGATCCCGTGCCAGCCCCGGCGACTCCGGCTGCGACGCCCGCCAACCCAGCCCAGCCGGGGCGATGAGTTCCCTGCCTATCGCGAGGTCAGCCGCACGCCAGCGCCGCACCGGAATTCGGGATGCGGCGCACGCTGAAGTCCGCCTGCGACTCGGAATCCTGAGCCGTGGAGATAGGCTGCGCCGCCGCGCAACCGCGGCCTGGCGAGTTGCTTCAAGACTCAGAACTCAGGAGCCGAGGAACAGAAGTGAGTCCGGTGCCTTGACCGCCAACGGGTAAAATGTCCCGTACGGGACATTTTACAGGTACCCCCGATCCCTGATGCGACTCAGGCAGTTTCCTTGGCACGCCGCCCTTCAAGCGCAGGGCTCAGGAGTTCTGAGACTGCGGGAGCCGACGCCGAGGCTCAGATTTCCCCGGAGTGCGCGCCCCGGCTTCGGCCGCGACAGGGTTTTGACACGGCAATTAGTGGTCGCACCGCGCGCGCTCCGAAAGCGCGGTTGACCCTGCGCGCCCGGTATTGCTACGTTCGCGCCCCATTTTCAAAGATCATGCGACACACCATTTCTGTGCTGGTAGAAAACAAGTTCGGCGCGCTCACCCGCATCGCCGGGCTCTTCAGCGGCCGCGGCTACAATATTGACACGCTCAACGTCGCCCCGACCCAGGACCAGACCGCCTCGCGCATGACCATCGTCACCCGCGGCGACGACGCGAAGCTCGAGCAGATCGTCAAGCAGCTCAACAAGCTCCCCGACGTCATCGAGGTCCGGCACTTCGGCACCGGCGAATACGTGGATCGGGAGCTGGCGCTGGTGAAGATCAAAGTCACCTCCGATACCCGCGCCGAAGTGATGCAGATCACGGACATTTTCCGCGCCAAGATCGTGGACGTACAGCCCAAGAATCTCACCGTCGAAATCACCGGCGGCGAGGACAAGGTCGAGAAGTTCATCGGCCTCATGCAGCCCTTCGGCGTGGTGGACCTGACCCGCACCGGCCAGGTCGCCCTGCCCCGCAACTGACCCGCCCCTTTTTCGAGACAACCACAACCCTAACAACACACACACTATGGCTACTATCAACTTCGGCGGCACCGAGGAAACCGTCGTCACTCGCAAGGAATTCTCCCTCGCCAAGGCCCGCAAGATCCTGAAGAAGGAAGTCATCGCGATCATTGGCTATGGCGTACAGGGTCCGGCCCAGGCGCTCAACCTCCGCGACAACGGCTTCCAGGTCATCATCGGCCAGGCCAAGGCTTTCAAGCGCGACTGGGACCGGGCCGTCGCCGACGGCTGGGTGCCCGGCAAGACGCTCTTTGACATCGCCGAGGCCGTGCAGCAAGGCACCATCATCCAGATGCTCGTCTCCGACGCTGCCCAGCGCACGATCTGGCCCGTGGTTAAAGCGAATCTCAAGCCCGGCGACGCGCTTTATTTCTCCCACGGCTTCTCCATCGCCTATAGCCAGCAGACCGGCGTCATCCCGCCGGCGAACGTGGATGTCATCATGGTCGCGCCCAAAGGCTCCGGCCTGAACGTGCGCCGCAATTTCCTCTCCGGCGCGGGCATCAACTCCAGCTACGCCGTCGAGCAGGACGCCACCGGCCACGCGGAGGACCGCTGCATCGCCGTCGGCATCGGCATCGGCTCCGGCTACTTGTTCCCGACCACCTTCCAGCACGAAGTTTTCAGCGACCTCACCGGCGAACGCGGCGTGCTCATGGGCGCGCTGGCCGGCATCATGGAAGCCCAGTACGACGTGCTCCGCGAGAACGGCCATTCCCCCAGCGAAGCTTTCAACGAAACGGTCGAGGAACTTACCCAGTCCCTCATCCGCCTCGTGGACGAGAACGGCATGGACTGGATGTATTCCAACTGCTCCGCCACCGCCCAGCGCGGCGCGCTCGACTGGAAACCCAAGTTCAAGAAGGCCACCCTGCCGGTGTTCAAAGACCTCTACAAGCGCGTCAAAGCCGGCAAGGAATGTACCCG
>Ga0105047_10016756_pt1 | contig 11471 bp, 9 predicted proteins | sample MAT04_FD_78384 | JGI IMG/M metagenome (GOLD analysis project Ga0105047, IMG submission 78384) | Freshwater microbial communities from Lake Fryxell liftoff mats and glacier meltwater in Antarctica - MAT-04 (megahit assembly) | ecosystem: Environmental > Aquatic > Freshwater > Ice > Liftoff... | reverse complement strand
TCTCCGCGCTATCTCTCGATCCCGCCGTTTCCACCTGGCCCATGGAGGCCCCGTTCCTCCCCGCCATTGCGGAAATGCTCCTCCATCTCGCCCCGCGGCCATCCTCGGAAAACTTCACCGCGCTCCCTGGCTCCCCGCTCGCATGGGCCGACCTCGCTGCCGATGCCAGCACGCCCCCAGCCCTGGAAACCCCGGACTCCACCCCGCTCGAACCCGTCGCCACCGGCACCACTTGGAAAGCGGAAACCCGAGCCGTCCCCGGCATCTACCGTTGGCTCGTCTCCGGCCAACCCGTCCACCTTACCGCTACGAATTTCCCAGCCTCCGAGTCCGATCTCGCCCCCATGGAAACCCCACCCTCCACCGCCGGCACCACCAAAACCACAATCTCCTCTTCTTCCTCTCTCCTTTCCACTGGCCTCCCGCTCTGGCCGTACCTCATCGCCGCCGCCCTCCTCTTCCTCCTCCTAGAACCCCTTGTGGAAACTCTCTCCAGCCGTTCTTCTCCAATAACAAATAACCAATAGCTAATTTCTTTTTACCTCTTGAACCCCGTCCTTCCATTACCGTTCCTAATCCCCCTGACCGCGCTGCTCATCGCAGTCGCAGGCTGGCTGTCCTGGCGTGCGACCACCGCCCTTCCGCGCCCGCGCCGCGTCCTTTTCCTCGCCCTCCGATGCCTCGGTATCGCCGCCGTCGCCACCCTCCTAGTCAATCCGGGAAAATGGATACGGCCCGCAGAGGAAAACGTTTCCCCATGGCTCGTCCTCCTGGACCGCTCCGCATCCATGGCCCAGGCCGATGGCGAATCCACCCGCGCTTCCGTCTCCGAAAAACTCGCCGAAAAAGCCATCGCCGCTGCGGAAAAAGCCGATGTCCCCATTCGCGTTCACCCCTTCTCCCTTTCCCCGGAAAACCCTGTCGAAGGCGTTTCCAAACTCCCCGCAACCGTCGGCACCGGCACCGATCTCCACTCCTCCCTGAAACGCCTGCTCGACGAAGCCTCCTCCTCCGGCGAAAATTTCGCGGGCATCCTCGCCCTCACCGACGGCCGCCAGACAGCCATCCCCACCGCCGCCGAATCCGAGGCGCTCTCGCTCCGCCTCCGCTCCCGCTCCACCGCACTCCACGCTGTCGCCATCGGAGCTGGCGCGCCGGTCAGCGATCTCGTCCTCCGCGCCACCCGGCCCACGGTCACCGTTTTCAAAAACCAGAAACTTCGCATCCCTTTCGTCATCGAGTCCCACGGCATTTCCCCGCATAAGCCGGAGATTCGCTTGCTCGACGAATCCGGTGCCGTGGTCGCGGACGTTTCCATGGAGCTCACCCCAGGGAAGCCCTCCTTCGCGGTCTTCGAGGTTGATGCCCCGGAAAGCTCCTCCCGTTTCATCATGGAGACCGCCGTCCTGCCCGGAGAAATGATCCCCGGCAACAACCGCGCCACCGTCAACGTCCGCATCCTCAGCTCGAAGACCCGCGTCTTCCTGGCCGAGGGCGCGCCGTATTGGGACAGCAAATTCCTCGCCCAGCTCCTCCGCCAGCAGACCCAGATGGACGTGCGCTCCGTCCACCGACTCTCGGAGGAGCGTTTTTTCCGCATCGATTCCGGTAGCGACAACAACGAGGAATCCACCACCGCGATTTTCCCCGAAACCCTGGACGAACTCTCCCGCTACGACTTGATCGTGTTCGGAAAAAACGCCGACGCCTTCCTCACCCCCTCCCGTCTCGAAGCCCTCCGCACCTATGTCCGCGACCGTGGCGGCGCGGTGCTTTTCGCCCGTGGCAAGCCAGTCACCGGAAATCTCCCCGGCCTCGACGCGCTCGAACCGGTCACCTGGGGCGCACCCTCCTCCGATGAGTTCCGCTTCCGTCCCGCCGCCGATGGCGAGGCCGCCGGGCTTTTCGGCGAAGCCCTCCCGCCTCCCGATGCCTCCGTCTGGAGCCAGCTCCCGATGCTCAAAGACGCCAGACGCATTTCCCTGGTGAAACCATTCACCCGCGTCCTCGCCAATGGCGCCCCCGACGGACGCGGTGCCGCCTCCGCCGCCTTTCCCGCCCTCCTCGTCCGCCGCTACGGTCAGGGCGTCACCGGACTCGTCAATGGCGACGGCCTCTGGAAATGGGATTTCTACCCGGAGGCACGTGAGCTTGGTAATATGTACGAGGATTTCTGGATTCAGCTCATCCAATGGATGGCCTCCTATTCCGAGTTCCTTCCCGGTCAGGATTTCTCCCTGCGCCTGCCCTCCCAGCGCGGACCGGCGGGCGACTCCGTCACCGTCTCCATGTCCTTCCGTGGCACCGGCGATGTGCCCGCCCCCGTCCTGCTCGTGACCTCCCCCGAGGGGAAAATTTCCGAGCTTCAGCCCGCCGCGTTCCCCGATCCCGGCGGGCATCCGAACTGGCGCGCCTCCTTCACACCGGACGCCCCGGGTGCGTGGAAACTGACTCTCACCGATCCAAGGGAAAACGCACTGCCAGTCCCCGAAGCCGTCTTCACCGTCCCAGCGCCGCTTTCCGAATCGGACAACCTCTCCGCCGATCCCGACTTCCTCGAAGCCCTCGCCACCTCCTCGGGAGGGAGTTTGGTTTCACCGGAAAAGTATGATAGCTTTCTTGAAACCGCCTTCACTCCCCTCACTCCCACCGCCCGCAGCTCCGGCGCGGTGTGGCAGGCTTCCTGGCTCAAATGGCCGCTTGCCATCCTCATCGCCATCCCTCTCGCCCTCGAATGGTATCTACGCCGCCGCCAAGGTCTCGCCTGAAAAACAGCCGCAATAAAACCGTTTCGCCAACCACTATCCTCCAAGCATGAAGATCGAAGAATTCAACCGCAGATGAACAGGATGCACCCGCGGGCATAGAAAACCCAGATGGAAGAGAGAGATTCTTAATCCCATCCTCTTTATCTGCGTCCATCCTGTCCATCTGTGGTTAAAAAAATCTTACTCTCAAGGCGTTGGCCTTCCCGCAGTCCTCCAAGCACCAATTCAACTCACCATGTCCCTGAAAAAATCCATCTCCCGTGCCCGCCGCCTCCAGCGCAGCGGCCGCTGGCTCGCCGCCATCCTGATCGCCGCCGCCGTCGCGGTGGTGCTCCTGCTTGTCTCCGGATTGCTCGACGCGTGGCTCGCACCCGAGACGAAGTCCCGCACCGCGATGGTCGCCACCGGATGCGCTCTCGTGGCCATCGCAGCTCCCGTTCTCCTCGCCATCGCCTCCCGTTTTTCAAAACACCGCGCTGCCCTCGCCGCCGACCGCCTGCTCGCCTCTCCCCGCAATCCCGCCACCGCGGCTCTTTCCCTACGCGAAAAATCGGAAACCCCGCTCTCCAGTTTTCTCGCCACCCGCGCCCGTGAAAACGCCGCTGCGGAAATCGCCGCGATCCCCGCATCCCGCCTCGTCCCGTGGCGCTCCGTCGGGATGGCCGCGCTCGCACTCCTAGTCACCGCCCTGCCCATCGCGATCCTCTCCGCAATTTTCCCGGACGCCGCTTCCACCATCGCCAGCCGCCTGCTGCATCCCTCCGCCGATCTCCCGCCGTGGAGCAAAATGAAATTCACCGTGGACCCCGCCTCGCCCTCCACGGTCTATGGCGGCGAAATCCAGCTCGCAGTGGACATCACCGGAGCTTCCCCGACCGAGGCCGTCGAGCTACTCATCCGCCGCCCCGGCGAAACGAGCGTCCAGCGCCTGCCCTCCTTCCGCGAGTCCGCCACCCGATTTTCCCGCACCCTCGATTCCCTCACCGAGCCTGTCTCCATCGCCTTCGCCAGCGGAAAAGCCCGCTCCCATTGGCACAAGATCGAGCTCCTCCTCCAGCCCAAAGTCCTAGCCGGAAACGTCCGCATCACCCCGCCGGCCTACACCGGCCGCGAGGACCTTTCCGCCCCGCTCGATACCAATGAGATCCATGCCCTCGAAGGCTCGGAGATCACCCTATCGCTCACCAGCAACCGCCCGCTGGCCGCTTCCAAGCTCGTCTTCACTCCCGCCACAGTCCCTGGAGAAACTCCCGTTCCCGAGGAAATTTCCGGAGAAACCACCTCCCAGGACACCATCGCCTTCCGCTGGACCGCCACCCGCCCCGGCACCCTTTCCGCCCTGCTTCGCGATGTCCGCGGCACACCCGCCGCCGCCCCGCTCGAACTCACTCTGAAAGCCGTCCCTGACCAGGCGCCGCTCGTCGATCTCACCTCGCCGCCCCGTTTCCTCCTCGCCACCCCTTCGTCCTCCCTGGAAATCAAAGGCCGCGCCGAGGATGATTTCGCGCTCTCGAAAGTCCGTCTCGTCCGGACCCTTGCCGGTTTCCGCGACCGCTCCCGCACCGTCGCCCCCGCCCTTCAGGAATCGGAATTCATCTACGGAGGGAAACTCCCGCTCCCCGATCTCGGCGTCAGCCCCGGCCAGGTCATCGAGCTTTTTCTCGAAGCCTCGGATCACAATCCCTCCCTGCTTGGACAGGGATCATCGGAGATTTCCCGCGTCCAGATCATCACCGAGGAGGACTACGCATACCGCATCCGCGCGAAAACCACCCTCGAGCAGTTCAACGCCCGCTACCGCGCAATCGCCGATGCCCTGCGGAAATCCAAGGAATCCCTCGAAGCCATGCGGAAGGATGCGAACGGGGAGACCCGCGCCGCCGCCGAAAAAGCCCATGCCGAAGCCGCAGATCTCCTCGAAAAACTCGCCAACGATTTTCCCGCATTCCAAACCGAGGAACGCCTGAAAAAGATCGCGGAAAACGCCGCCGCAGACGCGAAAGCGAACCTCGCCGACCTGAAAAAATTCGATCCCAACGCCAGTCCCGAAGAAAATGAAAAGGCGATCGACGAAATGCTAGCCCGCCTCGGTGCCCGCGAGCAGGAGCAACAGCAGCTCCAGCAGGATGCCGCCCTCATGGCGGAGGCCGGGAAAATCCTTGAGATGGCCGCGAAATTCCAGCAGATCTACCAGACCCAGGAATCCCTCACCAAACGCATCCGCACCATCGCGGAGGAGATCCACAAAGGCAACGATCAGAACCGCGTCCTCCTGAAATCGTTGGCGGACACTCAGGAGAAAAACCGCGAGGCGCTCGACGAATTCGCGAAGGAACTCGAATCCCGCGCAGCAAAAATCACGAAAACGGAGCTCGCGCCCATGGTGGAGTCCGCCAAAGAATTTCTCCAGGCGCTGCGCATGTCAGACCCCCAGTCCGTCATGGATTCCGGCGCGAAGTCCGGCCGCCTCGGCTCCGCGGAGGACGCCTATGTCCAGGCGGAACTCGCTCGCGCGCTCATGGAAACCCTGATGCAAAAGCAGAGTCCCTTCCCCTCCGCCTGCAAGGGCCAGGGCATGAATTTCTCCGTGAAATTTCCCGATGTGAACCAGACCATGCAGCAGCTCCTTGAAGGGCTGATGTGCCAGAACCCCGGCTACAGTCCCGGCCAAGGCCAGGGCGGTGGAGGCATGGGCGGTGGCGGCAACGGGCCAACCGGAAACGAAGCACCCGGCTTCGGCATGTCCGACATCCCCGTCCTAGGCCCGCAGCGTATGACTTTCGAGCCAGCCTCCCTCGGCGGCAGCGCCGATGGCAAAGGCGGCCCCGGAAAAGCCGACCCCCTCGCCCAGGCCTCCGAAACCGAAACCATGTCTCCCACCGAATCCCCGGAGGAAACCCGCCAGGCTCCCGACCCGCAATCCATCCCCGAACCCTACCGCGAAGCCGTCAAAAAATATTTCACTCCCTGATCCGCACCATCTCGCCGCCTACCAATTGCAATCGAAACTGCCAGGCGAACTCAAAGGCAAACTCCCCACCGCCTGGGACAACGGCACCAAAAATCCCCCAACCCCAACGGGGTTGCGTCAAAGCCGGATCAACCATCGAGCATGGACACAACACCTTTGGCGTTGGGAGAATTGAAATGGAGAAACCCCGGGTAGCCTACGTTTCACTGCGGCAACCCGGGGCTGAAATACGTATCCCCGTTGGGGATGGGAATATTTTCACCACCTTGATCAAAAAAAACTGACCACCACTTTCAGTTCACCCGCCGGACACTTGCAAGGCTCCATCCCGGATGCTAGGGTTCACCCATGTCAATGACCCTTGAAGTCCCCAGTGAGATCCAACGGGCGCTGCGTGTTCCCGAGCCTGAGCGTCAGACACGTCTTTTGGTCGAGCTTGCCTGCGCTCTCTACCACCGGGAAATCCTCAGCTTTGGGAAGGCAGCGGAACTTTCCCAGTCGAGCCAGTTCCGGTTCGGTCACGAACTCGTCGAACGCGGCATCGCCAGGCACTATGCGGAAGAGGATATCGCTGAGGATCTGGTCTATGCAGGTGATCAGTAATACCTCTCCGCTTTCCGCTCTCTCCATCATCGGACGGCTCGGACGTTGAAAATGTTGCAATGCGACACTTGTTGCCACATCCAATGAAAATCTGAGGCTTGCCTTTGAAATCGCCTTAGTTACCTTTCTCTTATGAGTGCTCAAACAGCCTTTCAACGCGGCGTCAGTCCACTTCTCCAACTTCTGCTTCCCGGACGGGAGGATGCAGTCTTGGCGGTGCAAACCGACCGCCCCCTCCGCAAGCGGATTGAGGAACTCGCAGAGAAGAGCACCGAAGGCAGTCTGTCCTCTGAGGAACGCGATGAGTATGCGGGGTACGTCAGGGCGAACAAATTCGTAGCAGTCCTGCGCCGTGAGGCCAAAAAATTCAAATCCGGTAGCGCAGCATGAATGCCGCCACGCGAACCCTTGTTAGGGAGCGTGCCAATCAACGCTGCGAGTATTGCCAGACCCATCAGGAAGATTCCCCGCTTGCCGCCCTCCACATCGGGCATATCCGCCCGCTCAAACATGGTGGCGGCGACGACGATTCGAACCTCTGCCTCGCCTGTATCGACTGCAATCTTCACAAGGGTTCCAACCTCACCGGCATCGATCCTGTGACTCAGGCGGTGACTTTGCTTTTTCACCCACGCCAACAGCAATGGGATGACCATTTCCGCTGGGATAGCCTCCACATTGTCGGCGAATCGGACATCGGCCGCACCACCATCCAAGTGCTCTGCATGAACAGCGACGAACAGCTTGAACTGCGTATGGCTGGCGAATGATCCCACGGCAAATCATGGGCTGCAGTCCATAGTCCCACGCCCGCCCGCCCTCCTCTACAGACCTTCAATCTTCACGACTTCCCCATGCCCAGCGATTCCATCGCTCTCCAAGTATAACAACGCATCCTCCTTCTTCGCGGACAGAGGGTCATGCTGGATTTTCACCTTGCCGAGCTCTATGCCGTTGAAACGCGGGCGCTGAAGCAAGCCGTCCGCCGCAATCCCGATCGCTTCCCGGAGGACTTCATGTTTGAACTCACCGCAAAGGAAATTCAGCACTTGGTATCACAAGCTGTGATACCAGGTCTTGGCAAACTCGGAGGAGCCACCCCCATGGCGTTCACCGAGCAAGGAGTGGCAACGCTGTCCAGCGTTTTACGTGGAGAGCGTGCCGTAAAAGTGAACGTCGCCATCATGCGGACTTTTGTCCGCCTCCGCGAAATGCTTGCCAGCAATGCCGATCTCGCCCGCAAGCTGGAGGAAATCGAGAAAAAATACGACGGCCAGTTCCGCATCGTCTTCGATGCGATCCGCCAACTCATGGCACCCACCACCTCGGCCACACGTGAAATGGGTTTCCACACCCTTCCCAACGCAAAGACCCAACGCAAACTCACGAAGCCCCGGAAAACCAAACCGTGATCCCAACCACCGTCATCTCTATTTCAGCGTTCTCGTCCGCTCGTAGCCTTGGCGGAGGCGGATCAGATTCTCAGCCTTTCAGCTTTTACCCTTCACCCACACCCTCTCCCTGAACCCATTCGACATCCATCCTTGGCAAAACGCCTGTCCAACGCTAATCTCACGTCATGAAAAAAACAGCAACCGTTGAAGAACGTTTGACCTTTATCGAGCGCGAGTTCGACGAGTTGAAACACGCGGTTCTCGACCTTAAACCGAGAACCAAGTCATGGTTTCAAACGGTCGACATGATTCCCGATGACGAAATCTCCCGCAGTGCGAAAAAACCGGGTCGCGAGTGGCGGGAGCAGGCGAACAATGACTGATGCGCATGTTCGTCCTGGATACCAATCATGTCACGGAATTGACCTACCGCTCATCTGCGGGTCCTAGATTGCTTCATGCGCTCGAAGCTGTTGATGGAGACGCAGCCGTGACAGCGATGACTGTCGAGAAATCATTGCGCGGCTGGCTCGCCGAAATCCGTCGGCGCACCGATCCACGAACCCAAATCGCCGCCTACCAACGGCTCGTCAGGCAGGTGGAGGTATTCGCATCCTGGCTGGTGCTTCCGTGGGATGACGACGCCGCGGACCACTTCGATTCCTTGAAAGCGCTCCGTCAGAAAGTTGGCACTCAGGATTTGACACTATTATTTGTGTGGGAAGTAATGACAGGAAGTAATGACAAGGAATTTGCTTTTGGCGGGTTGGCGGGAGGCTCCTGAACAGCCGTTGGGCTAGACCGGAGGGCGGGGAAAAGGGGGTTGGCGATTTACGGCAGCCGCACGGCGAAAAAGCGGCGGGGATCTGCGGAGGTAGCGCTGGTGAATTGGAACTGGCCAGAGGAAATTTCTGGAATCACGCCGAGGGATGGCCAAGTGGACATCGGTGTCGCTAGATCCACGGAGGTGACCAGAGTGTAGGAGGAGCCGGGAGTGCCGGTGAAGTTGATCCGCAGCGAGCCATTTCCTAAATAGGTTGGGAGGAGAACGATTGTGTTCGGGTTGACTTGCACGGGCACCAACCAAAGGGTGACTAGATTACTGGCAGGGCGGCCGACGATGAGCTGGTGGCGGGGCGGGTCGTAGTCGAAGACCATGCTGGGGCCTCCGCTGGCCACGGTGCCGAGGATGCTGTTGCCGGAGTTGATGGGACCAGTCGGGCCACCTGTGCCATCGCCGAAGGTGATGGCTCCAGCATCGGTGAGATTAAGATTAACATTATCCCAATAGCGCGAGAAGACCACGTAGTTCCCATCGCTCAGCGCGGTAACGCTGCCCACGCTATCTGAAGCGGTGGAACCGACGAGTGAATTGATGGCTGAGATGGGGCCACCGGTAGTGGCAGCGGTTACGCCGTTGCACCAGCGGATGGCACCGGCGTCCGCCGCAGAACCGGCGTCCCACGAGTAGGAGGATATCACAAAGTTTCCATTGGTGAGCGGTATGACGGTGCCTACCTTTTCGTAGGCGGTGCCACCGGTGACGGAATTAGATGGGGTGACGAATCCGGTCACACCGGTGTCTCCATTTCCCCAGGTGACTGCACCACAATCCCAGGGCACTCCGATGGGCGCTTCGAATGAAGCTCTCCCCCATTCAGGACTTTTGACGACGTAGTTGCCATTCGTCAGGAAAGTGATGCCGCCGCTTCCCACCTGATAGTTGGCGCCTCGGGAGTTGGACGTATTTCCCTCTCCCGTGAGGCTGTTGACGGTGTCCGCAGTTCCGACGCAGCTACTGCCACTGGTGCAAAAAATGACGGCCCCGCGGTTCGAGGTGTTTGGAACGTTCACATTATCTTCCCAACCCGGACTAGTGACGACAAATCGGCCTCCTGAAAGCGCGATGACCGAAGTTCCCATCCCCTCTCCCCTAGTCGCACCGATGAGGGAATTCGCTGCGGAGACCACGCCGGTCCTGCCAGTATTTCCATCGCACCAGGTGGCGGAACCCGCACCCATGACGTATCCTGGATCGATGATGGAAGTTCCATTGTTCCAATCCAGGCTGAAGACCACGTAGTTTCCGTCCTTGAGGGCGGTGACGCCTCCTGGAGATACACCGATGTGGTCGCCTGGAGAGTCACCGGTCAACGAAATCGCGGCGGTGAGGAGTCCGATCCGGCCGGTGGTGCCGCTACACCAGGTGATGGCTCCCGCTTCCGAATTCCAGTGGTAGGTTCCCACCACATAGTTTCCATTGGCGAGAACGGTGATGCCTCCCCCGCCAACCTGCATGTTTGAGGCGGTTCCCACGAGAGAGTTACTTTCGGAAACAACTCCGATGGTCCCGGTGGTACCATTGCCCCAGGTAACGGCACCGGCATTGACCGTTGTCGTCGAATCCCAACCGGTAGCCCTGATGACATAGTTGCCATTTGGCAGGGCGCTGGCCGAAGCACCGACAAAGTCGGACGCGGAGGAACCGACCAGCGAGTTCGCGGATGAGATCGTGCCGCTGACGCCGCTGGCGCCATTTCCCCAAGTGGAGGCTCCTGCCTTGGAGGCGGGGCTATTCCAGTTCGGACTGTTGACGACGTAGTTGCCATTGGTCAGGGGAGTCACGCCGCTACTGCCGGCCCGATCGTTGGCGGTTGAGCCCACTAGGGAATTGACCACGGATATGAGACCGGTGCGCCCCGTCGAACCGTTGCACCAAGTGACCGCGCCCACATCGGGCGCCGTACCGTCCCAGAAAGCGCTACACACCAGGTAGTTGCCATTGGGGAGGATGAATATCCCGCTGGAGCCAGCCTGGTCATTCGCGCTGCCGCCGGTCAGCGAGTTCGAAACGGAGACCGTGCCGGAAATGCCCGTGGTTATGGAGGCCCAGGTGACGGCACCTGTCTTGCTGGCGGCGCCATTCCAGTTCGGACTGAGAATGACGAAATTTCCGCCAGAAAGCGCTTTGACACCCCCAGAGCCGACCTGATCCGATGCAGTGCTGCCGGTGAGCGTGCTGAGAAGCACTCCGGCGGAATTGAAAAGATAGACAGCTCCCGCATCCACCACGGCGGGCGACTGGAGGTCGTAAAGCGGGTCCGTGACGACGAAGCTTCCATTTGGCAATACGGTTACGGCCTTGCCGAAGGCCCCGCTGCCGGAAGGGCCGACAATGTCCATGGGGGCGGCGGAAGTGGCGATGACTGTGGCGGTCAGGCAGAGCAGGAAACGTATTGGGGGAAACATGACTTCTAGGAATTTACTTTTGGCGGGAGGCTCCTGAAACAGCCGTTGGGGTAGACCGGAGGGTGGGGAAAAGGGGGTTACCCCATTCATGTCTGGAAAGGAAATGGTTCAGCGTTTCCGGCGGAGGAAAAACCCAGCACTGCTAGGAATTTGCTTTTTGCGGGAGGCTCCTGAACAGACGTTGGGCTGGACCGGAGGGCGGGGAAAAGGGGGTTGCGGGGGGAAAAGGGGCGGAAGAGGTGTTTCAGTGAGGCAGTGGGCGGTGTTTCGGTAAGAAAAATCCCCATTCGACGCCTAGTCTTGGCGGGAGTCACAGGTTTTACGGCAAAATTCATTTATCGCGAACATAGCTTTCCAAACCGCTTTGCCAAGAAGTTTTTTGGCAGCGGTTCTGTGATGATAATAACAGGCGGGACGCCCAATACTGTCAGTTTAGACGATCATTACGGTGGTCTTTCGAACTCTTTCGCTCGGCTTGGTTCCACG
>Ga0105047_10016755_pt1 | contig 11471 bp, 7 predicted proteins | sample MAT04_FD_78384 | JGI IMG/M metagenome (GOLD analysis project Ga0105047, IMG submission 78384) | Freshwater microbial communities from Lake Fryxell liftoff mats and glacier meltwater in Antarctica - MAT-04 (megahit assembly) | ecosystem: Environmental > Aquatic > Freshwater > Ice > Liftoff... | reverse complement strand
ATGGGAACCGGAGTGGGCACGCTCGCCGGCGGTTCCATGGTTGCGACTGGGCATTCGTCGGCGGAGACATCCAGCTTCGATGCCGTTGATGCGCGCGCGGGAACCGGGCGGTCGATCCTGGGCAGCGGTGTGCTGGCTGCAGCGGGGGGCTTGGAGCGCGGAATCAATTCGCCGTCCTGCATGAACGGCAGTCCGCAAGTGCGCGTTGCATCCGATGCGGGCTCGGCGAACTCGGGCACTTTCTGCACGCTCGAAATCTTTTTCTCGGCAGGCGCAGCTCGCTCGGTGACCGCCCTGGCTATCGACGAGGAGCGCTTATCAGCGCCGGCGGCAAAATCGTCGCGCGACAGAAACGCAGCCGCATTGAAGGCAACGCCGCAAGCGACGCAATTCACCGCGACATTCCCGCGTGAAATGCTGGCCTCAAAACCGGTCTGACAAATGGGACACACGACACGTGGCATATTAAATTCTCCCCCACAGCTCCCGCTTCACAGCGGGCGCAAAACTTCCCCATCACGGTATCGGCTGCACGCGCGCAAAAAGTGACCGGAAAAAAGGAGGGACGTTGACGGAATAATAAGTGGGGACAGCTCGGGCGCTGATTGCCAGCCGCCGGGGCGGAGCGGCGTCGGGGGGGAATGCAACAGGAGCGTTTTATTTCGGGAGGTTGACAGAGACACCGATTGCCGCGGCGCGTCATTCGGAATCACCCGTGTGGATGCGGTTTATTTGGCTTTGAACTTCGGATTACTCCACGCCATATAGATGTCGGCTTCGTGCCCGCCACCGATGCGCTTCATGCGGTTTTCCATGCGGCCTTCGCGCACGAAACCGAGCGTCTCGTAGAGCAGAATTCCGCGCAGGTTCGACTCGCGCACAAAAAGTTCCACGCGCAGGATGTCGCGGTTTGATTTTTTGACGGTGTCGAGAAACTCGCTGAATATCTGCCGGCCCACGCCGTGGCCCTGCGTATCAGGGTGCACAACGATCGTCAGCGAACTGAGTACATGGCTGAAGGCCTTCGGGTTCGGGCGGTAGGCATGGATCGCGCCGCGCAGCTTGCCGCCCTTGCCTTCTTCCTGCGCGACGATGATCAGCCCGCGTTTCAGCGCCGTCTGAAGGAAGTGTTCGATGTAGCTTTCGGTGATTTCGGCGTGCGTGCGCGCAATGCCGCCGGGAATCTTGGAGACGTCGCGGTAGAGCTCGTAGAGCCCCTTGACGTCGCTCGCTTTGCCTTTTCGCACTACATGTTTGATCGGATCGCTCATGCCGCCGCAGCTCCAACGTGTCTCAGGTGAAGGTTCCTAAAGGAATATACAGCAGAGGTCGGCCGCACTTCCAAATATTTTCGCCATCGCTCAAAATGCAAAAGTGAAGGGCAACGGAAAATGACCCGAAGTCACTTTCGATTTTAATTCTATTTCGCCGGCGCTTTTTCGTCGCCGAAGTTGTAGGTCATCTTTTCTTCGAGCGCTTTCTGTACTTCGGCGTTGGGCATGCCGGTCAGCGTGGGCAGCGCGTCCATCGGGGCTTTGCCGGCGGCCAATTGCTTGACGTACTCCTGCATGAACTCTTTTTTCAGGCGGCCTTTTTCACCGAGCCAGTTCACGAAGGCCCAGGACTGCAGGTAGCTCTTGGTGCTCTGCGTCATGTCGGACTGGCCGTGCACGAGAAAATCAGAGGCGCCCGCGCTGCAGAGTTTCTCCAGTGAGAGCAGCGCGTTCTCTTTCTTGAATTTTTTCAGGATGACCATGCGCTCGCGATCTTCCTGGCCGAGGATCAGGCGCGGCCCTTCCATGCGACCGACTTCAAAATATTGCGCGAGTCCCTCGTTGAGCCAGCGCGGCACGTACTTGGACTGGCCTTCGGGGAAGAGGAAATTATCGAGGAAGGCGTGGAAGCCTTCGTGATAGAGCGTGGCAAACATCTGCTTTGTGTAGTCGCTGAAGATGGTGTCGTTGCGCCGGTTTAGCGACTGGATTTCGGACTGCATTCCGTTGAGCTGCGTTTCCATCTTTCCGATCTGGACCTGCCACTGAAGCTGCTGCGTCTTGACCTGATCGAGAAAGGCTTTGTTCTGAGCGGTGACGCCTTTTCCGCCGGCGTTGGCCTGTTCGTTGAGCTTGGAAACCTGGGCGCGCACGTCGGCGCGGGCGTTGTTGATCTGGCGTTTGTAATCGTCGATCTGCTCTTCGAGTTTGCCGTGATGCGCGCGGATGTCGGCGATGAGGCGTTCGTACGCAGCCAGGTCGCAACCGGCGCAGATCATCTTCAGGTCGGGCGAGTAGAACGCGGGATTCTTGACCGCGTTGTTGATGGCGGCGTAGTAATTCTGCATCGAGCCGTATATCTCGACGTGGATCTTTTTGTCTGTGTTGCGGTCGGCGCCGAAGAACGATTTATAGGCGGCGAGCACTTTGGCCATGCGGTAAGCGGCCTTTTTTAAGAACTCGTCGGGTGCATCGGATTCGATCGAGAAAAAATCGAGCTCGATCTTTCGCACTGGGATTTCCTTGCCGTCTTTTGTGCGCCACATTACGGCTTCGATTTTCATGTTGGTTTCGGCAAAGGCATCCTGGCGCGACTGGGCGTCGGCGCTTTCCATGTGCTTGCGCGCGCTCTCGCGCTGCGCGTCCGTCAGTTTCTTCACCTCGGCCACTTCGCTGAGCTGAAAAGTGGTCTGTGTGACGATGGTTTTAGTGACGTTCTTGCCGCTCATGATCAGGTCGAAGACGATCTCTTTTCTGTCCTCGCTGACCAGCAGGCCCAGATGCTTCTCTCCGTTTTTGAGTACCAGCGTGTCGCGCAGTTCGGCCGCATCGACGCCCACCGCGGCGCTGGCGGCGCGCTGGATATCCTTGATCTCTTTCTTCTTGATTTCCATCTGGCCAAATTTGATTTTGAGCACAATCATCTCGTCGGTCTCTTCAATGATTGTGCCTTCTACTTTTGTGCCATCATTAAGCAGGACGGTGTCGGCATGGAGCGATGTACTCAGGATAAAAATCAGGGCGATAAGACACTGGAAGCGCATGCAATTCCTTTCATTACGGTGTGAAAAATTTAGAGCGCGCAGTTTACGGCCTTTGTCGCGTATTTACAGACGTATTGCGGATGAGTCTGCTAGGCGGGCCTGAGTCACTTCAGTTTGCCGCCACCCTAAAAGACACTACCTGTTGTGGTTCGAAAAAGAGGGTGTACACGAGTTGCGCGAGTCTCGAAAAAAAGCACCTAACGGAGCGAAAAAAGTGAAGGTGTAAGTGTATTGATGGAAAGAATTTATAATAATTGCACAAGTGCCGAAAAAAATCCTAGAAAATTGTTCGGACAAACGGGAAACCTCAAACGTTTTAGTATGGTTAAGGGGGCGGGCAGCGCTGCCAGAGCAGCCCACTAACGCTTTTCGGAACACTCACCCCGCGTTTGCTTCGCTGTCACCCGTCACCCGTCACCGTTGTTACGGCGGCGGTGGCGTGGCGTTGGATTTCTGCAGATGGATTTCGGCCTGGGGCACCAGTTCGCGTTCCATGCAGAACGCTGCCAGCGCCTTGTGCTCTTCGACGCCCGGCTCCTTAGGCAGAAATGTCATATAAAAATTATACTGATCAATCGTTTGGAAATCGTAGATTTTCTTGGGCAAGCCGGGCGCGGAGTTGGCCGGTACAGGATCGAGGGAAAGCTGATCGCCATTGATTCGCGTCAGATTCCACTTCGCTGTGGGGAAGCGCGTGTCGGTGAAAAAGGCGAGCATCTGCGGTCCTTTGCTCAGCTTGTCATTGGCGAGTGCCATCACTTTCTCATGCAGTTCTTTCTGACGTTTCAGCGACTCTTCCTTCTTCTTCAGTTCGTCGTCCCACTTGGTGATCCCGCTCAGGCTGCGCTGAATCACGCGGATCGACTTCAGCGCTTCGACGAAGTCGAATTTCCGTGCGCGCTCATTGCACTTCAACAGGCCATCCTGCGCTGCGGCATCGGACTTCGACTCAAGCGCCTTTCGCGCCGCATCAACCTCCGTCGCTTTGGAGAGATCCTTCACTTGGAAGACATAAGCCTCCCAAGCCGCAATCGCTCCGGGAATATCCTGCGCTGCGGCGCTCTCCTGCACGCTCTTGAATGTTTTCTCGGCATCCGCGTTTAACTTGTCTAGCGCGGTCTGCGCGTCGGCCTTCTGCGGAGCATTGGCGTTGCCCTGCATGAACTGCTGCAGCGCCGCGCGCGCGCCATCATAGTCTTGTTTGTTCTTCGCGCTGGACGCGGCCGCAATCGCGGCCCGGTATGCGGCGTCGATCTGTTTGGCAATCTCCGCGGTGGCACGCTTATCGAGTGCCTCAAGCGACGTTTTCAAGGGCTCGAAAAGTTCGGGGTAGTTGCGCGCGGCGTCCATCGCCTTGCGGTATTTTTTCACGGCCTCGGCGGGGTTTCCCGGATTGGCGCTCTCGAAGGCCTTCGCCTCGGCGGCCAGCGTTTCAGCTTGGGCGCGGCCGGCGGCTTTGGTCGTGGCGCCCACCTGTTCAAGGCGCTTGAGCGCTTCGTCTTTCTCCATCGAGGCCGGATATTTTTCGATCACTTCCTTGAGCAGTTTCTCGTAGCCCGAAGGGTCCTCGGCCGGATTCAACGCCAGAGCCTGATTCAACAGTTTCTTCGCGTCTGGATTACTGCGGCTGAGCGGCGTGCCGCCCGCACCGGGGTTGGGCAAATCAGGTCCGCTGGCGCCGGGTTGATTGGCCTCGTTAATGTGCCGCGCCACGAGCACCACCGCGCCGACGATTGCAAAGAAGACCACAATCAAGGCTACGACCGTAAGCGCGCGAGTGATGACGGTTCCCTGTGGACCGGTGGCGGCTTCCAGCTCGGCGGTGTCGCCCTTCTGGGGCTCCTTCTTTTTCGCGGCGCCGTCCTTGATCGCCCGCAGAATGGTGGATTCGCCGGCCGGAATGCGGTTGATGCCCGCGACGTTGCCGCGCTGCACGCGTTCGATATCGCCGATCAGCGTGGTCATGTCCGGATAGCGCTTCTCGGGCATCTTGGCCATCATGCGTTCGATGATGAAGCAGACCGGATCGGGGATCGCCGAATTGAGTTCCTGGATAGCGGGCAGCGAATCCTGAATATGAGCCTTCAGAATTTCGTTGGCGCTGCTGCCGCCGTAAGGCGTGCTACCGGTGATCATGTGATAGAACGTCGCGCCCAGCGAGTAGATGTCGACGCGATGATCGATGGTTTTTCCAAGCGCCTGTTCAGGCGCCATGTAATGCGGCGTGCCCATCACGCGGCGCTCTTTGGCGCTCGTTTCTTCGAACGTCTTGGCGATGCCGAGGTCGGCGATTTTGACGATGCCTTCGCGCGTCAGCATGATGTTATCGGGCTTGACGTCGCGATGGACGATGCGGTTCTCGTGCGCGAACTCCAGCGCCTTGGCCGCCTGCAACACAATATCGAGGGCCTTATTGAGATCGATTTTTTTCTCGGCGCGCTGCAGTTCCTTGACCGATGCGCCGTCGATGAACTCCATCGAGAAATAATGACGCCCGTTGGCGCGCGAAATGTCGTGCACGTGGATCACGTTGGGATGGTTGAGCTTGCCGGCTGCGCGCGCTTCGCGGATGAAGCGGTCGACGAATTCGCTGTTCGACGAGTAGCGTTCGTTGAGCACCTTCATCGCCACGACGCGGTCCATCGAAAGCTGGCGCGCCTTGTAGACCATGCCCATGCCGCCCGAACCGATCTGTTCGAGGATGGTGTAGCCTGGGATCTCAATTTTGATCGGCTCATTTTTTTCGTCGACCATTTCAAGCTCGGTATCGCCGATCTTGATGCGGTCGCCGAATTTCATCGCCGAACCCACGTCGGTCTTGCTGGCAGGCCGGCCATTTAAAAAGGTGCCGTTACGCGAGAGATCCTGGACGTAGAAGACTTTGTCTTTGCAGAAGATCGCGGCGTGATCGCGCGAGGCCTTGGGATCGGCGATGGGAACGGGATTGGCCGAGCGGCGCCCCATCAACATGCGTTCGTTGGTGAGGAAATACTCGCTGCCCGATTTTTGGCCCGTTTTGACAACCAGTTTTGCCATACCGTCGTAGTTTACCTGTTATTCGTCGCGCGTTTAAGTGCGGTAAGTATTATTGTTCGCCGGACGCGTGGCGTCAACGACGCTGCCGTGAAATGGATGCCAGAATCGCACGAACCGTTCGGCCCTTCGTGCCGTTCCTTGCCCCAGCGGGGCAAGTGACGGCACGATGAACCTGGCGACGGCTGTAGATACCGGATTTATAAGGCTAGAGAATTTCTTACCGCGTGCGGCGAATGGCGCTGGTCGTCTGTGCGCGGCCTTTGCCGTTGGACTTCGTGGGCGCTGGCGTATCGGATGCGACGATGCGTTCGATGCCGTCGGTCCAGAATTGCGGCGAGACGTTGGGCGGATAGGTGCCCATCTGCGGGGCTTTGCTGCTGTCGAGCGCAATCGTGGCCTTTGCGGGCGCGGCGCCCAGAGAGACCGTCTTTGCCTTATTGCTGACGCTGGCCGGTGACGTGTGGAGGTTGCTCACCACCAGCATGTTCTCTTCGATCTTGACGTTGACCGATTTGGCGTCTTTCACTTTCGTCGAGGTCAACAGCGGGCCGTTGACTGTGACCGTTCCACGGCCGCCGGAGAATGACACTTCGCCGGCGTTGAGCGTCACTTCGGTGTTGTTGCCTTTGAACGTGACGATCACTTCAGAATTCGAATTGATGTAGAGCTTGCTGTCGTCGGGCAGCTTCAAGCCGATGCGGCTGGAGTCCGAATTGATCTGCGAACCTGAGAGAATCGTATCGTTTGCGGCCAGTGATTGCGGCTCGCCTTTGACCGTGGGACGGAACTGCGCGCGGCCATCGCGAATGGCCGTGACCACGGCGCCGACAGCCGACTCGGGCACGGGGACGGGTGCAGGCACAGGACCTTTTGCCGCGATCGCGACAGACGCGTTCGGCACAGGTGCTACAACCGTTCCACCCGCTCCAACAATTCCAACCGAAGTGGAATTGGTGCGGTTGTCCACGATGCGATTGGGCACTTGCGGATCAACTTTATTCAGATTGGGCTGCGGAAAAGTGTTCGGCGCGGGTGGCACATTGGCGACCTCGGGGTTCGTCTTCGGTGCCTTGGGGTCGACACCCTTCGTACCCGGAATCGGCGCCAGGGGTGCAGTAACAATTTTTTCGACAGGCAACTTCAGATCACTCGGCACCGGATTGAGCGTGTCGTTTTTCACTACTTCCGGAATTGGCGTGTCAATTTTCTCAACATTATTTTTGTTGGGCGCGTCAACGAACTTGGGCTGCGGCGGCGCTATCGGCGCGCGCTCAGGCAGCGGCAGTGGTCCATGGCCGCCCCCGGTTGTAATTCTTTCGGGCGTTTCCCGAGGCGGCTCCGGAACAATGACGGTGGTGTTTGCGATCGAATTTCCGGCGGGCGGAGCGATCATCCGTCCGACGCCTACGATTAGCGCGATTGAGGCCGCAGCGGCCACGGCGATCCAGCCGAATCCGGCGCTCCAATCCGATTTGCGTTCGCCATACACGCGCACCGTGTCCATCGCAGGCTGCGAGGGCGTAGCCCCCGGCGCCTTGACGATGGACACTTCGGCGGGCGGCTGAATACGCGCTGCCGGAGGCAGTTTTGCATTCAGGCGCTCGGCGAGCTTGCGAGAGAGGTTCTCCGAAACCGGGAGCTTTCCGCGGTTCAGATTCGAGGAGAGCACACGCAAGGTTTGAAGCTCGCGCTGCGCCTCCGGTTTGCGAGCCATATGGCGCTCGAAGATTATTTTTTCCTGCGCATCTAAATCGTTGCTGAGACTGGCCGAGAGCAGAGCCTGAACCTGCAGTTCGCTCTCCGCTTGAGCGATCTGCTGCTGGATGCGCTCGCGCAGCTTGGTCAGCAGTTCCTCGCGCAGAGGCCGCACGCCCTTGTTCAGCAACTGGATGAATTCGCGCAGTTCCTTAGCCTGAAAGCGGAAGACCGCATCGTCGGCGAGGCGGCGTTCGACCAGATTACGTTCGTCCACAGACACATCACCGATCAGGTATGCGCTGAGGACTTCGTAGATATCTAGTTCATGTGCCATTGCACTGTTCCTTAACCCCTCACTGCATCATTTGGTGACAGTTACTAGAGGAGTGTTTACTGAATAAGGGTTAAAATCTTGGTTATTTAACTGCTCTTGAGCAAACGATTTAAACCTCATCGTCGAGCTCCAGAGTGGCGCCCTCTACCATCCGGGCGGGCTCCGGGGCGAGGTCTTTTAAGCGTTCGCGCAGGGCCAGTAAGGCCTTGTGGTAGCTTGCTTTAGCGCCACCTTCGGTAATATCGAGCATCGCCGCGATCTCGGTAAAGCGCAGCTCCTGATATTGCTTCAGCGCAAAAATAGCGCGCTGGCGCGGAGGTAACTCCTTTACGGCTCTGTCGATAGCGCTGATGATCTCGCCGCCGACGGCACTGACCTCCGGGGAGTCGGCCATTTCGCGCGCAGGGAGATGGTCGCGGATTTTGCGCTGCTTATCTTCGGCCCGCATGCGTTCGAAGCAGACGTTCATTGCGGTGCGGTAAAGCCATGTGCTGAAACGAGCTTCGCCGCGCCAGCGGGGCAGCTCCTCGTAGGCGCGCATGAAGACTTCCTGCGCCACATCCATAGCCGTCTCTTCGTTGCGCAGAATCTGCAATCCAAGATGAATAATGCGGCGATGGTTCGCCTCGAAGAGCTCGCTATAAGCGTGCTGGTCGCCGTTTTGGAACCGGCGGATCAGGTCGCGTTCGAGGTCGTCATTCATCTTAACATCTTACCATGTACCGTGGCGCGATAACAAAAAATGCTTCCTGAAACCTCTGACGAGTCCGTGTCAATCTAACGTAGCAGGTGTTGTGCCCTTTCAGACTTTGATTATATTACTCATAAAAGACTCCCACGCTGCTCAAGTATTGACCTTATATCTTATTAAAATCCTATTTATTATTGCCGCGAAATGTCAACACGGTGACAGATTTCGTCCATCGCCTTCCGAAAAATGAGACTGCGGAAAAGCAAGGTTTTACAAAGCTTGACTGTTTGAACGCCACACATAAGCTGTGTGCCAGCGTATCGAAATTCCAATACGCTATGGAGGAACATGTCTCTACAACCCGTATCCTCTTCCGCCGGCAGCGGCGATCAATTCGAGACTCTGGTCCGCGATCTGAACCATCGCGTCTGGGAGATCCGGCGCAACGCCTGCGAAGAACTCGGCGCCGCCGCCGACCCGCGCGGCGTGCCGCATCTGGTTCGTCTGCTTCAAGACGGCGTGGGCGCCGTCCGTTTTGCCGCCGCCGAAGCGCTTGGAAAACTCGGCGATAAATCCGCTGTCCCCGCGCTTCTGCAATTGCTCGACAATCCCAATTTCGGTTCCTACGGACCGGTGATCGAAAGCCTGGCCAGCCTGCGCGCTCAGGAAGCCATTCCCTTCTTCATTCGTTTTCTGCGCGACCAGGACCCGCGCGTGCGCGGTCTGGCCGCCAATGCGCTGATGGTGATGACGCGCCAGTTCATCAGTTTCAAAGCCAAGGGCTCCGATACCGAACGCGCCGCCGCGATTCAGCAATGGGAAGCGTGGTGGGAGAAGAACAAGCACAGCATCGCGCATTAAATACAACCATTTTAAAATGATTCGGGCGCTGATTCATCTCAGCGCCCGTTCGTTTCGGTCATTGCCTTTTGCTGTTTTTCCGTTTGTTTGGTTCTTGGTTCTTGGTGCTTGGTCCTTAATTATATCTCTTACTCGTTTTCATGTTCGTGTTCATGCTTCATCGCGTCGGTAATGTCCGGCGGCAGGCCCGGGCCGCGCGTTTCGATCTCTTCGATCAGGTCGTCGATATTCTCGCCCGAGAGTTCGAATATCCGCATCACGGTTTCGCCGATCTTGTTGTTGGGCGTGCTGGCTCCGGCCGTGACGCCGATGATCACCGGCGTCTTCGTCGGCCACCAGCTTTCGTGAATCACTTCCTGCTTGGCCCCGATGGGCAGATGGCGGATCTGTGCACGCGAGAGCATGCAGGCCGCGTCGTCGATGTGGAACGCGGGCACGCCCTTGTGCTGCGGAATCTCGGCCAGATGCGTCGTGTTCGACGAATTGTATCCGCCGATTACGATCATCACCTGCGGCGGCTGCTGCATCATCGCGTTGACCGCGTCCTGGCGGTCCTGCGTCGCGCTGCAGATGGTGTCCTGCATGCGGAAGCGGCGCTTGGTATCTTCTTCGCCATACTTGAGCACGAATGCGCCGCGGAAGCGCGCTGCAATCTCCATCGACTCGGTCGAGAGCATCGTGGTCTGATTGGCCACGCCCAGAAGTTGCAGGTGAGTGTCGGGATCGAATCCAGGCGAGACCGCCTTGTCGAACTTCCTCATGAAGTCGTCGCGGTTACCTTTGCCCAGGATGTAATCGCAGGCGTAATCGGTCTCGTCGAGGTCGCGCACGATCAAGTACCGTCCGCCGGCGCGGCTGGATGTGGCGATCGTCTCTTCGTGATTGTACTTGCCATGAATGATGCTGGTGTACTGGTCCTTGGCGTATTTCTCGACGCTGTTCCAGACCTTGATCACCGCGCCGCAGGTGGTATCGACCAGCACGCAATTCTTCTCGCGCAGCGTATCGATCTCTTTCACTGGAGCGCCGAAAGCCGGCAAAATGACCACGTCGTTGGTGTTGATGTCGGCGTAAGTCTCTCCTTTATTGTAGCTGCCGGAGAGGAATATAAATCCCATGTCGCGCAGCTTCTCGTTAACGGAGGCGTTATGGATGATCTCGTTGGTGATGAAGATGCGCTTGTCGGGATAGCGGTGCCGCGTCTGGTAGGCGATATCGACCGCGCGTTCGACGCCGTAGCAGAAACCGAACTCCTTGGCCAGGCGCACGCTGATATTGCCGCGCGTAATCTGGTGCCCTTTTTCGCGCAGTAGGTCAACGACGCGGCTGGCGTAAGCGGCCTCCAGCAGCGGCTTGACGGTGTCCTTCAGCCCGAATCCCTTACGGTGATACTCACCCATTGGCGTTCCCATCCCCCAAAAACGGCCCGCTCACTCGGTATAGAAGTCTACGAAATGAGGTGCTGTAATGCACTTGCAAGTTAATTCCCGAACTCAAAAAGATACCCTGAAACGCCTGAAAAGCAACCGAGACTTCCCGCTCGCTTCGATCTCGGGCCTGGGTCTTTCCTTCTCTCCTATTAACGCAATCTCTTCTCCCATACTCGCTCCATTTTTTGTGCAATAAAGAAGGAGACCAGAAGAAGCAAACCAACGTTGCCCGTCAAATTTACGGGATTGATACGGCTTACTTTTTCGTGCCTGACAGTACCATCATCCAATAATTCGCCCATGCCGCCTACGGTCCAACATGGGAAGGGGAATCCATATTCGCGGAAGCCCCCATGCATTTTATCTCGTCCTAAACTTCCCTTT
>Ga0105047_10016754_pt1 | contig 11471 bp, 10 predicted proteins | sample MAT04_FD_78384 | JGI IMG/M metagenome (GOLD analysis project Ga0105047, IMG submission 78384) | Freshwater microbial communities from Lake Fryxell liftoff mats and glacier meltwater in Antarctica - MAT-04 (megahit assembly) | ecosystem: Environmental > Aquatic > Freshwater > Ice > Liftoff... | reverse complement strand
CGCGGCTGGCGAGAATGCCGGCAGTCATGCCGGTGAATGATTTCGACATCGATTGCGAAAGATGCAGCGTGCGCTCGCCCATGCCGTTGAAATAACGCTCATAGGAAATGCCGCCGCTCTTTAGAACCAGAAAACCATCCGTGTACGTCTCGTCAAGAAATCCCGACAGCGAGGCGGGAGCTCCCGCAGCATCAACAACCGCCAGATTATCCAAGTTCACATCGGCGCGTGGCAGGGCGCGCAGGGGCCCGCTGCCGCGCCAGATTTCCGCCGTGGGTAAAATCTCCCTGATATGCTGGAACGACCAGCGGTTCCACGGCGGCCTGTCCCAATCCATCTTCGGCGGAACCAGGCTTGGCGGCGAACCTTCTATGGTGGGCAAGCGCGTATCGGAATTCTTGAATGAGGGCATGGTATTCCTGAACAACAAAAAAGCCCCGGCAGTTTCCTGCCGGGGCCAAAGGCACGTGGATTACTTCTGCAGATCCGTCCAGATCTTGGTGTACATTTCCGTCACATCGGCGGGGCAGGCAAGCAGGAATTTGCCCTTTGCTGCCAACTCGGGCGGCACAACGATTTCATTCGCCGTCTTCATGTCTTCCGGCATGAAGGCTTCCGAACCCTTGATCCCGTTGGCATAGCGCGCAAATGCCGAAATCATCGCCGCGTTTTCCGGATCCATGATGAAATTCTGGAACAACTTGGCGTTTTCCACGTTTTTGGCGTCCTTGAGAATGGAAACATTATCCATCCAGATCACAAAGCCTTCCTTTGGATAGCCATAGACCACCTGGTCGTTCTGCAGACGCGCCCGGAATGTTGAACCATTCCAATTCACGCCAGCGGAAAAATCACCCTTAGAAATCTTCTCAACCGAGCCGTAATCCATTGAAAGCCATTTGGCCTTGGCTTCCACCAGCTTGTCACGCACCTTCTTGAGAAGTTCCTTGTCCCCCGAGCAGGGTTCACCGCCCATATACATGATGGCCAGTGACATCACGTCGCCCATTTCTGGAACAACATTGATCTTGCCGACGAGTTCCGGCGGCGGGTCGAGCCAGATGGCCGAGGTGTTCACATCGCCGCTGTAGAGGCTCTTAAGGGCATAGACGCCCGTCGTGCCCCACTGCCATGGCACGCTGTAATGGCGGCCCGGATCGAATGGGGCTTCAACCCACTTCGCGTCAACATTCTTGAAATTTTCCATCTGGTCAGGCCGGGATTCAAGCAGCAGCCCTTCGCTTATCCAGATCGGCATGACGCTGGCGGAAGGCACCACAATGTCAAACCCATGTCCGCCGGCGCGCACCTTGGCAAGTGCGGTGTCGTTTGAATCATAGTCCGTGACTGTAACCTTGATCTTGTACTTCTCTTCGAATTTCTTGATCATCTCGGGGCTGGTATAATCGCCCCAGTTGAAGATGTTGAGCTCGCCTTCGGCCGCGGCCGGAACGGCCATTGCCAGCATCAGGGCGCCAACAGCAGCGCCCGCAAGTTTCAGTTTCATGACTAGTCTCCCTTTATGTGTGTTGTTGAACTTTATCGCGTTTCTGGTTGAGGAAAAAGAACAATGTGACAATGACCACCGACAGCAGGAAAAACACTGTCGAAATAGCGTTAATTTCCGGCGAGATCACCCGCCGGAGCTGGCCGAGCATGAAGGTGGGAAGCGTATCCTGGCCCGCCGATTTAACGAATTCGGTAATGACCACGTCGTCGAGGGATATCACAAATGCCAGCATGAAGCCCGCGATGATGCCGGGCCAAAGCAGCGGAAATGTGACATAACGGAAGGCTTTCCAGGGTGTGGCATAAAGGTCGGCGGCAGCCCGTTCCAGGGTCAGATCCATGCTTTCAAGCCGCGCCCGCACCGGCAGGTAAGCGAAAGGGATGCAAAAGGCGGAATGGGCCGCAAACAGGTAGCCAAGCCCCGAATAGCCGGTAGCCACCTTGATGGAGGCAAAGGTAATGAGAAGGGCCACCGCGGTCACGATTTCAGGTACCATGAGGGGCGCGTTGATGGCGGCGTAGATCGCCGTAATGCCGCGAAACTGCCGGGTGCGCGTCGTGGCAAGTGCCGCCATGGTAGCGGCTGTCGTTGCAACCGTTGCGGCAACAACCGCTATCAGCAGCGAGCGCAGGGAAACTTCCTTGATCTGCTCGTTGTTCCACGCGGCCTCATACCAGCGCCAGGAAAAGCCTTCCCAGATGGCAATCGAGCTGCCCGCGTTGAAGGAATAGAAAATCAGCGTGGCAATGGGTGCATAGAGCAGGACGAAACATACCGCCGCGATCACGCCGAAACCGGATTGCCGCTGGATGGAAAACCGCGTGCCTCTAGCCATGGCCGGACGTCCCCTTGGAAGCCTGCCGCACGTAAACCAGCATGGCCACCATGACAATAACCATGAGGGTAATGGAAAGTGCCGAGCCCAGTGGCCAGTTGCGGCCTTGGCCGAATTGCAGCTCGATGAGATTGCCGAGCATGAGGTTCTTGCCGCCGCCCAACACGCGCGGCGTCACATAGGCCCCGAGCGATGGCACGAACACCAGGATGGAGCCTGCGATGATGCCGGGCTTCACCAGCGGAATGATGATGCGCCACAACACCTGGAACCGCGTTGCATAAAGGTCATAGCCCGCTTCCACGATGCGGAAATCGAGTTTCTCCATGCTGGCGTAAAGCGGCAGGACCATGAGCGGAAGGTAGACATAGACCATTCCCATCATGATGGCCGTATCGGTGAACATGATCTGGATGGGCGTGTCGATAATGCCGAGCGAAATGAGCGTCGTGTTGATGATGCCTTCGTTGCGGATCACTTCCATCATGGCGAAGGTGCGGATGAGCAGGTTGGTCCAGAACGGAATGGTGACCAGGAACAGCCAGATATCCCGCGTCCGTTCTGAGCGGGTCGCGATGAAATAGGCGGTGGGAAAGCCGAACAGGAGGGCCAGCACGGTTGTTGCCAGGGATAGCTTCACCGAGCGCCAGAAGATCGAGAGATGCGCGTCGGCAAGTGTTACCGTGTCATCGAAGATGTCGCGCTCGAAAAAAACGCTGAACCAGCCGTCGGTGGAGAATATCCATTTCACCCCGCCGTAATCGCCCTTGGTCAGGAAGGTGTAGAGCAGCACCACCAGAAGCGGCCCGAGCGCCGCGCAGAAAATGATGACAAGCGCCGGCGTGGAAAGCCAGAGCCGGGTGACAACATCCTGGCGCTCCGCGGCAATGGCAGTCTCGCGTGCGGTTGCCATCCCTAATCCCTCAACAGATGCGCGGCATCGCGCTCAAACGCAATGCCAACCTTGGCGCCCACGGCAAAGCTTTCGCCGCCGGTGCGGCTGCTCTGCTGCCGGACGATGAACGGGTGGCCGTCCGCGAGCCGCACATGATAGTGGGTGTCCGTTCCGAAATAGACGATGTTCTCCAACACGCCATTGAGAACCGAGGATTTTCCGGACGTGGCGAGATCGGCGTGCTCCGGCCGCACCACCACGGTGACCTTGCCTGCTGGCGTAAAGCCGTCGGGCACATCGGCTTCAAGGACTGCCCCCGATGCAAGCTTCACCTTGGCTTTGCCTTTGGCGAAACTCTGCAGCTTGCCTTCAAGGAAATTCGTCTCGCCGATAAAGTCCGCGACAAACCGCTGGGCCGGCCTGTCGTAAATGTCATGCGGGCTGCCAATCTGCAGGATCTGCCCCTTGTTCATCACCGCGATGCGGTCCGACATGGTCAGCGCTTCTTCCTGGTCATGGGTCACGAAGATAAAGGTGATGCCGGTTTCAAGCTGCAGCCGCTTCAATTCGATCTGCATTTCCTTGCGCAGCTTGTAATCAAGCGCCGACAGGGGTTCGTCGAGCAGAAGCACTTTCGGCTTGGGGGCCAGAGCCCGCGCCAGCGCCACGCGCTGCTGCTGGCCGCCGGAAATCTGGCTGGTCCGCCTGTTGCGCAAATCCCCCATCTGCACCAGCTTCAGCATTTCCGAAACCCGCGCCTCAATCTCGGCCCGCGGCTTGCCCTGCATTTCCAGGCCAAAACCAATGTTCTGGCCAACCGTCATGTGGGGAAACAGCGCATAGTTTTGAAACACCGTGTTCACCGGCCGCTGGAACGGCGGCAGTGGTGCTATATCCTGCCCGTGCAGCAGGATTTGCCCGTCAGTTGGAAAATCAAATCCGGCAATCAGGCGCAACAGGGTGGTTTTCCCGCAGCCCGAAGGGCCGAGAAGGGTGAAAAACTCGTTTTCGCCAATCGTGACGGAAACATTGTCCAGCGCCTTGAGGCTGTCCTGGCCCGAGCTTTGAAATATCTTTGTAACGCCGACTGCCTCAATGGCAGTCTTGCCAATTGCCAATTAAGCCACTCCCCTTCGTCTTGTTCCAGACGATTAAAATACTATCCTATGGGGAATTTTTCAGATTGCCAATGGGGGCAGTTGCAATGGATCAGATTGACCAGCCGCCATCGATGACGAGCGCCTGCCCGGTTATGAAGGCCGAGTCATCGCTTGCCAGATAAATCACCATCCCTGCTATTTCTTCAGGCTGCGCCATGCGCCCCATGGGCTGCCTTGCGATAAAGGCCGCTTTCGCCTTTTCAAAATCACCCTGGGCCCGCATCCGGTCGTAAAGCGAGGGCGTTTCCACCGTTCCCGGGCAAATGCAATTGCAGCGGATTCCCTTGGCCACGAAGTCCGCCGCCAAGGCCTTGGTAAGGCCTATTACCGCGGCCTTGCTGGCTCCATAGACAAAACGGTTTGGCGCTCCTTTGACCGACGAAGCCACCGATGCCATGTTGATGACATTGCCTTTCCCCTTGGCCAGCATTCCCGGCAGGTAGGCTTTGATCATCCGGTAATGGGCCTTCACGTTGAGGTCAAATGAGAAGTCCCAATCCTTCTCTTCGCAGTCCAGCACCGTGCCGTTGTGCACAAATCCCGAGCAGTTGAAGAGGATGTCGATGGGACCGGTGCGCTTTAAAGCCGCATCCACCGCCGACTGTTCCAAAACATTGAGCCCGAAGCCCGTGATGCCGGGATGTTCCTTCGAAATGTCCTTGAACAGGTCTTCCCTGATGTCGGTGGCAAAAACCTTTGCCCCCTCCCGCGCCAGCGCAATGGCCGAGGCCCGGCCAATGCCCTGCCCCGCCGAAGTGACCAATGCGACGCGACCCTCAAGCTTTCCGGCCATGGACTAAATCCCTCATTATGGTTCAAACTCCTGCCTAACTCTAATCCATGGAAATTGTCTATGACCAATGTTGATCTGGCTTATGCCTCTGCCGCAGAACTTCTGAAACTGTTCAAGGCCCGCAAGACCTCGCCCGTGGAGCTGCTCAAGGCATTGATCGCGCGCAGCCAGAAGTTGAACAAAGAGATAAACTGCCTCGCCGACTGCTATTTCGATGAAGCTCTCGCCAAGGCAAAGGTGGCTGAACAGCTCTACGCGAAACGCGGCTTCAAGCCACGCGCCCTCGAAGGCATTCCCCTGCTGGTCAAGGACGCCCAGCGTGTAAAAGACAAGCGCACCACCCATGGCTCGCTGATTTTCGCCAACAACATCGACGATCACTCCGACCCCCAGATCGAGAGCCTGGAAAAAGCCGGCGCCATAATCTTTGGCCGCACCACAACGCCGGAGTTCTGCCTGTCCGGCGTCACTCATTCAAGGATGTGGGGCGTCACGCGAAATCCCTGGAATGTGGATTATGGTCCCGGCGGCTCATCCGGCGGTTCCGGCGCGGCACTAGCCGCGGGCTTCACAACCCTCGCCACCGGCACCGACATCGGCGGCTCCATCCGCATTCCCTCATCGGCTTGCGGCACCGTGGGTTTCAAGCCGCCCCATGGCCGCAACCCCGATGGCCCGCCAGGCAATTTTGACCGCTTCAACCATTGCGGCCCCATGACCCGCAGTGTTGCCGATGCGGCCCTGATGCAGAACGTAACGTCAGGCCCTCATCCGCTTGACCATGACTCTATTCGGACCCGTGTGAAACTGCCGGTGAAAGCCGAGAGCATCAAGGGATGGAAGATAGCCTACTCGCTTGATTTCGGTTATGTCGAAGTCGATCCGGACGTGCGCAAGAAAACTCTCGAAGCCATTCAGGTCTTCCGCTCACTCGGTGCCGAGGTCGAAGAGGTGGGTCTCGGCTGGACCAGCGCCATCGATCTGGACGCTCTCCATTGGTACAACACCATGAATTTTGGCCGCCAGACCATTTGGCAGCGTGAAACCAATGCCCATCTCATGACCGACTATGCCCTCAAATTCGCCGCCGCCGCAGAGCGCAATTCAACCATGGATGATGTTCACAAGCCCTGGGCACGCGGCCATGCCATGTATCAATCCCTCGGTCCCGTGCTGGCCTCCCATGATGTTTTCATCTGCCCCACGAATAATCTGGCGGCGGTCAAGGCCGAGCATGATCCCTGGGACGAAAACTTCACCGTCAATGGAAAGAAGGCCGATCCTGAAGCCGGCTGGGTGATGACCCACCAGTTCAACATGCTGCACAATTGCCCGGTGCTGGCCGTACCCTCAGGCCATACAGCGCAAGGCGTTCCCACCGGCATTCAAATCGTCGGCCGCACCTGGGACGATGCCCGCGTCTTCCGCGCCGGGCTGGCTTATGAAAAAGCCCTCGGCGGCTGGTACACGTCCAGGGAAAATCGACCCGTGATCAATAGTTGATTTCGTAAACGATCTCGCCGTTGCGGCTGTTCACCCGAAGCAGGTAGCGCTGGTAGCCGAGATAGGCCACGTACTTGTAATCCACGCCGCCGCAATCCACCGGTCGCACCTGACGGTAGCCATGTTGCCGCAATGCCCGGCCAATGCTTTGGCACGAGGTGGAAGCCTTGGCCCGCGGGCGGGGCGGAGGCGGCTGAAAGTTGAAATTGCCATCGTCAAATTGCCCGTCATCATCGCTCGGCGCTGGCGAAACGCCCGGGCCATAGAGCGCTTCATAGCAATTGGGATCTTCCGGGTAATAGGTGCAATAGCGGTTGCCCGCATGGGACTGGCCCGCGAACACAACAACGCCAATGGCGGCTAGCAGGCCCGCAATCATCAGGTGCTGGATGAGAAAACCCGGCTTCTCCATGACGCCAAAGTAACCCGCGAATACGGCGTCAGATTGTCGCAATCCAGCTAACTATGTGGCAGGAAAGCGCAATTTACCATCAATTGACAAGAGACTGCCATAAAGTTCGGGCCGCCGGTCACGGAACACCCCCCAGGTCCGGCGCAGTTCGCCAATCGCCGCGAGATCAAAACTCTGCAGCCGAACCCCCTCTTCCACCCGGTCCATCTCGGTCAGTTTTTCGCCTTGCTGGTCGGAAATGAAGGACCGGCCATAGAACGTGTCAGCCCGCCCGTCAGGCGCCACTTCCCGCCCCACCCTGTTGGACGCGGCCAGCGGCATGATGTTGGCCGCCGCATGGCCCCGCATGGTGTTTTGCCAGTGATTGCTGGAATCATAGGAAGGATCGCCGGGTTCCGACCCAATGGCCGTGGGATAAAGCAGGATTTCAGCCCCCATCAGTGCCATGGCGCGGGCACATTCCGGAAACCACTGGTCCCAGCAAATGCCCAGCCCCACCTTGCCCGCCGCCGTGTCCCAGACCTTGAAGCCCGTATCCCCCGGCGAGAAATAGAACTTCTCCTGGTAGCCGCGCCCATCCGGAATATGCGACTTGCGGTAGATGCCCAGGCGTTTGCCGTCAGCATCCACCATCACCGTCGTATTGTAGTGGGCCTGCCCGGCGCGTTCAAAAACACTGATCGGAAGCACCACGCCCAATTGCTTTGCCAGCGCCGCAAAACGCGCCACCGTTGGATGGCTTTCAATTTCGTGCGCGTTCTTGAAAAACCGTGTGTGCTGTTCGATGCAGAAATAGTCGCCATCAAAAAGTTCCTGCAACAAGATGAGCTGCGCCCCTTGCCTGGCCGCATCGCGCACCAGCTTCTCCGCCGTGTCGCAGTTCTTCTTCCAGTCATTTTGCGATGCCATCTGCGTAATGGCCACAGTCAATTTTCCCATCTCAGTTCTTTAACCCCGCAACTTCCCGTTTGAATGGCAATGCATCACCGATATCGGCCGCGTCAAATTCTTCCGCGTAGCGGTGTCCCGCATAGGTCGCCCAGGCAATAGCCGCCGGCGCCTGCGCATCCCCGATTGTCTTCACCGATTCTATCCCGCTGTCAGCCCATTTGGCCTTCTGGGCCAAGAGATCCGTATAAAGCACATCATTGGGAAGCCGCGCCGTGACCAGAAGCACTGCGTCACAGGAAATCTCACTAAACCTTCCTGTATAGGCACAAGCGATAGTCACGGAACCAGCACCAACTTCTGTCACCGCATGGCTTGACTTGACCTCGACTCCAAGCTCCAGAAGCCTGCGTTGAATCTGTCCTTGCTCAAGCGTATTGACACTCCATTCGGAAATTTTTGTGGATGGCGTGACATAGCACACCCGGCATCCCTTCGAAATTAACAACTCCGCCAGCACGCTTCCCATGTAGTAGTGGTCATCATCATAAATCACCACATGGCCCGCCGGGAGCTTGCCCTCCATCACATCATCTGGGGTGAACACCGGCATTCCTGTATCAATATTTATCGGCAGCGTATGATAACGCGCCACGCCATCCCTTCGCCACGTCGAACCCGTTGCAATGGCAACGTCCGAAAACCCGAGATCGAAAACATCATCGGCAGCAAGCTTTGACTCCCGGTAGATGGCCACATTGGACATTTTCTCAATCTGTCCCTGCCGGTAATCCCGCACCCGGCCCCAGGCGGAAAGCCCCGGCAATCGGCATTCCCTGGCCACGCGCCCGCCGAGTTCCGTATTGGTTTCCGAAAGCGCAACCTCATAACCGCGAAGTCCCAAACGATGCGCCGCCGAAAGCCCGGTCGGCCCAGCGCCCACCACCAGAATCTTGCGCGCCGAGGCAGCAGGCTTCATCCGCTCGGGATGCCAGCCTTTCCGCCACTCCTCCATGAAGGAGGAGTTCTGCGTGCAGCGGGAAAGCGATTGCGTCATGTCGCCGGTCACACAGATATTGCAGCCGATGCATTCCCGGATATCTTCAACCCGGCCCTCGTCAATCTTGTTGGGCAAAAACGGATCGGCAATGGAAGGCCGCGCCGCGCCGATAAAATCCAGGATGCCCTGTTTGATCTGCCGCACCATCAAGTCTGGCGACGTAAATCGCCCCACGCCCACCACCGGCTTGGACGTCAGTTGCTTGATCCCCCGGATCAGATCCTCCTGCGCCGCTTCCGGCTTGAAGCGCGAGGTGCCCGAACAGGCCTCCCAGGTGCCATGGGCAAAATCCCAGATATCCGGAAGCTCCGCATGCAGGCCAATGAGATCGCGCAACTCCGCGTTGGAAAAGCCCTGCTCGCCCGCCATTTCATCAAGCGAAAGCCGCACCGCCACGGCACAACTGTCGCCCACCTCGTCGCGCGCATCGCTCAGCAATTCCTTCAGCAGCCGCGCCCGGTTTTCCAGCGAGCCGCCATATTCGTCGCTGCGCTGATTGGTCCGCCGTGACAGGAAATGTTGCAGAATGCCAAAACCATGCGCCCCATAAAGGCACATGATGTCATAACCCGCGCGCTTGGCGCGGCGGTACGCCAGCTTGTGCCAGTGACGCAGATTCTTGATGTCCTCCTTGTCCATGGCCCGGGCCTGCACCGGATCGCTGGTGAAGGTCAGGATGGGGCTGTGCATCGGCCCCATCGGCACTTCGCGCGTGTAAAGATTGGGGCCATTGGTTCCGCTATAGGCCAGTTCAATGCCGGCCAGCGCCCCGTTGGAATGAATGGCCTCAGCCATCTTGCTGAGGCCCGGCATATCGTCTTCATCCCAGATGCGCAGTTCGATAAAGGGCGTGATCTCCGATGAATGATGAATTTCCACCTGCTCCGTGAAAATCACCCCCCAGCCCCCTTCCGATTTCACCCGGCGCATTTCAGCGGCAGCAGTTGGGTCCCGGTAGCCGCCGCCATTGCAATGCGGCACTTGGTAAAAACGGTTCTTTGCCGTCACCGGCCCGATCTTGACCGGTTCGAAAAGCACGTCATAGCGCGGGTCACGCATCAAGGAAGCCTTCCAGCACATTCACCGTATTCACGCCGATGGCCTCGATGGCGTAGCCGCCTTCCATGACGAACAGCGTGGGCAGTTTCAGCTTGGCAATGCGCCGCCCGTAATCCCGGAAATCTTCCGACTTCAGTTTGAAATAGCTGATCGGATCCTTTTCATAGGTATCAACCCCAAGCGAAACCACCAGCACATCCGGCGAGAAAGTTTTTATCTTCCCGCAGGCATGGCCCAACGCCTTGCTCCACTTCTCGTAACTGCATCCCTCCGGCAGCGGATAATTGTGATTGAAGCCTTCGCCCTTGCCCACCCCCGTCTCGTCCTTGAAGCCAAGGAAATAGGGATAGGCCGTTTCCGGCTCCCCATGCAGCGAACAGAACAGCACGTCATTGCGGTCATAGAAAATATCCTGCGTGCCATTACCATGGTGAAAATCCACATCGAGTATGGCCACGCGCGCCGCACCTGAATCGCGGAACGCCTGGGTGGCGATCGCCGCATTGTTTAAAAAGCAATAGCCGCCATAGAGATCGTCATGGGCATGGTGCCCCGGCGGCCGGCACAGCGCAAAAGCCGCTCTTTCACCACCCGCAATCAGCTTCTGCGCCGTCAGCGCCACCGAGGCCGAAGCGCGGGCTGCGTCCCAGGTGCCCGCGGTGATACAGGTTTCAACCGAATGAATGTAGTAACCCACCTTGCCATCGATATGCTTGGGGCAGCGCTGCTGCATGCTGCGCGCCGGAAATCCGGTTGGCACGATCTCGCCGCGGTAGCCCGCCTTGGTCCATTCGCTCCACGCCGTTTCCAGGAATTTGAGGAACCCCTTGTCGTGGACCCGCGCCACCGCCTTCATGTCCAGGGGCTTCGGCGGAATGATGCTGTCCATCTTGCGCTTCTTGAGTTCACGCAGGATATATTCCATGCGCGAGGGCCGCTCAAACGGCGTGACGAATTCGCCGCCCGAAATTTCCCCTTGCGCAAAGTGCAGGCGGTGGGCGTCGGTAAATACAACTTTCATGAAATCTCCTCCAGCTTTTTTCACAGTCTGTCAGAGATTTGGAATTGTTACAAACGCCGCCCTATGCGGCGGGAAGCCACAATCATGTCAGGAGTGACCGGCTCAGGCGGCCTTGGTGATGGGCGCCGACATGTCAGGAATCCAGATGGCCGCAACCGTGCCATGCCCCTGCGTGCTTTGGCAGATGAGTTCGCCGCCATGGGCCTCGGCAATGGCTTTCACAATGGGCAGGCCCAGCCCTAGGCCCTCGGCGGGCCGGCCATAGGACATGTCTTCCTGAATGAACGGCAGCAGGCATTCCGCCAGTTTTGAAGGGGAAATGCCCGGTCCATTAT
>Ga0105047_10016753_pt1 | contig 11472 bp, 11 predicted proteins | sample MAT04_FD_78384 | JGI IMG/M metagenome (GOLD analysis project Ga0105047, IMG submission 78384) | Freshwater microbial communities from Lake Fryxell liftoff mats and glacier meltwater in Antarctica - MAT-04 (megahit assembly) | ecosystem: Environmental > Aquatic > Freshwater > Ice > Liftoff... | reverse complement strand
TAAATTTGATGGTTTAACGCTACCTGTGAGCCTTAGCTCCAGAAACATGGGTAAAAATGACATTTGGATAGCCGCCACGGCTTCAGTACTTCAAGCAAAACTGCTTACCACGGATTCAGATTTTGACCACTTGGCGGGCGTTTTCCTAGATGTCGAAAAATGCGCCTAAAATGCGCGACCTCTACACCCTTTTTTGTCAAAAAATCTACGTCCCGCTCCATTTGCAACCCGGGTGGCTTGATGCAGTATGCGGGGCCGATGGCTGGAACGTTGCGCTGGCAAAGGACAAAGGCGGTGAAATTATCGGTGCCTTGCCTTATTGCACTGTCCGTCGTTGGGGACTGAAAGTGATCCAGCTTCCTCCCCTTACTACCTATGGAGGGCCTTGGTTTCGTTACCCACAAGAAGTTGATTTTAAAGAAGTTAGCCGACTTTCTTTTGAAAAAAAAGTGCTTATAGAGCTTATCCGGCAATTGCCTCGAACGGTTTTTTTTAAACAAAATTTCAGACCAGAAATCACCAATTGGTTGCCGTTTTACTGGGCAGGATTCCAACAGACTACCCGGTACACCTATATTTTTGAGGCAACCAATGATCTGGAACAAATAACGGCGGGCTTTAAAAACACGCTGCGCAGCGACCTAAAAAAAGCGGAAGAATGGACGGAAACACGTCGTGACGATAAAGCGTGGAAAACTGTGTTTGAGCTCAATAAGCGTTCTTTTCAGCGGAAAAATTTAGCGTCTCCTTACGCATTCGCGGCATTCAAAAATTTGCACGAAACGCTACAACAGCGAAGTCAATCGGCCTGTTTTATAGCCAATGATAAGACTTCTGGACGGCCCAGTGCTGGGCTTTACCTGGTTTTTGATGCGCGACAAGCAGCGGTGCTTCTCACGGGCACCGACCCCGATTTTAAAAATCAGGGTGCTGTTTACAGCCTTTTTATGGAGGCCATCCGATTTTGTTCGGAGCGCTCGTTAAGCCTTGATTTTGAAGGGAGTATGGACGAGCAAATAGAACATTCCTTTCGCGCCTTCGGGGCGCGGCTCGTGCCTTATTTTCAGGTATGGAAATTAATGGGGTCAATGTGAACTGCGCCCACATTGACCCCATTTTTACCCACCGAAGCCGAAGCGTAGGAGGTGTCACTTTGATCCTATTATTTATAGCGGCGGGCTACTTCCTTCCAGTTTACCACGTTCCACCAGGCACTGATATAATCCGGGCGACGGTTTTGGTAGTTTAGGTAATAGGCGTGTTCCCACACATCAAGACAAAGGATCGGACGGCCTTTTTTATCGGCCACATCCATGAGCGGATTGTCTTGGTTGGGGGTAGATGTGATAAATAAGCCGCCATGATCGTCGGTGCAGAGCCAAGCCCACCCGGAGCCAAAGCGCGTTGCACCTGCTTGGGCAAACTGTTTTTTCATTTCGTCAAGCGAGCCAAAATCTTTGTTGATTTGGGCCGCCAAATCGCCTGTGGGTTCGCCGCCAGCATTCGGGGCCATAATTTCCCAAAACATGGTGTGGTTCCAATGCCCTCCTCCGTTGTTGCGCACAGCAGGCGGGAGTTTGCTGATGTTGGCTAGAAGGTCTTCGAGACTTTTGCCTTCGTGCTCTGTGCCTTGCAGCGCGGCGTTGAGGTTGTTGACGTAGGCAGCGTGGTGTTTGCCGTGGTGGATTTCCATCGTGCGTGCGTCTACATGTGGTTCGAGTGCGTCGAAGGCGTAGGGGAGTTCGGGAAGTGTAAATGCCATATTTATATTGATTTATTGATTTAGGATATTGGTGGATTTATCGAACGGAGCTGTTCAATGTCTTTTCTCCAATATCCAATGTTTCGTTTAAACACGCCCAAAACTAAGATGTTCAGTTTAGGAACGGGTGAATAATAACTTGATGCTTCAAAATAAAAAATCGCCCGCTGCTCCATCAAGCGGCGGGCGATTCAAATTACGTAGGGTAGGAAGATTAGAGAAGCACCACACAAGCGTGTAGTGGGGGGATAAAATGCGACTTTTTTGCCGCAAAAGGTTTAGAACGAAGCCATTCTGCACAAAACCTATAGAAGAAAACAATCTTTCAAAAAAACGGGGGGTAAGGCACTTTGTAATCGGTTCATGAAATGCCCGGCACAAAAGTCAGAATACTTACTGCCTTTTTTATCAGGGCAAAGCCGGGTTTTTAATTCAGGGTTTACCCTGAGTTTCTGAAATCGGCACCATCACAAGCGTGCTGGTTCCCTGTCCTTTGGCAGATTGAACACTGAGTTCGCCCTTGAGGAACTGGGCTCTGCGAGCCACATTATCAGTCCCCATGCCTTTTTGGGTCTTTTTTGGGTCAAATCCAGTCCCATCGTCCTCCACCAATAGAGCAAGTTGGTTTTCGGTTTGGGTTATCTGCACCAATATTTCATTTGCGTGGGCGTGTTTGAGGGTGTTTTGAAGCAATTCTTGGATGATGCGATAGCAATTAAGCGCAATTTCCCGATCAATGTTGGCGAATTCGCCAAAATGCTGGAAGGTAATGTGCGGTACGCCTTCGCCATGCACCCGATTGCAAAGATCGCGCAATGCGGTGACCAAGCCAAACTCCATCAAGGCACTGGGTTGCATATTTCGGGCAATGTGACGGGTTTCGGCGACGGTTTCATCCAGCAAGCCCCTTATCTTTTTCCAATCTTCGTCTTGGGCACGGGCTGGTTTTTTGGCTGTCATGGTTTCGAGTTGAATTTTGACTGCTGCCAACAAGCCCCCCACGCTATCGTGCAAGTCTTGTGCCACGCGCTGTCGCTCACTTTCTTGGCCGGCGAGCATGCTTTGCATGGTTTCGATTTTGAAAGTATTCTCCAGATCCCTGAACTTTTGCTGGTTGATTTCTTCAGTTTGTGATGTTATGACCTTGTTCACGCGAATGCGGTGGTTGTAGTCGCGCACGATAAAAAATAGCGCGAGCAATACGGCAGCCAAAGCTACCCCAAGCGTTGCAAGTCCTATCCGCTGCTGTTGAGATTCCGCTTTGGCTTCCCCTTTTTCCATCACGAGTTGCTCAATCTGTTCTCGTTTTAATCGGGTATCGTACTGGATCGCGAGACGATGCAGAGCGGCTTCTCGCTCTTGGGCGAGTAAAGAGTCGCCGAGTACGGCAGATCGGTTGGCGTATTCGAGCGCTTGTTCGATGCTGTCGAGCGCCTCGTACGTATTCCAAAGTCGGCGGCAAATGTTGTGTTTTAAAGCAATGTTCACCCTTGGGGTGGTCTTTTCGGCTTTTTTCAGAAAAAAAAGCGCCATTTTATAGTTTCGATCAAGGTAACTGTAATGTCCCACGGAATATTGACCCCAGGCGATAAGGTCGGTTCGTGTGGTTTGTTCAGCCAGCCGAAGGGCATTCGAGGCATCATAACGTGCAATGGAATAGCGGCCAAGCTGGCCATTCCGCTGCACTTCATCCATGGCCATGGTAATGTCCAAAATCGTATCTTTCAAAATACGGTTTTTGGAAGAAAAAACCCTTTTAAGGTGTGCGGCCTGTTGTATGTCCCCTTTATTGGCGTACACCCGGCTCAGTTTGGCGAGCAAATGGGTTTCATAGTGCAGGTTGCCGGTTTGCTGGTAGTAGTCGAGGGCTTCCTGTTGGATTTTTATCGCCTCGGCCCAAAGTTTTCGTTCTGAAAGATGGTCGGCTAAGTCTGAACGAACACGATAGTAGGCAAGGGTGTCGCCCGCTTCCATGAACAAATCGGCACTTCGGGTGAGGTATTGAAACGCCAAATCGGTAATGCCCGTTTGTTCTTCATCATAGTAGGCCCATTGATACCAAGCCAAGGCTTGTTTGCGCACATCGCGGGGCGAGATGCCTTCTTTGAGCAAGGCTTGGATTTCGTCAAAACTCAAACGTTTGTCAAACTCTGGTTGAGCGAAAGCTTGTACAGCGCACAGAAGGAAAAGGGCAAAGAGAAGTTTACGCAAAGGAATTTTATCGGCTAAGGAACGAGTGAAAGTACAAGTTATTGGTGCCGCGTTCCTTACGCGTGCTCCTTCCTAAATTTCGACACATACACGATGCCTCCCACACTAACGCAGAAAAGCAAAATAGAAATAATCTCCGCCTGCGTAAGTTGGAAACCCAGCACATCGTGCACCACGTTCACCCGGATCTTTTCAATGATGAAACGCTCCACGGCGATGAGTCCGATATAGATAAAAAAGATCATGCCAACAGTCTTCACTCGTTTGCGCAAGGCCCACAAAACACCAAAAACGGCGATCATCATCATCACCTCGTAAAATGGGGTAGGGTACACTGGCTCGGCCAGTTGTTTGCAGTATTCAAACGTACAACCATCTATGGGGACCTCTTCTTTGAGCACATTGTGCGGGTAGCGGTAGGCCCACATCCAGTCGGGCAAAAAAGACATCCAACCGGGCTTGGGCGCATTGTTGACGATTCCCCAATCCCCGTCGCCAGAGAGCTGGCATCCGACACGGCCAAAGCCATAACCGGCTGTCAATGCAGGTGCTACGGCATCTGCTGTGGGCCAAAACGGGATTTTGTGCCGCCACATAAACCATACCACCATCACAAAACCGAGTACCAGCCCACCAAAAAACGCCAATCCGCCGCCGGAAGCCAAGGCCCCGATAGGATCTTCCAAAAACGATTCCCAATTGTCGAAAAGGTCAAAAATTTTAGCACCTACGATGCCGCCGATGGCTGCCATCACGGTCATCTCGCTCAAGCGGTCGTGCGGGTAAAGTTGCCGCTCAACGACCACAGGCGGGTTCTTGCGACGACGTTGCCCGTCCCACCAAGTAATGCCTGCCAATATTGCCGCTCCAATCAGTCCCGCTACCCAGTGCATCTTCCCAGAAAGAATAACAGAAGCTGGGTCGTGTCGAAACTCACCGTAATGCTGGTAAGCGTATAACCCCTTCCCCGCGATGAGAAGCCCAGCGAGCGCGTTGGCAAAAATTTCCCCTACAGTAGCAGGCAGGCCTTCGGTGAATGATACCGTAACGGGTTGGTAAAAACCCTCGCGGGCCTTGCGCCGCAGTTCGATGTTGAAAACCAATGCGCTCACCAAGAACGAGAGCGCAAGGACAAAACCGAAGGTTTTAAATATGGAAAGCCAATTGTCGGGCGCTGTGCCGAGTAAATCGTGGAAGAGATAGGAAAGGTCTGGGTACATGTTTTAGGTTATAAATGTCCGAGGGAATGTCCAATGTCCAACAAGGAATGTCCAATGTCCAAGTTGTTGATGCGCATGACCACTCAACTTTTGACATTGAGCAACCACAAACTGCAAGCGCATGGCCTACTTGGACATTGGACATTTCTTGTTGGACATTGGATATTATTTTTTCGCTTTGCTGGCTGTTTTTGCAGCTTTGGTTTCCGCAGGGATGGACGACATCCTGCCTGCAACCGAATCCTGCACATACTGGCCCCAAGTAAGGTTATTGCCGCCTGCTTTGTGCGCCAGTGCTTTTTCGATGGTCATCTGGGCAGCGGTTTCTACCACCCATTCGAAGTTTTCTTCGCCCACCGAATTCACGTCGGCATCGGGTGCTGGGTTGCAAAAATCAATGGCGTAAGGAATGCCGTCGCGGATGGCAAATTCAACCGTATTGAAGTCGTAGCCTAGGTAGTGATTGATGCGCAGCACGAGGTCGTGCATCTGCTGGCGGAGTTCTTTGCTTATCTTATGGTCGGCCACATAACGGAGGTGGTGGGGGTTGCGTGGCTCGTAGTCCATGATGCGCACATACTTGCCACCGAGACAGTAGCAACGGAAATAGGCATCAAATTCAATGGCTTCTTGCAGCATCATCACCAGCGTATTGGTCTCATTGTAGTCGCGGAAAAACTCGTCGAAATTCTCCACTTTGTACACACTTTTCCAGCCACCACCCGAGTGGGGCTTCATAAAGAGTGGGAACCCACCGAGATATTCGATCATGTTGTCCCACTCCAGCGGGTACTTCATATTGCGGAAACTTTGCGCAGAGGTATCGGGCGGCATTTCCTTTGACGGCAAGAGAATGGTTTTGGGCACTGGAACACCGATTTTCGTGCTCAAGCAATTGTTGAAAAACTTTTCGTCTGCACTCCACCAAAAAGGGTTGTTCAGCACAGCCGTTCCGTTGAGCGCGGCGTTTTTCACATAAGCGCGATAAAAAGGCACGTCTTGGCTGATCCGGTCAATCATCACTGCGTAGGGGCTAGGATTCCCCTGCATCAGTTCGTCTACATGGGCAGGTTCGGCTGACACGCCCTTGACGTTTTTGGAGTTGACCCGCGCCACAAAGGCTTCGGGGAATGAGGTCTCTTTGCCGTGTAGGATTCCGATTTTTTTCATGAATGCTGCTTTTTTTACCCGCCATAGCCCTTTAGGGCGAAGGAGGGTCATTATAGTTTTAGTCCAAATATCTTGCGAATTTGGGTTGAGTACTAGGCCCGCCTACGCCAAGGCTGCAAATTGGGTTGAGTACTAGGCCCGCCTACGCCCCCGCCTGCCAAGACTCGGCGGGCAGGAAGGCTTCGGCGGGCAAGCCGTAAAACTACTCAAACTGACAAAACCAACAATTGAAATTTACTTTACACGGAAAGAATATTTTATTGCTGCTCCAACAACTGCTCCGTATGGTTCCCTGTATCCACTTTTGAAATTACGCGCGCAATTTTACCTGCCTCGTCAATGACAAACGTGGTGCGCAAAATGCCCATGTAGGCCCTGCCCATGAATTTTTTCTCTCCCCATACACCATAAGCCTCTGATACTGCGTGATCCTCGTCGGCCAATAAATTGAACGGAAGGCTGTACTTGTCCTGGAATTTGACGTGCTTTTTTACAGAATCCGGGCTTACGCCTAAGATTTCATAGCCCTGTGCTTGAAAGCGAGGATAGCCATCGCGCAAACTGCAAGATTCGGCGGTACAGCCCGGCGTGTCGTCTTTTGGGTAAAAATAAAGCACGAGTTTTTTGCCATTGTAATCGGCAAGATTCACGGTTTGGCCTTTTTCGTTGAGGGCAGAAAATGCAGGGGCTAGATCGCCTTCTTTTAAGTGAGACATGTTGAAAGTGTGGTATATGTGAGAAAAATGTGTTTAGCCTGCTACGTTAAGGCTTCGGCGGGTAAACGGCTTTGGGTATCTTTTGTTCAGGTTTTCAAATTGGATAACGGTAATTCGTTAAGGAACGCGGCACCAATAAATTAGTCTTTTTAGGTCAACCATTTTTTCATCAGACAACCCTATTTTTCTGCGAATAGTGGGGCTATTTAAAGAAAAACAGGGGCCGCATGATCGAACAAAGGGTGGCATCAAATGACTAAGTTATTGATGCCGCGTTCTTAATGGGCGCTTCTTCCCTTCCATTCGTAATTTTTTAAAAAAATGCTGGCGGTGCCGAGGAGCGGAATGTACCCTGTGTGCAAAAGAAACGAAGGCCAAAACCAGCGCAACCCATCTTTCCGATTGAAAAAGCGACCCATTTCTGAAAGAAAAAAATAGTCAAAAAGTGATTTGATTGTGATTTGAAAAAGGAAAATCCAGCCATAGTTGGCGGGGACGTCAATAACTGCATAGATCAGCGCCAATACAAGATTGATCCAAATACTCCAGCAAAAAAGGAAAACCGTCAGCAAGGACAAGCGGAGTGCCCAACTCGGCAGCGCAGCATTTTTTGTGCCCCATCGCAGGCGTTGTTGCCAGAATGCCCGCCAATTTGGCGCTGCTTCGGTCAATACGGTCGCTTCAGGGCTTTTGAGAAACGCCACGCCGCTGGGCCATCGCGCGGCCACTTTTTGCACCAGGAACATATCGTCGCCCGAAGCAAGGTGCTCGTTGCCGGAATAGCCCCCCACGGCCCTAAAAATCTGTTTTCGATAAGCGAGATTTGCACCATTGGCCATGGAGTACCACCCCATTTGATAACCCGCCCCGGTAATGCCCATCAGCCCTAAAAAATCGAGCGATTGAAACCTTTGGAGCAGATTTTTCTCTCGATGAAAAAGGACTGGGGCGCAAACAATTTTGGTCTTGGGATTTTCAAAAGCAGCGGATATAAACAGCAGCCAGTCTTTCGGGGCCCTACAGTCCGCATCCGTGGTTGCGATAATCTCGCCGGTTGCTTGGGCTACGCCGAGTTCGAGGGCTTTCTTTTTATTAGGGGTGTATCTGGCTTCACTTGGGAGGAGGTCGGCGAGTTGGATGCAGGAGATTGAACTTCCAGATCCCGATTTTTTTGAGATAGAACTTTCGGGGAATTGGTGCACGATCTCCACCGTTTTGTCCGTTGAAAAATCATCTAACACAATGATTTCCAATAAATTTTGTGGATAATTTCCATTCAAAATAGATTGAATGCAAGCCCCGATATTGCCCGCCTCGTTGCGGGCAGGGATCAGTACGGTGATGGAGGTTTTTGACTCAAAACCTTGGGGCAATTGAGTTTTCGGCATGGAACGCCAGCCCCAGCGGTAGAGGATTAGCAGGGTTGCGTATGCAATGGCGATTAACATGGGCGTATTAAAACACTTACGAAATCAGGTCACCTTTTATGGTCTGCACGTTTGTAATGTAGTTGGGTTAGTCCAGCATCGTATGATTTTACGGTTACGAGTTTCAGTTTTTGTTCTGGTCTCTCGTCTTGAAAAAGTCTTGTCCCATCACCCTATGTAGAGAATTAATTTTCTGTTGGTATTCATTTTTAAATGCTACAGCCATCGCAAAGTAGTTATGAAAAAATGGTCTGTTTTTTCATAACTACTTTGCGATGGCTATAACTTGAATCAATTTCTATTTCTGACAAACGAATCATCATGCCCTGTGTTTGAGCCGAAATATGGGTGTGTGCCAAAAACATGAAAGCTACAAGATGTTTCATCATTGTAAAAGATTTGAATTCTGAACACAGAAAGGGCTATTTTTATCCTTTGTCCGTAAAGTCAATTGAATTTTGAGTGTTGATAAAAATACGCCCAACGGTTTGGGGGTTTAGCGATGGTAGGGCATTTGAAACTTGACATTGCCAATAACTTCCGTCAGCCCTACTATTGGCAATGTCAAGTTGCCTGATGTGCTTTTTTGGTGTTGCTTTACGGTGTCAAAACAGAGATGTTTGAGTAATTTTCTTTGGGTGAAATGTCCCAATGATTACAAATGGATTTGGTGCAATCAAATGAAATTCTCGTGTAGTGCCTAAAAATAAGTACAAGTCTTTCGTTTTAACAAAGTCGTCAAAATATTTTTTCTTGACATCTTCACAGGCTTTTGCTTCATTTCCTTCGTGTCTTTTCAAACTGTTCCAATATAATGCACCTATTTCCCAATCTTCAATCATGAGAGTTCTTTCGATTCCATCATTGCTTGTGAATTTGTACGAAAACTTATAGGGTAGTTTATTCACAACTTCAAATGGATTTTCTGAATTTTTGAATAGGTCTAATTGCTGAGCTCTTGCCTTTAAACTGTCGAGCTTTTTCTTATCCCATTCTCTTTCAACTTTTTCTATTTTGAAATCTAAAATCTCCTTCGGTTTGAAAACCGCTAATGATGTATATTTTGTTTCGTCTTTTGCCAAAGCAATTAACTTGCTCATGTTGGTATGAACGTTTTTTAGAGCAAATTCTTTCCTGCGTTTCCAACAATCTTCCGTGTTCAAATGGTCAATAATCTTGAATCCTGTTTCTATTGATTTTGGCTTGTAACTTTCCAAACGAAAATCAGAAGTGTTCTTTTCGATGTCTATTTCAACCCAATCATATTTACTGTATTGTTTGTCATATTCAAGTTTGCGAAAAGGGATCGGATAAACTCTTATCCAACTTCCATCTTCAAGAAAACCTGCTGTGCATACAAGTTCATCATACTTACTTGATAAAGTAGGGTAAGTTTTTACAGCAATTAAAATTTTTGTCAAAGACATAATTAAATGTGTTTTAATTCATATTTCCATTCAGGCAGTTTTATTATAGCTTCTGCTAAATGTTTTCTGTGGCATTGACATATATTTGCTTCAAAACAAGTTAAGGCGATTCGTTTTTTATCTTTAAGTAAATTTAATATTTGCTCTTGTTGGCTAATTGTCTTTTTAAGGTTTTGAGTTTTATATACTTCAAAAAGATTATCATAATCCGTTTGAGTCTTTAATTCTTGCCTTTGGTCAGATTGAATGCCAACTTCTGGTATATGCAAATATTCAATATTTAAACTTGCACAAAAATTTTTTAATTGTGTTTTTGAAAATCCAAATTTCATACTTAGTGCATTATTTCTTACATCAACTAACACTTTAACATCATTTTTAATCAACCTGTTTAAATATTCTTCCAAAGAAATACCTTCATAACCAATTGTGTATAGTGTTGTTTTGTCGTTAGTTGGCTTTGCAAGCAAAATTTTATTATATTGTTCTGTTGTCAAAATCTCCTTTGTTATAATGCTATTGATTGCATAATACTGATAATTCAAATAAGTCAATTTGATTAATGATTTAGTATCTAACTTGCCATAAGATTTTTTAATTTCGATAAGAATATTTTTATCCTTTTCATTTAATTTGTTAAAATAGTCAGATGTGTCAATTTTTGTGAAATTATGTTTATCTTCTGATAATTGCCCATGCCCAACCATCGCTGTTAAATCAGCATTTGCAGAAAAAGAATAGCAACCATACTTATAGGGCACGAAATCATAATCTCGTTTAGCTTGTCTGCTGGCAAACAAAAATAGCAACTTTTGTAAGGATATTTTTGGCAAATTTCCTTCAAATGCTTGCAATAGTGCTAATATAATTTTTCGTCTATAAAACATAATCGCAAAGTTACGAGATTTGTCATGGCAGACTAATGAATATTTACTTTTTCATGTCAAAACAAGTTTTTCTGCCCCAAGTTGAATGGTTCAGCTAGCATTTCCGCCCAACTCGCATTTTTACAAACCTCCCAACCCCTCAACAAATGTATTAGAACGCAGTGAATAAATCAAACATTCTGCGCATTCAAAAATGCTTGAATGCTGATCAAAACTGAAAATAAATAAACGCATTCGCTCCAAAACTCCCGAAAAACGCAATTAACCACAAGGCCGACGCAAACAGCACCAGCCGCAACACAGGCCGTTCAAGCTGACGCTCATTCCACTTGAATCGGAAATTCGAGACTTCGACGGCAAGCAAGATTCCGATGAGCAATACGCCTTTGATTACCTGAAATTTATTGATCACAGCAGCAAAAGAAAATCCTTCCCCGGATCCAATTCCTCCCAACACCGCATTGGCTGTTGCAAAACTATCTCCTCCCGCCAGGCCGATGCTGCCGCTGCGGAAATAGACCCAGGCCAGAAGTGTGAGCGTATACACCATCGCCATTTCCGCGCCACCCGAAACGAAGCCAGGCAATCGAAACACCCGCACCACGCGCCGCCACAATGGTGCGACTGCCCGCTGCCCAATGAGGAACAATCC
>Ga0105047_10016752_pt1 | contig 11473 bp, 7 predicted proteins | sample MAT04_FD_78384 | JGI IMG/M metagenome (GOLD analysis project Ga0105047, IMG submission 78384) | Freshwater microbial communities from Lake Fryxell liftoff mats and glacier meltwater in Antarctica - MAT-04 (megahit assembly) | ecosystem: Environmental > Aquatic > Freshwater > Ice > Liftoff... | reverse complement strand
TCGGTATCGGTATCGGTATCGATAAGGGTCAGAGTTCGCGGTGCGTCAGCCAGGGCATCCTGGCGATGCGCTCGGCCTCGAAGGCCGAGATCTTGTCGGCATGGCGCAGCGTCAGGCCGATGTCATCGAAGCCGTTGACCAGGCAGTACTTGCGGAAGGGCTGCACCTCGAACGGTATCTCGCTGCCGTCGGCCTTGATCACCACCTGGCGTGGCAGATCGATCGAGAGCTGGTAACCGACAAAGCCGAAAACCTCGTCGAACAGCTGCGACACCACCCGCTCGGGCAGCGCTATCGGCAGGATGCCGTTTTTGAAGCAGTTGTTGAAAAAGATGTCGGCGTAGCTGGGCGCGATCAGCGCCCGGAAGCCGTACTGCTCCAGCGCCCAGGGCGCATGCTCGCGGCTCGACCCGCAGCCGAAGTTCTCGCGCGCCAGCAGCACCGACGCATGCGCGTACCGCGGCTGGTTCAGCACAAAGTCCGGGTTGGGGCGTCGCACTGCATCGGGCTGGCCCGGCTCGCCCTTGTCCAGGTAGCGCCATGCGTCGAACAGGTTGGGGCCAAAGCCGGTGCGGGCAATGGCTTTCAAGAATTGCTTGGGGATGATGGCGTCGGTATCGACGTTGGCACGGTCCATCGGGGCGACGAGGCCCTTGTGTACGGTGAAGGCTTGCACGAAGAACCTCTCGGTGGGTGGGTCAGATGATTCGCCGGATATCGACAAAGTGGCCGTTCAGCGCGGCCGCAGCGGCCATCGCCGGGCTGACCAGATGGGTGCGGCCACCGGCGCCTTGGCGGCCTTCGAAGTTGCGGTTGCTGGTGGACGCGCAGCGCTCGCCGGGCTCCAGCCGGTCGGCGTTCATCGCCAGGCACATGCTGCAGCCCGGCTCGCGCCACTCGAAGCCGGCCGCCTTGAAGACCTCGTGCAGGCCCTCGGCCTCGGCCTGGGCCTTGACCAGGCCCGAGCCCGGCACCACCAGCGCCAGCTTGACGTTGGACGCCAACCGGCCGCCGATGCGCCGCACCACGGCGGCCGCTTCACGCATGTCCTCGATGCGGCTGTTGGTGCAAGAGCCGATGAAGACCTTGTCGATGCGGATGTCGGCGATCAGCTTGTTCGGCTCCAGCCCCATGTAGACCAGCGCACGCTCGATCGCGCCGCGCCGGGTGTCGTCCTTTTCCTTGTCGGGGTCGGGCACCCGCTCGTCGATCGCCAGCACCATCTCGGGGCTGGTGCCCCAGGTCACTTGGGGCTTGAGGGTGTCGGCGTCGATCTCGACCACCGCGTCGAAGTGGGCGCCTTCGTCGCTGCGCAAGGTGCGCCAAAACGCCGCCGCAAGGTCGAACTCAACGCCCTTGGGTGCAAACGGCCGGCCCCGCACATAGTTGATCGTGGTCTCGTCCACTGCCACCAGGCCGGCGCGGGCACCGGCCTCGATCGCCATGTTGCAGACCGTCATGCGGCCTTCCATGCTCAGTGCACGGATGGCCGAGCCGCCAAATTCGATGGTGTAGCCGTTGCCGCCTGCGGTGCCGATGCGGCCGATGACGGCCAGCACGATGTCCTTGGCGGTCAGGCCCTGGCTCAACGTGCCGTCCACCCGCACCAGCAGGTTCTTGGCCTTTTTGGCCAGCAGGGTCTGGGTGGCCAGCACATGCTCGACCTCGCTGGTGCCGATGCCGTGCGCCAGCGCGCCAAAGGCACCGTGGGTACTCGTGTGGCTGTCACCACAAACAACCGTCATGCCCGGCAGCGTGGCGCCCTGCTCCGGCCCGATGACGTGCACGATGCCCTGGCGCTTGTCCAAAAACGGAAAGTACGCCGCCGCGCCAAAGGCCGCGATATTGGCGTCCAGCGTGGTGATCTGCAGCTTGCTGATCGGGTCGGCAATGCCGTCGTAGCCCTGACTCCAGCCGGTGGTGGGCGTGTTGTGGTCGGCGGTGGCGACGATCGAGCTGACACGCCAGACCTTGCGGCCGGCCAGCCGCAGGCCCTCGAAGGCCTGCGGGCTGGTGACCTCGTGCACCAGGTGGCGGTCGATGTAGAGCGTGGCCGTGCCATCGTCCTCGGTGCGCACGACGTGCTCGTCCCACAGCTTGTCGTAGAGTGTTCTGGAAGCCGGGCTGGCGGTCGCGTTTGGGTTCATTCGGGTCACCTCTTGCGGGAATCGGATTGTCGCGCCACTGGCGCGTTGAGGGCAGAAACAGCAGCGGCCTGTGGACGGGCGGCGCCGCACAGCGCCTCGACAAACCGCTGCACCACAGCCGGCAATACCTCCTGGGTGCGCACGGCCAGCAGGTAGGGCCGGCGCGCCCAATCCTCGTCAAGCGCCAGCGGCTGCACCGCAAAGATGCGGGCAAAACGCTGCGCCACCACCGCCGGCAGCACCGCCACGCCCAGTCCGGCCTCGACCAGTTGGGCAATGGCATCAAAGCCCCGCACCTGCACCCGCACATTGAGCGTGCGGCCCAGGGCCTGGGCGCGGTCGCGCATCTGCTCGTGGGCTGCAGCGCCCAGGTGCAGGCCGACGATGTCGAAGTCGAGCAGTGCGTCGAAACGCACCGCTACCGGGGTGCCCGTGGCAGCAGCAGCCACCGCTGCGGCCGCCCGCCCTGCCAGCACATGGCCGGTGGGCACCAGCACCGCCAACTCGCCCTCGCGGTAGGGCTGGCAGCTGAGCCGGCTCTCGTGCTGGGGCGGCACGAAGATGCCGACGTCGGCCCGGCCCGACGCCACCGCCGCCTGCACCTCGGCGCTTGTCAGGTCGTCCAGGCTGATGCGGATGCCAGGATGGGCCTGGCTGAAGCTGGCCAGGTCGGCCGGCAAGCACTCGGCGATGGCGCTGGCGTTGGCGGCGATGCGCAGATGGCCCTTGATGCCGCGTGAAAACTCCACCACATCGCTCTCCAGCGCATGCAGCGAGGCATTGAGCGAGCGGATGTGGCGCACCATCGCCCGACCGGCCTCGGTCAGCTCGACTCCGCGGGCGCGGCGCTCGAACAACAGCACGCCGAGCCGCACCTCCAGGTCGGACAAGCGCTTGCTGGCGGCCGCCAAGGCCAGGTGCTCACGCTCGGCGCCGCGCGTGATGCTCTGGGTCTCGGCGATGGCCAGCACGAGGTTGAGGGTGATCAGGTCGAAGCGCATGGCGCTGGGCTTGGGGTTGATGGCGGTACGCAGCGCCCAGCGGGGCTGCGTGCCAATGATGCGCGAAGGCTAGGCCTGCAGTGAACGGGGATTGCCAATTTACCCTTCGCGCATGGCGAAGCATAGACCGAACCTGACCCGAGGGCGGCGGAAACGGTCGGGCCTTCGCGCATGCCCTTGGGGCAGACCGCGCTTTTACACTGTGCGCAGCGCCGTTTGCCCCAAGCCGCCGCCTTCACCGCCTGAGCTTCGCCTGACCCACCGACCCGCCATGCCACTGCTGCCCGCCAACCCTTCCCTTCCGAAGCCGTCCGACGGGCAAATCGTGTTCGACGCGCTGTGTTTCATTCAAGCGCCGATCAACGTCACCCGGCTTACCGAGTTGCTGGCCGACCAGCTCACCACGCGTGGCGCCGGCTTCAGCACCAACAACTTGCGGGGCTGGCTGGCTGAGTTGTTGCATACCAAGCAGGTCGGCTGTAACCCCCAGGGCCAGTGGTGGGCCCTGCCCGAGCTGTCGTGGCCCCGTTTTGTCGCGCTGGTGCAGCAGCCGGACGCCCGTGAGCGCTGGTGGGCAGCCTGGCGTCGGCTGTACCGCTTCGACAACAGCTGGCATCTGGAGCTGTATGGCGACGAGGCCATGCTCGGTGCGTTGCGCGTGGTGATTTTTGCCGGTGGCACGCCTGCGGCCTTCGACCGGCTGTGCCAGCTGAGCCGCAGCGCCTCGCCGCAGCAGCCAGGCCTCTTGGCGGTGGCACTGTTGCGGCCGTTCCAGCCCGCGCTGTGGGACCGGCTCGACCCCGAACTGCGTTATTTGCTGCTGGTCAACCTGCTGAGGCATGTCGGCGGCGACAGCGAGAGCTACACCGCACCCTTGTGGACCTGGCTGCTGGGCCAATCCCGGCCCGACCCCGGGCAGCTGCAGGAGCTGCCGCGGCTGCGCCTGGCCGAGCGCCTGCTGCTGGCCGGCCAGCGCGACGAGGCCCGCCGCGTGCTGCTGGGCCTGGACCACCCGGAAGCCCAGGCGATCCGCGCCGCCGCCGACATCGCCGACGGCCACTACGCCAGCGGCGCTACCGCCTTCGAGCTGGCCTGGAAAGAGCAGGCGGCCCTGAGCGGCCGGCGCAAGCAGTTGTTCTCCGAGCCCACGTCATGGTTCTACCTGCTGGCCCTGATCGCCCAGCCCGACCCGGCGCTGTGGACCAAGGCGCGCAAGTTCGCGGCCGGCGAGGCCGGCAAGCGCGACGCCGACCCCTACACCTTCTGGGGGGTTTGGCAGGAGGCCATCGACCAACGCCTGGGTGACGCACCGCGCAGCGCCCGCGCGTTTGCGATGGCGCCGCTGCAGGGCCTGCGCCTGCACGGCCTGGTGCTGCTCACCCAATGGCTGCTGGCGGCCTGGCTCGGCCACAAACCACCACAACCCTCGGTACTGGGCACACTGGCGGCCAAACTCTCCAGCGACTACGAGGCCAGCGGCCAGCCCTGGCTGGCGATGATGGTGCGGCGCGCCGCAGCGCTGCTGCGCGGTGTGCCCGCAACCGAGGCGGACGCGGCCCAGCCCTTCCCGATCGGCGCGCCGGCCGACCGCTGGCGCGAAGCGCTCACGGCAATAGTCGCGCTGGGTGGCGTGGGCGGCGCGGCAGCATCCGGCGCGGGTGCTGGCGGTGTGGCCGACCGCTTGATCTGGACCCTCAGCACCGACGCGCTGGGCCGGATACGCAAGGTCGAGCCGCTGGAGCAAAAAGCCGGCGCCAGGGGCCTTGGCAAACCCAAGCCCGCGTCGCTGAGCGGCCTGGCCAAACGCACCGACCTGCCGGCACACGACGCCGCCGTGCTGCGCTCGCTTAAAAAGCTGCCGTTTGGCGGCAAGCTGGCGTTTGACAAGCAGCAAGCGGTGCAGGCCCTGGTGCGCCACCCGCATGTGGCCTGGCCCGAGGCGCCGCTGCAGTTCATCGAGCTGGCCGAGGCCTTGCCGCAGCTGGAGGTGCTGACACGCGGTGAGTTTTTGCAGTTCCGGGTGGTCGATCCGATCCGGCCTGACGATGAGACCCTCGACGAGCTGGATGACGACGACGACCTGCTCGACGATGAGGACGACTTCGACTACAGCGGCCGGCGCATCGCCGACCTGAGCCGGCCGTCGGTGCTGCTGCTGCGCGACGGCCCCGAGCGCGCCCGGCTGCTGCGCATCACCCCGGCCCAGCTGCGGGTGGCCGAGCTGGTCAGCCAGGGCTGGCAGGTGCCGGTAGCAGCCCGCACCGAGATGGACGCCGCGCTGCGGGTGCTGGCCGGCCATTTTCAGCTGGCCAGCGATGCCGATGCCGGCCACGAGGTGCCGGCCAACAACAGCCTGCGGGCCGAGCTGACGCCGCAGGGCGATGGCCTGAGCCTGCGCCTGGTGGCCGCGCCCTTTGGCGACTTCGGGCCGCGCCTGGCGCCAGGCCAGGGCCGCGAGCGCGTGACCACCGTGCACCAGGGCCTGACCCTGTCGACCCAGCGCAGTCTGGCCACCGAGCGGGCCCACCAAGCCACGCTGATCGACAAGCTGGACTGGCTGGACGAGCGCGAGCACACCTGGTCGCTGGACCAGCCCGACCAGGCGCTGGCAGTGGTCGAGGCGCTGGCCGGGCTGGCGCCGGGCATCGTCAGCGAATGGCCCAAGGGCAAGCCGCTGCGTGTCAAAACCGTGACGGCGGCGCAGGTCAAGCTGAGTGTGGCGAGCAAGGGCGACTGGCTGGAGATCAACGGCGAGCTGGCACTGGACGGCGGCGAGGTGCTGCGGCTGCGCCAGCTGCTGGACCTGCTGGCCACCGGCAAAAGCCGCTACGTGGCACTGGGCGACGGTGGCTTCCTGGCCCTGACCGACACCTTGCGCCAGCAGCTCGCCGACCTGCGCGCGGTGGTCACTACGCAGGGCAAGACCCAGCGTTTGTCACCACTGGCCGCGCTGGCCTGGGCCGGGCAGGACGGCGCGCCGGCACTGGACGGCGACGCCGCCTGGTCAAAGCGTAGCCAAGCCTGGGAGCAAGCCCAGACCCGCCAGTTCGACCTGCCCATCACCTTGCTGGCCGACCTGCGCGACTACCAGCGCAGCGGCTGGACCTGGCTGATGCGCCTGGCCGCCAGCGGCTTTGGCGCGGTGCTGGCCGACGACATGGGCCTGGGCAAAACCTTGCAAACCCTGGCCCTGCTGATCGCCCGCGCCGACGGCGGCCCGGCGCTGGTGGTGGCACCGACCTCGGTGTGTGGCAACTGGCTGGCCGAGGCGGCGCGGTTTTCGCCGGGGCTGCGGGTGGAGATGTACGGCGACACGAGTGCTGCGGCCGACGGTGACGCCGAGTCGGCGGATGCGGTGGACGTTGTGGACCCGCTGGAGTCAAGCGACGACAGCAGCGTGCCCGACACCGCCCGGCAAGCCGCCCGCCGCAAGCAAGTGCAGGCGATGGGCCCCGGCCAGGTGCTGATCTGCAGCTACGGCCTGCTGCAGATCGACGGCAATATTCTGGCCAGCCGGCCCTGGCACAGCGCGGTGCTGGACGAAGCCCAGGCCATCAAGAATGCCGGCACCCGGCGTGCCCGCGCCGCGCTGACGCTGCAGGCCGATTTCAAGCTCGCGCTGACCGGCACGCCGATCGAAAACCGTCTGTCCGAGCTGTGGGCCATCATGGGTTTTGCCAACCCCGGCCTACTCGGCAACATCGAGCAGTTCAACCAGCGTTTTGCCGGCCCGATCGAGCGCGACGGCGACCCGCAGGCCGGCCGCCGGCTGCGCCGGCTGGTGGCACCCTTTCTGCTGCGCCGCACCAAGGGCGAGGTGCTGGCCGACCTGCCGCCGCGCACCGAGATCGTCCACGAGGTGGTGCCCGGTAGCCGAGAGCGCGCCTTGCTCGAAGCCTTGCGCCAGCAGGCCGAGGAGAGCGTGAACCAGGTGCTGGCTGGCGGCGGCGGTTCAGGCGCAGGCCCCGGCGAAGGCCAGGCCCAGATGCATGTGCTGGCCGCGCTGACCAAGCTGCGCCGCGCCGCCTGCGACCCGCGCCTGGTGGCACCCGAGCTGGGCCTGGTGGGCGCCAAGGTGCAAGAGTTCGAGCGCCTGGCGGTCGAGCTGGTGGCCGGCCGCCACAAGGCGCTGGTGTTTTCACAGTTCACCGACTTCCTGGCGCTGCTGCGCGAGCGCCTGGACAGCGCCGGCTTGAGCTACCAGTACCTCGACGGCAGCACGCCGATGGCGCAGCGCACCCAGCGCGTGAATGCTTTCCAGGCCGGCCAGGGCGACTTCTTCCTGATCAGCCTGAAAGCCGGCGGTTTTGGGCTGAACCTGACGATGGCCGACTACGTCATCATCGCCGACCCGTGGTGGAACCCGGCCGCCGAAGACCAGGCCAGCGGCCGCGCCCACCGCATCGGCCAGCAACGGCCCGTCACCGTCTACCGGCTGGTGACACAGGGCTCGATCGAAGACCGCATCGTCAAGCTGCACCACAGCAAACGCGCGCTGGCCGAGGGTGTGCTGGCCGGCCAGGACGGCGGCGGCGGCGCGGTGATGCGGGCGGCGGACATGTTGGCGTTGTTGCGGGGTGATGACGGCGATGGCGACTGATCAGGCCCTGGCCACAGGTCACCCGACCCGCAGGATTGAAACCCTGGCCTGAAGCCGCTGCCGACCGGCCACCTGCCAGGGCGACAGGGTCGGGCAATCCGGGCCAGTGACCAACGACCGACCACCGACCACCGACCACCGACGGGTTGAATCAAAACCCGCAAAGCCCCACCCGGGACGCCCACGCCTGAAAAATGGCGCCTGCGGCCGATGACCCTGAAACCGCGCGGCCCAACCCTCCCAGCCGCCTCTTCGGGTCAAGGCAGGAACAAACGGTGCGCTTGTGCATAGCGCAGCAAATCCACCGCCGTCGACACCCCCAGTCGCTGCCGGATCTGGGTCTGGTAGTTCGACACCGTCTTGCCACTCAGGTGCAGCCGCTCGGCGATCTGGTCCACCGTCAGGCCTTCGACCAAACCCCGCAAGACCTCGAATTCGCGCGCGGACAGCACCTGATGCGCAGCCGCGGTCGGCAATGCCGCCGCGCCGGCAATGTCCGGTGAAAGCACGCCCACCTCGCCGCGCGCCACCCGACGCAGCGCGGCCACCAGCAGCGTCGGCTCGCTGCTCTTGGTGATGAAGCCGGCAGCGCCAGCAGCCAGGGCCTGCGCCACCATCGCCGGGCTGTCGTGCATCGAGAACACCAGCACCCGCAGCGCCGGCCAGCGCTGCCGCGAGCGGCGCAACAGGTCCAGCCCGCTGCGCCCGGGCATCGACAGGTCCAGCACCAGCACCTCCACCGTGGCCTCGGGCAGCGCCACCAGCGCCGAATAGGCGCTTTCGGCGTCGGCGTGTTCGGCCACGACCTGCAGGTCGGGCTCGTCCGCCAGCAAGCGGCGGTAGCCGGCACGCACCACCGCGTGGTCGTCCACCAGCATCACCCGCACCGGGCCGTCCTGCCGGGTCATGGCGGGGCCTCGGCGTCCAGGGGATCGAGCGCCTGGGGCCTCGTCAGCCAGACAGTCTCGAAACTGGCCGCCAGACGCAAGCCCCGGCCGGGGCCTTCTGCCGGCCCGATCTGCAGCTCGCCGCCTTGCGCCCAAACCCGCTCGCGCAGGCCGGGCAGGCCACTGCCGCGCAGCCCGGCACTGTCGCCGGCGGGCAGGCCGATGCCGTCGTCTTCCACGGACCAGTCGAGGTGAACCGCCGCGCCCGGCCGCTGCGGCCCGCGGTACTGCAGCCGCAGCCTGGCCTGGTGGGCCTGGGCATGGCGGGCCACGTTGGTCAGCGCCTCCTGGCTGATGCGGTAGAGCGTCAGCGCCAGCGCCTGTGGCAACACCAGGGCCTCGGCCGCTGCACCGGTGGGCCAGGGGTGGGCCCGGCCCTGCTCATCTTGGGCACACAGCTCGATCCGGTATTGCGTGCCGGCGTCGGCAGTGGCTGGCTGCCAGGCGGCCACCAGGGCTTGCAACAGCGGCGCCAGACGGGCCAGGCTCTGCCCGCCCGCGTCAGGGTCGTCAGCCGGACCAAAGGGTTGCAGCCGCGACAGCAGGGAGCGGATGTCGTGCTGGATCAGCTGGCATTGCGACGCCATGCCCGCCACCACCTGCGCCGGCTCGGCTTGGCCTTCCAGCCGGCGCGCCAGCCAGGCCGCGTCCACCCGCAGCGCCGTCAGGCGTTGGCCAAACTCGTCGTGCAACTCCGCCGCCAGGCGGGCACGCTCGTCCTCTTGCAGCGTCAGCAGCTGCTGGCTCAGCAGTCGGCGCCTGGCCTCGGCCTCGGCCAGCGCATGGCCCAGCCGGCGCAGTGCGGCGGCGATGGCCTCCAGCTCCCGGATCGGCATGGTGGGCAGGGCCTGCGCGGACCGGGCGTCGGGGCCTGGCGGCTGGGCACCGTGGGGTGGGCGGGGGGTGGCGTCAGGGTCAGGGTCGCCGGAGGGAAAGTCGCCCGCCAGCCCGCCGGCCCCGCCGGCCCCGCCGATCCCGCCGATCCCGCCGATCCCGCCAATCGCCGCCAGCAGCCGGTCCAGCGGGGCCAGTGCGCGGCGCAGGTTCCAGCGCATCGCCAGCAGCAGGCCAGCGATGCAGGCCAGCAACAGCGTCAACGTGCCCAGCAAGTTGAGCAGGGACTCGCGCCGCTCGCTCTCGTGCGATGCGGCCAGCGTGACGGTCCAGGGTGCGCCGCCGGGTCGGTCCACGGTCCAGCTGACGTGGCGCGCATCCGGCGCCGACTGCAGCGCCCGGTGCCCGGCCAGCAAGGCGCCGAGCAACAGGCCATCCGGCGGCGCGGGGGGAGGCGGCAACAGCAGCCGGCCGGTCGTGTCCTGCACCCGCAGCAGCAGGTGGCGTGGCGGGTGGTCGGCGGCCAACTGGCGCAGCGAGTCCAGCGCGACCGCGTCGTCCACCTGCGACAGGCTGCCCAGCCGGGCCACCAGCGTGGCCAGCGTGACCGCAGCGTCCACCTCGTCGTCGATGTCGTAGGCCATGCGTGCCAGACCCGCTGCCAGCGCCAACATCAGTACCGCGGCGGCCACCACGCCGGCACGGCGCATCAGCAGGCGCGGCAGGTCCAATGGCGCGGGGATCGGTCCGCCCCGCGGCATCCGGGCCCGTCCGTCCGGCCTGCCGCCGGTCATGGCGCAGCCCCGGCAGCAGCAGCGGGCTGGCGCACAGACCGCCGGCCGATTGCGCCGACGGCCGCCGCCCGCGACTTGCAACGGCGGACGGCGCGGCTGGGCGGCGCCACGCCGGCCAGCGCAAACAACGCGGCAATGCGTGGCTGCGGACCGGCCACGACAGGCCGGCGAAGCACCCACGCCAGCGCTGTCGGCGCGGGCGCGTGGCTGCGGTTGATCGCTCGGTGGATCGTGTACCGGCTGAAGTCCAACTGCCGGGCAATCGCCGACCCGTTGAGCTTTGCTTGCAGCGAAGTCGGGATCGATGCCCGGTCAGACAGCGTCAGGTGCAAGAGGTGATTTCCCATTTGGGCGACACCTTACCGCTTGCGCCGCACCACGCTTCAAACTCGAGTCCACCCGGTGCCAGGCAGCGCACAGTGCCTCACCGCGCCACGTGCTCCAATCCCAGGACCGCACCTCAGGGCCTGGCCATGGACGACACCGACCGGCAATTGATCTCGATGCTGCGCAAGGACGCACGCACCAACGTCGCCACGCTGGCGGCCAAATTGGGCGTGGCGCGTGGCACCGTCACCAACCGCCTGCGCAAGCTGGAGGACGATCAGGTGATCGTCGGCTACACGGTGCGGCTGCGGCCGGATGCCGAGCCCAACCAGATACGGGCCTGGATGTGGGTGCTGGTCGAAGGCAACCAGACCCGCGCCGTGATTGCCAGCCTGCTGGGCGAGCCCGGCGTCGAAGCGCTGCACGACACCAACGGCCGCTGGGACCTGCTGGCCGAACTGCGTGCCGACAGCATGGCCGCGCTGTCCAAAGTGCTGGAGCGGGTGCGGCTGACGGCTGGCATCGCCAACACCGAAACCAACATCCTGCTGTCCACCTACCGCTGATGGGTGGGCGGGTGCCGGTCTCGATCCGGCCTCAAACCTTTCCCGCAAATGGGAGTCGGCTTGCGGCTCTTAGCTGCCTTTCGTTTTTTGGCCCGTAACCGGCCGTTCGTGGGTGTTGTGCGGCCGCGCCGCGTCGGGCTGGCGTGCCCCGCTCCGTGTCCCCCCGGGCCGGAAAAGCACCGGCCCTCCTTCCTTTACCTGCGCGGGACACGCCAGCCCGACCCGGCGCTACGCCACCTGCTGCGCGCGCTGGGTTT